>Ga0070683_100000649_pt1 | contig 25103 bp, 25 predicted proteins | sample KBSC713LmetaG_FD_64662 | JGI IMG/M metagenome (GOLD analysis project Ga0070683, IMG submission 64662) | Corn rhizosphere microbial communities from Kellogg Biological Station, Michigan, USA - KBS C7.1-3L metaG | ecosystem: Host-associated > Plants > Roots > Rhizosphere ... | reverse complement strand
GTTCCTGGTCTGGGGACACCACATCTTCGTCGCCGGCCAGTCGGTCTATGCCGGGATGGTTTTCTCGTTCCTCAGCTTCGTCGTCGCGATTCCGTCGGCGATCAAGGTGTTCAACTGGACGGCGACCATCTACAGGGGCTCCGTGAGCCTCGAGTCGCCGATGCTCTACGCGTTCGGCTTCATCGGTCTGTTCACGATCGGTGGTCTTACGGGCCTGATGCTGGCAGCGATGGGGATCGACATCCACGTCCACGACACCTACTTCGTGGTCGCGCACTTCCACTACATCATGGTCGGCGGCGCGATCATGGGCTACCTCGGCGGGCTTCATTACTGGTGGCCGAAGATCAGCGGCCGGCGCTACTCCGAGCCATGGGCGAAGTTCTCGGCGCTGATGATATTCGTGGGATTCAACCTGACGTTCTTCCCACAGTTCATTGCCGGCTATTTGGGAATGCCGCGCCGCTATCATGCGTATCCGCCTGAGTTCCAGGTCCTGAACGTGGCGAGCACGCTCGGCGCATCGATCCTGGCTGTCGGCTACGTGATTCCGCTGGTCTACTTCGCCTACTCGCTGGTGGCCGGGGAAAAGTCGGTCAACGATCCATGGGGCGCGAGAGGACTGGAATGGGAAATCCCGTCGCCGCCGCCGACTGAGAACTTCACCGTCAGCCCCATCGTCACCGAGGGCACGCATCAGTACATGCACGGGAACCAGGAGGTCGGCCTTGCCTGACCACGCGGAACATTTTCCGGGTCGGATCCATCAACCACCCCTCGTCGCCAACCTCGATGCGATCCAGCCGCGCGACCACGTCGAGCACCCGCATCATCCGAAGCTGCAGCATCATTTCGATGACATGGCGCAGCAGGTCGACGCGTCGACGCTCGGCATGTGGGTGTTCCTCGTCACCGAGATCATGTTCTTCGGCGGGCTGTTCGCCGCCTACCTCGTCTACCGCCACGCGAATCCCGAAGGGTTCGCTGAGGCCAGCCATCATCTGAACGTCACCTGGGGCGCGATCAACACGATCGTGCTGATCGTGAGTTCGCTGACCATGGCGCTGGCCGTGCGGTCGGCGCAGGTCAGCGCGCCGGCAAAAACGCAGGTCGCCTGGATTGTCGCCACGATGGTGCTCGGCGCCACGTTCCTGGGCATCAAGGCGATCGAGTACACCGACAAGTTCAGACACAATCTCGTGCCGGGGCCGAACTTCCAGTGGACCGGCAAGCATCCGCAGCCGGCGGAGATTTTCTACTCGCTCTACTTCTGCATGACGGGACTGCACGCGATCCACATGATCATCGGGCTCGGAATCATGTCCGTCATTGGAACCATGGCGTGGCGACGCCAGTTCGATTCTGAATACTACACGCCGGTCGAAGTGGCGGGCCTGTACTGGCACTTCGTCGACATCGTCTGGATTTTCCTTTTCCCGCTGCTGTATCTCATCGGCGGCCATTTCACGGAGTGAGGCTCAGGTAATGGCCCACGGGTTTCATCAGCACGTCGCACCGCCGAGCATGTACTACAAGGTGTTCGGCGCCCTGATCATCGGCACAATCCTCACCGTCGCGGCGGCAAAAGTCGACATGGGGCCGCTCAACAACGTGGTCATGCTGTTGATCGCGTGCACCAAGGCGACGCTCGTCATTCTGTTCTTCATGCACGTGCGATGGAGCTCGCGGTTGACCTGGGTGGTCGCGATGTCGGGCTTCTTCTGGCTGCTGTTGCTGTTCACGGTCATCGGCGACTACATCAGCCGCGGGTGGGTTCCGGGGACGCTACGCTAAGAAAGGTTCTGCGGGGTTCTACCAGGTTCTACTGGGTTCGTTCGGCGCGTCTCACGGCGCGCCTTTTCTTTTTAGCGCCGCTCAGCTGCTGAAGAGGTGCGCGTGGACTCTTGACCCTGTCTCTAGTTCATGGGTAAGATTGCGCCCTCTATCGACGGGCTTTCGGCGTTCCCCCCTTCGGCGAATTCTTGGAGTCGACGGATGCGGCGTCACAGTTCCATCGGGGACTCGCGGTCTGGACTCTTCTCCACCGCGGAGTCCTAGCCATTGGCCAAACTTTTCCCCAACAAACTGCTGGGTCTTCTCGGTTGTGTCGCTGTCCTGATCACCTTCCAGGGACTGGCGACACGCGCGTCAACGCGCATCAGCCCGGAGCAGGCGACTGCCCAGGCGCCTGCGACGCCGGCCAGCCCGCAGGCTGCGACCGGCGAGAAGGCTGCTGATACCCAAAGCAAGGCGAGCGACCAGTCAAAGCCGTACGAGGAAGCGGAGTATCGGACGTTTCCGAAGGTCGGCAGCCGTGTCGCCATCTGGGCCGTCGCGCAGCTCCACCTGCTGTTTGCCGCCTTCGTTCTTGCCGTGCCGATTTTTGCCTTCATCATCGAGGTGATTGGCTACAAGACGGGGGATCTGCGATACGACCGGCTGGCGTACGAATTCACCAAGCTGCTGTCCGTCTCGTTCTCGCTCACCGCAACGTTCGGGGCAGCCCTGACGTTCATGCTCATCGTTCTCTATCCGAAGTTCACGAATTACCTGATGAGCGTGTTCTCGCCGACGTTTCTGCCTTACGTGCTGCTCTTCTTCGCTGAGGCTTTTTTCCTCTACACCTACTACTACGGGTGGGGAAAGTTCCATCCCCTGCTGCATCTTGGGCTGGGACTCGGCCTCAACCTGGTGGGCACGGCGATCATGTTCATCGCCAATGCGTGGCTGACGTTCATGATGTCGCCGCACGGGGTGTCGGACGCGGGGGCCGTCTTGTCCCTCAGGGACGCCATCTTCAATCCGACGTGGATGCCCATCAACGTCCATCGTGTGATCGCGAACGTCGCGTTTGGCGGATCCATCGCCGGCGCCTACGCGGCCTTCAAGTTCCTTCAGGCGGAAACCGACGAGGAACGCGCGCACTACGACTGGATGGGCTACATCGGCAACTTCGTCGCCATCAGCGCGTTCCTCCCACTGCCATTCGCAGGCTACTGGCTGGCTAAAGAGATCTACGCCTTCTCACAGACGCTCGGCCTGACGATGATGGGCGGCGCGTTCTCGTGGCTGTTCATCATTCAGGCGGTGCTGATCGGCAACCTCTTCCTCGCCGCCAACTACTATCTGTGGCTGGGAATGGGGCGCGTCGAAGGACAGCAGCCGCTCCAGAAGTTCATCAAGTACTTGCTCGTCGGCATCACGCTCTGCTTCATGGTCTGGGCGACGCCGCGCTCGATCATCGCCACGGTGTCCGAGGTGCGGGCAATGGGAGGATCGGCCCACCCGATTCTTGGTTACCTCGGCGTGATGTCGGCCAAGAACACCGCGGTCAACATCCTGATCCTGACGACGTTCATGAGCTTCCTCCTCTACCGGCGAACGGGGAAGGTCGCGACGGTGCCGTGGGCGAAGACCGGGCACGCCGCGCAGCTCACCATCTTCGCCGCCGCGGCGTTCATCGTCATTTTCCTCGGCGTCTACGGCTACTTCGTCGAGGCGACCGTGCGGATCAAACTGTCGGTTCCGCAGGTGCTGTCGGTCCTGTTCGCGATGATTTCGATCACCGCGATCGACGTCTTTCTCTTCCGCGGCGCGCGAAGAACGGGGGAAGTCCGCTGGGGCCACATTCCGCCGATCTCGCAGTACGTGCTCATCTTCATCGCCGTGACCTTCACCTGGCTGATGGGACTGATGGGGTACGTGCGCTCCGGACTGCGTCAGCACTGGCACGTCTACGGCGTCATTCGGGATCGATCGGTGGACGCGTTCACACCGACGCTTGGGTTCGCGACGAAGGTCGTCTCGGTAACCGTGCTCCTATTCTTTCTGCTGATTGGCGTCGTGTTCTGGATATCGAGCCTGCATGATCGGCCCGACTTCCAGCGGCGGAGCGGCAAGGACGAGCTCTCACCGGAGTCGAAAGGCGGACATCCTCAGGGCCACAGGCAGGCAATCTCATGAGGGTCCCGCTCATTCTGCGAATCGGCGCACTCGTCCTCGCGACGACCGGGTTTTATACCTATGTCGGCCAGATGGTGCCGCAAAAGGAAGTCTTCCCTCCACGTGAAAGCACGATCGGTCCGAATATGACGACCGAAGACATGGAGAGGATTGGGCGCGAGATCATGGAAGGCAAAGGCATGTGCCTCACCTGCCACACGATCGGCAAGACCAGCGGGCCATTTCGGTTTCCTGATCTTGCTGGCGTCGGGGCCCGTGCAAAGACCCGCGTGGCTGGCTTGAACGACGTCGAGTACCTGGCTCAGTCGATGTACGAGCCCACCGCGTTCGTGGTCCCCGGATTTCCGCCGGCGATGCCGCCGATCAACAAGCCCCCGATTGGCCTGACCGATCAGGAGATCCTCTGCGTGATCGCTTACCTGCAGACGCTCGGCGGCACGCCGACGGTGACGCTGCAGACGAAGCATCACTATAACGGGGGCGCAAAATGAAGCTTCTGGTCGTCCTCGTCGTCGCCGCAGCGCTAGGCCTGCTCAGGTTCCGCCGGGCGAATCTGCTGGCCTGGGCGGTCGCCTGGTGGGTGGGAATCTACCTCGTTCTGCGGTTTGGATTCACGGCACCTATTCCGTCGTCCGTCGTGTCGATCTACATGGGAATCGTGACGTTGGCGATTCTCGCGTATATGTCGTCGAGCGAGGCGCGGCGCGAGGAGGTCTCGCGGCCGCTTGTCCGGTTGATGACGGAGAAGCGCTTCGCGACCCTCCTCGGTGCAGCGGTGATTGCAATCCCGGCGCTCGCGGCGGCGAACGTGTACGTCAAGATGAACGCGCCGCTGCAGCCGCCGTTCTTCGCGCGAACGGTGCATCCCGCGTCGCCGTCAGAGATCACGGTTCACGACAAGAAAATCGACCTCGACAATGGCGAGAACCCGTTTCGGAAGCTGGAGACATCCAACCCAGCCGAGTTCCGAAAACACGTCGAGAACGGCCGTCAGGTCTATTACCGCAATTGCGTCTTCTGCCACGGCGACAACATGTCCGCCAACGGCATGTTCGTGCATGCGCTGGATCCGATCCCGACCAACTTCAGCGACAAGGGCACGATCCCGATGCTGCGCGAGACGTTTCTCTTCTGGCGCATCTCGAAGGGAGGCCCCGGATTGCCAGAGGAGGGCGGCCCATGGGACACGGCAATGCCCGCGTGGGAGAAATTCCTGAAGGAGGATGAGATCTGGGACGTGATCCTCTTTCTTTACGACTTCACCGATCAGAAGCCGCGCGCGAAAGAGGAGGTCGCCGGGAAATGACCTCTCGTTTGATCGCGCGCGGGTGTATCGCCATCCTGATTGCCACGCTTTCGGCGACGTCGACCGAATTGGGACGCGCAGCAGCGCCTGATGTCGGCACCGAATCCCAGCGGGAATCAGGCAAGAAGCTGTACATGAAAAACTGCTCGCAGTGCCACGGCGAGAAGGGTGACGGTGAAGGCTATGCCGCCGTGCACCTGCGTCCGAGGCCGCGTAATTTCACCACCGCCAAGTTCAAGATTCGCACGACGCCCAACGGCGCGCTTCCGATGCATCAGGATCTGGTCAACATCATCAGGCACGGCATGCCGTATACCTCGATGCCGGCCTGGCCGAACTTCTCGGACTCGGAAGTATCCGATATCGCCTATTTCCTCACGACTTTCTCCGCCGAATTCTCTAACGCCGAGAGAGTGCCGCAGCCGATTCAGCTTCCGAGCGCACCAAAATCCACCAAGGAGACGATCGAGGCTGGGCAGAAGCTGTTCGTGGACACCGGCTGCGTCAAGTGTCACGGCACACTCGGTCGCGGCGACGGAGCATCGGCCCCCACGCTGAAAGATGACTGGGGTCAGCCGATCCGACCTGCTGATCTTGCGCAGAGCTGGACGTTCCGGGGAGGCTCATCCCGCGAGGACATCTTCAGGACGATGAGCACGGGCCTCAATGGCACGCCGATGCCATCCTTCGCTGACGCACTCTCGGTCGAGCAGCGATGGGCGATCACCGACTTCATCGCGTCGCTGTCGGGAAGCGACGGCCCCGGCTACACGAACCTCGTCGTCGCGAAACACGTTCCGGCGCAAATCGATCTGACCAAGGGTGCCGCAAACTTCACGTCGGCCCCGGTGGCGCGGCTTCCCATCATCGGCCAGATCATGGAGCCCGGACGGGCGTTCCATCCGCCGACGACGAGCGTCATGGTGCAAGCCATCTACGATGCGGATTCGATCGCATTGCTGGTTAGATGGCACGACATGAGCGCCGAGAAGTCAGGAAAGAACGGACCTTCGCTGCCCGTGCCGCCGGAAGAAGAGGAAGAACCGGCCGCCGCGCCGCCTGCCGATACCGGCGGCGCTGCGGCGAGTGCAAATCCGTTTGGCGATATCGAAGCCGCCCCGGCTGGACAGAAGCCGGCGAATCCCCAGAACCCATTCGAAGAGCCAGCGGCAGCGGCGGTTCCAGCATCCGAGTTCTCCGACGCCGTGGCGATCCAGGTTCCGTCGCAGGTGCCGACAACTGCACGCAAGCCGTATTTCCTGTTTGGCGACTCGCAGGACGCGGTCGATCTCTGGTTCTTCGATCTGGCCACGTCGAGTCCTGCTCAGTTCACCGGCAAGGGGAGCGCGAGACTCACGGCGAGCGACAAGGCGGAAGTCACCGGGGCCGCGAATTTCGACCAGGGCGAGTGGTCGGTCATCTTCAAGCGCCCCCTGCACCCGGCGACCGGGGCGGCATTCGCCCAGGGACAGTTCATGCCGGTCGCCTTCTCGGTCTGGGACGGGTTCGCACGTGAGCGCGGCAACCGGCGAGGGCTCTCGTTGTGGTACTCCCTCTACGTCGAGCCCGAAGTTGTGCCGTCGGTCATCGGCCCGATGATCAGGACGGCGCTCCTCATTCTAGTCATCGAGCTCATCGTGATTGGACTCGTGCGGCGAAACGCATCTCGGGCTCGCGGCGACATCGGCGGTCAGCAAAGACAGCATCCGGCCACGAGCGTCTGAACGCCCGGGCTTTCGGAGGATCAGGTGTACAAGAGCATCTACGTTCCTGTCGATAACTCAGACCATTCCAACCGCGCCATCAGCTGCGCCCTCGCGATGGGAAAAGCGTTCGACGCGAAGCTGGTCGGCTGCCACGTCTACGCGGCCGCTCTGCACGACTATCGCTTCAGGCAGATGGAGTACACGCTGCCGGAAGAGTACATCGACGAAGTAGAGCTGGAGCGGCAGCGGAAGATCCACGACAGCCTCATCACCATGGGCCTCAAGCTCATCTCCGACAGTTATCTCGATGGCATGTCGCGCCTCTGCGGCGAGTCAGGCCTCGCGTTCGAACCGCGGATGATGGACGGAAAGCACCACATCGAAATTCTCAAGGATCTCGCCGGCTCCAACCCTGACCTGGTCGTGATCGGTGCCCTGGGGATTGGGCGAGCCCGTGACAGCGTTATCGGCTCGGTGTGCGAACGCGTGGCCCGCCAATCCGACCGCGATGTGTGGGTGGTCAAGCACGTTCCCGAGCCGGGCGAAGCCGACCGCGACACGATTCTGGTGGGGATTGACGGCAGTCCACAGTCGTTCGGCGCGCTGATGACGGCGCTCGACCTCGCCCGGGAGTTCGGCAAGAAGGTCGAAGCCATCGCCGTCTACGATCCCTATCTCCACTACTCCGTCTTCAACGGCATCGTCAACGTGCTGACCGAGCAGGCGGCAAAGGTGTTCCGCTTCGAAGAGCAGAATCAGCTGCACGAGGAAATCATCGACACCGGCCTGGCGCAGATCTATCAGTCGCATCTCGAAGTCGGTGAACGGATGGCGAGCGAGGAGGGCGTCGAGATCAAGAAGACGCTGCTCGACGGCAAGCCCTTCCAGAAGATTCTCGATCACGCGCGCAAGACCAATCCCTGGCTCATCGTACTTGGACGAATCGGCGTCCACAGTCCGAAGGATGAGACCGGATTGGGCAGCAACGTCGAGAACATTCTCCGCGCCGCCCCGTGCGATGTCCTTCTGTCCACACGTCTCGAAGTGCCGCGCCTCGACGTACGGGCCGAAGAGACCGTTCGATGGACGCCTGAGGCGGAAGAGCGGATGAAGCATGTCCCCGACCAGGTCAAGGGGATTGCGCGCACGGGCGTGCTTCGATTGGCGCTCGAGAAGGGCCATTCGGTCATCACGAGCGCGGTGATCGACGATGCGATGGATCGGTTCATGCCGAAGAGCGCGTCGGCCCGAACCAAGGCGCTGGCCGAAGCGGTGGCGCTCGAGCGCGCGAAGGCCGGTCCCGTGTCGATGTGCCGCGCCTGCGGCGTCACGGCCACGCAGAGCAACGCCGTGAAGTGCACGGTGTGCGGCGCGTCCGATTTCGAAGTCATCTCGCAGGAGATGATCGAAAAGATCGCTGCGGTTGAGGGCGGCCTGCAGGAAGAAACCACCTACGACGGACGCAAGCTTCGTTGGTCAGAGGACGCGCGGAAGGGCCTCTGGACCATGAAGAACGCCTACCAGCGGCGCCGTGTCAAGGCGCGCGTCGAGAAGCGCGCGCGGATGATGAAGCTCGACGCGATCACGCTGGAGTTCGCCCGTCAGGTCATCGAAGAGGAAACCGGAACGCCGCTGGATATCAAAGCACCAGACGCCACTGGACTGGCTTTAGCGATGGCAGATGGCCAGCCGGCGATCGCGAGCGCGGACGCGAGCCAGCCGAAGCTCGTGGCTCGCGACGACAAAAAGAACCCGCTGATCTCCACATTCGCCTGGACTGACGACGCGGCGCAACGGGTCCTGCGCGTTCCCGCCGGATTCATGCGGAACAAGACACAGGAGCGGATTGAGGAGCTCGCCAGGGAGCGCGCGGCCGCGACGATCGATCTGGCGCTGGTCGAGGAGGGCATCGAGATCGGCAAGAAGATGATGGCCGAGATGATCGCGACTTACTCGGGCCCACCGGCGGGCGGTGCAAAGCCGGCCGCGGCGGCAACGCCGACAGGCAACGGCAACGGTCGCGGATATCTCAACGAGGTCAGCCAGATCACCGCGCGGAGCGCATCCGACGAACGACAGGGTTGAGCGCCTACCGTTTCTGTCGTACCGACGACATTGAGCTGCTCGTCGATGCATTGAATCGCTGCTGGGCGCCGCACTTTCCTGCCGAGCCGCCGATGACGGCGGCGGCATTCAAGCGATCGATCCGCGATCTGCAGGTCTGGTGCAGCAGCTGCATGGTCGCGTTCGCAGGTTCCGATCCAATTGGCGTGTTGATCGGTGCGAAGCGACCCTCCGGCACGCTCATCCACAGGATCGCGGTTCATCCCGATCACCTGCGACAGGGTCACGGCCGTCACCTGCTCACGTCCCTCAGCTCGAAGCTTGCGATTCTCGGTCCGCCGCGGATCGCTTCCGAGGTCCCTGAGAGTCTCGACGCTGCCGGCGCACTGTTCACTGCGTGCGACTACGTCGACGAATCCCGCCTGACAGACTTCGTTTTTCAGACCGAACCTGTCACCGCCGGAGACATCGCCGGACGGTTTGTCATCCCGGTCACGGTCGACGATCTCGCGGCAAATGATCTTCTCGGACACGACGATGCGCCGGTTTGCTGGGAGCGGTCAATCGAAACACTCACGGCCAGGAAGGGCGACATCACGGGACTTGCCGTCGCATCCGATGAGCAACTCGAGGCTTACATCCTGTATCTGGCGTGCGGCGACATCGTCTCGTTGCGGTCGTTCGTCGAGGATGACGGGGCGCGGCTGACGCTCCTGCTCTCCCGTATTGGCGCGGGGACGCTTCGTTTTCCCAAGGTCCACTCTGCCGAGATCCCACGCCAGCGGCTGAGAGCGCTCGGGTTTCAACCCGCCCAGGCCTACCGCGTGTACGCGACGACGGCGCGACCGGAGTAACTTGTTCCGGAACAGGCGCAATTCTTGCGCCGTAGCGACGTCTCGGCCACTGCCTGCCTGCAACATTCGTCGAAATCTGCGTGAGGACATTGACCTACCTTGTCACACGCTCGGATTATCGTCGCAGCATGGAGCCGATCTCGACAGCATCAATCGACCAACGTGCCCTCCGTGCACTGTCAGACGATGAACTCGTCGAACGGGTTAAGGAACTCGCCTCGTGCGAGCGACGGGCGTCGGTGGCACTCATTCGCTCGTTGATTGAGTTCGATGCCCGCAGACTCCATTTGCGTGAAGGCTGCTCCTCACTCTTCACTTACTGCACGGAAGTGCTGCATCTGTCGGAAGGATCGGCATACAACCGCATCGAAACCGCTCGGGCGGCGCGTCGCTATCCAGGAGTTCTCGAGGCTCTCGAACGCGGTGACGTGACGCTTACGGCAATACGCCTGCTCGCGCCGCACCTGACCGATGCCAACCACGCCCAGATGCTCCAGGCCGCACGACACAAGAGCAAGCAGGAGATCCAGGAGCTGATTGCGTCAATAAATCCTCGCCCCGCGGTTGAGACAGTCATCCGTCGGGTGGCGGTACTGACTCCACTTGCACCGGAACGCTACATGCTGCAGGTGACGCTGACACGGGAGACGTACGAAAAGCTGAGGCGCTTGCAGACGCTTGCCCGCCACGCAGTCCCGGATGGAGATATCGGCGCAATCCTCGATCGTGCCCTGGCGCTACTGGTCGACCATTTCGAGCGGCGCAGGTTCGCCCAGACCGCTTCACCGCGAGCGAATCCTGACGAGGGTCCGCTGCCGAGTCGCCACATAACCGCAGGTGTCAAGCGTGCGGTGTGGCAGCGCGACCAGGGACGCTGCGCGTTCATCGGCCGAACGGGCCGTTGCGAGGAGACCGCATTTCTAGAGTTCCACCACGTCGCGCCGTACGCAGCAGGAGGGGCGGCTACGACCGACAATATCCAGCTCCGCTGTCGTTCGCACAACCAGTACGAGGCGCGTCTTTTCTTCGGCGACATGTTCGTCCGCGACCGGGAGCTGGCTGGATTGCCGAAGCCGCCTATGGGTCAGCCGACTGACTACTGGCCGCCCACCAAGCCGAATATCACGTTAAGCGCCAGCGCGAGAATTGTGGTGTTGAATGCGAACGAGATCAGCGCGTGCCAGAACGTGGTCTCCCGGATGTCCGGCGCCTCCACTTGCACATCGGAAACCTGAAACGCCATGCCCAGCGTGAAGGCGTAGTAGGCGAAGTCCATATCGGCAGGCGTGGACGTGCCGGGAAAGATTAGTCCGCCGTTACGGGTCCCTCCGTAATAAAGATGCGCGTAGCGGAATGTATAAGAGGTGTGGGTTAACAGCCACGATAGCGCCACCCCTGCCAGGGGGAACACTTCCCAAACCGCGCTCGAGCTCTGACTGCGCGTGATGCGAATTACCAGCATGGCAGCGGACACGCTGATAACACTCGACACCACGGCGATCAGAAACACCGCGTCACGGCCGGGATCCTCGTCGCTGGCGCGCTGCTTGGTAGTATGCGCGTCCGATCTCAGTAAGATCCACCATGCCTGCGCCAGCAGCATGAGCGCGAATGCATCCCAGCCAATCATCCAACGGACCGACCACGTCGGCGCCGGCAGGGGCAGCAACATGGCTATGGCGCCTACGCCAATCGACCGAAGCAACCGTCCTGTTGCTCGTTTGTGCGACAAGAAATGCCGCGTTGTGGCCGAGCGATAGCCCGTCGTGGGGGTGAGACCCTCTGCGGATCGACGTTCGTCGTGATTCGCGTTAGCCACCAATCGTCCGAGGATAGCGTGTTTGATGACGTCAGCGCAGCATGCTACCAAATCAGGATCCTCAACCACAGCTGGATGATGCCGATCCGGAGGGGAACTCGTTCCGGAACAGGCGCGGTTCTTGCGCAGCCACCTTCTTGGTTGTCGTGCGCATAACCAGTACGCGGCGCCTTTTCTTCGGCGACGTGTTCGTCCGCGAGCGGCAACTGGCCTGGATTGTCGAAGCGGACTACGGGTCGCCCAACGGGGACGGCGTCTCCTCGTCATCGCCGTGGGACACGGGCAGCCCCTCGATGATCTCTCGGGCCCGGGTAGCATCAGCAGCGGCAACAACCACGCTGTATTGGGAGGATTCAAGGGCGGGAATTCCGAGGTAGCGCAGCGGAGCGTCAGCCCCGAATCCGCTTGCTTCCCTGGCGACAACGATTCCCGCTTCTTCGAGTTGCGCGCTCACCAGCTCGACCTCGTGCGCGAAGCGGCTCCGGTAGACAACCTCAGTAATCAGCGGCTCGTCCGTCTTCGCCAGCCTGACGCGGACTGCCTGCGCGAAAGGTTCCCCGCAGCTCTCGCACGCGTCCGCGGATCCGCCGGCGTAGATGCCCCGGCCGCACTTCGAGCAATAGTCCGCCGGGGCAGGAGGATCCGGCAGCCCACGGCGGCGAAATTCGGCGCGGATGATCCGTTCGCCCTCCGCGGTGAACTCGAACAGACGTTCGCCGGCTTCGACCAGCTCCTCGTCGGACTTCTCACGCCAGATTTGTTCGGGGTCCATCGCGCTACCCAAAAAGTAGAGAGATAGCGACTGCCGTTCGCAAGCGCGGGACTAGCGCTACGACTTCTTCAGCACTTCATCCCCGCTGATGGGAATGCCGCAAACAGTCCCGCTATAGACGACGCGCACGCCACCGGTGGCTTCCTGCGTGGCCTTGCCGTTGGCGAAGGTAAAGGGGCAGGTCAACGATCCCTGCGTGACGGTGCCCTGGGCGTTCCAGTCGAGGGAGGAACCGGACACGGTTCCAGTGCCGCTGCCGTTCACCCTGGTGTTGCCCGCGCACGTTCCGCTAAACGTGACGTTGGCCGACGTTTCCGACACGGGCGTCACCGTGTATTTCACGTCGCCGCAGCTCGTGGCCGGCAACGCCGACGAAGACGTGACCCAGGTGCCCGCAAAATCGGAGAGCGAGGCGGACGTTCCGCTGGGCGCAGTCGGGTTCTTTCCCTTGAGCTTGTCGATCACGTCACACGCGGCCGTCAGCAGGCACGCGGCCAGCAGCGCGCCTAGAAATCTCGAGGTTTTGCCCATGTCAGTCATTATCGGACCGTTGGGCAGCCGGCAACAGCCGCTGCGGCGGATAGGCCGGCTCGACACGGCCAGAACTGGACAAGAGTGCGGCCATTACCCCAATCATCGTCTTGCTATCGGGTCGTAACCTGCCCTCGCGACTCGCCGCCAGTCGAACGACCGCCACGTTGACGTCGGACGTCGAGCGAAGCCGGTTCTCCGCGCCGCTTCCGAACAGCACGATCGATTGCAGATCAGAATTGAGAGAGGCCTTCGCTGAAGAGACGAATGCGTGAGCGCCGTAGCAACAGGAGCCGGCAAATCAGCAATGCCGTCGACGACAGGAGGGGCATGACGTCGCGGAGAGATTGTAGCATCAGGCTTCGGGCCTTGAGCCCTGAGCCCTACCAATAAAACGGACGAGTCCCGGTCCGCCCGCGCGGTCCGTACACCGGCAAGGGCTGCCCCACCTCATAGGCACCCAGGTCTGGAGCTCGACCCGTGAACCCCTCATTGACGTTTGGGATCTTCATTCCTGCATCGACGGCCTTGCTCCCCGCTTTCAGCTTGAAATTCAGATCAGAGGCCTCGTACGGCTTGCCGTAATTGCCGGCATTCGGCGGCGGGTTCGGCGGTTGGAGGCTCTCGAAAACGTCGTAGTCGATTTCGATGCCGTGCGTCTCCTGACCGGTTGCTGCCGACAGCTCGGCGAGCGTCTTGAACCGTTGCGGCTGCGCTTGCGCGTAGTCAGCGAGCAGGGGCGGCTTGGCGCCGAGCCACGTGTAGTTCTGCTCGACGCCCTTGTTGGGACGGAAGCCGTCGTAATCGTAGGTCGAGTAAGTCGTGGGCCCACCGAGTGAGGCAATGCCGTTCTGTCGATCCGTGCCGAGAAACAGGTTGTTGGCGAAGTGCGCGTTCGACACCTGCTGGTTCGTGCTGTCCTCAGCAACGATGGTGTTGTGGTAGACCATCACACCCGCCGGATTGCTGAACTTCAGCGCGACCGGCGTGTTGTAGACGACGTTGCGGATGTAGTAGGCCGGTCCGCCGAAAATCGGCTGCGCGCTCAGGGCCGTATGCGCGGCGTTCACGCCGCGATTCCGCATGATGCGGATGTTGTGGACGCCGCCGTCCCCTTCGATGAAGTCGTCGCCGGTGACGTAGATATCGTTGTTGTAGATGTCGATCGCGATTGCCCAGTCCTTTCGCACGGGATCCGGGAGACCGTGGGTCGAAATCGTGATGCCGTCGTGAAAGAACGCGACGGCGTTGTGCGCGATCGTGTGCCCAGACCCGTACACCTTGATCGCGTAGTAGCTGTTGATTGGGTGGGCTCCATAGAGGCCGGGATTCGCCCAGCCCAGCGTTCGGTAGTGATCGTCGCGCCCGATGAAGACGTTGTCGACGATATAGAAACCCGTCGATCCTGCAAACTGCGCCTCGATGCCGATCCCGACACTCTCGAACCGGCAGTTCTTGATCGCCAGCCCCTCGGCGCCGGCGACGTCCTTGACCCCAGCCCAGAACGCAACCTCCGCGTTTCGAAAAGTGATCCCCTCGAAGATGTGGTACGCCGAGCCCATCACGTCGAACAACCGAAACGCGCCGTCACCGTCGAAGACGACTTCGCCGTCCCCTGCCGACTTGATCACGATCGGTTTCTCGGGTGTGCCCTTCGCCGTCAGTAAGTACGTGCCATCGAACGTCAGCCCGTACGGATCGACGTAGTTGTGCCGATCGCCCTTGTAGAGACCCGCATGGACGAGAAACGTGTCACCAGGCTCCGCCTTGTGGAGCGCAACGACGTTCCAGTCGCCCGTGCCGACGTAGCCGTTGTACGCAGCCATGAGGCCCGTCGTGTTCGGATTCTCCTTCGGCCGATTCGCCGGCCAGGTCAACGGATAGACGTGGATCGTGCGGCCGCCGGCCGCGGCCTTCGGCTCCCCGCGCGTCCGCACCTTGACGTTCTGGACCGCGGTTCCAGACACGCCATCCGGATCCTTCATCGTCAAACGGACTTCGTATTCCGTGTCGGGCTGCAGGTCGAGGATGCTTCCCGCAAATCGGTCGGGCACAGTGTAAGGCGCGCGCATGATCCGCTCGCCGCCCATGCGGAGCAGCGGCATGCCCTCGCTCCACTTCGTCTGGCCTGAAACGCGATAACTGACGTCGACCGTTGCGTTACGGTTTTCATCGCCGGTGATGTCCCACTCGAATCCGAGACAAATGAGCGTGGCAGGCTCGATCACGAACTGGCCGGGTGTCACGCCGTTTGCCGCGCGCAACGGTGGCGCGACCATCATCAGCGCGAGCACGACGAGGATGGTTTTCATCGAGGTCGTAGTCTGAGACGTTGTGCGACGAGAATGCGCAATAATACAAGACAATAAAGGTCGTGAAATGCCGAAACAGCGGAACGCCGCCTTTGTCCTCGTTTCACAAACCTGGTGGTCGACGGTCACGCCACTGTTAGCGCCGAACTCGAACCCCTCGACGGCTTCCGTCGTCAGGTTGCTCGGACCGCTTGTCAGTCAGGATGCAGCCGGCATCTGGCTCGGCGACGTCCCGGCAAACCTGACGAGGTCCAAAGGCGGCGCGCACGTCATGATGTCGCTGTTGATTCCGTGGGAACAAATCATCGCCCTGGGCTCGATCGAGGAGTCGAGCGGGGTGAAGCCTGGTTTCGCGGTGGTGGCTGCCGACGACGCGCAAGCGCGCGCCCAACCGGCGAAGGGATCGAATTAATCTTTCTTCGCCTCGATCTTGCGTACCGTCTCGTTCCCCGGAAGCAGGCGGCCTGTGCCGGTCAAGTGAGTGCCATCGACCACGAGGCACCAAACGCTGTGGACACGTGCCGACTTGAACTCGACGAGCCAGCACTTCTCGCGTGCATCGTACGCCAGGTCCATCTTGCCCATCGGCACGCGCACCCCATCGACGACCTTGTCTGCCTTCCACGTCACTGTCCCGGGCTTTGCGGCAGGCGTAAAGTCATAGACGACGACCTCGTCGTTACAGGCAGGAGCCGCAACCCGGTCCGTGCACGTAGACGTGCCTCGCCACGTCCCGACCAGCTCGGATGGTTTGTGGTCCTGCGGCACTGCCCCCACCAGACCTGTAACCAAAAGGATGACGAAAAGCCTCACTGGGGCCATGTCGGTTCACCTCGCGGAAGGCGGTGTAAGCTAAGCACGCACCGTGAAAACCTACCACGACATCGTCGGCGACGGGGGGTCGAGGATCCTCGAGCAGGTTGCTGAGCAGCGTGCTCGCATCGCGGACGGGCTTGCCGGGGTGCGTCATCTGGTCGCGGTCGGGTCTGGCAAGGGTGGCGTCGGGAAGAGCACGTTGACGTTGCACGTTGCGAACGCCCTGCGCAACCGTGGCCTCCGCATCGCCATTCTGGACGCCGACTTCAACGGCCCGTCGCAGGCACGTATGGCGGGTGTCCAGGGCGCGCTGTTCGTGCCCGGCAGCCGCAAAGTCGCGCTCCCTCGAACCAGGAATGGCATCGGAGTTTTCTCGATGGGTTCGCTCATCCCCGAATCGGAGGCGCTGGACTTCGACAGCACCGCGCGCGGAGAGTCGCAGACCTGGCGCGCCACACGGGAATTCGCGCTCCTCGGCGAGATCCTCGGGTCGTTCGAGTGGGGCGAGCTCGATTTCCTGATGTTCGATCTCCCACCCGGCGCCGAGCGGACCGTCCAGTACGCCGATTTTCTCGACTCCTTCGACGACAGCGCCCGAGGCAGGAATCGGACATCGTTTGTTCTGGTCACGATTCCTTCGGAAGTCTCACGAGGGGTCGTCGCACGTTCGATTGCGGCACTGTCCAAGGGAGAACGGCGTCCGCTCGGATACGTAGAGAACATGAGCGGCTACTACTGCCGCGATTGCAACAGCGTAAAGCCACTGTTCGCATCGTCCGAATCTTCAAGCCTGGGTATTCCCTGCCTCGGAACTATCCCGTTCGACCCAGAGCTTGCTCAGCGGTGCGATCGGGGAATCCCTCTTACGGCACGGCCAGACACACCCGTCGGCCACGCCCTGGACGATGTTGCAGTGCAACTTCTGAACAGACTTGCCGACCAGGAGCCTTCGCGATGAAATTCCTCTGCGTTCCCTGCGACAGCCCCATGAAGCTCCAAAGCGTCGGGCCGCCTGAACGAGGGTCATTGTCGATCGTGTACGCGTGCCCGGAGTGCGGCTACGAGATGGCGATGCTGACCAATGCGTATGAGACCCAGGCCGTCCAGTCATTGGGCGTCCGAATTGGTCCCGACGAAGCTTCAGCGAAGACGGATAAAAGCGGCGGTTGCCCGTTCTCGGGAATGATACCGGCCGACGATGCACGACCACGCGCCAGCGACGAACCGATTCCCGTCACGTGGACAGCTGCCGCCGAGGCACGGCTCGCGAACATTCCCGAGTTCGTGCGCCCCATGGCACGCACCGGCATCGAACGATTTGCCCGCGAGCGAGGCGCGGCGGAAGTAGACGAAACGCTCCTCGACGCCGCTAAAGAATTCTTCGGCATGTGATCGGACGCGAGCGCATGCCCAATTCAAACGCCAGCGCGCCTGCCCTGAGCCGAGTCGAAGGGTTCGCGCGACCGTACGTCATTTCCTGGAATCTCACCTACCGCTGCAACCTTGCCTGCGAGCACTGCTATCTCGATGCCGGCGGTGCGCCAAAGGTCGGCACCGAGAACTTCGCCGATCGGAGCGAGCTCGGCACCGACGAATGCTTCCGAGTGATCGACGAGATCGCTGCCTTCGCGCCTGAATGCGTGACCATTCTCACCGGCGGCGAGCCCCTCTTGCGGCGGGACATCCTCGAGATCGTCAAGCGAGCGGCGGAGCGTGGACTATGGGTGGTCGTCGGTACCAACGGCGTCAAGATCACCGAAAACGTCGCGCGGCGCCTGGCTGACGCGGGAGCACGCGGGTTGTCACTCTCTCTCGATGCGCTCGACCCCGATCGTCACGACCACTTCAGGAAGGTGCGGGGCGCCTGGCGGAACACCGTCGAGGGAGCGGAGATCCTCAACAGAACGGGGCTCCCCTTCATCGTGCAGACAACGGCCGGTTCGCACAACCTCGGCGAGCTCGAAGCGATTGCCGACTTCGCCTACGAGCGTCTCGCCGCCAAGGTGTGGAACCTCTATTTCCTCGTACCGACCGGACGGGGGCAGTTCGTATCGGACATCACGCCTGCGCAGTACGACGACGTTCTCGCGTCGCTGTATCAAATCCAGCAAAAGTACAGTCGACGCATGTTGGTGAACGCGAAGTGCGCACCGCACTACATCAAGACTGTTCTCGAGAACTCGGCAGGCGATGCCAACCGCATTGATACTGACGACACCGATTTGTCCCCCGGATCCTCATGGTCCGCTTCGTCGCCGATTCGAACCTACTCGGGAGGCGCCGGCGGATGTCCCGCGGGCACGCACTACATGGGGATACGTCCGAATGGCGACGTCACGCCCTGTCCCTACCTGCCGGTGTTCGCGGGGACGCTTCGCAAGGCGACGTTGGCGGACCTCTGGACGTCTTCGGAATTGTTCACGGATATCCGACGGCGCCCGTCACTTGGAGGGCGCTGTGGCGCGTGCGAGATGAACGCCCACTGCGGCGGTTGCCGGGCCCGAGCCTACGGTATGGCCGGCGATTTGATGGCAGAAGATCCGCTCTGCACCCATACGCCTGGAAAGTTCGCTGGATCCCCCCTGCTCACGTTGCGCGACGCTGCCACCTCGGACACGTCGCGTGTCTCCGCAATCGAATATGGTCGGGAATCTGCGCCAACGATCGTATGGGACGACGACGCCGCCGAGCGCATGAAGAAGATCCCCGCGTTTGTGCGCGGGATGGTCGTGCGAGCGGTCGAGGAGTCGTGCCGCAAGAACGGTCTCGACCGGGTGACGGTCGGCGAGCTGGAACGAATTCGCGCGCGGATGCCGACACCGAAAATCTTCGGCAGCACCGGACGAGATTGAGTAATAGAAGGTGGTTTCAAAACCCTGAGATCACGGGTTTTGAAACCTTCTAGATTAGTGATTAGTGATTAGGGATTAATATCTCGCGCCTCGCGCATCGTCTGCGCCCGGCCGAGTCTGCCGGAATCCTGTGTCAGGCCCTATGTCGGAATGGCCACGCGGCTTCCACCGTGTGAACCACGTGTGTCCGTGCGCCTTCCCCTGACGTTGTTGGAAGATGAAGTAAGGAACCCATAACGCGACGCAGAGGGCGATCGCGACGACCACTGCAGTCCAGACATCCATGGCTCAGCTCCTTCCGCCATGGACTGGATGCAAGCAGCGGACCCTGAAAAGCCCAGCCTATTTGAACGGATCGGGTGAGCTCTGCTCCTTAATCTTGTCGTCGAGCCACTTCTGGAATTCCTCGGCGCTGACGACCGTCACGAAGCCGCGCATCTTGGCATGACCGAGACCGCAGAGCTGCGCGCACGCAATCTCATATTGAAACTCCGCATCGCCCATACGAGTACGCATCTCTGCCGTTGTGACGTTCGGGATGAACCAGATGGGGATGGTAAGGCCAGGGACGGCGTCCTGCTTCACGCGGAACTCTGGCACTCCGAAGCTATGGATGACGTCCTTGCTCCTGAGCCGTACGATCACCGGTTTATTCACCGGCAGATAGAGCTGATTGAGCGTCGTCACGTCGTCCTTCGCGGCCGGATCGTCGCGATCGAGTCCGAGGGGATTCGACTGCAGGTCGAGCAGTTTGATGTCGCTGCGGCCGAACTTCCCGTCTGGTCCGGCGTAATGAATGTTCCAGGCGAACTGTTCGCCGGTCACTTCAACCATCACCGATTCGTTCTCAGGCGGTCGACGGTCGACCCTCGCGGCCCAGAGCGGGATCGAGAATCCGAGCAGGAGAACCGCTTCGACCACTGCCACCGCGACCTCGGCATAGTTCGAGGCGTGCGACCGGACGCCAGTGTAATTCGCTACCGGATTCCTGGATCGGCGGAACCTGAACAAGCAGTAGATGAAGAATCCTCCCCACCCGAAGAAGAGGATGAACATGAAGATGTGAATCCAGCCGATCAAATTGTCGATCTGGGCGCCATTCGCCGCGGCAAGCGCAGGCAGTCCGAGCCACTCAGTCATGGTGTTCTCGACCCTCTTTGGAGCTCCAACCATTCCATGTCGATTTCTACGTCAGCGTTCTCCTTCGCGCGTTTGCGGAGATGGAGAAAGAACGCCACAAACGCGCCTTGCACGGCAAACAAAACACCAAGCATGACCAGAACGCCGAGCTTCGCCCCGTCAATCAACGGGGTTTCCGCGGCGCCGAAACAGAGGGGGCAGGCAAGGACGCCGGCGGTGCCGCCAATCACGACGAGAGCGGCAGTAGTCCAGACGCGCGTCATTGCGGCTCTCATCTGAACGACCTCGTTTTACGCAGGAACCACGAGTCGTAGACGACCAGGCCGGCGGACACGGCGAAAGCTGCAACTGCCGCGAAGAGAAGCGAGACCCTGTTCCCCTCTCCGTACTGGTTCAGGCACCAGACTCCGAAGATCACCGCGAGAAGCGCGGAGAGCAGGATCAGCATCGCATGCACCAGCCTCAGGTTCATTGGTGGTGTATCCAGAACCCCGTCGCGTGAGTGAGAACCGGCAGGAACAACAGCACGACGAAGAATGCCGCCGTCAGCCCGAGAACGGCGTAGATCAGCTTCTTCTCGGAAATCAGGTGCATGAAGTAACACGCAACCAGCGATCCCTTGACCGTTGCCACGAGCAGGGCCACGCTTACAGCGATCGGCACGGGAAGATGAAGGCGAGATATCGCCACCGTGACGATGGTCAGGACCATCAATGTGACGAAGACACTGATGTAGATCCTGACGTGTCGGTCGATGTCAGCGGCGTGATCGGTTGTCGTCGTTGCCTGCATAAGCCTACAGAAGGTAAAGGGTCGGGAACAGGAAGATCCAGACCAGGTCAACGAAATGCCAGAAGAGTCCCGAGTGTTCGACCCGGTTCCTGAACCACTCCGGGTTCGTCTTCCACAGTTTCGCGCCGGGGCCCCAGAAGTAGGCGTTCACCGCCATCCCGCCTATGACATGAAGCATGTGCAGGCCGGTCAGGGTGAAATAGATGGCGAGAAAGTTGTTCGTGCTGGGGAACAGTCCGAGTTCGAACTTGTGGCTGTATTCGAAGTACTTGACCACGAGGAAGACGCCTCCGAGCAGGATCGTCGCCCCCATGTAAAGCCGATATGTCCCGAAGCGGTTCCGCATCAGTGACGCCCACGCCATCACCATCGTGACCGACGAGGTGATCAGGACGATGGTGTTGAACGTGGCGAGCGGGACGTTGAGGATCGTGTCCCCGCGCGGCCAGTCCGGCGCGCCGGTTCGAATAAGGATGTAGCTCGCAAACAGCGCTCCGAACAGCATCACTTCCGAAGCCAGAAAGAGCCAGATGCCGATCTTGCCGTTGGTCAGGCCCGTGTCGGGGCGAACCTCTACAGTGTACGGAATTTCCATGTGCGGTTATGCCTCAAACTGCGGCGAAAAGTCCTTGGCCGCTCCTGGAACGCTGTATTCGTAGGGCCCACGATACGCCTGCGGGGTGTGGACGAAATTGCCGTGCGGTGGAGGCGAAGGAGCCGACCACTCGATCGTCGTCGCCTCCCATGGATTGTCGCTCGTCTTCTCTCCCTTGAACATGCTCCAGAAGAAATTGAAGATGAACGGAATCTGGAAGAGCGCCATGATCCACGCGCCCCACGACGAGACGGCGTTCAGGTGGAGAACCGGCTGCGCGAACTGATAGCCCTGCCCGCCATCAAACAGCCGCCGCGATACGCCATGCATCCCGACGATGAACATCGGCATGAAGACGACGTTCATGCACACGAACGAGCCGATGAAGTGGATCATGCCCAGCGTCTCGCTCATCTTCCGGCCCGTTGCCTTCGGGTACCAATAATAGATACCTGCAAAGAGCGCGAAGATCGTTCCCGGAGCGACGACGTAGTGGAAGTGCGCGATGACGTAGTAGGTGTCGTGCAGCGGAATGTCGGAGACGTTGAGTCCGAGGGGAAGTCCGGTCAGCCCGCCGATGCCGAACATCGGCAGAAATGCCGTCGCGAAGAGCATGGGCGTGTTGAACCTGATCGATCCACCCCAGAGGGAAATGACCAGCGCCGTGAGAATGACGACCGACGGAATCGAAATGATCATTGTGGTCGTCTGGAAGAACGCCGCCATCGCCGTCCCCATGCCGGTCATGAACATGTGGTGGGCCCACACGATGAATGACATGAAGCCGAGGAACACGAGCGAGTAGACCATCGAGCGGTAGCCCCACAGAGGCTTCCGGGTATTGTTCGCAATGATCTCGGCGACAATTCCCATTGCCGGCAGGATCAGCACGTAGACCTCGGGGTGGGCCAGGAACCAGAACAGATGCTGCCACAGGAGCGGGTTGCCTCCGCCGGCGTGCTGGAGCACCTGGCCGCTGACGACCAGCCCCGTTGGGAGGAAGAAGCTCGTCCCCGCCACGCGGTCCATCAGCTGCATAATGCCCGCCGCCTCCAGCGGCGGGAACGCGAGCAGCAGGAGAAATGCGGTGACGAACTGCGCCCAGACGAAGAAGGGGAACCTCATGAAGGTGAGGCCCTTGGCGCGCAGCTGGATGATCGTCGCGATGAAGTTGACCGCGCCGAGCAGCGACGAGGTGATCAGGAAGATCATCCCGATCAACCAGAACGTCTGCCCGGTCCCGGCAATGACCGAGAGCGGTGCGTAGGACGTCCATCCTGACTGAGCGGCCCCGCCGGGGACGAAAAAGCTGAACAGCATGGTCACCCCGCCGAGGAAGAATGACCAGTAGCTCAGCATGTTGAGCTTCGGAAACGCCATATCGGGCGCGCCGATCTGGAGGGGAACCACGAAGTTCCCGAAGCCTCCGACGGCGAGGGGAACCACGCCGAGGAAGACCATGATGGTTCCGTGCATCGCCCCGAGCTCGTTGTAGAACTCGGGGAGCATCGACCCGCCCGGCATCCGCGATTCGCCGAAGAGCGCGCCGATGAGCGGCAGCGGGGCGCCCGGGTAGGCGAGCTGCCAGCGCATCAGCATCATTAACGAGAACCCGAAGAACAGGAAAAGAAGGCCGGTGATCCCGTACTGGATGCCGATGACCTTGTGGTCGGTCGAAAAGACGTAATGACGCCAGAACCCCAGCTCCTCGTGATGCGCTGCGTGTACAACGTGCGCGCCGGGTGTGGCGACAGCTGTCGGCTCACTCATGCGACTGTCCTCCGGATCGTGCGGATCGCTACTTCGCGCCGAGGACGAACTTGAAATTCTGTGTCTTCGTCTCGTTCGCGGCGACCGTCACCGTCGCCGTCTGCGTCCCCATCTTCTCGTGCCAGGCGGTGATCTCGTAGGTCCCGGGATCCAGGCCAGAGATCGTGAACTTCCCGTCGGTGCTCGTGACAGAGAAGAAGGGATGCGTGAAGACGCCGACGAACGCGCTCATCCAGGGGTGGACGTCGCACTTGATGCCGAAGATGGCCTCCGGCTTGTCGAACTTCGTGGTCGCTTCCTTACGGGTTGCGGGGAAGGCCTGATTGAAGGATGGATTGACCTTCGGCAGCGTGTGAATGTTGTGGAGGATGCCGTCGGAGTTGAGGATTTTATACGGCTGACCCACCATGATTCCCATCACATGGGGCTTGTACTGGCAGCCATTCTGGTCGAGGACAACCGGGGTGGTCGGCGCGGGGAATGTCTTGCCGGCGGGCAGGCCCTTCGACACCCAGACGATGATGTTTCCCATGGTGTCGCCGGTGCCGAGGACCAGCGCCTCGTTCGGGGCCGGTGTCGAATGCTTCTTCGCGCACGCAGGGTCGGCATCCATCGCGAGCGGGGGGAGCGTGGGACGTTTCCCTTGAAAGGTGACGACTCCAGTTACCGTCGAAGCCGCGACGGCCACACCCGGCCACATTGACACCGCGACGAGCCCAGCCACCAGGCACGATCTCTTCCCTGTCCAGCGCATGCTCCGCTCCTTGGTCTTGGTTATCGTTTATCTAGCGCAAACTGTTCTCCGTATGGACATCGACACGTCGACCCGGCCCTTCCGCGTGTCGAATGGGGGGACTCTACACCGGACCCGCGTCGCGCGCAACCCTCGTACCACGATCTGCTGAGCCAACACGCGCAGAAAGAGGACTCGTGCGGGCGATTGCCAAGTGTGTCCTTACATAAGTGACGACGAACGAACCGCGCAACTGGCCGGATCTCCTCCGCCGTTCACCGAATGGCGCAACCCGGGCCAGAGGGGCGCCGTAAAGTAAGGGGTGCGGATATACTGGAGGTTCCACGACAGTCGATTTTCCTCCTGTGTCTACGACTATCAGATAGTGCGTTGGTGAACTGTGCCGAACCTCAAGGACGACCTGGCTTCACTCCGAATTGATCAGAGCGCGAGAGCCGGTACCAGCAGGCGTGGTCTGTGGATCACCCTCGCCGTCATCCTCGTCGCCGTGGCCACGGCCGGTTGGATGTGGTCGACCCGCGTAGACGCCATCACCGTCAGAGCTATGGCCGTCAAGGCCGAGACCGGTGGGGGCCCGGCCGCCGGGGCGGTTCTGAATGCATCCGGCTACGTGACCGCCCGGCGCCGTGCCACCGTGTCGTCAAAGGTCACGGGCAAGGTGCTCGAGGTGTTCGTCGAGGAAGGCAAACCTGTGCACAAGGGACAGGTGCTCGCCCGGCTCGACGACTCACAGATGCGCGCTGCGCTCGCCGTCGCCGAGGCGCAGCTCGCGACCGCGCGAAGAGGAGCGGCAGAGGACGAAGCCAGGCTGAACGAAGCGCAGTTGACGCTGGCACGCCGCGAGCAGCTGGTCAAGGAACAGGTGATCAGCAAGGCGGAGCTGGATTCGGCGCGCGCCGAAGTGGATTCACTCAAAGCGCGGATCGCCGTGGCGGAGCAGCAGATCAAAGTATCGGAGAGCCTGGTCAATCAGCGCCGCACGGATCTCGCCGACATGGAAGTGCGCGCACCGTTCGACGGCGTGGCCATTTCAAAGGACGCACAGCCGGGGGAAATG
>Ga0070683_100000647_pt1 | contig 25123 bp, 22 predicted proteins | sample KBSC713LmetaG_FD_64662 | JGI IMG/M metagenome (GOLD analysis project Ga0070683, IMG submission 64662) | Corn rhizosphere microbial communities from Kellogg Biological Station, Michigan, USA - KBS C7.1-3L metaG | ecosystem: Host-associated > Plants > Roots > Rhizosphere ... | reverse complement strand
ATGGGCCCGGTGTGGGAGGCCAACCACGTCTGGTTGATCTTCACGACGGTGCTGCTGTGGACCGGGTTCCCGACGGTGTTCGCGGCGATCGCGTCGACCATGTACATCCCGCTGACCGCCGCCGCGCTGGGCATCATCGGGCGCGGGGCGGGCTTCGCGTTCCGCAAGACGGCCAAGCCGCGGCTCTTCGGGTTCGTGTTCACCGCGTCGTCGATCGTGACGCCGTTCTTCCTCGGCGCCGTGCTCGGCGGGATCGCGTCGGGCCGGGTGCCGGCCGGGATCGCGCGCGGCGACGTCATCACCGCCTGGTGGAACCCGACGTCGATCGCGACCGGCTTGCTGGCCGTGGGGGTCTGCGCCTATCTGGCCGCGATCTTCCTGCAGCACGAGGATCCCGCGTTCCGCGATCGCGCGCTCGCCGCTGGGTTCGTCGTCGGTGGACTGGCGGCGATGTGCCTGCTCGTGGTCCTGACCGACAACCCCCTGCTCAGGGCCGAGTTCACCGGCCCGTTGCCGATCATCCTGGCGGCGGCCTCGGCGGCGTCCGGGGTGGTTTCGCTTCTCCTCGTGTACCGGCGGAGCCCGGTCGCCGCCCGTCCCGTCGCCGGACTGGCCGCCGCGTCCGTGCTGTGGGCCTGGGGCGCGGCCCAGTATCCCGACCTGCTCCCGGGCTCAGTGACGGTGGCCGATGCCGCCGCAACTCCAGCGGTGATCGACGCCACGCTGATCGTGGTGGGCGTCGGGGCGGTCGTGCTCATTCCCTCGCTCTGGCTGCTCTTCCGGCTGGCTTCGGGGAGGTAGTGGCAACAACCACACCCCGGCTCGGCCCGGTGAGAGCGCTCTCTCCCGCACACTGGATGGATGCCGCTCGACTATCGCCGACTCCGTAAGGCCGCCATCGGCACCGCCCTGGTGTTCACGGCGAGCGGCAGCGTCCTCGGGACCTGGGTGTCCCGGCTGCCGGCCGTCCGCGACCACCTCCACGCCAGCCCGGCTCAACTGGGCGGCGCGCTGCTCGCGATGGGCATCGGCTCACTGGTGTCGATGCCGACGACCGGTCACCTGTGCCGCCGGTTCGGCACCCGCACGATGGTCATCGTCACCGCCGCGCTCAGCGTGCTGATCCTGGCCGCGCTCGGCCGGGTCGACTCGCTGCTGCAGCTCACCGCCGGCCTGTTCGCCTTCGGGCTGACGTTCGGCTCGTGGGACGTGTCGATGAACGTGCAGGGCAGCGCGGCCGAGACACGGGCCGGCCGGCAGTGGATGCCCCGGTACCACGCCTGCTGGAGCGCCGGCAGCATCCTCGGCGCCTCGGTCGGCGCGCTCGCGGCCGGCGCTGGGCTGACCTTCGGCACCCACTTCGCGCTGGCCGCGCTCGGCGCCGCCGTCGTCGTGGCGGTCGGGCTGAGCATGTTCATCGACGAGCGGGCCGGCCAGCCGACGCGGCACGAGGAACGGGCCAAGTCGAAGACCCGCATCGTCAGCAAGCGGCTGATCATGGTCGGGCTCGTCGTCCTGTTCGCCACGGTCATCGAGGGCGCGGCGAGCGACTGGCTGGCCATTTTCCTGGCCGACTTCCGGCACGTCTCCGACGCGTCAGCGGCGCTCGGCTTCACGATCTTCGCAATCGCGATGACGGTCGGGCGGGTCTTCGGTACCCCGATCACCGAGCGGCTCGGCCGTGCGCGCGCGGTGCGGATCGGCGGCCTCCTCGGCGTGGTCGGCGTGCTGCTCACGATCCTGCCGCCGGTCGTCGGGTTCAACTTCGCGGGCGCGCTGGTCTGGGCGGCCGGGATCTGCCTGGTCTTCCCGGCCGGGGTGAGCGCGGCCGGCGAGTCGGCCCGCCCGGCCGAGTCGATCGCAATGGTGACCACGATCGGCTACGGCTCGATCCTCATCGGACCGCCGATGATCGGCGGGCTGGCCAACCTGATCGGACTCAACCGGGCGCTGCTCGTGCTCGTGGTGCTGGCCGCGCTCGTCGCGATCTTCGCGCCGGCGCTGAAGGAGTACCGCCCGGCGCCGCCCGAGTCAGCCGACCTTGACCGAGACGACGCCGGCGAGCGTGCCGACGTACGCGTGGCCGGCGGCCAGCGTGGGTGAGGCGAAGTGTGGCGCCTCGCCGATCGCGACCTGGGTGAGCTGGCGACCGTTGGCCGGGTCGAGGGCATAGAGCGTGCCGCCGTCGTAGTCGACGACCCACACGGCCCCGCCGCCGACCACCGGTGAGCCCTGGGTGCCCGACGGCCCGTGCCAGCCGTCGGTGATGTTCCCGGCGTCGTCGACCGTCGCGCTGCGGACGCCGTCCCGGCACGGCACGAAGACCGTCGAGCCGGTCACCGCCGCGCCGCCGAATGCCTTGCACAGCTCGCGCTGCTTGAGCTCGCCGCCGAGCTCGCCCAGGTGGCCCGGGTCGAGTGTGTAGGCGACGCCGCGCTTCCCGGCGATGAGGATGTGCCTTCCGACCAGCGCCGGGGTCATCGAGCCGAGGTCGAGGTCGGCGGCGTTGTCCTCGGCCCAGGTCGACGGCGCGAAGAAGTCGGTCCGCTCGAGCGACGGGTTGAGCGCGATGACCGTGTCCGAGCCGTCGAAGCCGGACGTCGACTCGCCGTTGCCGACCGCGTAGTACAGCGTCGAGCCGTCGACCGTGCCGCCGCCCGGGGCCCAGATGCCGCCCTCGCGCGTGGTCGGGATCGCGTAGCTGACGATCGGGCCGTCGCCCGTCGTCGGCACCCCGACGACCGAGCCGATGTACTGTGCGCAGTCGCCGGCCAGCCCGCCGTATGCGATATAGACCCGCCCCTGCAGGACGGTCAGCGCGGATCGCTGCTGGTGGGCGAGCTTGTCCCCCTTGGGCGGCTCGGCCACCCGGCTCAGCTTCACGGCGCCGGTCGCGATGTCGAGGCCGACCAGCGTGTGCACCCCGCCGGTCGACTCGGCCAGCGCGAACACCAGGCCGGTGGCCGGGTCGTAGGCCATCGTGCTGGTGATCCCGAGCGGGTCGATGTTGCCGCACGGGAGGGCCGACCGCGGCACCGGCGTGCCGACGTGCTGCGACCACAGCTGAGCGCCGGTCGCCGCGTCGAGGCCGTAGATCGTGTCGTTCTCCGTCGCCGCGAGCAGCCGGTTGCCGATGACGAGCGGCTGGCCGTAGACGGCGCCGTCGAGCTTGGCCTGCCAGGCAACGGCCACGGCCGACGGGGCCGGAAACGCGGTCGCGAGACCGGTCCGCGCGTTGTCGTGGTGATACGTGGGCCAGTCGCCCGGCCCGAGCGGGGCCGGCGAGGCGAGCGGGGAGGCGGCGGCCGACACGGCCGGAGCGGCCGGCGGCAGCGACGGCTCCTTCGAGCTGCACGCCGTCAGCAGCAGCGCCGCCGCGAGCGGGGCGGTGAAGCGCCTCAGTGCCACCGTGGCGCTCCGCTGAGCGCCTTTACCGGAGGACTTCCGGTAAGGCCGCGCATGCGCGGCCCGAGGTCCAGCCGCCCGACGGCGCTCCGCTGCTCTCATAGCTGATCCATCGCACGGTAGATCCGCACGTCCGAAATCGGGTATCGGGTGCCAAGCGCCTGGGCGAATAGCCCGACCCGCAACTCTTCGATCATCCAGCGGATCTCCCGCAGCTCGGGGCGGTCGCTCACGCCGGCCGCCAGCTGGTCATATTCCTGCTGCACTTGCTGCACGGAGAGCATGCGGTCACGGTCCCGGGCGGGATCGGACGGCAGCTTGTCCAGGCGTCGCTGCATCCCTTGCAGGTAGCGCTCGACGTCCGGCAGCCGGTCCCAGCCGGTTGCGGTGACGAAGCCACGGGAGATCAACCCGGCCAGCTGGCGACGCATGTCAGTGTACGCGGGCAGCAGCAGCGGGTTGCCGGTGCGGGCCAGCCGCTGCTCCACCTCGTAGGCGGCGGCGAGGATGCGCTGCACGTGCGCGACCACGTCCAGGGTGACCTCGACCAGGCCGGTGCGGACCCGTTCGCGCAACGCCGCGAAGCCGGCCTCGTCCCAGGTGGCCAGCGCCAGCCGCGCCGAATCGTGCGGGTCGGCCATCAGGTGGTCGACTGCGCACGCGGCGCAGTCGTCGAGCAGGTCGACCGCGTTGCGGTGGGGGTTGCGGCTGAGCGCGAGCTTGGCCGCGTTGCTCAGCCGGCCCTGGATGAACTTGGCCGGCGACGGCAGGCCGAGCAGAAGCAGCCGGCGCACACCCGCCCACATCTCGCGACGCTGCCGATCGGGCAGGTCGAAGACGCGGACCGCCACGCTGGCGCCTTCGTCCACAAGGGACGGATAGCCGATGACCGTGTGCCCGGCGATGGTCCGCTCGACGGTCGCCGGCAGCGGGCCGAAGTCCCAGCTCGTGAGGCCGGTGCGCTCGAGCCCGGTGGCCGCCTCGGCGATCTGCTCGCGCACCTTCGGGGCCAGCCGCTCGCGCAGCGCGGCCAGGTCCTTGCCCTCGCCGAGCGTCTGGTCGTGCTCGTCGACCACGCGGAACGTCATGCGCAGGTGATCGGGCACCGGCCCCCATTCGGTGCGCGGCACGGTCACCCCGGTGAGCCGGCGCAGCGCCCGCTCAAGCGCGTCCAGCAGGGACCCCTCCCCCTGAGCCATCTCGGCCAGCGCCTCGCGAGCCGTGTCCGGGGCCGGGACGAAGTTGCGCCGCAGTGCCTTGGGCAGCGACCGGATGAGCGCGGTGACCAGTTCCTCGCGCAGGCCGGGGACCTGCCAGGTGAACTCCGAGTCCGGCGCGCTGCCGAGCATCGGCAACGGGATGTGCACGGTCACCCCGTCGGCCGCGGTGCCCGGCTCGAACTGGTAGGTGAGCCGGAACGGTCCCCAGGCGTCCGGGAAGTCGCGCTGGCTGGCCAGCGACGCACCCTCGTTGACCAGCAGGTCGAGGTCGAAGGTGAGCAGGTCGGGCTGGGTGTGCCGGGCCTTCTTCCACCAGCTGTCGAAATGCCGGCCGGACACCACGTCGGCCGGGATCCGCTTGTCGTAGAAGTCGAAGAGCGTCTCGTCGTCGACCAGGATGTCGCGGCGGCGGGCCCGGTTTTCCAGCTCCTCGACCTCGCCGAGCAGGTCGCGGTTCTCCCGGAAGAACTTGTGGTGGGTGTCCCACTCGCCCTCGACGAGCGCGCTGCGGATGAACAGCTCCCGGGACAGGGCCGGGTCGATCCGCCCGTAGTTGACCTTCCGCGCGGCGACGATCGGCACGCCGTAGAGCGTCACCTTCTCCATCGCCATGACCGCGGCCGGCTTCTTCTCCCAGTGCGGCTCGCTGTAGCCGCGCTTGACCAGGTGCTCGGCGAGCGGCTCGACCCACTCCGGCTCGATGCGAGCCGCGACCCGTCCCCATAGCCGGGTGGTCTCGACCAGCTCGGCGGCCATCACCCAGCGGGGCGCCTTCTTGAACAGGGCCGAGCCGGGGAAGATGGCGAACTTCGCGCCGCGCGCGCCCAGGTATTCGTTCTTCTCCGGCTCCTTGAGCCCGATATGCGAGAGCAGCCCGGCCAGCAGCGACAGGTGCACCTTGAGCGGATCGGCCGGCTGGTCGCCGAGCGGGGCGCCGAACGCACCCCGCAGCTGGCTGAAGATGTCCTGCCATTCGCGCACGCGCAGGTAGTTGAGGTATTCGGCGCGGCACATCTTGCGGAACTGGTTGGAGGAGAGCGCTTTTTGCTGCTCTTGCAGGTACCCCCAAAGATTGAGGAACGACGAGAAGTCCGAATCCTTGTCGGTGAACCGCGCGTGTTGCTGGTCGGCCTGGGCCTGCTTGTCCAGGGGGCGTTCGCGCGGGTCCTGAATGGACAGTGCGGCGGCGATCACCATGACCTCGCGCAGGCAACCGTTGCGCTCGGCCTCGATGACCATGCGGGCCAGCCGCGGGTCGACGGGCAGCTGGGCGAGCCGCCGCCCGAGCGGGGTGAGTTTGGCGCGTTCCTCCAGGGCCCCGAGCTCTTCCAGCAGTTGTACGCCGGCCGCCACGTTGCGCCGGTCGGGTGGATCGATGAACGGAAACGCCGCGAGGTCGCCGAGCCCGAGGGCGATCATCTGCAGGATGACCGATGCGAGGTTGGTGCGCAGGATCTCGGGCTCGGTGAACTCCGGCCGCGCGACGAAGTCGTCCTCGCTGTAGAGCCGGATGCAGATGCCGTCGGAGGTCCGCCCGCAGCGGCCCTTGCGCTGGTTGGCCGAGGCCTGCGACACCGGCTCGATCGGCAGCCGCTGCACCTTCAGCCGGCTGCTGTACCGCGAGATGCGGGCCGTGCCCGGGTCGATGACGTACTTGATGCCGGGCACGGTCAGCGACGTCTCGGCCACGTTGGTCGCGAGCACGATGCGCCGGCCGGTGTGCGGCTGGAAGACCCGGTGCTGATCGGCGAAGGACAGCCGGGCGAAGAGCGGCAGGACCTCGGTGTTGGGCAGGTCCAGCCGGTTGAGCGCGTCGGCGGTGTCGCGGATCTCCCGCTCGCCGCTCAGGAACACGAGGATGTCGCCCGGCCCCTCGCCGCGCAGCTCGTCGACCGCGTCGACGATCGCGTCGGTCTGGTCGCGCGCCTCGTCGCTCTCCTCGATCGGGCGGTAGCGCACCTCGACCGGGTAGGTCCGCCCGGACACCTCGACGACCGGCGCGTCGCCGAAGTGCCGCGAGAACCGGTCCGGGTCGATGGTGGCCGAGGTGATGATCACCTTGAGATCGGGACGGCGCGGGAGCAGCTGCTTGAGGTAGCCGAGGAGAAAGTCGATGTTGAGGCTGCGCTCGTGCGCCTCGTCGATGATCAGCGTGTCGTACTGCCGGAGCAGCCGATCCTGCTGGATCTCGGCCAGCAGGATGCCGTCGGTCATCAGCTTGACCAGCGTGTCCTCGCCCGACTGATCGGTGAAGCGCACCTTGTAGCCGACGGCCTCGCCGAGCGACGTGCCGAGTTCTTCGGCGATCCGCTCGGCTACGGTGCGGGCGGCCAGTCGCCGCGGCTGCGTGTGCCCGATCTGGCCGACGATGCCCCGGCCCAGCTCGAGGCAGATCTTGGGGATCTGGGTCGTCTTCCCGGAGCCGGTCTCGCCGGCCACGATGACGACCTGGTGATCGCGGACGGCCGCGAGGATGTCGTCCTTGCGCTGGCTGACCGGCAGCGCCTCGGGGTAGGTGATCGTGGGGACGCGGGAGCGCCGCCGGGCCGGGCGCTCCGCGGCGGCCTCGACGTCGACGGCGATCGCGTCGATGATCTTGTCGGCGTTGCGGACCTTGCGGACGCCGTCGATCCGGCGGCGCAGCCGATGCTGATCACGCGGCAGCAGCCCGGCCAACCGTGCGCGGAGCTCGGCCAGCCGGGCCTCATTGGTGAGCGGTGTTGACATGTCGTCAACAAGGATATTCAGGGTGCCGGGCGCCGCCCATTGATTTAGCACTCGAGCCGTTGACGGACCGCGGTGTCGAGCACATAGCCCGCGCAGTATTCGGCCGTACCGGTGTTGAGCGCGACCCAGACGTTCTGCGGCCGGCGGAAGCCGAACAGGTAGTACCCCGCATCCGTGCCCGGCCTTGGGGCACCGTTCCGCGCGGTGGCGTAGCCGCGATAGCACTTGATCCGGACGAGGTGGGTGGCGTCGCCGCCGCGGCGGGCGGCGTCAGTCCCCTTCAGCGCCTTGAGGAGCGTCTTCTCGCTGACCGGGCAAGGGTTGACGGACGCCACCGGCGAGCCCGGCGGCGACGCCGCCGGGGATGTGGACGCAGCCGGCGAGGCGGACTCCGTCGTCGGGGCGACCACTGGTGCCGGAGTCTGGCGGGGCGTCGGTGCGCCCGCGGAGGAATGCGCGGCACCAGCGGCACCACAGGCCGACAGTGCGAGCGCGGCCCCGACGACGAGCGTAAACTTGATCATGAGAGTTCCTTTCGTGAGCAATAAGGTCAGCACCCGGGAAGCCGGGCACTGGTGGAGCCATCGAGGACGAACGAGCCGCACATGCCCTTCGGCCCCGCGTTCAGGGCGATCCATCGGCGTTCCGGCAGCTGGTAGCCGAACAGGATGTGGGTTGCGCCGACCGCCGGCACCGGCCTGGCCGTCGCGTACCGGCGATAGCAGACGACGCTGCTCACGCCGGTCGGCTGACCGATGTCGACGCCCCCGACGTACGCCCCGGCCAGGGCGGCGAACAGGGTCTTCGCGCCCACCGGGCAGCCGGTCTCCTCCGGAGGCCCGCTGGGCGTGGACCTGGTCGCGGACGCAGTCGCGCTGGGCGAGCCGGCCGGCGGGGACACGGAAGGGCTCGGCGAGCTGGCCGGCGGTGGGCCGGCAACCGGCCCACCGCGGTCCGAACGATCCTGGCCGGTCAGCGCGACCGGGACCGCCACGGCGGCGAAGACCGCCACCGCCGCGGCTGAGGTCATCACCCGGCGTCGCCAGGCCAGCCGGTTGGACGCGCGCAGGACCCGGTCCTGCAGGTCGGTCCAGCCGGCGCCGTCGGCCAGGTCGGCCAGGCCCTGCCGGAGCTGATCGTCGCGATCCATGCTCACACCTCCTTTCGCGTCGACTCGTCACCCAGCTCGGGCGCCAGTTCCCGCAGCTTGGCCAGGGCCCGGCTGGCCAGGCTCTTGACCGTGCCGACCGAACAGGACAGGAGCTCGGCCGTCTCCCGTTCGGACTTGTCCTCGAAGTAGCGCAGGACGAGGACCAGGCGTTGGCGCCGGTTCAGCTGGGCCAGCGCCTTGTGCAGGCTGATCCGCAGGCTGATCCGGGCCGCGTGGTCGCCGGCCGGATCCCGCGGCTCGAACAGCTCCCCGGGAAGGACCTCGTGGCCCTTGCGCCGCTGCCACCACCGGATGTGCAGGTGGTACATGGCGGTGCGGGTGTAGGCCTCGAGGTGCCCGTCGGAGGTCAGCCGGCGCCGGGCCCGATGGGTCCGGGCCAGAGCGTCCTGAACGAGGTCCTCGGCCAGGTGCCGATCTCCGGTCAGGAGGTACGCGGTGCGCAGGAGCGCCCCCGTGCGCGCTCGTACGAACGTCGCGAACTCCGCGTCGGGGTCGGGTGGCACGACGCCCCCTTCCACCGGGAGATCGACCTCAGGGAGATCGAGGGTCATCAGGTCCGGCTGCATACCCTCCTACATCCGGGGTGGCCCGGAAAAGTTCCGCCGGATCGCCACTGTCGCATTCGTGACGTAGCGGTGCGGGGGCGGAGGGTGAACGGGGCATGCCGATCACGCGGCCGCTGCACGTGAGGACTACGGTGCATTTCATGCCCCCCGCGAAGCCCAAGCCCCCGACGTCGCTCGAGCTTGCGACCCTCGAGGAGGACGACCTCCGCGACGAAGGCGCCTTCACCGCCGTCGGCTTCTACGACCTGGAGCTGCCCGGTCGTACGGCGAAGGCCGTCGAGTTCAACCAGTGCCGCTTCAACCGGGTCGACCTGAGCGGCGGCTCGCTGATGAAGGCGTCGTTCACCGACTGCCTCATCGAACACAGCAACCTGGCCAACCTGCGCACCGACGGCTCGGCACTCATTCGGGTCCGAATCGACGGCGCGCGGCTCACCGGGCTGCAGTGGATCGACGGCGCGTTCCGCGACGTGACCGTGCAGGACTCGAAGGTCGACCTGAGCGTGTTCCGGTCCAGCGACTTCCGGGCCACGCTGTTCTCCGACTGCAACCTGACGCGGGCCGACTTCGCGATGGCCGACCTCTGCGGCGCCCACTTCCTGCGCTGCGACCTGACCGCCGCCCAGTTCTCGGGTGCGAAGATGGCCGGCGCCCGGTTCACCGACTGCACATTGGACGGCATCGGCGGGGTGAGCGCCTTCGACGGGGCGAGCATCGTCACCGGCGACCTGGTCGGCCTGTCCCGGGCCTTCGCCGCCGCGCTCGGGATCAGCCTCGAGCTGTCGGACCCGCAGGCCGGCTGACCACACCGAGCCGATGGCACCGACTCGCGCCGAGGTCGCGGCCGCGCACGACAAGCTCCTCGACGACCTGCTCGAGCCGGGCCTGCGCGTGCTCTTCAGCGGCATCAACCCGGGCCTCTACTCGGCCGCGACCGGCTTCCACTTCGCCCGCCCGGGCAACCGTTTCTGGCCGGCTCTGCACCGTTCGGGCTTCACCCCGACGCTGCTTGGCGCATCCGAGCAGAAGACCCTCCTCGCGTACGGCCTGGGCATCACCAACATCGTGGCCCGCGCGTCGGCGCGGGCGGATGAGCTGACCCCGGCTGAGCTGGCCGCCGGCGGCGCGATCCTGGCCGACAAGGTGCGCACGTTCCGGCCGGCCTGGCTCGCCGTGCTCGGGGTGACCGCCTACCGCGCGGCCTTCGGCGACAAGTCGGTGCGCGTCGGGCCGCAACCGGCGCGGATCGGCGACACCCGTGTGTGGGTGCTCCCGAACCCGAGCGGACTGAACGCCCACTACACGCTCGACGCACTCGCGGAAGAGTTCGCCAAGCTCCGGGCGGCGACCACGGAACAATGATCGAGCCGCCGAACCCGGATTGCTGGCTGCACCCGTCCATCGAGGTGCGCAAGTCCAGCATCGAAGGGCGGGGGCTCTTCTCCACCGCGCCGATCGCGGCCGGCACGGTCGTGTCCCGCCTCGGCGGCGAGCTGGTGTCCGGCCGGCGGCTGCGGCAGCTGCTGAGCGTTCCCGACCGCCCGTACATCGACACCATCACCGTGGCCGACGACGTGCATCTCGTGCTCCCGCCGCGCCGGCCCAACGGCTACGGCAACCACAGCTGCGACCCGAACCTCTGGTGGGTCGGCCCGTACGAGCTGGCGGCCCGCCGGGACATCGCGACCGGCGAGGAGCTGACCAACGACTACGCCACCAGCACCGGCGAACCGGACTTCAGCATGGACTGCACCTGCCGCTCGCCGCTCTGTCGCGGGGTGGTGACCGGCGACGACTGGCGGCGTCCGGACCTGCAGGCCCGATATGGCGGGCACTGGGTGCCGGCGCTCAGCTCGCGAGTGCCTGGGGGCCGAGCAGCGCCTTGAGGTCGCCCTTCAATGCCGTCGTCGGGGTCACCTTGAACGGGCCGAGCCGCAGCATCGTGCTCTTCGACCCGTTCAGCAGCTTGACGTGCACCTCGGCCTGGCCCGGGTGGGTCACCAGGATCTCGCGCAGCCGCTCGACCAGCGGCGGCGTGCACCGGTTGACCGGCAGCGCCAGCACAAGGGGCCGGGCCTGGTCGGCCGCGGTGATGTCGGGCATCGACAGGTCCATCGCCATGATCCTCGGGGTCTCGTCGCGACGGTCGATGCGGCCCTTGACGACCACGATCGCGTCCTCCGCGATGTACGAGCCGACCAGCTCGTAGGTGTTGGGGAAGAACAGGGCCTCGACGGCGCCGCCGAGGTCTTCGAGCGTGGCCGACGCCCAGGCCTTGCCTTGCTTGGTGATGCGCCGCTGGACGCCGGTCAGCATGCCGGCCAGCGTGACCACGGCACCGTCGGGCACCGCGCCCTCCTCGGACAGTGCCGAGATGTTGGTGTCGGCCGCCTTGGCCAGGACGCCCTCGAGGCCGAAGAGCGGATGGTCGGACACATACAGCCCGAGCATCTCCCGCTCGAAGCTGAGCAGGTCGCGCTTGTCCCACTCGACCTGCGGGATCGGCGCGGTCATGCCGCCGACGGCCGGGCCCGAGCCGCTGTCGCCGAACGCGTCGCCGAAGAGGTCGAACTGCCCGATCGCCTCGTTGCGCTTCAGATCCGCGTAGGCGTCGATGGCGTCGGCGTGGATGGCCAGCAGGCCCCGGCGCGGGTGGTTCATCGAGTCGAACGCGCCCGCCTTGATCAGCGATTCCATCGTCTTCTTGTTGCACGCCACGGCGTCGACCTTGGCCAGGAAGTCGTGGAAGTCCCCGTAGGGCGCGGCCTGCCGGCAGCGCACGATCGCGTCGACCACGTTGTGCCCGACGTTGCGCACGGCCGCCAGGCCGAACCGGATGTCGTTGCCGACCGGGGTGAACGGGCCGGCCGACTCGTTGACGTCGGGCGGCAACACCTGGATGCCCATGCGGCGGCACTCCGACAGGTACAGCGCCATCTTGTCCTTGTCGTCGCCGACGCTGGTGAGCAGGGCGGCCATGTATTCGGCCGGGTAGTTGGCCTTGAGGTAGGCGGTCCAGTATGAGACGAGCCCGTAGCCGGCGGTGTGGGCCTTGTTGAACGCGTAGTCGGCGAACGGGACGAGGATGTCCCACAGCGTCTTGATCGCCTGGTCGGAGTAGCCGTTGGCCTTCATGCCGTCGCTGAAGGGCCCGAACTCCTTGTCGAGGACTTCCTTCTTCTTCTTGCCCATCGCCCGGCGCAGCAGGTCGGCCTGGCCGAGGCTGTAGCCGGCCAGCTTCTGCGCGGCGCGCTGGACCTGCTCCTGGTAGACGATCAGGCCGTAGGTCGGGCCGAGGATCTCGGCCAGCGGCTCCTCGAGCTCCGGGTGGATCGGGATGATCTCCTGCTGGCCGTTTTTGCGCAGCGCGTAGTTGGTGTGCGAGTTGGCGCCCATCGGGCCCGGCCGATACAACGCGAGCACGGCGGAAATGTCCTCGAAGTTGTCCGGCTTCATCAGCCGCAGCAGCGAGCGCATCGGCCCGCCGTCGAGCTGGAACACGCCCAGCGTGTCGCCGCGGGAGAGCAGCTCGTAGGCCGGCTTGTCATCCAGCGGCAGCGCCAGCAGGTCGACCTTGGTGCCGTGGTTGGCCTCGATGTTCACCAGCGCGTCGTCGATGATCGTCAGGTTGCGCAGCCCGAGGAAGTCCATCTTCAGCAGGCCGAGCGTTTCGCAGGTCGGGTAGTCGAACTGCGTGATGATCGCCCCGTCGGCGTCGCGGCGCATGAGCGGGACGTGCTCGATGAGCGGCTCGGCCGACATGATCACGCCGGCCGCGTGCACGCCGGTCTGGCGGATCAGGCCCTCGAGGCCGCGCGCGGTGTCGACCACCCGCTTGACGTCGGCCTCGCTCTCGTAGAGCTGGCGGAACTCGACCGCCTCCGGGTAGCGCGGGTGCTGCGGGTCGAAGATGCCACCGAGCGGGATGTCCTTGCCCATCACGGCCGGCGGCATGGCCTTGGTGATCCGGTCGCCCATCGCGAACGGATAGCCCAGTACGCGGGAAGAATCCTTGATCGCCGCCTTGGCCTTGATGGTGCCGAAGGTGGCGATCTGCGCGACCTTGTCCTCGCCCCACCGCTCGGTGACGTAGCGGATGACGTCACCCCGCCGACGTTCGTCGAAGTCGATGTCGATGTCGGGCATCGAGACGCGCTCGGGATTGAGGAACCGCTCGAAGATCAGGCCGAACGGCAGCGGATCGAGGTCGGTGATGCCCATCGCGTAGGCGACCAGGCTGCCGGCCGCCGAGCCGCGGCCGGGGCCGACGGCGATGCCCTGGCTCTTGGCCCACAGGATGAAGTCGGAGACGACCAGGAAGTAGGACGGGAAGCCCATCTGCAGGATGACGCCGATCTCGTATTCGGCCTGCCGGCGGTGCTCGTCGTCGTAGCCGCCCGGGAAGCGGCGGGCCATGCCGGCCCACACCTCCTTGCGGAACCAGGTCTCCTCGGTCTCGCCGTCGGGGACCGGGAAGCGCGGCATGAGGTTCTGCGAGGTGAACATGCCGCTCGTGTCGACCCGCTCGGCCACCACGAGCGTGTTGCGGCAGCCCTCCAGCCACAGCTCGCTCGAGTCGACCGCGCGCATCTGGTCGGCCGACTTGAGGTAGTAGCCGGAGCCGCCGAACCGGAACCGGTTGGGGTCGTCGATGTTGCTGGCCGTCTGCACGCACAGCAGGACGTCGTGGGCCTCGGACTGGACCTCGTGCGTGTAGTGCGAGTCGTTGGTGACGACCGGCGGGATGCTCAGCCGCCGGCCGATGTCGATCAACCCGGCCCGGACCCGGCGCTCGAGCTCGAGCCCGTGGTCCATGATCTCCAGGAAGTAGTTGTCCTTACCGAAGATCTCCTGGTACTTCGCGGCCGCGGCGAGCGCCTCGTCGAACTGGTCGAGCCGCAGCCGGGTCTGCACCTCGCCGGACGGGCAGCCGGTCGTGGCCATCAGGCCGTCGGCGTGCTCGGCGATCAACTCCTGGTCCATCCGCGGCCACTTGACGTAGTGCCCCTCGAACGACGCGCGCGAGTTGAGCTTGAACAGGTTGTGCAGGCCGGTCGCGTTGCGTGCCCAGATCGTCATGTGGGTGTAGGCGCCCGAACCGGAGACGTCGTCGTCCTTCTGGTCCGGACGGCCCCACTTGATCCGCTTCTTGGTGAACCGCGACTCCGGCGCGACGTAGGCCTCCACCCCGAGCACCGGGGTGACCCCGGCCGCCGTCGCCTGCTTGTAGAAGTCGTACGCCCCGTGCATGTTGCCGTGGTCGGTGATCGCGACGGCCGGCATCCCCAGGCGCGTGGCCTCGGCGAACATCTCCTTGAGCCGAGCCGCCCCGTCAAGCATGGAATACTCCGTGTGCACATGCAGGTGCACGAATGAGTCAGCCATGCTCTGGACCCCCAGCTCATCTCGACCGCGAACCGACCGAGACTATCTGCCGGCGGAAGCCGCGATCCGGAGGCTCACCGAATGAGCAGGTTCACATCTCCAAACTCGTGCCAGAGGTAGCCGGCACCGATCGCTTCGGTGTAACAGCGGTCCAGCACGCGCCGGTCGACGATCGCGGCGAGCATGTCCAGGTGCGACGCGCGCGGCTCGTGGAAGCCGGTGAGCAGGCCGTCGACGACGCGGACACCCCGTGCCGGGGTGATCACCAGATCGGTCCAGCCCTGCCTGGCCCGAACCCGGCCATCTGGCCCTACGGCCGACTCGACGGCGCGGACCGCCGTCGTGCCGATCGCGATCACGCGGCCGGTTGCCTGGTTGATCAACCGCGCCGAACTGGCCGGTACGCGGAACCGCTCCGCGTACGGCCGCTCGTGCGCCTCGGCCGAGGCGACCCCGGTGTGCAGGGTGATCGGCGCGAACACCACGCCCCGGGAGACGAGCCGGGTCACCACCCGGTCGGTGAACGGCCGCGACGCGCTCGGCATCTCGGCGCTGCCCGGCTCGGTGGCGAACACCGACTGGTACGCGCTGAGCGGCCACCGGTCGGGAACGTATCCGTAACGGATCGGCTGGCCGTACGCGTAAAGAAAATCACGCACCGAAAGGGGCGGCGGTGGGTCGATGGTGGCGATCCAGAGCCGGCCTTCGGCGTAGGGCTCGTCGAGGTGGACGCTCGCCCCACCGGCGAGCGGCAGATCGCGGCCGGTCGCCCCGCGCGGCTCGACGAGCCAGCGACCGTCGTCGAGCTCGGTGGAGAAGTGGACCGCGGCCGCGCCGCCGGAGTCGGCGGAGACCGCGCCGGGCAGCGTCTTTTTCGACGCGGCGAAGGGTGTGTCGCGGACGGCCACCGCGGCCGGGAGCGTGCCCGACGTGTTGACGATCAACACGTCGCCCGGCCGGAGCACGTCGGGCAGGTCGGTGAACCGGTGGTGGCTGATGGCGTCGCCCTCGGCGACGAGCATCCGCACGCCGTCCCGCGCGACGCCCCGCGCCTCCGGCGGCTCGTGCGCCTCGAGCGCCGCCGGCAGCACGAAATCCATCACGCTCATCGATCCTCCTGGTCGCTGCGCTGCGCGCCGTGACCGGCTGCCTTCCCGCCGCGCCGCACACCAACGTCGTTGGCGCGTCCCGTCGGTCCCGCCGCCACTACCCTGGCGCTGCGCGTAGCGGCGCTCATTCACGCCACCGCCAGCTCGCCCAGGCGGACCCGCCCGGACGGCGGCCGGTCCCAGACGAGCCGCAGGAAGGCGGGCACCACCGTCTCCGGCAACGGCCGGTCGCTGATGTCCTCCCCCGGAAACGCTTCCTGGTGCATCTGGGTCCGCAGGTCGCCCGGGTCGGTCCACCACACGCGCAGCCCCGGCTCCTCCGCCGCGAGCACGTGGCTGGCCTGCTCGACGGCCGCCTTGGCGGCGCCGTAGCCGCCCCAGCCCTCGTAGGCCTCGACGGCCGCGTCGGAGGTGACGTTGACGACCGCGCCGCCGGACAGGCGCAGCTGGGGCAGGGCGAGCTGGGTGAGCGCGAGCGGCGCGAACACGTTGACCTCGAACACGTCCCGCAGTGTCGAGAGTGGATAGTCGGCGAGCGACGGCTGCGGGCTCGGCCCGAGGATGCCGGCGTTGTTGACCAGCAGGTCGAGCCGCTTGGCCGCGCTGAGCAGAGCGGCTCGGTGGGCCGGGTCGCGGATGTCGCCGCGGACCGTGGTGATCCCGTCGATCGTGTCGATGGTCCGGCCGTCGCCGATGACCGTCCAGCCGGCGTCGGCGAGCCCAGTGGCGAGCGCCCGCCCGAGTCCGCGGGAGGCGCCGGTAACGATGGCTGTAGGCATGTTCCCGACGCTAGGCGCACCTGGCACGATCGTCCTCGGCCCAGGGACTACGCCAATAGTCCTAGGGCTGGGCTGCGCAGCCGGTTGTACGGTAAGGCCATGTCCACCTGTGACCGGGAGGAACTGCGCGAGGTCAGCGCGGCCGTGCTGGCCGTGACGTCGCACCTGTCGGTCCGCGAGGTGCTGCAGACCATCGTGACGGCCGCGCGGCGGCTGCTCGACACGCAGTACGCGGCGCTCGGCATCCCCGACGAGAACGGCTCGTTCACCGAGTTCCTGGCCGACGGGCTGACCGGCGCCCAGTGGCGGGCCATCGGCCCGGTCCCCCGCCAGCACGGCATCCTCGGGCTGATGCTGCGCGACCCCAACCCGGTCCGGATGGCCGACATCCGGACCCACCCCGACTTCGGCGGCTGGCCGCGCGCCCACCCGGACATGGTGGACTTCCTCGGCATGCCGGTCATCGACGGCGAGGAGATCCTCGGCGAGCTGTTCCTGGCCAACAAGCGCGGCCCGGGCGGCTTCACCGCCGACGACGAGGAACTGCTGCGGCTGCTCGCCGCCCACGCGGCCATCGCGCTCGTCAACGCCCGGCTCTACGAGCGCAGCCGCGAACTGTCCATTGTGGAGGAGCGCAACCGGATCGCCCGCGAGCTGCACGACGCGGTCACCCAGAAGCTGTTCAGCCTGCGGCTCACGGCCGACGCGGCGAGCACGCTGCTGGCCACCGATCCGCTGGATCTGGCCAAGGCGGCCGCCCAACTCGAGGTCGTCCGCCAGCTGGCCGCCGAGGCGAGCGCCGAGCTGCGCGCGGTCGTGGTCGGCCTGCGCCCGGCCGACCTCGCCGGCGACGGGCTCGGAAGGGCCCTGCGCAAGCAAGTCGAGCTGCTCGACCACGTCCACTCGGCGACGATCCGGTTCACCGGCGAGCCGTTCCCCCGGCTGACCCCGGCCCGCGAGGCGGCCGCCTACCGGATCGCCCAGGAGGCGCTGCACAATGCGCTGCGGCACGGCGCGCCGTCCACCGTGCTCGTGAAGGTGTCGGCCGAGAACGGCACCGTCCGCGTCGAGGTCACCGACGACGGGCGCGGCTTCGACCCGAGGTCGGCCGGGCTCGGCCTGACCTCGATGCGTGACCGGGCGCGGGCGGCCGGCGGCCGGCTGGACGTGCGGTCGCGCCCGGGCGGGGGTACGACGGTGCGGCTCGAGGTGCCGGCCGGTGGCTGACCCTGGCCCGATCCGCGTGCTCGTCGTCGACGACCATCCGGTCGTGCGGCAAGGGCTGCGCACCTTCCTCGACCTGCAGCCGGACATCGCGGTGGTGGGCGAGGCGAGCGACGGCGACGCCGGCGTGGCGGCCGCCGCCGAGCTAAACCCCGACGTGATCCTGCTCGACCTGCGCATGCCGGGCAGCGACGGGGTGACCGCGCTGCACGGGCTCCGCGAGCACGGCGTTGCTTCCCGCGTACTGGTGATCACCAGCTTCACCGAGCCGTCCACGGTGCTGCCGGCGGTCCAGGCCGGTGCGGCCGGCTACGTATACAAGGACGTCGACCCACCGGCGCTGGCCGCCGCCATCCGGGCCGTGCACGCCGGGCACGTGCTGCTGCACCCGGACGTGGCGGCGCTGCTCGCGACGGGCCGCCGGCCGGTCGACGCCAGCCACCTCACGGTGCGCGAGCGGGACGTGCTCGTGCAGGTCGCCCGGGGACGGTCCAACCGGGAGATCGCGCGCGAGCTCGGTCTGGCCGAGAAGACCGTGAAGACGCACATGAGCGCGATCCTCACCAAGCTCGGCGTCCAGGACCGCACGCAGGCGGCCCTGTTCGCCGTTCGTTCCGGCCTGGTCGACCCGTAGGCGTTGCCACTCCAGCTACGAAGCCGCCCGCAGGTGCTCGAGCACCAACGGGTCGACGTGACCGGGCACCACCCGCTCCTCGAGGTTCTCCACCCCGGCCCACGCCGTCAGGTCGGCGTATCCGAGCCGCCGCACCCGATCGCCGATCTCGTCGGCCAGCTCATCGGTCAACGCCAGCAGCGTCGCCGGATCGGGCCGGCCGAAGTAGAACTCGTGCAGCCGGACCAGCCGGGCCAGCTCCCCGACCGGCGCCGCATGGTCGTCGATCCGCAGGTCGAGGGCGACGTCGCTGGTCCCGCCGTACCCCTTGCCCGACTCGACCACGAGCAGCGCGGCCGACTGCCGGCCCCGCCGATCGCCGCCGGCGTCGTCGCCCGCCTTGAGGGCGGCCAGGAGCCGCGCGGCCAGCGGCCCCTGGGCGGCCCGCCAGGCGGCTTCCATCGCCTCCACGACCTGTGGGCCGACCAGGATGTTGCCCTGGATCGCGTACCCGTCGCCGACCACCCCGCCGGCCCACGGATGGCACTCGTCGCCGGTGAACGTCGCCCCGTCGCCGGTCGTCGCGACCACGCCCAGCTGCCGTTCGGCCCGCTGCGGGTCGGCCGCGGTCAGCCCGGCGACCGTGCCAGCGGCTGAGACGCCGGTGCGCAGCAGCGCGAGCCCCTGGGGCCGGTAGTTCAGGTTTGCGTAGGCCTGGGTGGCGATCGCGCCGATCCCTGCCGCGGCCGCCGGGACGGCCGCCCCGACGCTCAGGAACTTGCTGGCCACGGCGATCCCGAGGGCGTCGCCGAGCCGGCCCACAATAGAAAAGGTCATGGCCGCGCCGCCAGCGCGGCCAAGCCGTCGACCATCAGGTCGAGGCTGAACAGGAACCGCTGGTCGCCCTCGCCTTCGAAGAGCGTGTCGGCCATCGCCACGAGATTCGGGAACTGGTCGGGCGGCAGCGACGCGAAGTAGTCGCGGATCCGCTTGAGGTCGTCGGCGCCGTGCTCTTGCGCCTGGTACATGGCACCCTCCACCACGTCGGCCACAACGATCATGGCGAGTTTGTCCACGGCGTACGCCGCATACCGGTCCGGTACCCCGCCCGCCCGCAGCAGTGCGAGCGCGTGCTCGGTGAGCCGCAGGGAGTTCGGTCCGACCGGGATGTTGGCCTGCGCCGCCCGGGCCAGGTCGCGGTGGGCCCGCAACGCCGCCCGGCTGTTGATGTGCAGCTCCTTGAGCTGTTCGACCCAGCGCCCGGGCTCGACCGCGGGCACCGGCACCGTGCCGATCACCCGGTCGAGCAGCTGCTCGAGCAGTTCCTCCTTGCTCGAAAAGTACGCGTACAGCGAAGCCGCGCCGGTCCCCAGCGCCTGCGCCACCCGCCGCATGCTCAGCCCGTCCAGCCCCTCCCGGTCGACGATCCGCAGCGCGGTCGCCAGCACGCGGTCGGCGCTCAGCGGCTGACGGGCCGCCTTCTTGGGGGCGCGCCACGGCGGGACTGGGACGGTCACGGCGGCAATCGTACTTGACACGAACGCTGTTCGAAAGTAGAACGTTGTTCGTGATAACGAACACCGTTCTAGGGACTCGGGCCTGGCTTGCCCTCGCGGTCGTCCTCGCGGCCGAGGTGATGGACCTGCTCGACGCGACGATCATCAATGTCGCCGGCCCCTCGATCCGGGCCGACCTGCACGGCAGCTATGCGTTCATGCAGTGGCTGGCGGCCGGCTACACGCTCGCCTTCGCGGTCGGCCTGGTGACCGGCGGCCGCCTCGGTGACATCTACGGCCGCCGCCGCCTGTTCGTCATCGGCGCGGCCGGCTTCACCGCCTGCTCGTTGTTGTGCGCGATCGTGCCGGTCGGTGCCCCGACGGGCACACTGATCCTCTTCCGCGTGTTGCAGGGCGCGTTCGGGGCGGTGCTCATCCCGCAGGGCTTCGGCATCCTCAAGGAGGTGTTTCCGCCCGCCGACCTGGGCAAGGCGTTCGGCGCCTTCGGCCCGGTCATGGGCCTGGCCGCGGTCGGCGGGCCGATCCTCGCCGGCGCGCTGATCGGCGCCGACGTGCTGGGCACCGGCTGGCGGATGATCTTCCTGGTCAATGTCCCACTCGGCGTCCTGGCCGTGGTCGGCGCGGTGCGCGTGCTGCCGCCCTCGCGCCCAGCGCCGTCGATCCGCCTCGACCTGCCCGGCACGGTCCTGCTGAGCGCCGCTCTGCTCCTGCTCGTCTACCCGCTCGTGCAGGGTCGCGAGCTGGGCTGGCCGGCCTGGACGCTGACCTGTCTCGCCCTCTGCCTCCCGATGCTGCTCATCTTCATCGTGTACGAGGGGAAGCACCGTCGATCCGCCCTGGTCGAGCCGAGCCTGTTCGGCAAGCCGGTGTTCATCGCCGGTCTCGGGGCCGGCCTTCTGCTCTCGGCCGGGCTGGTCGGGCTCACCTTCGTGGTCGGCGTGCACCTGCAGGTCGGCCTCGGCTTCACGCCGCTGCACGCCGGGCTGAGCCTGGCCCCGTGGGCGCTGGGCATCGCCATCGGCTCGGTGCTCGCCGGCACCTACGGCGCCCGCCGCGGCCGCCGGGTGCTCCGGCTCGGCCTGCTTGTCATGGTGGCCGGCCTGGCCGCCCAGATCGTCACCCTGCACCACACCGGCACCGGGCTGACCGGCTGGGACCTCGCGCCCGCGCTGCTCGTCACCGGCGTCGGCACCGGCCTGGCCATCACCCCGTTCTTCGACCTCGTCCTGGCCAACGTCGACGAGCATGAGCTCGGCTCGGCCTCCGGCACGGTCAACGCCGCTCAGCAACTGGGCGGCGCGATCGGCGTGGCCGGCCTCGCCACCGCGTACTTCGCGCTCCTCGCCCGGCACGGCGCGACCGGCGCGGCCGAGCGCGTCATGCTGCTCACGCTCGGGCTGCTGGCGCTGATCGGGCTGGTGACCCCGGCGCTGCCGGCGCGGGCGCGCGACTGACCTCTGACGGGAAGGTGTTTATCGGAAGGTGCGCAACCTCGACGGGTCGATCTCGCGGCGCGGGAAGCGCTGCAGGTATTCGGCCTCGAGCTCGTCGGTGCGCCGGGTGTGATTGTCCAGCGCCGCCTCCGAGCCGTGCCGGAGCGTGTCGTTCCTGGTGCTGTGCACCCGGGAGAGCTCGCGCATCAGCTCCTCGTCGGAGAGCGCGGCCGGATTGATCCCCCGATAGATTTTGTGCACGGGCGGCATCGCCATTCCTCTTGAGCCTTCCTCCCTGAAGCCCCGCCAGACGCCAATAATCGAAGAGTCTCACCTTCGCCAGCTTCGCACCACCGACGCAGCCGTAGACAAAGGGGTTAATCGGTCGCTGAACTGGGGAAGAATGACGGTGCGTGGGAGAGGAGTCACGATGACCGCCACGATCAGGCCGCCGAGTGCCGACACCGATCCGGCCAGTGCGGCCGAGCTGGCCGATCGGTCGACGGCCGACCTCGTCAAGCTGGCCGCCGAGCAGGTGTCGCGGCTGGTCCGCGACGAGCTCCGGCTCGCCCAGACCGAGCTCGCCGAGAAGGGCAAGCGGGCCGGCATCGGCGTGGGCATGTTCGGGACGGCCGGCGTGGTCTCCCTCTACGGTGTCGGCGTCCTGATCGCCGCCGCCGTCCTGGGCCTCGCCACCGTCGTGCCGGCCTGGCTCTCCGCGCTCATCATCGGCGTGGTGCTCTTCCTTGTGGCCGGCCTGATGGCGCTCCTCGGCCGCGGCCAGTTCAAGAAGGCGGCCCCGCCGACGCCGACCGAGGCAGTGCGCAATGTCAAGGCCGACATCGATACCATCAGCGGCGCCGTCAAGGACGGGAGGCAACGATGACCGCGATCGAGTCGCGGGAGACCGGTTCGGTGGATCCGACGCCCAACGGTCACAACGCACCGACCGACGTGACGGCGCTGCGGCGCGAGATCGAGCAGACGCGCGCCCAGCTCGGCGCGACCGTCGAGGCGCTGGCGGCCAAGGCCGACGTCAAGGCGCGCGCCCAGGACGCGGTCGACGACGCCAAGGACCGGGCCCGGGCGGCCGTGACCGACCTGCAGACCCGCGTTCGCGAGAGCATCCGCGAGCACCCGCAGTACTGGACCGCCGGGGCCCTGGCCGGCCTCGCCGTGCTGGTCGCGTCGATCGTGCTCAAACGCCGGGGGAAGCGATGAAGAAGCTGCTCTACAAGCCGTTCAGCATCGGCTTCAGCGTGGCCGGCGGCGTGGTCGCCGGCATCGTCTTCAAGCAGGTGTGGAAGCGGATCGCCGGCGAGGAGCAGGCACCGGAGGCGACCTCGCTCGACTACGGCTGGACCGAAGTGCTGCTCGCGGCCGCGCTGCAGGGTGCGATCTTCGCCGTCGTCAAGGCGGCCATCGACCGCGGTGGGGCGGCCGGGGTCCGCCGGCTCACCGGCGAGTGGCCGGCGGACTCCAAGTAGCGCCTACTCCTTCAGCAGCGCCATCGCGTTGTCCCGGATCTCGCCGTAGACCTTGCGGACCGCTTCCGTCGGGGGCGCGGCGATCGGCGTCGACGCAACCGGCCAGGCGGGCGGTTCCTCGCCACCGGCCACGATCCAGGCCGCCTGCCGGGCCGCCCCGAGCGCCACATACTCCCCCGGCGCCGGCACGCTCACCGGCACCCCGAGGAGCGCCGGCGCGACCTCCTGCACCGCGCGAGAAGCGGCCGCCCCGCCGATGAGCAGCACCCGCTCGACGCCAACGCCTTGCGAGCGGACCGCGTCCATGCCGTCGGCCAGCCCGCACAGCATGCCCTCGACCGCCGCGCGCGCCAGGTTGGCCGGCGTCGCGTTGGCCCGGGTGATCCCGGCCAGCAGGCCCTTGGCATCCGGCAGGTTGGGCGTGCGCTCGCCGTCGAGGTACGGCAGCAGGGTCAGCCCGCCGGCCCCGGGTGCCGCCTGCCGGGCCAGGTCGTCGAGCGTGGCCAGGTCGATGCCGAGCAGGCCGGCGACCGCGGTCATCACGCGAGCGGCGTTGAGCGTCGCGATGAGCGGAAGGTAGCGGCCGGTCGCGTCGCAGAAGCCGGCGACCGTCCCGGTGACGTCGGCCGTGGGCGTGTCCGACACCGCGTACACGGTGCCGGACGTGCCCAGCGATACCACGACGTCGCCGGGGCGCAGCCCCAGCCCGAGCGCGGCCGACGCGTTGTCGCCGGTGCCGGGGGCCAGCAGCGCCCCGGCCGCCGTCTCGCCGACCGTCTCGGCCGGCCCGGCGACCCGCGGCACGCCGAACTCGCGCCCGAAGGCCAGCCGCATCAGGTCGGGCCGGTACTCGCCGGTGGCCGGCGCCCAGTAGCCGGTGCCGGACGCGTCGCCGCGGTCGGTCGTCGGCTCGGCGGCGCGATCGGCCCGCAGCTGATGGGTGACCCAGTCGTGGGGCAGCAGGACGCGGGCCACCCGGGCGGCCCGGTCCGGCTCGTGCTCGGCCAGCCAGCGCAGCTTGGTGACGGTGAAGCTGGCGACCGGCACGGAGCCGGTCGCCGTCGCCCACCCGGCCGCGCCCGCGGGCAGCTCGGCGATCAGGTCGACGGCGGCCGGCGCGGACCGTGTGTCGTTCCACAGCAGCGCATCGCGCACCACCGCGCCGTCCTCGTCGAGGCAGACCATGCCGTGCTGCTGGCCGCCGACGCCGATCGCGGCCACCCCGTCAAGCAGGCCGCCGGCGGTCGCCTCACCGAACGCGCGCCACCACTCGGCCGGTGCGACCTCGGTCGCGTCCGGGTGCCCGGCGCGGCCCTGCCGCACGACCTCGCCCGTGTCCGCGTCGCAGACCAGGACCTTGGTCGACTGCGTCGACGTGTCGACCCCGGCGACCAGGGTCACCGCACACCCAGCAGGTGCTCCATGGCCAACTGGTCGAGCCGCTCCAGCTTGGCGCCCTGCACCGCGTAGGCCTCGACATCGACGGTCTCGCTGCGCAACGCGTCGAGCGACTCGCCGGCTCCGAGGGTGGACTGGCGCAGCTCGTCGACCCGCGCCTCGGCCAGCGCCTCGGCGACCTCGGGGTCGGCGCGGAACGCCTTGACCTTCTCCTTGAGGATCAGATAGTTGCGCATGCAGGCCCGCGCGGTCTCCCAGACGCCGCCGATGTCCTCGGTTCGCGGCGGCTTGTAGTCGAAGTGCCGGTAGCCGGTGTAGCCGTTGGTCTCCAGGACATCCACGGTCCAGAACGCGCCGCGCAGGTTGCCGGCCCCGAATCGGAGGTCCTGGTCGAAGCGCGGGCCGTGCTGGCCGTTGAGGTCGATGTGGAAGAGCTTGCCGAGCCACAGCGCCTGGGCGATGCCGTGGGCGAAGTTGAGCCCGGCCATCTCCTCGTGGCCGACCTCGGGGTTGAGGCCGACGAGGTCGGGGCGGTCGAGTGTGTTGATGAGCGCGAGGGCGTGCCCAATGGTCGGCAGGAAGATGTCGCCACGGGGCTCGTTCGGCTTCGGCTCCAGGGCCAACCGGATGTTGTAGCCCTTCTCCACCACGTACCCGGTGAGGATGTTGAGCGCTTCCCGGTAGCGCTCGAGGGCGGCGAAGGTGTCCTTGGCGGCGCCCGACTCGGCGCCTTCGCGGCCGCCCCACAGCACGAACGTCTCGGCCCCGAGCTCGGCGGCCAGGTCCAGGTTGCGCAGGGCCTTGGCGACCGCGAAACGGCGCACCGCACGGTCGTTCGAGGTGAATGCGCCGTCCTTGAAAATCGGGTGGCTGAAGAGGTTGGTGGTGATCATCTCCACGCCGACGCCGGTCTCGCCGAGCGCGTCGCGGAGGCGGGTGAGCAGCTTGTCGCGGGTCGCGTCGTCGCTGCCGAACGGGACGACGTCGTCGTCGTGGAACGTGATCGCGGCCGCGCCGAGCTCGCCCAGCCGGTGCACGGCCTCGACCGAGTCGAGCGGCGGGCGGCTGGCCGGGCCGAAGACGTCGACC
>Ga0070683_100000645_pt1 | contig 25129 bp, 22 predicted proteins | sample KBSC713LmetaG_FD_64662 | JGI IMG/M metagenome (GOLD analysis project Ga0070683, IMG submission 64662) | Corn rhizosphere microbial communities from Kellogg Biological Station, Michigan, USA - KBS C7.1-3L metaG | ecosystem: Host-associated > Plants > Roots > Rhizosphere ... | reverse complement strand
CTGAAGCTCAGGTAGGGGATGATCAGCCCGGGCCAGGTGTCGTAGAGGCCGACCTCGCGCCAGATGTTGAACAGCGGCCCGACGATGGAGATCGGCGGGAACATGGCGACCGCCAGCGCGGCGGTGAGGATCAGCACCTTGCCCGGGAAGTTCAGCCGCGCGATCGCGTAGGCGGCCATGCACGCCACCGTCACCGCGATCACGGTGGTGATGAGCGCGATGCCGATCGAGTTGCGCAGCGCATCGGTGAACTCGCTGGTCTGGAAGATGCCGGAGTAGTTCTCCGTCGACCACTTGCTCGGGAAGAAGTTGCCATCGGCGATCGTCGACGGGTCCTTGAAGGACAGCGACATGATCCACACCACGGGGATCAATGCGGCGAGGATCACCACGACGTTGATGACCCCCCAGGTGGCCTTCTCGCGCCCCGTCGACGGCACTACGTCTCCCCCCTCTGCTGGGCCAGGGAGGTCCCGAAGCCCTTGACGAAGATGAACGCGATGATCACGACCATCACGAAGATGAGCACCGACACCGTCGAGCCGAGACCGAGGTTCAGGCGGTTCAGCAGCTGGTTGTAGCCGAGGATCGAAACCGTCTCGGTGTTGTTCTGGCCGGCGGTGAGGATGAAGACCGAGTCGAAGATCCGGAACGCGTCCAGCGTGCGGAACAGGAGGGCGACAAGGATGGCGGGCTTGATCAGCGGCACGGTGATGCGCCAGAAGCGCTGCCAGGCGCTGGCGCCGTCGACCTTGGCCGCCTCGTGCAGCTCGTCGGGCACCAGCGCGAGGCCGGCCAGCAGCAGCAGCGCCATGAACGGCGTCGTCTTCCAGACCTCGGTGATGATCACCGCCACGTAGGACCAGCCGGTCTGGGTGAGCGGGTCGGTGTTGATGCCGAGCAGGCCGGGGATCCAGCCCGAGTCCAGCGACCACGCGTAGCGCCACGAGAACGCGGCGACCACGGTGACGATCCCGTAGGGGATGAGGATCGAGGTGCGCACGGCGCCCCGGCCGAAGATGGCGCGGTGCATGACGAGCGCGAGCATCATGCCGAGCACGAGCTCGATTGCCACCGAGATGCCGGTGATGATCAGCGTGTGGAAGACGTCCTGCCACCACAGGCTCGAGCTCAGCACGGTGCCGTAGTTGTCGAAGCCGATGAACTTGTTCGCGTCCGGGAAGCGCAGGTCGGCCCGCTGCAGCGAGAGGACGAACGCGTTGATGATCGGGTAGCCGGCGACGAGCAGCATCACGATCACCGCCGGCGCGCACAGCAACCACCCCAGCCGCCGCTCGGCCTTGGCCCGATCCGAGATCTTCTTGCGCTTCGGCTGGGTGGTTGTGACGCGCCCGGCGGTGGTCGTGCTCACAGCAGCGCCCCCGAGTCCTGAGCCTTCTTGATCTGGTCACTCAGCGACGACACGATCGTCTTCGGGTTGATCGCGTCAGGCGGCGTCAGCCCCTTGGAGATCGCCAGCGAGATGTCCGAGTAGGCGGCGCTCTGCGGCCGCACCGACGCGCTGTTGAGCTGCTGGCGGATCAGGTCCTTGAACGGATAGGGCTTGGCCAGTGACGGGTCGTCGTAGAGCGCGTTCAGGGTCGGCGGCAGGCCGCCCTTGAGCGCGTAGAGCTTCTGGTTGGCGGTGTTGCGCAGGCAGGAGGCTGCGGCGAAGGCCTCGGCCGGGTGCTTCGTGTAGCCGCCGACCCCGAAGTTGATGCCGCCGATGGTCACCCGCGCGGGCTTGCCCGGATCGACGCCGGGCCACGGCGCGAAGCCCATGTTCTTGAAGATCTTGGGCGCGTTCTCCTGGGCGCTCGGCCACACGAACGGGTAGTTGACCTCGAACGCGGCGTTGCCCGACTCGAAGCCCAGGCGCGCCTGGTCCTCCTGCGCCTGCGAGAGGCCTGGATCAGCCGCGGGCCCACTCGCAAGCGTCTTCATGATCGTCGCCGCCTGCGTCGCCGGGGGGCCCAGGGTCACGTTGCCCGTCGGGCCGATGATGGTGCCGCCAGCGGAGGCGTTCAGCGAGTTGAACCAGACCGTCAGGCCCTCGTACTGGCGGCCCTGGACCTCGATGATGTGGGGCTTGTTCTGCTTGGCCAGGGCGGCCGACATCGCGAGCATCTGGGCCCAGGTCTTGGGGGGCGTCTTGACCAGGTCCTTGCGGTACCAGAGCAGCTGCGTGTTGGAGTTGGCTGGCGCCCCCCACAGCCGCCCCTTGTAGGTCGCGGTCTTGATCGGGACGGGCAGCGTGCCCTGCGTGACCTGGGCCGCGCGCGCTCCGGTCCACGGCTTGATCCAGCCCGCAGTCGCAAACTCGGCCGTCCACACCACATCCATGCCGATGATGTCGATCGAGCTGTCGTGCGCCGACAGGCGGCGCACCAGCTGCTGGCGCTGGCCGTCCGCGTCGGAGGGCAGCGTGTTGACGGTGATGGTGTAGCGGCCGTTGGACTGCTGCGAGCAGGTCTTGGCCGCCTTCTCGAACGAGCCGGAGGGCTCGGGGAAGATGTAGAAGTTCAGGTTGGCGGCGCCCTTGTTGCCGCCGCCCCCGCAACCGGCAACGACGAGTCCCGCGGCCAGCACCGCGAGTGATGTTGCGACGACCCCTCTCCTCCGCGTCATTCCGCATCGGGCATACCCCGGTGCCAGACCGCACTAACCCATCCAAATGTCCACACCGGTGTGCGGGGGCAGATTCGTCGCTATCGCTGGTTGCACCGAATTGGTGCTCACCACGACCTCGCCCTGCGGGAGCGCGGCGGGCGTGTCACCGAGGTTCAGGACGACGAGGTGGCCGCCCCGCCGGTAGGCCACGACGGCGGGCTCGCGCTCGACGAACGCCAGACCGGTCGCCGGCAGCTCGCGCCGGAGCGCGAGCAGCCGGCGATACAAGCGCAGCAACGATGCGGGGTCGGCCTCCTGGGTGGCGACGCTGCCGCCCGGCGCCGTGGCCACCGGCAGCCACGGCTTGCCCGTGGTGAAGCCCCCCCGGCCGCCGGGCTCCCACGGGAGCGGGTTGCGGAAGCCGTCGCGGCCGAACCGGTCCAGCGGCAGCGGCCCCTCGGGGCCGTCGGGAACCCCGAGCTCGTCGCCCTGGTAGACGAAGGCGCAGCCCGGCAGCGTGAGCAGCAGCAGGGCGGCCATGGGCACGTTCTCGGGCCCGACCCGGTCGGGCAGGCGCTTGAAGTCGTGGTTGGAGAGCACCCAGGCCACGCCCGGGAGGTCGGCGGAGGAGGCGAGCGCGGCGCGGATGGCGTCGGCGGCGAAGGGCGCGTGCAAGAGCTCGAAGCTGAAGGCCAGGTCGAGGTGGCGGAGATACGGGCCGAGCTCGGCGTTGGGGAGATAGACCTCGCCCACGAGCAGGCGGTCGCCCGCCGCCTCGCGCAGGGCGGCCAGGCCGGTGGCGATGTCGGGCGCGTTGCGCGAATGGACGTGGTCGAGCGTCGCGTGCTCGGGGTGCAGCGGCAGCGGGGGCGGACCGCGGCGGGGCGGGTCGTCGCGCAGCTCGGGGTCCTTCATGAGCCGGTCCAGCGCGTCGAGGCGGAAGCCGTCCACCCCGCGCCCGAGCCAGAAGCGGATGACGTCCGACATGGCCGCGACGACCTCGGGGTTGCGCCAGTCGAGGTCGGGCTGTTCCGGATAGAAGGAGTGCAGGTACCAGCCGCGGCCGTAGGGGTCGCGCGACCAGGTCGAGCCGCCGAAGGCCGCACGCCAGTTGTTCGGCGGCTCCGGCGTGTCGCGGATGACGTAGAAGTCGGGGCGCTCGCGGAACCACGGGTGCTCGATCGACGTGTGGCAGGGCACGAGGTCCATGAGCACGCGCAGGCCCAGCCGCTTGGCCTCGGCCAGCAGGGCGTCGAGGTCGTCGAGGGTCCCGAAGCGCGGGTCGACGGCGTAGAAGTCGCTGACGTCGTAGCCGAAGTCGTGGTCGGGACTCGGGTAGAACGGCGACAGCCACACCGCCTGCGCGCCCAGCGCGGCCACGTACGCGAGCCGCTGCATGGCGCCGCGCAGGTCGCCGAGACCGTCGCCGTCGCCGTCCTGAAACGAGCGCGGGTAGATCTGGTAGACGGCTGCTCCCTCCCACCACATGGCGAGTAGTCTGCCCGCGGGGCCGGTCGTGCGAGTTCTGACTGCAGACGAGAACCGGGAACAGCTCACAGGGCTCGGCGAGCTCCTCGGTCGGCTGGGCCACGAGGTGGTCTCGCGCGCCGTGTCGGTCTCCGAGGCGGCGGCGATGATCGCGGCCGAGGATCCCGACGCGTCCATCGTGCGCCTCCACCGCGACGACGAGCACGCGCTGGCCCTCATCGAGGAGCTCTCGGAGAGCGCGACCGGCCCGGTGATCGCCGTGCTGGACGAGGCCGACCCGGAGTTCATCTCCGAGGCGGCGGCGCGCGGCATCCACGCGTTCGCCCAGCCCGCCGACGACGACAACGTGCAGGCCGCGCTCGAGCTGGCGGTGCACCGCCACGCCGACGCGGCGGCGCTGAGCGAGCGCGTCGACCAGCTCCAGACCGCGCTGGAGCGCCGCGCGATCATCGAGCGCGCCAAGGGGATCCTCATGGAGCGCCACGGCGTCGACGACCGCACGGCTTTCGTGCTCCTGCGCGACCACGCCCGCCGGCACGGGCGCTCGGTGGTCGACGTGGCGCGCTCGGTGGACGAGGGGCACGCGCTCCTGCCCAAGGAGCCGCGCTAGGCGATTACGGTTCGCGCGCACGGGGAACCTTGCGCCCATGATCGGAATTCTCATCGCAGTCCTGCTGGCAGCGTTGGTGTACGTCCTGCTCATCGCGCTCACGGGCTCAGCGATCGTCGCCATCGTCGGCGCGGTCCTCGTCCTGATCGCCGGCGTGCCGACCGGTGGCTACGGCCTCGGGCGCCGCTGGGGCTAGAACAGCCGCTGCTGCACCGGCTCTGAGCGGCTGACCCGGACCTCCGGCGCACGGGGGTCTGGGGGCGGCCTGAGCGTCATCGCCTCGTCGTAGGAGCACAGCGCGGGGCGTCCGGGGCACGTCGCGCACAGGTCGCGGTGGGGGGTCGGCGTCGGAGCGAACTCGCCCCGCAGGAGCGGGTCCGCGAGCGCACCGATCTCGTCCTCCAACCGCTGAACGGCGTCCGCGGCGAACGTCGCCGTGACCGTTTCCTGCGGGCGCTCGAGGAAGCAGTGCACAACGTGGACGCCCGGCCATCCGGCGCGCAGCGCGGCCAGCGCGTAGACGCAGCGCTGGGTCGCGTAGCTGCGCTCCACCACCGCCTCGAGGTCCTCGCCGGCGACCCGGTCCGACTTCCAGTCCACGACCAGCGCCGTGCCGTCGGCCTCGGTCGCGAGCACGTCGAGCGCGCCGGTGAGCAGCAGTCCGGCAGCCTGCCCGGTCTGGACGAGGAAGGCGAAGCCCTCCTCGCGGTGCAGGCCCGTGGCCGCGGCCAGGCGCGCGGCCACGGCGCTGCCGCGCAGGCCGGCGACGAGCGCCGCCAGGTCGTTGCCCTCACCGGCCGGGACGCGGTGGCCCGTGGGCAGCGCGAGCCGCTCGACGTCCTCGCGCGAGGGCGCGCGCGGGGCGGCGAAGTCGAGCTCCTCCAGCAGCCCGTGCACGATCGTGCCCCGCACGGTGCCGGGCAGGCCGGGCGCGGCGGGCACGCCGGGGGGCGGGGCCTCGTCGGGCAGCCCGAGCACGCGCTGCAGGTAGTAGCGGTAGCCGCAGCGCGCGTAGTCCTCGAGCGCGGAATAGGAGAGCCGCGTGGCGGTGGCGGCAGCGTTCACGGGCGGCGGGGGCAGCGCGGGCAGCGGCGCGAGCTCGGGGGTCAAGTCTTTCCTTGCCGCACCGGACGCAGGTGTGGCAGAGAAAGACTTGACCCCGTCCGGGGCCTCCACGCGGGTCACGGCGATGCGCACCGGGCGGCCGTCGCGCTCGCGGGTGATCGGGTCGCCGGAGCGCAGCGCCTCCATGCCGCCGGCGAACGCGGGCGCCAGCCACGCGATCGGCGGCCCCTTGCCCGCGTCGGGCCAGTCGTCCAGATCGGCGGCGCCGGAAAGGATCAGGCGGTCGCGGGCGCGGGTCGCCGCGACGTAGAACAGCCGCCGCTCCTCGGCGGCCTCCGCGCGCGCTTCGGCGTCGGCGAGCTCGGCCCAGTCCAGCGCGGGCTCGGACTCGCCGCCGCCCAGCACGGCAAGACGCAGCCCGACGCGCCCGTCGGCGGAGACCCGCAGCGGCCCCCGTCCGTTCGGGCGCCCGCGGCCGAGGTCGGCCACGCACACGACCTCGAACTCGAGCCCCTTGGCCCGGTGGACGGTCATCAGTCTGACGGCGTGCACCGTGTCGCCCTCGACCGGCGCCTCCCCCTCGCGGTCGCCCGCCGCCTCGCCGCGCGCGAGCTGGGCGACGCGGTCCAGGAAGCCGCGCAGGTCGGGGCCCTCGGAGGCCTCGTGGGCGCGGGCCAGGCGCAGCAGCTTGCGCACGTTGGCGATGCGCCGCTGGCCGCCGGTGGCGCCGAGCAGCGCCAGGTCGTAGCCGGTGCGCTGCACGGCGCGGTCCAGCAGCTCCTCGACCGAGCAGCGCGCCGCCGCGGCCCGCTCGGCCGCCAGGCGCTCGAGGAAGGACGCCAGCCGGGCGCGATCATCCTCGCTGCCGCGCCAGCCTGCCAGCGCGTCGGCCAGTGCCGACCACGGGTCGCGCTCCGCGGCCCGGGCGGCCGCCTTGACCAGCACCAGCGCGTCGCTGGAGACGCCGACGAGCGGCGAGGCCAGCGCCTCCCACAGACGCGGCTCGTCGTACGGGTTGGCCACGAGCGCGAGCCAGGCCACGAGGTCCTGCACCTCGCGCGCCGACCAGAACCCGCGCCCGCCCACGAGGTAGGTGGGGATGTCGCGGTCGGCCAGCGCGCGCTCGTACAGGGCCATGTCGCCGGTCGCGCGCAGGAGGACGACGACGTCCCCCGGGGGGCGGCCGCCGTCGAGCTCGGCGCGGATGCGGGCGGCCAGAGCGCGCGCCTCGGCCTGGCGCCAGGGCGGCGCGCCGTGCGCGTCGAGGCCCTCCCAGCCCGTCTGGTCACACACGAGCAGCTCGACCGGCGGCTCGGCGCTCGGCGCGTCGGCGTCGGCGCGGCCGGCCTCGAGCGGGAGGAAGCCGCCCTCGCCGAAAGCGGACTCGAAGGCCAGGTCGATGGCGTCGAGCAGCTCCCGGCGGCTGCGGAAGTTGCGCTGCAGCGTGGCCAGGCGCCCGCGCCCGCCCAGCTCGGCCGCGGCGCGGTCGAAGATCCCCACGTCGGCGTGACGGAAGCCGTAGATCGATTGCAGCCGGTCGCCGACCGCGAACAGGCGGTCGCGACCCAGCAGCGTGAGGATCTCGGCCTGCAGCGGATTGACGTCCTGGAACTCGTCCACCATCACGGCGTCGTAGCGGCCGGCCCAGCGCCGGCGCAGGTCGTCGCGGGCGAGGAGGAGGTCGCGCACGCCGAGCTCGAGGTCGTCGAAGTCGAGGCCGGCGGCCGCGCGCTTGAGGCCCGCGTAGCGGTCCGAGAACGCGATCAGCAGCGCATCGAGGACGGCGAGCGCCGCGACCGCGCGTGCGTCCACCAGAGCCTGGCGCCAGGCGGCCAGCGCGTCGCGGTAGCGCTCGCAGGCGGGCGAGCCCAGCGGCGCGGCGCCGTTGCGGGGCAGGCGCAGCGGGTCGAGCGCGGACGGCGCCGCCTGCCCGCCCGCCGCGACGGCCGCCTGCGCCGCCGCCAGGGCGTCGCGCGCGGCGTCCACGGACTTGCACGACGCGGCGCCGGCGAGGTCGGCCGCCGCCTGCGCCGCGGCCGCGCCCGTCGCGGCCGCCGCCGCGACGTCAGCGACCGCCGCCACGGCGGGCAGGCGCGGCTCCGTCCGCCCCGCTGAGCGCAGCTGGGCGTGGGCGGCGAACACCATCCCGCGCACGCGGCCGGGGCCGTAGGCGGCGACGACGTCGAGCGCGCCGTCGGGGCCGCCCGGCCCGAGCACGTCGTGCAGCGCGGCGTCGAAGGCGGCGGCGCGCAGCCGCCCCGCCTCGCGCTCGTCGAGCACGGTTGCGTAGGGGTCGAGGCCGGCGTCGAGCGCGTGGGCGCGCAGCAGCCGGGCGCAGAAACCGTGGATGGTCGACACCGCGGCCGCCTCCGCGGCCCGGAGGAGATCGGGCCGCCTCACGGCGGCGAAGACCGCGCGCACGCGCTGCTTGAGCTCCTCGGCCGCCTTCTCGGTGAAGGTGATGGCGAGGATGCGCTCGACCGCGATCCCGTCCTCGAGCACCGTGGCCGCGAACCGCTCCACCATCACCGACGTCTTGCCCGTCCCCGCGCCGGCGGCGAGCAGGAGCGGACCGTCGCGCAGCTCGACGGCGCGGCGCTGCTCGGGGGTCAGGGTCATGGCTGGCCGGCGCGGCAGACGCCGGGGTAGGCGCAGCCCCGCGGCGAGCACGTGGCGGGGCAGGGGCGCAGCTCGCCCGCGGCGAGGCGGTCGGCGAGGCCGGCCGCCGTCGCCTCGGCCGCCTCGAGCGCGGCGGCGAACGCGTCGCCGTCCTTGACGTCGTTGGCCACCGCCCCGCCCACGCGCTCCGCCGCGTCCTCGCGCACGAGGCCGCGCGCGCGGCGATCGCTTCCGGCCAACGGCTGGTAGAGCCCGGCTACCGGGGTGAGGCCGAGGAGGCGCTGCACGGCGAGCATGTACAGCGCGATCTGCAGCCGGGTGTCGCGCTCCCAGGTGTCGACCGGGTGGCGGTCGCGCGCCTTGTAGTCGCGGATCGCGGCCTGGTTGCGCTCCCGGTCGACGTCGACGCGGTCGACCTGGCCGCGCAGCGTCACGCGGCCCTCGGCGAGCTGCACCAGCGGCAGGTCGTGCTCCTCGCGCCCGAAGCCGAGCTCGAAGCGCTCGGGCTCGAGCGCCGTCGGGCTCGCGGCCTCGTGCTCGAGCGTGCGCCGCAGGTCGGCCTCCATGCTGCGCAGGAGCGCCGCATGCACCAGCGGGTCGGGGTCCAGCGCGGTGTCGGCCGCGTGCTCGGCCAGCGCGGCGTCCAGCGCCTCGAGCGCGTCGGCCAGGCTCTCGGGCGTCAGCCGGGCCGAGCCCCGCCGCTCGCGCAGCTTCGTGGAGGCCGCGGCCAGCACCCGGTGGGCCAGGCTCCCGCGCCGCAGGGGCGCCGAGTCGGGCTCGAGCGCGCGCGGGCGCAGGTGGTGGTCCACGAGCCAGCGCACCGGGCAGCCGGCGTAGGACTCCAGCCCGCTGGCCGACATCGCGGGCTGTTCGACCAGCGCGGCGCGGGCGGCCTCGCCCTCGAGGCTCCCGAGCACGGGCGGCTCGACCGGCGGCTGCGCAGCCGCGCGGGCGCGGGCCCGCTCGGCCTCGGTGGGGGCGTCCTGCGGTGGCCACGCGACCTGGGCCAGCGGCCGCTCGCGCCGCGCGATGGGCGCCGCGTAGAGCGCGCGCACGTCGTCGAGGAAGAACGACGGGGTGGCCAGCCCGCCCTCCTCGTCGGCGGTGCGGTAGGCGAGCACGAGCCGCTCGGTCGGGCGCGACACGCACGCGTAGAACAGGTGGCGCTCGTCGGCGAGGGCGTCGCGCGGGGCCAACGGGAGGCCGGCGGCCTGAAGCCGTGCCCGCAGCCCGTCGTCGAGGAAGGGGTCGGGGGTCGGCAGCCGCGGCAGCTCGCCCTCCTGTAGGCCACCGACGACGACCGTGCGGTAGCGCCGGGCGCGGATGGCGAGCGGGTCGGTGATCGCGACCAGGCCGGGGCGCGGCCGCTCCCCCACCGTGACCGGCAGCTGCGCGAGCAGGTCGAGGAGCTCGGCCGGCGCGACCGGGTCGAGCGCCGGGTCGGCCAGCTCGGCCAGAGCCGCCCGGGCGGCCGCCGCGGCCTGCGCGTCGGCGCGCTGCGCGCCGTCGAGCACGCTGGCGGCCCGCCGCCGCGGGGCCGCCAGCAGGCGCCCGAGCGCGCGGTCGATGCGCTCGACCAGCGCGCGTGGCCCGGCCTGCGCGGCCTCGGTCGTGCGATCGAGCTCGTCGAGCGGGAAGGCGCCGTCCTCGAACCGCGCGCGGGCGGTGGCGAGGTCGCTGGCGCCCGCGCGCCGCAGCCGCGCCTCGAGCCGGTCGGCCAGCTCGGGGCGGTCGAGCAGCCCGGGCGCGCGCAGCCAGGCCAGCAGGTCGGCGGCGTCGCCGCTGCCCAGGGCGCAGCGCAGCAGCCCGCACAGGGCGCGACCGATGACGGTGTGGCCGAAGGGCAGCCGGCGCTCCAGCGCGAACGGGATGCCGTACGCCGTCAGCACGCGCTCGAGCAGCGGCCCGGAGCGGTCGGGCGCCCGCACGACGACGGCGATCTCCTCGGGCGCGTAGCCGTCGCGCAGCGCGGCGAGGACCTCGGCCGCGATGAGCTCGGCCTCGGCGCGCTCCCCTCCGGCCTCGAGCAGCACGATGCCCTCCGCGGACGCGGCCTGCGGCGAGCCGTCCTCGAACAGGTGGCGCTCGAGCTGGTGCAGGGCCGCGCGCGACTCGGGCGCGTAGTGCTCGGCCACGGCGGGGAGCTGCAGGTGTTCGGCCGCGTCGGGGGCCAGCGCCGCGACGGCCCGGTCGCGGGCGCTGAAGGCGGCGCGATCCGGCTCCCAGGTCAGCGCCACGGTGACCGCGCAGGCGGCGGCCAGCGCGCGGATGGCCTCGACCTGCAGCGGAAGGAGATCGTCAAAGCCGTAGAGAAAGACCGGCCGATCGGGCCAGCGCTCGGGTGCCGCACGCAACCCCGCGACGGCGCGGGCGGCCGAGCGCTCGGCATCGTCGCGTCCGAGCCGGTCCAGCCGGTCGTGGTAGGCGGCGACGAGGTCGCCGAGCTCGCGGTCGCCGGGCGGCAGCGCCTCCCGCAGCGCCTCCGGCCCCACGCCGGCGCGGCCGAGCTCGCCCAGCAACGCGCCCGCCGCGGCGGCGAAGCCCGGCGAGGCGGCCGAAGCCGCGAGCTGGCGCAGCCCGGCGTCGCCCACGGCCGCTGCGACCACGCGCTCCCGCGCCACCGGCCCGAGCGGCCGCCCCTCCACCCCGACCGCGGTCGCGATCTCCCGCACCAGCGACCCGAACGGCACCACGCTGCCGCCGACCAGCGCGCCGTCGCGGGCCAGCTCGCGCTGGTAGTGGTCGACGTCGGCGGCCCGCGGCACGGCGAGCAGCGGCGAGCGGTCGTACGCGGCGCGGAAGCGGCGCAGCACTTCGCCGGCCTTGGCGGCGTTGGCGGGTCCGGTGATCAGGTGCAGCGGCATCGAGACCGCTCATCGTGGCGCGCCGATCGGACGCGGCGTCAGTGCTTGGCGGGGCCCGGCCCGCCCACGTTCGGCGGGGTCGGGTTGGTGACGACGTACCAGGTCGAGAACGAGGCCACGGCGAGCACCACGCTCACGACCATGATCACGTCGAGCACACTCACCGGCATCCGCCCGTCGGTCTCGCGCCGCTGGCTCCGGCCGCCGCGCAGGCTGCGCCGCCAGGGCACGATCACGCGCACCTTCGGCGTCGACCCGGTGACGCGGGCGTAGTGGCGGTTGAGCACGGACAGGCCCTTCCCGATCGCCACGCAGGTGAGCACGATGCCCAGCAGCATGAGCGCGTACGGGCCCATCGACGGCTGCGTCCCCTCCTGCAGGGACGATGTGATCCACAGCCAGAGCACGGGGTTCGCGATCCACATCGCGAGCCCGCCAACCGCCATGAGCGCGATCATGCCCGCCTTCCACAGCTTCACATACATAACTGTATCCGATACAGTCCTGTATCCCAAATGGCGACCGCGAGCGGCCTGACCCGCGCCGAGAAGCAGGCGCGCACCCGCGCCGCGCTGCTCGACGCCGCCGCCCGGGTGTTCGTCGAGCGCGGCTTCCAGCGCGCGAGCGTCGAGCTCATCGCCGCCGAGGCGGGCTTCACGCGCGGCGCCTTCTACTCGAACTTCTCCACGAAGGAGGAGCTGTTCGCGGAGCTGCTCCAGGACCGGGTCTACTCGGTCTACCGCCAGATGGCCGAGGACGCGGCCGGCCCCGAGCGCCCCACCCTGCGCCAGACCGGCGAGCGCCTGGCCGCGATCCAGGGCCACGCCGAGGGCCGGTGGCTCTTCCGCCTCTGGCTCGAGCTGCTGGCCCACGCGGGCCGCGACGACCAGTTCCGGCAGATCGCCGCGGGCTTCTGGAGCGCCAACCGCGCGCTCAGCGCCCAGGCAATCGCGGGCGCGTACGCCGGTGCGAGCCGCAAGCCCCCGCTCGCGCCCGAGGACCTTGCCACGGCGATGATCGCGCTGGACATCGGCCTGGCCCTGCAGCACTTCGTCGACCCCGACGCGGTGCCGCTGCGCACCTACCCGGACCTGTTCGAGCTGCTGTTCGGGCCGCTCGCGCCCGAGCGCTAGGCCGCGGCGGTGCGCCTGGCCGCCGTGCCGGCCTCGGCCGCGGCCGCATCCTTCTGCTCGTCCTCGGCCTCGGGCGGCTTCGCGCCCTCGCGCGCCCACGGCTCGTCGAACTCGACGCGCCACTTGCCGTCCTCGCCCTGCTCGAGGGCGAGCTTGGCCCGGAACGAGCGGCCCGAGCGGCCACGGAAGCCGGTCACCGGCTTGGCCGTCTTGCCGGTGGCGATGAGCTCGCGGGCCACCGCGACGGGCAGCTGCTTGCCCGCCTTGCTCTTCCAGATCACGAACCCGCAGCCGGGATCGTCGCGCGACCAGCACGAGTAGCCCTTGCGGTTCTCGTTGATGTCGTGTCCGCACACCGGGCAGGGGCCCAGGTTGGCGCGCGGGATGCGCACGCCCTTGAGCTTGGCGTCGAGCTCGTTGACGGTCTCGGCCGCGAACTTCTCGATGTCGGACATGAAGCGCTCGCGCGAGTCGCCGCCGTGCTCGATCTTGGCCAGGCGCCCCTCCCAGTCGCCGGTCAGCCCCGGCGAGGTGAGCGGGTGCGCGTCGAGCAGCCGGATGACGTTGACGCCCTTCTCCGTGGCCACCAGCGCGCGGGCGTCGCGCTCGATGTAGCCGACCTCGATCAGGCGCTCGATGATCGCCGCGCGCGTGGCCGGCGTGCCGATGCCGTTCTCCTTGAGGGCCTCGCGCAGCTCCTCCTCGTCGACCAGCTTGCCCGCGGTCTCCATCGCGGCCAGCAGCGACGCGTCGGAGTAGCGCCGCGGCGGCTGGGTCTCCTTCTCGGCGAAGGAGACGTCGCGGGTCTCGACCTGCTCGCCCTTCTCGAGCTTGGGGAGCTGCTGCTCGCGGCCCTCGTCGTCGTCGCGGCGCTCGTCGGTGTCGGCGTCCTCGCCGTAGACAGCGCGCCAGCCCGGCACCAGCAGCCGCTTGCCGCGAGTGCGGAAGACGCGCTCGGACACCGTGGTCTCGACGCGCGTGTTCTCGAACACCGCCTCGGGATGGAAGACGGCGAGGAAGCGCCGGGCGACGAGGTCGTAGACCCGCCGGTCGTCGGAGTTCATCCGGTCGAGGTCGTGCTGCGAGCGCGTGGGGATGATCGCGTGGTGGTCGGTGACCTTGCTGTCGTTGACCACGCGCCCGAGCGGGAGCAGGTCGAGGCCGGTCACGTACTCGGCGGCGGCGCGGTACTGGCTGTTGCGGCCCACCAGCGCAGCCGTGGGCTTGATCTCGCCGATCATGTCGCCGGTCAGGTAGCGCGCGTTCGTGCGCGGATAGGTCAGCGCCGTGTGCTCCTCGTAGAGGCGCTGGGCGGCGGACAGCGTGCGCCGGGCCGAGAAGCCGTAGCGGCCGTTGGCCTCGCGCTGCAGCGACGTCAAATCGTAGAGCAGCGGTGGGCGCTGCTTCTGGGTCGTCTTGTCGAGCTTGGTGATCTCGCCGGTCTGTCCAGCGACGTCGGCGACGACGGCCTGCGCCTCGGCCTCGGTCTTGATGCGGGGGTTGGCGCCGGCGTGGAAGCGGCCCTCGTACAGGCGCTCCTGCGAGGCCGCGAACAGCGCGTCGACGACCCAGTAGGGCTCGGGCTTGAACGCCCGGATCTCGTCCTCGCGCCGGGCCACGATGGCCAAGGTCGGGGTCTGCACGCGCCCGAGCGAGACGGCGCCGTCGAACGAGGAGCGCAGGCGGATGGTGGCGGCCCGGGTCGCGTTCATGCCCACGATCCAGTCGGCCTCCGAGCGCGAGCGCGCGGCCTGCTCCAGCGACGCCTTGGCCTGGGCCGGCAGCAGTGCGGAGAACGCCTGCTCGATCGCCTGCTTGGTCATCGACTGCAGCCACAGCCGGCGCACGTCCTTCTTCGCGCCCGCCTTCTCGTACAGGTAGGCGAAGATGAGCTCGCCCTCGCGCCCGGCGTCGCACGCGTTGATGACCACGTCGACGTCGTCGCGCTTGAGCTGGCGGCTGATCACGGCCATCTGCTTCTTGGAGCGCTCGTCGCGGATGACGAGGCGGAAGTGCTCGGGCACGATCGGCAGGTCGGCCATCCGCCACTTCTTGAACTTGGGGTCGTACTCGTCGGGCTCGGCGAGCTGGACCAGGTGCCCGACGGCCCAAGTCACGATGTACTCGGGCGCCTCGAGGTACCCGTCGTGCTTGGCGAACGCGCCCGGGAGCACCCGCGCCAGGTCACGTCCAACCGACGGCTTCTCCGCGATGACGAGGGTCTTGCCCATCGCGGCGGCAGAGTAGCGCCAACCCCAGCTGCCTCCGCCGCGCGGCACAAAGCCACTGCAACCTTTGCGCGCCCGTGGGTAGGTATCAGTGAGATGTTCGAAGTCGTCTGTCCAGAGTGCGGCTACCGCGTCGGCGTGGGGACGTTCTCGGATCCGGGGAGCTGCCCGAGCTGCGACCTGCCGCTCATGCTCACCGCCGAGTTTCGTGCCCTGCCTCGCGAGGACCTCGTCGCCGAGGCCAAGCGCCGCAAGAAGCTCGAGGCGGTCGTAACCCGCTGATCAGTGCGCGCAGGCGCCGGTGCTGACGGGCTGCGAGGCCCGCGCCAGCGCCCGGCGCACGATCCGGTTGGGGACCCCGTAGCCGCCCCGTTCGCCTCCGCCCACGGTCGCCGCGAACACCGTGGACATCACCCGACCCGTGCCGTCGACCACGGGGCCGCCCGAGTTCCCCGGCCGCACGCGGCCGCGGAACGTCGTGATCGAGCGCGAGATCGGCCCGCGCCCGTACGCGTCCTGGGACGAGAAGGTCTGCGTCATCCCCAGACGCGCCGCCGTGGCCCGGAAGGGCCCGTTCTGCGGATAGCCCAGGACCGCGCCGGCGGCGCCGCGCCGCGGGCGCGGGGCCAGGTCCAGCGCTCGGCGTTGCAGCCCCGGGACCCGCAGCACCGCCACGTCGTTGGAGGGGTCGAAGTAGATCGTGGTCGCGTTGAGCATGGGCGGGGCGCCGTCGGCCTCGACCGTGGTGTCGCTCTCCCCCGCGACCACGTGGGCGTTGGTCACCACGACGCCGGTGGCGGCCACCCAGCCCGAGCCTTCGACGTTCAGCCCGCAGGCCGTGCCGAGCACGCGCACGACGCTGTCGCGCGCCCGCTTGATCTTCGGGTCGCGCAGGATGGCCGACTTCGGCGGCGCCACGTCGGGCTGGGGGCCGTGGATCTGCGGGATCGGGTCCAGGCGCGAGAGCGCGTTGAGGATCGGCCCCGTGGGCGGCAGGATCGCGTTCAGGTTGCGCAGGATCAGCGAGCGCTGGATGTCGTGACGCAGGGTCGAGGCGCCCGGGGCCTGCAGCGCCGCCGCGCCGGCGATCCATGCCACCCCGAGCGCCACGCACGCCGTCAGCACCGCGCCGAGGACCCCGTCGACGATCGCGAATCCGGGGATGCGCAGGCGCCGGCGCACGGCCACCCCGAAGCCCTCCAGCACGACGGCGAGGATCACCCCGACGACCAGCGCGCCCAGGAGCCCGAACAGCGGCGCGTAGGGCGAGTGGGCCCCCTCGGAGAGCACCAGCGGCGCCAGTCGCGTGCCCAGGAACGCCCCGAGGGCGAACCCGGCCAGCGACAGCACGCCCACGATGAATCCCTGTGCATATCCGTACAGGGCCACCAGCAGGCAGACGCCGATGATGATCCAATCGATTGGTGTCACGGCCTACAGGTTGACTAGGCTCGGCAGGTGGCACGGACGATCACACGGGAAGCGCCGCTACGGAAAGAGGCGCCGGCACGTCGCGACCGCCTCCTGCGACGGCTGCTCCCCGTGCTCGTGCTCGCCGCGATCGCGCTCCTCGTCGGCGTCATCGTGGGCGCCAGCCACGTGCCCGCCGAGCGCAAGATCGCCCAGCAGTTCGCGCAGGACTGGGACCGCGGCGACTACGGCTCCATGTACGACCTGATCGCGGCCGACGTCAAGCGGCGGGTCACGCCGCTGCAGTTCGCCAGCGCCTACCGGGCCGCCGCCGCGACCGCCACCGGGACCGGCGTCCGCACCGGCAAGGTGCCCGACCCCGAGGGCGGCGTGGTGCGCCTGCCCGTCGCCGTCCGCACCCGGATCTGGGGCACGCTGCCCGGCGTCGTCTCGCTGCCGTTCAGCGGCGACGGCGACGACGCCCGCGTGGACTGGCGCCCGAACCTGGTCTTCCCCGGGCTCGATCCCGGCCGGCACCTGACCCGCAACACCGCACTGGGCCAGCGCGGCGACATCCTGGCCCGCAACGGCCAGCCCCTGGTCAGCGGCGCCGGGCGCGCCGTCGCCTTCCCCGCCGCCCAGAGCCTCGCGGGCGAGATGGGCAAGCCCGGCCCGGTCCAGCGCCACGCGCTGCGACCGCTCGGCTACCCGCCCGACGCGCGCGTCGGCACCTCCGGTCTCGAGCTCGCGCTCAACCGCCAGCTCGCCGGCCAGCCCGGCGGCGTCCTGCGCGCCGGCGGCCACACGATCGCGAAGAGCACGCCGAAGGCGGGCGAGAACGTGCGCTCGACGATCGACCCCTCCGCGCAGAAGGCGGCCGCCGCCGCGCTGGGCGGCCGCCTCGGCGGGGCGACGGCGATCACGCCCGACGGTGAGATCCTGGCCATGGCCGGCATCGCCGGCAGTGACCTCCAGCCGCCGGGCTCGACGTTCAAGATGATCACCCTGACGGCGGTGCTCGAGGCCAACGCGGCCAAGCCGTCGACCGTCTTCCCCTACCAGACCGCCACCCACCTCGAGGGCGTCCGCCTCGAGAACGCCAACGGCGAGTCGTGCGGCGGCACGCTGGTGCAGTCGTTCGCGAACTCGTGCAACTCGGTCTTCGCCCCGCTGGGGGCCAAGATCGGGGCCCAGAAGCTCGTCTCCACCGCCGAGCGCTTCGGCTTCAACCAGCCGCCCGACGTGCCGGGCATCGCCGAGAGCACGCTGCCCCAGGCCAACAAGGTGGGGGATGACCTCGCGGTCGGCTCGACGGCCATCGGCCAGGGCGACGTCCAGGCCAGCGCGGTGGAGATGGCCGTCGTAGCCGCGACGATCGCCAACCGCGGCCGGCGCCCGCGGCTGCGCGTCGACCTCGACTCCCGCCCCAGCTACACCCGCGTGACCAGCCCGCGCGTGGCCCGCACGGTGGGCAAGATGATGGTCGCGGTGGTCCGGAGCGGCACCGGCACCGCGGCTGCGATCCCCGGCGTCACCGTGGCCGGCAAGACCGGCACCGCCGAGCTCGGCAACACCGTCGACCAGTCCGGGAACAAGAACGCCGACGCCCCCGACACCGACGCCTGGTTTGCCGCCTTCGCCCCCGTGCGCAAGCCGCGCGTGGCGGTCGGCGTCCTGCTCGTCCAGGCCGGCGCCGGAGCCGACGTGGGCGCGCCCGCGGCGCACGACCTGCTCACCAGCACCCTGCAGTCCTAGCGCGCGGCCGGCGCGCCTAGACGTCGAGGCTGACCCTGCCCTTGTTCTGGAGCTGGTCGGTCACGACGAACTCCAGCGGGCGGTTGTCGAGCGCGGACACCGGCAGCTTGAACAGCACCAGCGAGCCCTGGATCACGCCTTCCGAGGCCACCGAGTTGACCGGCGGGATGAGCCCGTTGGGCGGCACCAGGCCGCCTTGATAGCTGAAGTGGTTCTGCGGGGCCTGCGGCACCGGGAAGTAGGTGTCGTCCTGGGTGTCGGTGATGACGAAGTCGTTGGCCGCGGGGTGCGTCTGCTTCGTCTCGTTGGCCACCCGGAGGAAGATCCCGAACCAGGTCTGGCCCTTGGCCAGCTTGGCCTGGAAGGGCCGGATGCCCTGCAGGTAGGTCTGGTCCTCGATGTCGTAGGGGTTGAGCTGCCGCGAGATCTGGACCTGGTAGGTCAGCGGGCCCACGTTGAGGTAGGTCCCCTCGGTCTCGCCCACGGTGCTGATCTTGGGCTTGTTGCCGCAGGCCGCGAGCACGAGCACGGCGGCGACGGCGAGGAGGGCCAGGGGGAGCTTGCGCGACACGAGGTGCGGCATCCTAATTCGAATACGGATCACCGGGCGACCGTGGCTCTGCTGCCCCGCAGGTCGCCGTCCTCGAGGATGGCCTGCAGGCGCCGCAGGGCGCGCCGGTTCTGCCGCCGCAACCAGCCGCGCGCCCCGAGCTTCTCCAGCAGCCGGTCGGTGACCAGCGCGGGCTCGGTCTCGCTCGTGAGCTCGACCCGGGTGGTGTCTCCGGCGCCCTCGAGCAGCCGGTACTCGGTGTTGACCTTGATCCGGTTGTACTTGCCCGCCCGGCCCTGCTCGACCAGCCGGTAGGGCGGGTCGAGCTCGACGATGGTCGTGTCGGCCCAGGGGAACCGGTTCAGCGGCATGTCGACGCGATAGCGGGCGCCCGCCCCGCGCCCGTAGGACTGCTCCCGCGTGAGGTGGAAGTCCTTGAGGAAGTGGTCGGTGAACTCGGCGTGGTTGGCGATGTCCGCGAGGTAGTCGAAGACCTCCTCACGGGGCCGCGCCACGGTGGTGGTGACGGTGAAGGGCTCCACGCCGCGCGCAGTCTACGCGGCGCGGCTCACCCTCAGCACCGTGTGGCCCGCGCCCGTGGCGCGCACCAGATGGACCTCCGCCGGCTCCTCCGGCCGCAGCGTGCGGCAGAGCTCGCAGACGGCGCGTCCGCTGGCGTAGACGAACATCCGCTCGCCGATCAGGGGCGAGCGCCGGCAGTCCCGACAGCGGTCGCGACCGGCCTCGAGGCGCAGCACGCTGTTGCGCAGCAGCGCCCGCTCGAGGTCCTCGATCGAATGCGGAACGACATCGCTCATGCCCGGGGTTTTCGCCCCGCCGGGGCGCCCTCCTGCCGGCGCAGGCGACGTTTTGACGGCCACGAGCAGGGCACTTTCTGTGGCCGGGCAGGGGTTTCTCCTCGTCGCTATCATCACGAACATCAGGCGGTCAGGTGGTGGCCGCCTGTCTCCTTGGAGGGAGAGTCAATGGATGCGATGACTTCGGGCACGCTGGCGGGCACCGGTTCGTTCCGTTGCCTGGACTGCGAGTACGTGGTGACGCTCGCCGCGGACGATCGCCTCCCGACGTGCCCCGGTTGCGGCGGTGAGCGCTTCGTCCGCGCTTCGCTGTTCGGCGACCCGCGCCTGGCCGTGTCTCCCCCCTCGGCTGCGGCCTCCGAGGCCGCCTCCGGGACCTGGGTCGGCGAGGCGCGAGGCCGGATCAGCGAGCCCGGCGAGTACCTGGCCTTCCTCGACGGCGAGGAGCTGAGCGTCACCCCGCTGACGCGCGAGTGGACCCGGATCGGCCGCAGCCTGGCCGCCGACGTCCGCTTCGACGACCCGACGGTTTCCCGGCGCCACGCGCTCATCGTGCGCCAGGCCGACGGGGTCCGGGTGCTCGACGACCGCAGCCTGAACGGCGTGTTCGTGAACGGAGAGCGCGTGGAGTGGAGCGTCCTGACCGACGGTGACGAGATCGTCGTCGGGCGCCATGTCCTGCGCTTCCTCCACGTGCCGGCCACGGGGACCAGCGAGCCGTCCTCGGCCGCGCCGGCCACCGAGTCGACCGTCCTCTGACCACCGACGGTCGAGCGAGGAGAGCGCGGTCCCCTTCGAAGGGGAGGGGACCGCACGTCCACCCCGGGTGGGCGAGCTAGAGTCCGCCGCCCATGGCCGCGACCATCGCAGTCCTCTCCCAGAAGGGAGGAACCGGCAAGACGACCACCGTCCGGACCCTGCGCGACGTCTTTCGCCAGCTCGGCCTCGAGGTGCTGGTCGTCGACCTCGACCCGCAGGGCAACCTGTCCGACTACCTGGACGTCGATCCCGACGCCGAGCCGACCATCGGCGACGTCCTCACCGGCCGGGCCAAGGCCGCCGACGCGGTCCACGACGGCATCATCCCCGCCAACCTCAACCTGGCCGAGGCCGAGCTCACGCTCGGGGGCAAGATGGGCCGCGAGCTCACGCTGCGCAAGGCGCTGGCGGGCCTCGTGGACGACTACGACATCGTCCTCATCGACTGCCCGCCCGCGCTCGGCCTGCTCACCGTCAACGCGCTCGTGGCCGCCACGCACGCGCTGATCTCGGCCGAGGCGCAGTACTTCGCCATGCAGGGCGTCGAGCAGGCGCTGGAGGTCGTGGAGCTGGCCCGCGAGACCCTCAACCCCGACCTGCAGTGGCTCGGCGTCCTGCTCAACATCGCCGACATGCGCACGGTTCACTCGCGCGAGGCCTACGCGAACCTGCGCGAGCACTACTCGGCCAAGGTCTTCCGCACGCCGGTCCGGGCCTCGATCGCCTACGCGGAGTCGGCCGAGCGGGCGGTGTCGATCGTCGACTACCGCCCCGACCTCGGCGCGGACTACCTGGCGATCGCCGACGAGGTGCTCGAGCGGCTGAAGCTCCGCGCCGCCCGCGAGCGCCTGCGGCCGATGCTCGCCGCTAGCTGACCTCGCTCAGCTTGCCCGTCTCGACGTCGTAGACGAACCCGCGCACCGAGTCCTTGTGGGGGACGAACGGGCTCGACTTGATGCGGGCGATCGACTGGCGGACGTCGTCCTCGAGGTCGCCGAACGCCTCCGCCGACCAATGGGGCTTGATGCCGACGTCCTCCTGGATCGACTGCTTGAAGTCGTCGTCGGTGAACGTGAGCATGCCGCAGTCGGTGTGGTGGATGAGGATGATCTCCTCGGTGCCGAGCAGGCGCTGGGAGATCGCGAGCGAGCGGATCTCGTCGTCGGTGACGACGCCGCCCGCGTTGCGGATCACGTGGGCCTCCCCTTCCTTGAGGCCGAGCAGCAGCGCCGGCATGACCCGGGCGTCCATGCACGCGACCACGGCGACCTTCTTGGACGGCGGAAGCGGCAGGCCGCCCTTGTCGAAGTTCTCGGCGTACTCGGCGTTGTTCGCGAGCAGCTCGTCGGTCGCGCTCATCCGAAATCCTCCTAATTCAGTCAGGTTTCAGGTGATTGTACGCACGTCGGCCCCCTGCGGCTCGAAGGGCACGCGGGTCACGGCGGCGTCCTCGCCGGCGGCCCGGCGCAGGCCCTCCAGCACCGCCCCGGTCTGCTCGTAGTGGGTCCACACGAGCACGGTCGGGCCGGCGCCGGAGATCGTCGCCCCCAGCGCCCCGAGCTCGCGCGCCCGCTCGGCCAGCTCCAGCGAGCGCGGGTACAGGTGGGCCCGGCGGGGCTCGTGCAGGCGGTCGTGGAGCCCGGCGGCGACCAGGTCCCACTCCCCGCGCGCCAGGCCGAGCGTGAGCAGGGCGGTGCGCCCGACGTTGAACACGGCGTCGGCCAGCGGCACCTCGGGCGGCAACGCGGCGCGGGCCTCGGCCGTGCGCACCGGCGTGTGCGGCATGACGAGGATGGCCTCGAGCCCGACCGGAGCGTCGAAGCGCGCGATCTGGCCGTCGGCGCAGACGACGAAGCCACCACGCAGGGCGGCGGCGACGTTGTCCGGATGGCCCTCGAGCGCGACGGCGGCGTCGAGCAGGTCGGCGTCGAGCTCGTAAAGGTGGTCGGCGGCCAGCACGCCCGCGACGATGGCGGCGGCGCTCGACCCCAGCCCGCCGACCATGGGGATGTCGGAGCGGATCGTGAAGCGCAGGCCGTCGGCGGAGTGCAGGCGCTCGAAGGCGCGCACGATCAGGTTGGTGCGGTCGCGGGGCACGTCGAGGTCGGTGACCACCTCGAACGTGCCGGTCTCGCGCACCTCGAGCTCGAGGTGCAGCGCGACGGCGGCGGCGAGGGCGTCGAAGCCCGGCCCCAGGTTGGCCGAGCTCGCGGGGGCGCGGACGAGCCGGCGCCGCTCCATCAGCGCAGCACCGCTTCCTCGAGCGCGCCGAGGTCGGGCTCGCACGGCACCACCCCGCCGGCGTGGTCGAGCGCGGTCGAGGGGTCCTTCAGGCCGTGGCCGGTCAGCACGCACACCACCCGCTCGGCCCCGCCCGCGCCGTGGGCGAGCAGCCCGGCGACCGAGGCGGCCGAGGCGGGCTCGCAGAAGACGCCCTCCTCGCGCGCGAGCACCTGGTAGGCGGCGAGGATCTGGGCGTCGGAGACGGCGCTCACCTTGCCGCCGGAGGTGGTCATCGCGTTCATGGCGTCCTCCCACCGGGCCGGGTTGCCGATGCGGATGGCGCTGGCGATGGTCTCGGGCTCGGCCACGGGCGCGCCGCGCACGAGCGGCGCCGCCCCCTCGGCCTGGAAGCCGTACATGCGCGGCCGGGCGTCGGACTCGGTGAAGCCGCGCCAGTACGCGGTGATGTTCCCGGCGTTGCCGACCGGGACGCAGACGGCGTCGACCTCACCGAGCACGTCGAGGATCTCGAACGCCGCCGTCTTCTGGCCCTCCATGCGGAACTCGTTGACCGAGTTGACGAGGGCGATCGGGTGACGGTCGACGAGCTCGCGAACGAGGGCGAGGGCCTGGTCGAAGTTGCCGTGCAGGGCGACCACGCGCGCACCGTGCATGAGCGCCTGGGCGAGCTTGCCCGTGGCGATCTTGCCCTCGGGCACGATCACCGCGCCGCGCAGCCCGGCGCGCGCGGCGTAGGCGGCGGCGCTGGCGGCGGTGTTGCCGGTCGAGGCGCAGACGATCGCCTCAGCCCCCTCGCGCACCGCGGCCGACACGGCGCAGGTCATCCCCCGGTCCTTGAACGAGCCGGTGGGGTTGGCCCCCTCGACCTTCAACCACACGTCGGTTCCCGCGCGTGCCGAGAGCCGCGGCGCGCGCACGAGCGGCGTCGAGCCCTCCTCCAGCGTGACCACCGGGTCGCCGGGCGCGAACGGCAGCCGGTCGCGGTACCGCTCGATGAGCCCGCTCAGTGAAACTCCTCCTCGATCACGCGGATCGCCCGCGGCTTGGCCCGCATGAAGTCCAGCTCGGCGATGCGGTCCAGGGCCTCGAAGAACCTCGACTCCAGCACGGGGTGCATGACCATGACCAGGCGGGCGTTCTCCCCCAGCCCCTTCTGCAGCACGGACTTGACCGAGACGTCGTGCCGGCCCAGCACGTCGGCCACCGCGGCGAGCACCCCGGGGCGGTCGGCGACTTCGAGGTGCAGGTAGAAGGACGACACGATGTCGACCACGACCTCGAGCTCGCCGCTGGTCGGCGGCGTCGAAGCGGGCGGGATCATGGCGCTGATCACGTCGCCGAGCACGGCGCTGGCCGTCTGCGGCCCGCCGGCGCCGGGGCCGGACATGGTGATCTCGGTGATCGCCGGCGACTCGACCGTGACGGCGTTGAACGGCCCGTTGACCGAAGCCAACGGGTGGTCGCCGTAGAGGAAGGCCGGGTGCACGCGCACGGACAGGCCGCCGTCGATGCGCTCGGCGGTGCCGATGAGCTTGAGCCCGAGGCCGAAGTCGCGCGCGTACTCGAGGTCGTCGGGCGCGATCGCCTCGATGCCCTCGTAGCGGACCTGCTGCAGCGAGACCGGCGTGTCGAAGGCCAGGCGGGCGAGGATCGCCATCTTGGCCGCCGCGTCGCGGCCGTCGACGTCCTCGGACGGGTCGGCCTCGGCGTAGCCGAGCCGCTGAGCCTCGGCCAGCGCCTCGCCGTAGCTCATGCCGGTGCGGGCCATCTCGGTGAGGATGAAGTTCGTGGTGCCGTTGACGATGCCGTGCAGGCGCTCGACGTGGGCGCCGGCCAGCGACTCCTGCAGGACGCGGATGACCGGGACGACGCCGGCCACCGATGCCTCGAAGCGCAGCTGCACGTTGTGCTCGCGCGCGGTGGCCCACAGCTCCTCGCCGTGCTGGGACAGCAGCTGCTTGTTGGCCGTCACCACGTGCTTGCCCGACCGCATGGCCTGCAGGACGTAGTCGCGCGCGGGCTCGATGCCGCCGATGAGCTCGACGATCAGGTCCGAGCGCTCGAGGATGTCCTCGAAGCCGCCGCGCGAGCGGGTGAGCACGCCCGAGAGCTCGGGGCGCAGGCCGGTGATCGCCTCGACCTGATCGGCGCGCGCCGGCAGCAGCTCGGCGAAGGCCGAGCCCACCGTGCCGTGGCCGAGCAGCCCGACGTTAAAGACCGACGTCACGCCTCAGCAGGTCGTCGTAGGTCTCGCGCCGGACGACCACGCGCGCGTCGCCGTCGCGGCAGAGCACCACCGGCGGCCGCGGCACCCCGTTGTAGTTGTTGGCCAGCGCGTGGCCGTACGCGCCCGTGGCGGGCAGGGCGATGACCTCGCCGGGGCGGGGGTCGGCGAGGTCGGCGGCCTCGATGAGCACGTCGCCGGACTCGCAGTGCTTGCCCACCAGCCGGCAGGGGGTGCCGCCGCCGAAGCGGTCGGCGATCTCGGCCTGGTAGCGGGCGCCGTAGAGCATCGGGCGCAGGTTGTCGGACATGCCGCCGTCGACCGCCACCCACGGCGGCGCGCCGGGCTTGACCGTGACCACGCGGTACAGGGTCACGCCGGCGTTGGCGGTCAGGGCCCGGCCGGGCTCCAGCAGGATGCGCTTGTCCGCGCCCAGGTGGTCGTGCACCGCCCCGACGACCGCGTCGACCCACTCCTCCAGCGACGGCGGCTCGTCGCCGTCGCGGTAGGCCACGCCGAGCCCGCCGCCGAGGTCGTAGGTGCCGAAGTCGCCCAGCGGCGCCAGCGCCGCGGCGGCGCGGGCAAACGGCGCCAGGTCGAGGAGCTGGGAGCCGATGTGGACGTGCAGGCCGTCCAGCACCACCGCGTCCGAGGCCCGCAGGCGCGCGAGCAGCGCCGGCGCGTCGTCGAGCGCCACCCCGAACTTCGCGTCGCCCTGGCCGGTCGACATGGCAGCGTGGGTGTCGCCGGCG
>Ga0070683_100000642_pt1 | contig 25168 bp, 23 predicted proteins | sample KBSC713LmetaG_FD_64662 | JGI IMG/M metagenome (GOLD analysis project Ga0070683, IMG submission 64662) | Corn rhizosphere microbial communities from Kellogg Biological Station, Michigan, USA - KBS C7.1-3L metaG | ecosystem: Host-associated > Plants > Roots > Rhizosphere ... | reverse complement strand
GCCGTAGGCCATAGGCCATAGGCCGTAGGCCATAGGCCAGAGCTAGCTCCGTGTGCGGTAATTGATCAGCCCGTTGACGGTACGCGCCAGTTCGTCGAGCGGCAAGGGAGTGTCGGGCGCGAGCAGACCACGCTCCTTCGCAACCAAAACCCAGTGTTCGGTTTCCTTCATCGATCCTCGGGCTATGTAGAGCAGCCGGCGTTGGTCAGCTCGGTGCCACCTGCCCATTGCCTCCGCGATGTTCGCCCCGACCGAATCAGCCGCCCGGATTAGCTGTACTCCCACGGTCCGTTGGTCCACGTACGACCACTCCCACGCGGCGGCCCGAAGGCGCGCCGCAACCGCACGGGCCAGCTGGTATGCACGCAACTCGGTGAAATCACCTGTTCCCACGTCGAGTTAAGGGCAGGGCGACCGAGAGTTCGCCCCCTCTGGCCTCTGGCCTCTGGCCTCTGGCCTCTGGCCTCTGGCCTACTCAACCATCGCGCGTGGGATGCCGCCCACGCCGAGGAGCCCCGGCCCTGTGTGGACTCCCAGAACGGGACCGACCTCGGAAATCCACACCGGCTCGCTCCCGAAGATCTCGCGGCACGCGTCCGCCAGCCGCCCCGCCTGGTCCGGGCTCTGAATGTGCTGCACCACCCAGCCGTCCGCGCCGTCGGTGTAGCGCGAGCGGGCGTACTCGACCATCCGCTCGAACGCGCGGGCCGAAGTGCGCACCCGCTCGATCGGCGTCATCTCGCTTTCGACGGTGAGGATCGGCTTGATCTTCAAGGTCGAGCCGATCCACGCGCTGGCCGCCCCGATGCGGCCGCCGCGGCGCAGGTACTCGAGTGTGTCGATCGCGAACCAGATCTTCAGCTGCTCACGAGCGGCCCGAGCAGCGGCTTCCACGGCGCCAAGATCGCCGCCCTCGCGTGCCACCTTTGCCGCCGCCAGCGCCACGAGCGCAATGCCGCCGGCGCCGGTGGCCGAATCGAACACACGCACGCGGCCGCCCCGACCGCCGCGCTCGAGCGTCTCGACCGCTTGGCGCCCGGCGTCGCAAGTCCCGGAAAGTCCAGCGGAAATATGGACCGAGACGATGTCGTACCCCTCGTCGAGAAGCGGCTCGTAGACGGCGAGGAAATCGCCCACCGCGGGCTGCGAGGTGGTGGGCAGCGAATCGGCGCCGCTCAGCTCGGAATAGAACGCGGCGTAATCGGTTATGTCCGCTTCGCGAACAGTCCGCTCGCCTCCGAAGTTGACATAGAGGGAGACGAGGTGTATTCCGTTTGCGCGGACAAGCTCGGCGGGCAGATAGCCGGTAGTGTCCATAACAACTGCGACGGGCGACATTGCGCGGCGCAGCCTACAGAGGGGCAACGTCGCGAGAGGGGCGGCGAAGGCCTCGGGGGCGATTCACAGCCGGAGGAGGGATTCTTGACGGGCTTTGAGATGGAGCGAGTAGAGACCCTGTTGAGGGAGCGATCGGCGGAGATGACCCGCACAAGAGCCGCCGTTCAGCTGCATCCGAGTCTGGACGACTCGCCGCTCCCCGACCCGGTCTCGGAGATCCCGTCCACCGTGGTCGAGGTGAGTGCGGAGGGCACTTGCGCCGACTGCGGCGATCGCATCTCCGCCGCGCGTCTCAAGGCGCTACCGAGCGCCACGCGCTGCGTCAGCTGCCAGCGCGCACTCGAGTCCCAGACCGGCTAGCGCTGCCGGGCAGGGGGCGCACGAGCCGCCCCCTAGACTGCCCGCCGTGCCCAAGACCCTCGTCACCGGCGCGACCGGGTTCATCGGGTCGCACGTGGCCCGCGAGCTCGCGCGCCGCGGGGATGACCTGCGCGTGACCGTCCGCGAGAACTCGCCGAAGGAGGCGCTCGCAGACGTCGACCACGAGGAGGTGAAGTGCGACCTGCTCGACCGCCGCGCGGTGCGCCGCGCGGTGACGGGCGCGGCGCGCGTGTTCCACTGCGCGGGGCTCGTGTCCCTGCGCGAGCGCGACGCGCAGCGCGTGTTCGAGGTCAACGCGCTGGCCACGCGCCTCCTCCTCGAGGAGTGTCTGCGCGCCAATGTCGAGCGGGTGGTGTTCACCTCGAGCGTGGCGGCGATCGGACCCGCACCGCGCGGTGGCACCGCCGACGAGAACCAGGTGTTCACCGCGGGCCACCTCGGCATCCCGTACGTCAACTCCAAGCACGAGGCCGAGACCGAGGCGCTTCGCCTCGCGGCCCATGGCCTGCCCGTCGTCTGCGTGAACCCCACCTTCGTGTACGGCCGCGGCGACGTGCACGGCGGCTCCACAAGCCTCGTCCGGCGCTTCCTCCTCGGCCGCATCCCCGTGTACACCGACGGCGCGGTGAACGTGGTCGACGTGAACGACGTGGCGCGCGGTCACCTGCTCGCGGACGAGAAGGGCGAGCCGGGCGAGCGCTACATCCTCGGCAACCGCAACTACACCTGGGACCGCCTCTTCGCCGACCTGGCGCGGATCTCAGGAGTGGAGCCGCCGCCGCTCAAGCTCGCCCCGCCGCTTGCGGTCAGGATGGCCGAGCTGCTCGAGCGCGCGCCGGGGCGCGCACCGGTGACCGCCGTGGAGGTGCGCTCCGCCAGCCAGTGGTGGGCATACAAGAACACCAAGGCCAAGCGCGAACTGGGCTGGACCACGTCGCCGCACGAGGACACGATCGAGGCGACGGTGCAGTGGTACCTGGAGCGCGAAGGCGACCGCATGGCCCGCGGGCGCCGCTCGCAGCCCGTCCAGTACAAGCTCGCCGCGCGCACGCTGTCGGCGATCGAGGGCGTGGTGGGTCTGCTGAGGTGAGCAAGGTCGCGTTCATCCTCGCCGGCGGGGCGTCGCGTGGCGCCTACCAGGCGGGCTGCCTCAAGCGCCTCGAGGAGGAGGGCATCGAGCCGGACCTGATCGTGGGCTCCTCCGTCGGCGTCTGCAACTCGCTCGTGTACACCACGGGCGGCGCCGAGGCCCTGTGGGCGTTCTGGTCGCGCGTCCGCTCGCTGCCGCAGATCCTCGACATATCGCTGCGCCGCAACGCGATCTTCGGCAACTCGCTCTTCTCGATGGACCGGCTCGCCCGCTACGTCGAGAAGGAGATCGACTTCGACCGCTGCTTCCACTCGCAGCGCGAGCTCACCTACATCGTCGCCAACCTCTCCGCCGGGCACGAGGAACTGAAAGGCAACCGCACCGAGCCGACGGTGGAGCGCTTCCAGACCGTCACGCGCATCGGCTACGCCATCCCGATCCTCCACCCCCTGATCGAGCTGGACGGCGACCTCTACGCCGATGGGGGCTTCCTCTGGAACGTCCCCTTCGAATACGCCGAGCAGTGGGGCGCCACCGACATCTACATCCTGTCGGTGGTGCCGTCGGAGCTGCCGCGCGCGGACTCGCTGCGCTTCGTTCCCCAGGTGGCGGCGCGCATGTACGACGTGTTCTGGCGCACGTTCGGCAACTCGTCACACCTCGAGAAGCGGCTCGAGAACGGCCAGTACCACGGCATCAACGTGACCGTGCTCGAGCCGAGCCCGGAGACCGGCATGTTCGACCCGCTGGCGATGCTCAACGCCCACCCTGGGAAATCGAAGAAGCTGCTCTGGCAGGGCTACCGCGACACCGAGCGCGTGCTGCACGGCGGCGGCCGGCCTGCCGAAGGTGCGCGCCGCCGACGCTAACCTCGGAACATGGCGACCCTGTATCGCTGCAAGACGCCCACGAACCTGCTCTGCGCATGCGGAAAGGTGGCTAGGAAGCTCCAGCGCTCGGGTATTGAGTTCGATGAGGTGAGGGTGCCCTATCTCAAGCGCGACAGGCCCGAGGTCGAGGAGTTGACCGGCCAGCGCTGGGTACCTGTGTTCGTACATGGGGATGACGTCGTGAGCGACTCCAAGCGCATCTGCGAGTACATCGATCACATCACTTCGGCGCAGCCTGTCGAGCCCGCCCAGGAGACCGGCTGATGCCCGGCTACCGGCGCGCTTATAAGACGGCCAAGAAGCTCTACCCGCTGATGCTCATGGCGTACAGGCGCTGGGACACGCTCAGCGACGAGGAGAAGCAGCGCTACCTCGAGCAGGCCAAACGCTACTCACGTCAGGCCAGCACCTACGCGCGCCAGGCCGCCGCGCACGCTCCCAAGCCCAAGCGCCGGAAGCGCCGCTAGGAGACTAAGGCCCGGGCGGGGTGCGCGGGATCTCGTAGCGCTTGGCGTGCAGGAAGGCCGAGCGCGGGCCGTTGCGCCGCGGACTCGCGCTCGCCAATGACGCGCGAGCGGCCTTCTTGGCGCTCCAGGAAACCGGCGCCGCCGGGTAGCGCAGAAGTGCGGGCCACGTGGTGGCGTCCACCTGCCCGGTCACCGGCAGGCCGTTCGCCACCTGGAAGTTGCTCACGGCGCTCACCGTCGCCGAGTCGAAGGTGCCGCTGGTGGTGACCACCTGACCCGCCGACTGGAGGTGCTCCTGCACCCACAGCACCACGTCGCCCTTCGAGCCCGACTTGAGCAGCGGATAGGTCACCGGCGGCGGGACCACGGGCGCGGGCTGCGGCGGCGCGATGGTGGCCCAGCCGGCGTTCGAGGCCGACTGCCACGACCACCAGCTCACGCCGGGCGCCCCGTAGCCGAGCGACAGCGCGCGGAAGCGCTGGATGTCGGATGTGGACGGGTTGTCGTAGAGCTGGCCCAGAGGGAAGATCTGGCGCCCGTAGATCGAGTTCCACTCGTACGTGTGCGCGAGCGCCGTGTCCACGCTCGTTCCGATCGCCTTCCAATACACCTGCGGCACGTTGTATTGAGCGCCGTTCGGTCCGAGGAAGACCGAGTACGGCAGCGACGGGTGGTAGTCCACGTACGGGAAGCTCGCGAGCCCGACCGGGTAGTCCGGGCCGACCTGCGCCCGCAGGTCGTTGACGTAGGTCTGGGCCTGTGCGTAGAGCCCCTCGTACTGGCCCTCGGCGTCGATCACCAGGCAGTCGGCGCCCGTCTGCGCCGCGCGCGCGCCGAGCGCTGCCTCGACATCCGGGCTCTTGCCGTAGACGAACTGCCACGCGCACACGTGCAGCCCCGCGGCCTTGAGCGCCGAGACGAGCGTGGGGGAGAACTGGGTCCACCAGTTGGTGCCGTCCGAGCTCTTCACGAACACGGTGTTCACCCCGTACTGCTGCGCCTGCGCGGCGATGCCGGCGGCGGTGCCGTCGCTCGACTTGCTCACGTACCAGATCCAGATCCCATTGCCGTCGAACGCCGTGCCGCTGCCGTGCACGGTATGGGGGACGGTGCGCTTGTGAACGTGAAGTGGGCCGACGACGTTCGAGCGGACTCCGTGCGGCCCGATTATCCGGATGCGTCCCGACCTCGCCGTCGCGGGAACGGAGGTGACAAAGCCGTCTCCCCTGCGCACGCGCAGCTTCGACGTGAGCGCGACCCGCTTGCCGCCCGAGGCCGAGTGCGCGCGGCGGCTCCAGACGACGACCATGTGGTGCCTCGTGAGATGGTGGCCCCTGAAGCGCAGCCGCCCGCCCGGCGCCACCGTGTGCGGATCCTTGGTGCACACCGCAACCGGCCAGCAGCGGACATAGGAGATGTGCGGCGCCCGCGAACGCGCGCTCGCAGCAGGTGCGCTCACCAGAAAGAGCGCGATTGCAGCCAGAATTGCCGTGCGAGGCCTCACCGCGAGCACGGCTATTAGTAACAGAGGACGCGGAAAGGAGTTGCGCCTGGGCGCGTTAGCTCAGGCGATTTTCGAGCCCGAGCGGGGCGGACTCGGGCGCCTCGGCTTCCGGCGCCTGCGGCTCCTCGGTGGGCTGCTCAACCCCGAGCGCCTCGGCCAGCTCCCCCGACTCGTACATCTCGAGCACGATGTCGCAGCCGCCGACCAGCTTCTGGTCGATGAAGAGCTGCGGGATGGTCGGCCAGCCGGAGAGCGCGGAGAGTTCCTCGCGGATGCGCTGGTCGGGCAGGATGTCCATCGCCGCGTACTGCACGCCCATCGCGTTGAGCGCGGCGGAGGTGCGCATCGAGAAGCCGCAGCGCGGCGCGTCCGGTGTGCCCTTCATGAACAGCATCACGCGGTTCTCGTTGATTGCGTTCTGCAGGAAGTCGCGGATCTCCTGGTCGGTCATCGGGTGCCCCCCGGGGTCGAAGTCTTGATTGAAAGCGCGTGGATAGGCCCACCCACCTCGTCGCCGAAGATCCCGTACACGAGCTGGTGCTGCTCGATCCGGGACAGCCCGTCGAAACGGTCCGAAACCACTTCGGCACGGAAGTGGTCGCCGCCCCCCGTCAGGTCCTCGACGGTGGCGGTCGACCCCGGCAGCGCGCTCTCTATGCGTGTTTTCAGATCTTCAGGCGTGGGCATATCCGTCCGACAACGATAGCTAGGCCCCAAGCTACAATCCGAGTCGCATGGTCACTCTTACTGACATCGCCGCCGAGAAGGTCAGCACCTTCCTCGCCGATCAGGAGCCCAACGAGGGCGCCGGTCTGCGCGTTGGAGTGCGCGGAGGCGGGTGCTCCGGGTTCCAGTACGCGCTTGCTCTCGACGAGCGGCGCGAGGGCGATCACGTGTTCGAGGATCACGGGATTCGCGTGATCGTCGACGACGCGAGCCTGCAGTACGTCGAGGGCTCCGTGGTCGACTACAAGGAGAGCCTGATGGGCGCCGGCTTCGAGGTGAACAACCCGAATGTCGTGGCCGCCTGCGGTTGCGGCTCGTCCTTCCGCGTCGCTGACGAAGATCCAAGCTGCGGCGCGCCTGCTTAGGCGCTTGTAGTTACAGAGCCGTGTGCTCCGGGGCCGGCCTGCGCGCCTGCGTGAAGGTGACGAGGCGACCGCGGCGCTCGTCCCACAGCTTGAGGCGCACCGCTCGCAATCCGTCCCACAGAGAGAGCGTGGGTACCTGGTGGAAGACCGGGTTCTCGTCGTGCGCCCGCTGCAGGTTGTAGTTGGGGATGCGCGCGTTCAGGTGGTGGACGTGATGGAAGCCGATGTTGCCGGTGAAGAACTGGAGCACTCTCGGCAGGCGCAGGTAGGAGCTGCCGCGCAGCGCTGCTTCGGCGTAGCTCCAGACCTCGGCGCTCTCCCAGTAGGCGTCCTCGAACTGGTGCTGCACGTAGAACAGCCAGATGCCGGTAGAGCCTGCGAGCAAGGCCGCCGGCCCCTGTACGAGCAGGAACTGCCACCAGCCTATGGACCAGCAGAGCGCCCCGATGACCAGCGCCAGTGCGAGGTCGGTGCGCAGCACGCTGCGGCGCATACGTGGGCGAGCATCCCGAGCGACGATGCGGGGCCCGACAACCATTGCGACGATCGGGCCCACTCCGAACATCACCAGCGGATTGCGGAGGATCCGGTAGGAAATCCGGCCCCGTGTCGATAGGGCGAGGTACTCGTCGACCGTCAACGTGCGCACGTCGCCGGTGCCGCGCCGATCGAGATCCCCGGAGCTGGCGTGATGGACGGCATGGTCGTGTCGCCAGCGAACGAACGGGGCGTACACGAGCAGCCCCAGCGCGGCACCCAGCCAAGCGTTGGCGCGCTTGGACGGGAGAAACGAGCCGTGCGCACAGTCGTGAAAGATGATGAACACGCGCACCAGGAATCCCGCCGTCGGGACCGCAAGCGCAAGCGTGAGCAGGTAGGACACGTCCAGCGAGAGGTACATCAGCACCGACAGCGCGAGGTACGGCAAAACCGAAGTCGCGACGTCCAACACGCTGCGGGCCAGGGACGGCCGAGCATATGGCGCGAGCAGCTCTCGCCAGGGAATCTGCTCCGCCGCCGGCTCCGGACCCGCCGTAGCGAGAGCCAAGGAACTCACTTCCCCCTCCTTTTGGTCCACGACAACGATGCGCAGAAGCGGCCCCCGTCGAGTCCCGTCTGATGGCAGCACCCTACCGCCGGCTCACAGCACACGATGCGCGATTCGAGCGCGGGCTGCCTATTCCTGTTTCTCGAGCACAAGCCGGTAGTGGTCGAGAAGCTCTCGCTCGAAGCAGACCTTGTTGGCGCTGACGCCGGACGTGAACGCAAGCCGGAAGTCCGCGCTCGTCAGCCAGCGGGGCAGCAGCCGGAGCTTGAGCAGCGTCTTCCGGACGCTGCGCGCCCCGATCCGCGCGTTCCACTGGCGGATCGTCTCGATGTAGTCGGTGCGGCCGCTGACGCTCGACACCAGGCGGAAGTGCGGGTCGGCGCAGGCGACCACCTGCTCCTGGCCGAATGGGAGCCAGGAGCCGGGGAACTGCCGGCCGAGCAGGGCGATGAGCCACTCGTCGGAATCTCGCTGCGGGACTCCGCGGAGCGCTTCCATGTCTATGCGTTCCGCGGGAATCATGTTGCGGCCGAACACCATCGTCTGCAGGTAGAAGCGGCCCCGGTCGGGGAGCAGGTCCGCCACGCGCGCGAAGAGGTCGCGGTAGATCGACTCCTGGCGACCCTCCTCGAAGTCCTCCGGCGAGCAGAAGTGCTCGAACGCGCCGAGGCTCGCAACGGCGTCGAACGCGCCGATCCGCTCGCGGGTCACCTCCCGCGCGTCCATCAGACGCACATCGAGACCGTGACGGCGACAGGCGTCAAGTTGCGCCGACGACAAGGTCACACCGACCCCGGCGCCACCGCGGCGGCGAACGTAATCGAGTAACGGTCCCCAGCCACAGCCAAGGTCGAGGACACGCCGGTCAGGCCCGATGCCGATCTGCTCCGCCACGTAGTCGTGCTTGCGCCGCTGGGCCTCCTCGAGGCTGAGCGAGAAGTCACCGTCGTATTTGGCACCGCTGAAGTCCGCGAGCTCTCCCAGGCTGAGCCGGATGACGCGATCGGTCAGCGAGTAGGTGAAGTCAATGTCCTTTTGGTCGGCCATCGCGCCCCATGATGCTCCTCACCGTTCGTCCGTGCGCGAACGCTTGCGTTTCCGCGATTAGCGCGAGCGCATGAGCGCCGCCCGGCCGCGAGGTTCGGTTCCGAGCACCCACAGCGGGCTTCTCTACTTCAGCTTCAGCGCCACCTTGCTACCGAAGCGCCGGGTCTTCCCCGCCTTGGGCGACGACGAGGTCACGGTCGCGTTTGCCGACGGGTGCTTCGGCGTGGTCTTGCCAAGCCCGCAGTGCGCCCGCTTCAGGGCCTTCTTGGCCGCTCTCAGCGACTTGCCCTTGAGCTTCGGCACCTTGCACTGCGCGACCTTGTAGGCCAGCGTGCCCGTGCTGGTAGCGCCGGCGCCGTTGGTTGCCGTCGCGGTGAGCTTGTGGCTCCCGCCGGCCTTGCTGTAACCGCGGAATGAGCAGCCCTGAAGCCCGGACGTGCCATCGGTGGCGGAGCAGTGGATTGCCGAGAGCTTCGGCAGCTTCGAGGGGACGTAGGTCTTGCCCGCGATCCCAGAGAACGTCGGAGCCGAGGGCGGCGTCGTGTCGAGCTTGACGCTCACAGAAGCCGACGCGCTGCCTCCGACGCCGTTGGCCGAGCAGGTGAAGGTGGAGCCCGTTGTGTCGGTGCTCAGCGTGGTGGGCCCGCAACCCGACGTGTTCAGCACCGAGGGGTTCGGGTCGCCGATGTTCCAGGCGACCGTGACCGGCGAGCGATACCAGCCGCCTGCGCCATTGGGCGCGGCCGGAGAGAGCGCCGCCGCGACGGACGGCGGCGTCTTCGCCTGCGCGACCACCCGGTCGGCCTGGATGAAGCCGGCACCGCAGTCGTTGTCGGGGTCGCCGGCCGCGGAGGTGCAGTCGAGTGAGTTGGCCGGATTGGTGAGCAGGGCGTAAAGCTGGTCAACCGTCATCGAGGGGTTGGCCGACAGTGCCAGCGCCGCCACGCCCGCGACGCTGGGAGCCGCAGCGCTCGTGCCGAAGAACGGGTTGAGCCCGCTGCCGCCGGCGAGGTCCGTCGATACACCGTCGGCTCCGGCGACGTTCGGCTTCTGCCGAACATCAGGCGACGCAAGCGGATTGCCGTTTGCGTCCCGCGTGCGCACCGCCGGCCCGCGCGAGCTGAAGCTCTCGGGGGATTGCAGGCCCGCCGCGCCGGCGCAGTTCCCGAGCAGGGTGGACCAGCAAACGGCGGCCACCGACAGCGAGCCCTTCGCCGAGGCGGCGTCAGGGTCTATCGCGCCCTGGTTCGTTGCGTGCTCCTTGATGGTGAACGTTCCGAAGTTGTCCGCCACGATGTACTTCATGCGCGGGTTGCCTGTGCCGCTCTGGCGCTTGATGTCGATCTCTAGCTCCAGGGAGGAGCTTCCAGTGTTGTTGACCCCGCAGATCTCCCGCGGGAAGCCATCGTTCGTCGTGCACGAGAACGCGGCCGAGTTGTTCGCGAAGACGTCGATGTCGAAGTTGTCTGTCGCTGCGCCCCACGGCTCGTTCCATTGGAGCACGATCGTCACATTGGTGTGCGCCGGGAGGTCAACGACCGCTTGGCGAGTGTCACCCCCGCCGAAGTCGTTCAGGCCGGCGCCTCCATCCGCAAACGTGCCGTCCCAGCTCTGCTCAGCTCGATTGCCGGCGGAGGCGATGTAGGCCGTGCCCGCAGCCTTAGCCGCATCCACCGCCTGTGCGACGGTGCCGTCCTGGAAGAAGGGCTCCGATAGATAGAAGGTGTCGTCCGCGATCACTCGCGCGCCGTGGCTGACCAGATCGGCGATGTTCGCTGCCTTGGTGGCGGCGCCGCCGGAGCCCGTTTTGAACAGCATGTTGGTCATACCCGGCGCCTCGTCATAGATGATCTCGCCCATGGCGCGGCCCTCGTCGATGGGGGTTCCACTGGCATCCCCCAGGTCGGTCACGTTCGGCGGCAGGTCGCCGGTGGACTGGGAACCGCTGATGCCCGCCCCGACCTTGTTCATCGAGTCAGACATCACGCCGACCGTGATCCCGGCGCCGTTCACGCCCAGTCCTCGCGCCTGCGGTCCGCGGTGGGATGCGTCTCCCTGCGATGTGACGCTGCCGGTGTTGGTGCCGCCGGCCACGCCCGAAAGCACGCCCTTGACGGCTGTGAGCGCAGCCACCTGCGGCGCCGCGTCGACGGGCAGGAGCCCCTCGATCATCCGCTCGGGGTTGTGCCGGCTCACCGCCCGCACGTCCATGCCCAGTGCGCGGAGCCGTGTGGCGGCCGCGTCGATATCACCAGTCACGTAGACATCGACGAGCGTCTCGCCGCCTCGCACGACCGCCGGCGTCCTCATGGTGAAGCCATGGACGGGGGTTGGCTTCTCTCCTGCGGCGAGGCTCTGCAGCCCGCCGTCCAGCTTGTTGAGGTACGCGTAGCGCGCGCTTCCCGCCTGCGACGGATCACCGCCGATCGAGGCGACGAGGTCGCGCATCGTCTTCGACGGAGCAGCGGCGGTGGCGAGCGCCGGTGCGCACATCCCGGCAAGCGACGTTGTCAGTGCGACCAGGACGACGCCGAGCTTGGTGTGCATGCGAGCCTTTCTGGTGGGTGGGCCAGGGCCTATCCAAACCGACCACGGCTGCGCGCGTCAAGGACCGGCCCCGACCCTACGCGGTAATGCGTAGCGCCATCAGCACGTCGTCCACGTAACGACCGTCGAGGAAGAACTCCTCGCGCTGGATGCCCTCGACCTCGAAGCCGAGCGACTCGTAGAGCTTCTGAGCGCGCTTGTTCGGCCCGAGCACACGCAGCGTGAGCCGGCGAGCGCCGCGCCGCTCGGCTGCTTCGACCGCGGACTCCATGAGGTCCCGGCCGATTCCTTCGCCCTGGTGCGCGGGATCCACCGCGAGGCCCGCCACGTGCAGCACGTGGCGACTCGACTCGAGCTCGGTGGCCTGACGCAGCTTCACGTATCCGGCGACCGCTCCGTCGACCTCGGCCACAAGAGTGTTCGCCGGGTCTTCTTCGCGTTTCCAGAAGACGCGGGCGGGATCGTCAGGGGAAGCCGGGGTGACGTCCGGTGACATCGTCGCCCTGTCGATGGCGAGCAGCGCCTCCTCGTCCTCGCGCCGGGCGGGCCGGACCTCCATCAGACCGGGGCGTTGTCGAGCGACGCCCAGAGGTAGAGGCAGGCGAGCGAGCGGTAGGGGCGCCACGGCTCGGCGATCCGCAGCAGGGCCTTCGCGTCAGGGATCTTCCTCAGGCCATACGCACGCTCCACCGCGCGGCGGATCCCGAGGTCGCCGACCGCGAGGATGTCCGGCCGGCCGAGATGGAAGATCAGGAACATGTCGGCGCTCCACTGGCCGATCCCCTTGACGGCGGTGAGCTGCTCGGACACCTGCTCGTCGGAGAGCTCGCTGAGGTGGTCGAGATCGAGCTCGCCGTCCTCCACCCGCTCGGCCAGGTCGCGCAGGTAGGCCACCTTGGCGCGCGAGAGCCCTGCGGTCCGGAGCCCCTCCGGGTCGACTGCGATGAGCTGCGCCGGCGTGGGCACGTTGCCCTCGAACAGGTCGAGCACGCGCGCGTAGATCGTGGCCGCCGCCTTCGTGGACAGTTGCTGGCCGACGATCGAGCGCACCAGCGTGCCGTACGCGTCGCGCGGCCGGCCGCGGCGGCGCTGCTGGATGCTCAGCGTCCCGTGCTGCTCGACCAGCCCGCGCATCACCTCGTCCGAGGCACGCAGATGCTCGACCGCCCGGTTGCGCGCCGGGGTCAGTGGATCAGCACCGGCGTGCCAACCGGCACCCGCGGATAGAGGTCGATCACGTCGCTCACGTGCATGCGAATGCAGCCGTGGGAGGCGCGGCTTCCGATCGACCAGTCCTCGGACGTGCCGTGGATGCCGATGCCGTCGCCAAGGCCGAGCCAGCGGGCCTTGAGCGGATCGGCGGGGTCGCTCGCCGGAATCGTCTGCCCGGCGAGCGAGCCGGCCCACGGGCTGTTGGGCACGTGCCATGCGGGGTTGACCTGCTTCTCGAGCACGTGGCGGATGCCCCGCGGGGTCTCGAGCCCGGCCATGCCCACGGCGATTGGATAGGTCTTGACGAGCCGGAGCCGCTTGAACAGGCGCAGCTTGAAGTGGTCGCGATCAACCGAGAGGTAGGTGGAGTACCTGCGCGCGAGCGTCTTGAGCGTCACCGCCGGCTCGATCCGCCCGACGCGCGCGTGCACGATCCGAGTGGGCGTGGGGTGGCGCAGCTCGTTGATCACCTTCTGACGCAGCTTCGATGAGTTGATGCCACGACCGGTGCGCCCGTGGATGCGCTTGATCCTCGTCACGCCGAGCACCACGCGCGAGTTGCGCGGCGCCTTGTAGAACGGCTTGCCGAGCTTGGTCACCTCGGCGCGCAACTTCTTGCCGTCGATCGAGCGCGAGAGGCGGATGTGGACCCGGTGGTGGCGCGCCGCCTCCTTGAACGCGGAGGACACCATGCCGTTGTAGTCGACCGTCTGGCCGAGGTCCGCGCTCGGCACCTGCTGGTCCTGGCCGTCGATGCTCACGGTGATCGGGCGCTCCCAGGTTGCCGGGAGCGTGGCCTGCAGCTTGGCTGTGGCGCCGGCAGAGTCGAGACCCGACACGTCAACTCCGGCGATGGTGGCGCCGGAGGGGAGCGTTGTGGGCGTGGCGGCTCCGGCTGGGGCCGCCAGGGCGAGGGAGAAAAGGCCTGCAATAAGCAATATTCGGAAGATCTTCACGCCGTAAGGATGACACCTGCGTAAGCTGCCGCCCGTGCGCTTCGTGACTTTCGACGCGGGAGAGGGCCCGCGCGCCGGCATCCTGCGCGACGGCGATCGTGTGGTGGAGGCGGGCCACAGCCTGCGCGATCTGATCGCGGTGAGCCGCATATCGGAGCCGTCCGGCGCCGACGAGATCCCGCTCTCAGAAGTCCAGCTTCTCCCGCCGATCCCCAATCCCGACAAGATCATCTGCATCGGCCTCAACTACCGCTCCCACGCCGCGGAGGCGGGAGTGGAGGCGCCCGACACGCCCACGTTCTTCGCCAAGTTCCGCAACGCGCTCGTCCCCGACGGCGCCGAGGTCGAGCTGCCCGCAGCGAGCCAGAAGGTGGACTACGAGGCAGAGGTGGCGTTCGTGGTCGGCCCGAATCCCGCGCGCAACGTGAGCGAGGAGGACGCGCTCAGCTACGTCGCGGGTTACACCCTGCTCAACGACCTGTCCGCGCGCGACCTCCAGTTCGCAACGCCGCAGTGGCTGCCCGGCAAGGTGTTCGACGGCTCGGCGCCCTGCGGGCCCGCCATCGTCACGCCCGACGAGGCCGGCCCGCCCGACGCCATCGAGATCGAGCTCAAGCTCAACGGCGAGGTGATGCAGTCGGCATCCACCTCCGACCTCGTTCATTCGATCCCCAGGCTGCTGTCGCACCTGTCGACGCTGATGACGCTCGTGCCGGGCGACATCGTGTCCACCGGGACGCCAGCCGGCGTGGGCAGCGTGCGCGAGCCGCGCGTCTGGCTGGGGGCCGGCGACCAGATCGAGATCAACTCGCCCACGCTGGGCACGCTCCGCACCACTCTTATCTGAGCTGTGTTCAATGGCTGCGTGCGGTTCTCGCAGCTACGAAGGCTCTTGCCTGCATCTCTCGCTGCGCTGGTGGTGGTGGTCGTCGGGTCGGCACTCGCGGCGACGGTGGCCCAGGCGCCACCCAGTCCATCGGGCGGCAAGCTCGCCGGCGACCAGCAGAAGTTCCTCCAGCTCGCCGAGACCGGAGTGCGGAACATCAACCGCCACTGGTTCAACTCGCGCACCGACTGGTACAACGACCGCCTGGCGGCGAACCAGGACGGCAAGGCGTCGATCTGGACCACGGTGCATCTGTTCAGCGCGCTCAACGGGATCGCCAGCGCGGCACCCACGGCGGCCAACAAGCGAGCTGTGGAGTGGTTCGCCGATCGCGCGTACCGCGAGTACTGGGATCCGCAGGTGGGTCACATCCCGCACACCCGGCGCCACATCGGCGGCTTCGACCCGAGCACCCGCGAGACCAAGGGACCGCGCGCGCACGCGTTCTTCGACGACAACGGCTGGCTCGGCCTGGCCTTTCTCGAGGCCTTCCGGATCACCCGCGTGAAGCGCTACCTCACCTACGCCGACGACGCCTTCCAGTTCATGGCCAAGGCCGGCTGGGCGAGCGGCGTCGGCGGCGGCGTGTGGTGGGACACGCACCACGTGAGCCGCTCGTCGGAGAGCATCGCGTCCGGGAGCGCGCTCGGCGCGATGCTGTACTACACCACCCGCAGGAAGGCCTATCTCGGGACGACGCAGAAGTTCATCTCGTGGGCCAACGCGCACATCTGGGACGCGAAGAACGGCCTCTACATGCGCGACGTCAACTCGCCGATCCTGATGGGCTACGTGCAGTCGCCCTTCATGCTCGCGTACGTGTCGCTCTGCCAGACCACGAAGAACGACACGCTCTGCGACAAGGCCGAGCAGCTCGGTGACGCATCGCTCGCGCAGTTCACCGGCGCTCTGCACCACGGCCCTCAGTACGACGCGGAGTACCTGCACTGGATGCTCGACGTGTACGCGCACGACCACAACCCGCGCTGGTACAACCTCGCGCTCGCCAACGCGCAGCGGGCGCTGGCCCACGCGCAGAACAAGCAGGGACTGTTCCTCAAGGCCTGGGATGGCAGCCGCGCGCCGGACGCGCCCACCGACGCCTTGAAGATCGACGCCGCCACCGTCAGCGTGTTCGCCTGGCTGGCCGCGGCAACGCCGCCGAGCGGCTAACGCGGTTTATCCGGCGGCCGGCTCGACCGACACGGCCTCGCCGTCGAGCGCGCCGAGCGCCCGCTCGACGGTGGCCGAGATGCAGGTGAAGATCGGCGTCTCGCTCTGGGTGTAGGCGCTCGACTCGGTGCCGCGCAGCTCATGCACGAGGTCGAGGAAGTCGCTGGGTTGGTCGGCGTTGAACGACACCACGAACTCCTGGTCGTCGAGGCCGTACGAGTAGGCGGTGTTGATGTCGATGTTGGTGTAGCGGCGACCGATCGCGATGTGGCTGCGCATGATGCGCATCCGCTCCTCGGGCGCGAGCAGGTACCACTCGCGCTTCTTCCACATCGGGTAGACGATCAGGTAGCGGCTGTCGGAACCCGGGCGAGGCGTGAGCGGCTGAGGCTCGTCGCTGTAGACGGACTCCTTGGTCATCGCGAGATACGAGTAGGCGATGTCCGCGTAGCGCATCAGCCCGGTCTGGTTGAGCAGCACGTGGAACTCGTGGATCGGGTCGAGGTCGGCGGCGATGGTGCGGACCATCAGGTCGCAGTCCCCGCGCGTTCCAACCAGCGAGTAGGTGCGGAGGTAGTGGTACTCCGAGAAGTCGTTGCAGGCTGCGGCGAACTCGAGCTTGTCCTGTGTGCGCTCGGCGGAGTCGCGCCGGCGCCAGGCCGGATCGAGCTTGATGAATGTGAACTTGACGAAGTTACGGTCGCTCATGTGCTCTCCATAGAGTGTGGCGCATGCGTGGCAGAAGCGGGGCCTTGATCGCCGCGGCGGCGTTCGCGGCGGTGGCCTCCCCGGCAGCCGCTGCCGCGCCGGGCCCTCGCGCGGCGGTGCTGTTCCTGCCCGGGCCCGTGCTCACGCAGCCCGGTCTCTCGGTCGGCCTCACATCGCCGACGCTCGGCGGTTATAAGCGGCCGCAGTTCGCTGTCGACATATCGCAAGGCGCGCGCATTTCCAGCCGTGCTTATACGCGTCGGTTGCCGGCGCTCCGGCTTCGGGTGGCGGGGGGCGGGTGGCGGGTGGCGGGGTGGCCGTCCTTGGTTCGGCGCGCTCGAGATGCACCCGGTGACGTGGTGCCGGGGCTGCTCGCGACGACGATCGAGCGGGCTGGGGGATCGGTTGCCTATGCCGGGGTTAGTGGCGCCGAGGACACGGAATCTTTCGCCGCGGCTGACGAGGGTGGGCGGATCGGGCGCGCCTCCATTGGTCCCGCTGGGGGATTCGCCGCGCGGGCCGTCGCCCTGTGGCGCTCGTCGTCGCTGCTCGTGGCTCGACTCCCATCGGCCGCGGCTCTTCGTGACCTGCTGCGCGCGCGGCGGCCGCAGGACCTGGTGGTCGTCGTGCAGGCGCCGCCGGCCAAGCCGCTCACTCTTCTCTACACCGGAGCTGTGGGGCCGGGCATCTCGGCGGGCGGCGTGATCCGCTCGGGCACCACGCGTCGCGATGGCTACATCGCCGCGCCGGACATCTCGGCCACGGTGCTCCACACGCTCGGGATCAAGGTGCCGAAGAAGATGCAGGGCGAGCGAATCGAGTCGCGCACCGGACACGGCGCGGCCTACGTGCGCGACCTCAAGGCGCGGCTCGACGCGATCCTGCCGCACCGCGACGACGCGGTGACCATCATCGCGATCTGCTGGGTGGCCGCCGCCCTCTTGCTCTGGCTCGCTCGGCGTCGTGACGGCCTTCGGACCGCGCTGCGCATCTTCTTCCTCGCGCTGATCTGGCTGCCGGCCGTTGCGCTCCTCACGGCGGCAATCAGGCCCTCCGGCACGGCCGAGGGGCTGATCCTGGCGCTGGGCTCGCTCGGGCTCGGCTTGGTCACGGATGTGCTGCTGCCCTGGCCCGCGGCACCGGCGCTGCCCGCGGCGGTGAGCTTCGGTGCCCACACGATCGATCTCGCTCTCGGCTCCCACCTGGTCGGGCTCTCGATCGCCGGGCCGAACCCCAAGGGCGGCTCGCGCTTCTTCGGCATCGGCAACGAGCTCGAGATCATCCTCTCGCTCACGGCCCTGATCGGCACCGGGGCGGCGCTCACCCTGCTGCCCGAGCGTTCGGCCCCTCGGACGTTCGCTGTGGCCGCACTCGTGGCCGCCGTGGTCATCGGCGCGGGACGCCTCGGCGCCGACGTGGGCGGCGTGATCACACTCGGCGCCGGCGGGGCGGCCGCGGTGGTCATGTCGCTCCCGCGAGGACCCACTCCGCGGGCGATCGCGCTCGCGATCATCGTTCCGATCCTCGCGGTCGGCGCGCTCCTGCTGCTCGACCTCGCGATCGGCGGCGGCGCGCACCTCACCCGCACGGTGTCGAGCTCGAGCGGCCCGGGCGATTTCGGCAAGGTGATTCTTCGCCGCTGGCGGCTTTCAACCGCCGGGCTCACTCACGGCAGTACGCCGTTCGTCGTCGGCGTCTGCATCCTCATGCTCGTGATCGGCGTTGTGAGGCGGCGCCAACTTCTCGCGCCACTCTCGGGGGAGCGGGAGCGGCCCCTCCGCGCGGCCATCGTCGGCGGGTTCTTTGCCATCGTGATCGGGGCACTTGCGAACGACTCAGGGCCGATGATTGTGATGATCGGCACAGTCGCGCTGCTCCTCACTCTGGGGTACGTGAGATCTGACACTCGCACCCGCACGCGGCCGGAAGCTCGGCTACCATCGCCTGGGTGCGCGTAGGACTCGTCTCACCGTATTCGTACACCTATCCGGGAGGTGTCGGAAGGCATGTCGAGGCGCTCGCGAGCGAGCTGATCGACAAGGGTCACGACGTCCGTCTGCTCGCGCCGTATGACCCGGATGACCGCTTCGCGCGCGTAACCCACAAGGGCGCCCGTCCGGAGCGGCGCGACGTGCCCGACTACCTCATGCCGCTGGGCCGCACCGTCGGGCTGCCGATGAACGGCGCGGTGTCGAACCTTGCGGTGTTCGCTGAGGGTGTGACGACGATGAGCCGGGCGCTGCGACAGGAGAAGTTCGACGTGGTGCACGTGCACGAGCCCAACGCCCCGGTGGCCAGCTGGATGGCCACGGAATGGTCGCGCTCACCGCTCGTCGGCACCTTCCATGCGTACTCCACCAGCCGGGTGGCGAACGGCGCGGCCGTGCTGATCGGCGCGCGGCGCCTCTACAACAAGCTTCACGTGCGGGTGGCCGTGTCCGAGGCCGCGCGCTGGACCGCCCGCCGCTTCTACGGCGGCGAGTACCGGATCATCCCCAACGGCGTTGACCTCACGGCGGCGCTTCCGGGTCCCAAGCCGTCGAACGACGAGCTCACGCTGCTCTTCCTCGGCCGCGCCGAGGAGCGCAAGGGCCTGCCGGTGCTGCTGCGCGCGTTCGAGGCGCTGCGCGGCATCGACGTCGGGGCGCGGCTGATCGTCGCCGGCGCCACGACGGAGGAGGTCGAGCCGTTCCTGCTCGACAGCGAGGGCATCGAGGTCGCCGGCCGGGTGACCGAGGAGCGCAAGTGGCAGCTCCTGCACCAGGCGGATGTCCTGTGCGCGCCGTCGCTCGGCGGCGAGAGCTTTGGGATGGTGCTCACCGAGGCGTTCGCGTCGGGCACGCCCGTGGTGGCGTCGAAAATCGCCGGCTACCGCGACGTGGTGCGGGACGGGCTGGATGGACTGCTCGTGCAGGTGGCCGACCCGGTGCAGCTCGGCGAGGCGCTGCACGCGCTCGCGAGCGACCCGGACAGGCGCGCCACGATGTCCGCCGCGGCGCGCGAGCGGGCCGAGCGCTTCGCTTGGCCGCATGTGGCGAGCGAGGTCGAGCGCGCCTACGAGGACGCGATCGAGCTGCCCGAGCCGGCCTCCGCCGCCGCGCGGCTCGCCGTCCGGACCGGGGCGGCGCCCGCAGGTCTTGGCCCGCGCCATCCGGCGCGCAGGCTTCCCTCGCTCGAGCCCGTGGTGCCCGGCGCGCGCCGCCGCCGCGCGACTCGCGTCGCGCGCAAGGTCGCGGGTGTGGCTGCCATCGGCGCCGCCGCGGGCCTGGGCTGGATGGCGCTCCAGCGGATCGGCATCCAGGCGATCGGACACGCGCTCGTCACCGCGACACCCACCTGGGTGCTGCTGGCCTTCGGTCTTATGTGCGCGTCCATGCTCCTGCGCGCCGAGTCATGGCACGCGGTGCTGCGCTCGGCACTGCCGGGCATTCGAGTACGCCGTCGCGACGCCGCGCGCGGTGTGATGATCGGCGTGCTCATGTCGGCCACGCTGCCGGCCCGCCTCGGCGAGCCTTCGCGTGCGTTGATCGTGTCGCGCCGGCTCGGCCGCGTGCGCGAGCGGCTGCCGATCGTGCTCGGCACCGTGGTCTCGCAGACGTTGCTCAACCTCGTCGCGCTCGCCGTGCTCGGGACAATCATGTTCTCCACGGTCGGGCTCTTCCAGGGCCACGAGAAGGCGCTGATCATCGGCTCGGCGGCGCCGGTGTCGATGCTCCTGCTGGTACTTCTCCTGCCCGCGCTGTTGCGACGGGGCAAGCCCTCGCGCTTCGTGCGGCTCCGCCGGGCGCTTGCCACGGTCCGAGGAGCCATGGAGCAGGTGCGCGCCGGCCTTCAGGTGTTCCGCCATCCCAAGCTCGGCTCGTGGGCGGCGTTCAACCAGCTGGCCGCCTGGGGCCTGCAGGCAACAGCGTGCTACGTGCTCCTGATCGCGTTCGGGCTCGACCACACGGCGAGCTTCGGCGCCGCGGCGGCCGTGCTCTTCGCGGTCAACGTCACCGCGGTGCTGCCGGCCACCCCGTCCAACCTGGGCGTGTTCCAGGCCGCGTGCGTGGCGGTGCTGTCGGGCTACGGCGTGAGTCATGCCGACGCGCTGGCCTACGGGATCATCCTGCAGGCGGTCGAGATCGCCACAGCTGTGACGATGGGCATGCCGGCCCTGCTCCGCGAAGGGCTGTCCTGGAAGGACATGCGCCTGCGCGCGCTGCACACCGCTCCGGTGGAGCTGCGGGTGCCGCACCGCCAGGCGGCGGCCCGCGCCGCCGCCACGGACGCTGATTAGCGCCTGAGCGTCAGCCTGCTGATGACCACCGTCGTGCCGCCGGCGCCTGTCGCCGTCGTGCGGATGCGCGCTTTCACCCGCTTGGTGTGACGCAGTCCGCGCCTCGCCTTCTTCGTCAGCTTGACCACCACCTTCACCTTGCCGGCGGCCTTCAACCTGGCCCGCCCGCGGCCTGCGCGCACGACCTTTGTGATGTGCAGCCGCCTGGCGGTGCGCGCGTCGAGCTGAAGGTCGGCCACGACCGCGCACGGCTTGTCGCAGCTGACGGTCTCCGGGATCCCGTGCTTGATCGCGCTCCCGATCTTGACCGTGCGCGTGAGGGCGACGCGCACCTTTGGCTTGGCCACCCCCGGCGGCGGGTTGGTGCCGCCACCGGGCGGGGCCTGCGGGGGCGGCTGGCAGATGTCCGTGCCGCCCGCAAGGGCGGACTGCGCGCTCGCGGCGAAGCTGTTCACGCTCGCCTCTGAGAAGTCATCGGAGTAAGCGAAACGCAGGCCGCAGTCGCCGGTCGCGGGGATCGACCTCAGATATCGCATCGTCAGGGCGGAATAGCTGACGTCGCTCGTGCCCCTCAGGAAATGGAACTCCTCGGGAGTCGATTGGAAGGTGACCGCTCCGAAGGGGTGCACGTTGTCGCCGGCCGAGTCGACGTCGGCGCGGGTCTTGTAGAGGAAGCTGGCGGGCGCCGAGGACGGCCCGCCGAAGGTCGCATCGGTGGCGTAGCCGGTGAAGGCGCTGTCGCGCCACGGGAACTGGTACGCGCCGTCGTCTGCGGCGCCGATCCCCCCTGCGTCATCCGACTCCTGGTCGTTCTCGTACAGCACGTCGAGCAGATGGGGCCGGCCGTCGCTGCTCGACCAGCGATCGACGATCCCGATCACACGGCCGGAGCTCGTGGTCGTGACGGTGCGGTGGAGCAGGACGCCCGCCGACGTGAAGCTCGAGCAGCTGGCGCTCGTGGGCGGGTAGGTGCCTGGCGCGTTTGCGCAGGTGACAATCGGCTCGAAGTCCTCGACCGTCAGATTGCCGCTCGTCTGGTTGAGAGTCTCGCTGTAGCCGAGGGACGGGAAGCCCGACTCGCTCTTCGCCTCTGGGAAGGCGTCAAAAGCGCTTGCCGGGCCGTATGCGTCGACGCCGTCGATCCTGAGCTCCGACCTGGTGTGCTCGAAGGTCGGCTGGAAGTAGAAGAAGGCGTTGCCGAACCAGATGCCTTGGCTCGGGTCGAGGAGCGGTTGCGTCCACAGGTTCGCGGAGCCGATACCCAGGTCGCTCGCGGCGAACAGGGCCACCAAGCCGCGCTGCGCGCCCTGCTCTCTGTCGAAGTCGTATTGCGCCCCGTCGTTCTGGCCGCCGGAGATCATGTCCACGAAGTGCGATCCCTGCCCGAGGAACGGACCCGTGAACGTGCTTGCGCTGCCGGGCGGGTGATCGGTCGAATCGCCGTGCGGCACCGCGCGCAGGACGCAGGCGGGAAGCGGTGCCGGGCCTCCCAGACCGCTCAACGGGGGGTTGGTGCTAAAGCTGCCGCCCGAGATCGCGACGTTGTTGGCGAGGGTCTCGAACGAGTGCGCCCCGTGGTAGCAGCGGATGTCGAGCGTGTCCGTATCGCTCCCATCCGTGGTGCCCGAGACGCTGAGGTTGGTCCCGCCGAAGCCGATGTCGTCGACGGTGAACGTCGGGTTGACCGGGGCGGTGATGCTCGAGGTCGTCACGGTGGCTGCAGCCGGCGAGGCGACGACGAGCGCGAACAGTAAAGTCGTCAGCGCCGGCGAGCGAAGGCGGGATCGACGCACGAGTCCTCCAGTCGGTGGGTGGAGCGACCCTAACCGGACTGCGCGACGTCGCGCAACAGCGGGCGCAGCGTTAGCTCGTCGCGGCCGGCGCCTCGGCCTGATCGGCCTGATCGGCCGTCTCGGCTCCCGAGCGATCCGGCGGGATGCGGCCGCTGCGCATTCCGAAGTAGCTCGCCTGCGGGTGGTGCGCCACGATCGCGATCGTGGACTGCTCCGGGTCGACCGCGAAGCCGTGCGAGAGCGCGAGCCCGATCGACTCGGCGCCGAGCAGCTTGAACACTGGCCCGTGCTGCTCCTGCTCGGGGCAGGCGGGGTAGCCCCAGGAGTAGCGCCGGCCCTGGTCCGGCCCAAGCCCGAGCTCGGTACGCACGCGCTCGTGCATCCACTCGGCGATTCCCTCGGCCGACTGCACGCCCAGGCCGTGGACGAAGAGCTGCTCGGCGAACTCGCCTTCCGCCTCGAGGCGCTCGCACAGCTTCGTGACCTCGGGCCCGGCCGTGACCGCCTGGAGCACGCACACGTCGCGCTCGCCCGACTCGAGCGGGCGCCAGTAGTCCGCGAGGCAGAGGCGGTCGTGCGCCGGCTGGCGGGGGAAGGTGAGCCGCTCGATCTCCTGCGAGGGGTCCTCGGGGTCGAAGAACACGAGGTCGTCGCCGTCAGAGTTGACCGGGAAGTAGCCGTAGATCGCGCGAGGGATGAGGTAGTCCTGCTCGCGCCACATGCGCTCGAGGCGCGGCTGGAAGTCGTCCTGCACGAGCCGCTCCCACGCCTCGCCCTTCACGCCCTTGCCGCCCCAGTGCAGCTTGAACAGCACGTGCGTGTCGAGCAGTGGGAACACCTCGTCGAGCTCCACGGGGATCTCGCGCACGCCCCAGAACGGCGGCTCGGGAATCGGCACATCCACGTGCACCGCCGAGCGCGACGGCGCGTCGGGAGCGGGGCCCTCCTCGACCTTCTCCGGCTTCTCGCGCAGCTCCTGGGCCTCGCGGCGGATGCGCTCGACCAGGGCCGAGCGCGCCTCCCCGTCGATGAGGTTGTCCATGATCGAGAGGCCCTGGAAGGCGTCCTTGCAGTAGAAGACGCCGGGCTCGTACACGTCCTCCGACTCCTTGCCGCCCGGGTAGAGGATGCGGCGGCCGAAGTCGCGGTTGATCGCCGCGCCGCCCACGAGCACCGGGTACTCGAGCCCGCGCTCGTGCAGCTCAGACACGCAGATCGGCATCTGCTTGGAGGTGGACACGAGCAGGGCGGACAGCCCGATCGCCGTGGCCTTGTGCTCCTCGGCGGCGTCGATGATCTGCGACACCGGCACCTGCTTGCCGAGGTCCACCACCGTGTAGCCGTTGTTCGTGAGGATGGTGTTGACGAGCGACTTGCCGATGTCGTGCACGTCGCCGAACACGGTGGCGAGGACGACCGTGCCCTTGGTGTAGCCCTCGATCTTGTCGAGGTACTTCTCGAGCTGGGCCACGGCGCGCTTCATCACCTCGGCGGACTGGAGCACGAACGGCAGGATCAGCTCGCCCGCGCCGAACTTGTCGCCCACTTCCTTCATGGCGGGCAGCAGCACGTCGTTCAGGGTCGGCACGGCGCCGATCTTGTCCACGGATGCGTCGATCTGCGCCTCCACGCCGTCCTTCTTGCGGCGCAGGATGTGCCAGTGGAGCGCCTCCTCGGGCTCCATGTCGGCGGTGGGATCAGCCTCCTCCTCGGCTGCCTGCTCGCCCTTCGCCTCGAAGTGAGCGATGAAGCGCTCGAGCGCGTCCTCGCGGCGGTTGAACACGAGGTCGTCGGCCAGCTCGCGCTCCTCGTCCGGGATCTCCGGATACGGCGTGACGTCCTGCGGGTGGACCATCGCCAGGTCGAGCCCGGCCTCCACGGCGTGGTGCAGGAAGACGGAGTTGAGCACCGCGCGCGCCACCGGCGAGACGCCGAAAGACACGTTGGACACGCCCAGCGAGGTCTTCACGCCTGGCAGTTCCTGCTTGATCAGGCGGATGCCCTCGATCGTCTCGACCGCGGACGGCTTCCACTCGTCGTCGCCCGTGGTGAGGGTGAACGTGAGCGTGTCGAAGATCAGCGCCTCGGGCGCCATCCCGTGCTCCTCGACCACGAGGTCGTAGATGCGCTTGGCGATCTCGAGCTTGCGCTCGCGCGTCTTGCCCATGCCCTCCTCGTCGATCGTGAGGGCGATGATCGCCGCGCCGTGCGCCTTGGTGAGCGGCACGACCACGTCGAGCTTGGCGCGACCGGCCTCGAGGTTGATCGAGTTGACGATCGCGCGGCCGGGGATCTGCTCAAGCGCGGTCTTGAGCACGTCGGGCTCAGTGGAGTCCACCTGGATGGGCGCGTCCACCTGGAGCGAGACGCGCTTCACGACCTGGCGCATCTGCTCGGCCTCGTCCTGGCGCTCGGTGAGCGCGACGCAGACGTCGAGCACGTGCGCGCCGCCCTCCACCTGGTTCTCGGCGATCTGGAGGAGACCGTCGTAATCGTCGTCGAGCAGCATCTGCTTGGCGCGGCGCGACCCCTGCGAGTTCACGCGCTCGCCGACGATCGTCGGGCGCGGCTCTTGCGCCAGCAGCGTGGCGCCCATCATCGACGACACCTGTGGCGGCAGCGAGGCCTTGGGGCGGCGGTCGGGCGTCTTGCCCTTCACGCGCTCGGCCAGCGCCTCGATGTGCTCGGGCTTGGTGCCGCAGCAGCCGCCCACGATCGACACGCCGTAGCGCTCCACGTACTCCTGCAGCGCGGCGGC
>Ga0070683_100000637_pt1 | contig 25273 bp, 22 predicted proteins | sample KBSC713LmetaG_FD_64662 | JGI IMG/M metagenome (GOLD analysis project Ga0070683, IMG submission 64662) | Corn rhizosphere microbial communities from Kellogg Biological Station, Michigan, USA - KBS C7.1-3L metaG | ecosystem: Host-associated > Plants > Roots > Rhizosphere ... | reverse complement strand
CGACAGCGCCAGGAACGTCCCCAGGATCGCCAGGCCCACCGAGATGTCCTCGCGGCAGCCGAGCGCGACCGCGAAGGCGATCCCGCACAGCACCCAGCGGCGCTCGTCCATGAAGTCGATCACCAGCAGCACGAACACCATGGCGATCGGCTGCATGTGAAAGTCGTAGAACTGCAGCCCGTGGGTGGGCGGATACAGCAAGTACGCGTACGCGATCACGACCGCGTACGCCCGGGGCAGCCGCCGGGACACGAAGCGATAGAGAGGAATCGCGCCCACCGCGATCACGCACGACTGGAGGACCAGCAACGTCGAGGCGTTCGCGTGGATGGCGTAGATGGGTAGGAAGAAGAAGACAGACAGCTCCGCGTGGCCGCGCAGCTGTTCCCAGTTCTTGTCGAAACCGAGCGGCGTATCCCGCATGGGATGGCCGTGCAGCGCGCTCCAGAAGATGTTGTCGTACTGGCCGAGATCGAAGTTGTAGGTCTGGAAGCGACCGTGCATGAAGAGCGTGAACACGCTCATGTAGACGGCGTAACCGACCACACCCAGAAGGACGAGCACCAGCGGCAGCCACCGCCGCCAGCGCCCCTCGGGCAACCAGTGCCGCGGGGCCGTCAGCGCGCCCACCGCCGCCCCCCAGCGCTCGGGACCCAGGCGGAGCGGCCGGCGCGGAACGTCGCCGCCGAACACCGACGGCATCGCCGGGGGCTCCGCGATCGCCGCGAGCGCCATCCGGTACAGACGCTCGGCCAGCAGCAAGAACAGCGCGATGAAGATGGTCAGCTTCAGCGGCGCCGGCCACGCCTCTTTCGTGCACAGCGCCGGCACGAACGGCAGCAGCAGGCCAGGCGCGCAGATGCGCGCGAACCGATCGATCGCCTTGCCGCGGATCCAGAAGATGAAGCCGACCAGGCCCCACACCACCGCGGTGGCCGCCATCCCGATGATGATCCGGCGCCGGTTATCGAGCGTCAGCGTGTTCGACGTCAGGAACGGCAGCAGCCACTGGCCGAACAACTCCTGTACGAACAGCGCGACGGCAGCCCCGACGGCGCAGAGAATCGTCAGGGAACGAAGGAGCGCGGCCATGTGCGTCTCGCGAGGGCGATTAGCTTCGATGCTCACGTCAGCGAACGACGACCTCTCTGAGGTGAAAGGTCGTGGTCCGCGGAACCCGCAGCCTGACGTAGCGGGCGGTCCGCGCCGAGAACTTCGCGGTCCAGGTCGTGAATTCGGTGTCGCGACGGGCGACCTCGGTCCAGTTGTTCCGATCGTTGCTGACCTCGACGACCAGCGGGACCGCGCGCTCCTTGCAGCATTCGTCGCGGTTCTTGACCTCGACCCGCTTCACCTTCTTCGGCGAGCCCAGGTCGTATTCGACCCACGGGTTGGACTGCTCGTCGGTGTGGAAGATGACGTCCGAGCACGAACCGTCCGCCTGGCAGGCCGCCCATCCCGACCAGGTCGAGCTGGTGCGGAACCCCTTCCCCTCGGCCAGGTTCGCGCCCGTCGTCAGCGCGCGCAGGCCGACGACCAGCGCGATCAGCACCACCGCCGCCAGCGTGACGCGCAGCCACCGCTGCGCCTGCAGGCGATCGATGCGGCGCTGGAGCGCGTCCAGGTCCCACAGGAGGGCTTCGACGAACGCGCGCGCGCGGCCCGCGTCCTCCTCGGTGGCTTCGACCTCGGCGGCGGGCGTCTTGCGGTCGATCAGGATCCGCTTCAGCGCGGCGAGGTTCGCGGGATCGCGGACCGTGTGGGGCAGCTGCTCGGGCGTGTAGGCCGCCCAGACGGCCTCGAGATCGGCCGGCGGCGTCGTTCCCGGCGGAAGCCCAGCGGCCATCGCCCAGTAGGCGGCGTCGCGATAGAGGCCGATCAGGACGGACGCGCGCGAGCCACCGGGAAGCGCCTCGACCGGCGTCACCGTCCGCCGGGCCACCTCGGCGATCAGACGGGCCTGCTGCAGGCTGCGCCCGCGGCGATCATCCGGCCCGACTGCCTCGGCACGGGCCTCCCTGAGCGCGGCGCTGCGAAAAAGAAAATCTCGAACCTTCGTCCAGATTCCGGCGATGGCGGGCGGGAGCACGGGCGGAGTGTACGGGGCATCCCGCGGGAGCGGAAGCCCCCGCAGCCGGTCTAAGCCTTCACGGCGCGGCCGGCCAGCATGAGGCCCGCCAGGGTGCGGCCGTCGGCGCCGCAGATGAAATCGTCGAGCGCGGCCAGGCTGTCCGCGATCCGGGGCGCCACGCCGAGACGACCGACCTTCAGGTAATCGAACGCCGTCGCGAGCAGCGGCCCCAGCGGATCGACGGTGCGCACCTCGTCCACCTGCAGGCCGCTGGACCCGAGGAGATCGCGGTACTCGTCGACGCGAAACGCCTTGTGGTCCTTCGTGAAGGCCCCGTCGTTCTTGCGCAGGATCTTCTTCACGGCCTCGAGCGGCACCAGGAAGCGGGGATCGTACGTGACCAGCACGCCGCCCGGGCGCAGCACGCGCGCCAGTTCGCGCATCGCCTGGCTGGCGTCGGGGAAATGGTGCAGCGAGTTCGACGCGATCGCCGCCCCGAACGACTGCGACTTGAACGGAAGGTGATGGACGTCCGCCTCGACCAACGCCTCGTAGCCGGGGCCCGCCTCGGCGAGCAACGTGGCCTGGAAGTCGAAGCCGACGATGCGCGTGCCGTTGCGGCCCTGGCCGACCAGCGCCGTGCCCAGCTTGCCGATGCCGCACCCGGCGTCGAGGACCGGGCCCAAATCCGCGCCCGCGCCGATCCAGTCGAACAGGCGCGGCAGCACCGCCTTCTCCCAGCTGTTCATGATGAACGCGGGATCGATGTACAGCGCGTGCGCGTGGGCCTGCGCCTCCCATTCGGCCTGCATACGCTCGTCGGCGCGCTCGGCCTCGGTCGACATGCGCGGGATGCCGTCACGGATCGCGAAGGTCACCTGGCAGGCCGCGCAATGAAGGTCCGTTTCCCTCCGGTCGAGGGAGCCCTGGCAGCGCGGGCAGGCCAGAACCGAGCTGAGAATCTCGGGGAGCAAGGGAACCGGAATCTACTGGACGGTCCCCGAGGCGTCCAGCGCGCGCGGCGCGTACCGTCAGCCGCGCCGGGGAACGGGCAGCATCGCGCGGGGCGCGGGCGGCAGCTCGACCGCCGTGTTGACCTCTTCGGCGATCAGGTAGACCGGCTTGGACTGCGACTCGTGGTAGGTGCGCACGAGCAGCTCGGCGAGCAGGCCCATGCCGATGAGCTGGATGCCGACGACGAACAACATCACGGCGAGCAGCAACAGCGGGTTCTTGTGCGCGAACACGTAGGGCGTGCGGAACTTCTCGATCAGCGTGATGACGCCCGACACGAAGCCGCCCGCGATGAAGAACGTGCCCCACATCCCGAACAGGTACAGCGGCTTGGTCGCGTAGTCGCCGAGGAACTTCACCGTCATCAGGTCCAGGAGCACCTTCAGCGTGCGCGCCAGGCCGTACTTGGACTTTCCTTCCGTGCGCGGGTGGTGGCGGACGACCTGCTCGGTGATGCGCGCGCCCGACCACTTGGCGTACACCGGGATGAAGCGGTGCATCTCGCCGTAGAGGCGCACCGGCTCCAGCACCTCGCGCCGGTACGCCTTCAGCGTGCAGCCGTAGTCGTGCAGACGGACGCCCGTCACGCGCCCGATCAGCCAGTTGGCGACCTTCGACGGCAGCTTGCGCGTCACCGCCTTGTCCTGCCGGTTCTTGCGCCAGCCCGACACGATGTCGAAGCCTTCCTCCAGCCGCGCGAGCAGCATCGGGATGTCGTCGGGATCGTTCTGAAGGTCGGCGTCCATCGGGACCAGGTAGGCGCCCCGCGCCCGTTCGAACCCGGCCGACATCGCGGCGGTCTGGCCAAAGTTCCGGCGGAATCGGACCAGCCGCAGCCAGGGACGCGTCGCGGCGGCTTCCTTCAACCGTGCGAACGTGCCGTCCCGCGAGCCGTCGTCGATGACCAGCACCTCCGTGGTCCGGCCGGCGCCTTCCAGCTTCGCGACCACGCTGTCCAGCGCGGCGCACAGGCGCGGGATGGTCTGCTCTTCGTCGAAGCAGGGAATGACGATGGAGACCTGCGGCGTTTGCTCCGACACCGCAGCTTTATAACCTTCCACCCCAGGGGCGTCGAGCGTCCGCAGCGGGTCACCGCGTCGACAACGCCCCCGGTTCCGCTTGACGGTCATTCTTCTGCGTGCTGAGGATCAGGGCTCGTGACAACCGCCGCAGTACCCGAGCAACTGGAGAAGGACCGTCCTCAGCTCATCGAGGCCGACGAGGCGAAGGCGTGGCGGCAACCGCGAGCGCTCGAGCTGCTCGTCGACCTGACGGGGCCCTGGATCCAGATCGCCCTCGCGATCGGCGCGGCCGCCCTCGCGCCTAGGCCCGTGGTTCTGATCGCGGCGTTCCTGCTGATTGCCGGGGCGATGCACGGCCTCAACTGCATCACGCACGAGTTCGCCCACAACCTCGTGTTTCCGCGCCGCCGGCGGCTGAATGATGCGATCGGACGATGGGTGTTCGCGGCGACGGGCGGCCTGCCTTTCGATTTCTACCGGGCCCGGCACTTCGAGCATCACCGCCTGGTCAGCACGGCCCGAGACACGAAGCTCCTCTACCAGAGGGACTTTTCCGGCTGGCGGATGGGGTGGGAGATGGTGCTGAGCCTTTCGGGCTTCGATTATCTCTGGCAGGTCGTCAAGGTGCTGAGCCGCAAGCCCGAGGCGGGTGCCAAGCGCGCGGATGAGGGCAAGTCGTTCGCGGCGGACGTCGTGCCGGTGATGATCGTGCAGACGGTGATCGCCGCCGTATTCATCGCCGCCTGGGGCGTGCTGCCGTACCTCGCGTTGTGGGTGTGGCCACTGATGGCGGCGACGCTGTTCGGCAAGCTCCGCTCTGCCGTCGAGCACTCGCCCCTGCGCAAGGACTGGGGCCGCGACGACAGCTCGCCGTTCTTCCGCAACACCGCCGTGCCGGTCGTCCGCAGCGTGGTCGCCACGCCGTTCGAGCGGCTTTTCCTGACCAAGGTGAACTTCAACTACCACCGCGAACACCACCTCTGGCCGGGGATCTCGTACCAGTACCTGCCGGCCGCGTACGATCGCTTGCGCCGTCATCTGAACGAGCCCGTCGAGCGCGGCTACATCCGGAAGCTCGCCGAGCTCGCCCGCGACACCGAGAGCCGTACGCTAGGCGCCGCCGGGCCTTCCGGCATATAACGTCACGGCTTCGAGCTCACCAGCTCATGTGCGGCATCGCGGGATTCATAGAGAGGAGACCGAATCCCGAGGCGCTGCCGCGCATGCTCGCGCGGATCGCCCACCGCGGGCCTGACGGCGAAGGGGTCTGGAACCGCCAGCTCGATGGCTGGCACGTCGCGATCGGCCACCGGCGCCTGTCGATCATCGACGTCGAGGGCAGCCCGCAGCCGATGGAGAGCCCCGCCGGCGACGTCGTGCTGACGTACAACGGCGAGATCTACAACTTCATGCGCCTGCGCGCGGTGCTGGAGGCGCGGGGCCGTCAGTTCCGGACGCGCGGCGACACCGAGGTCATCCTCCAGCAGTTCCAGCAGCACGGCATCGGCGGCATCCCCGCGCTGGAGGGCATGTTCGCGTTCGCGGTCTGGGAGGAACGGACGCGGCGCTTGACGCTGGCGCGCGATCGCACCGGCATCAAACCGCTGTACTACGCGGAGCTCGCCGACGGCGGCATCGCCTTCGCGTCCGAGCTGTCGGCCCTGCTCGCCCACGGCGGCGTCGAGCGCGAGCTGTCGACGGAGGGCCTGGTCTCCTACTTCTTCTCGGACTACGTCCACGCGCCGACCGCGATCATCCGCAAGGTGCACAAGCTGGCCCCGGGCTACACCGTCCTCTGGCAAGACGGCAACTTCGGCCTGCCCCATGCGTACTGGCAGATCCCGCCGCCCGCGCCCGCGCCCACCAGGCCCGACGACGAGCTGGCGGCCGAGCTGTGGACCGACCTGAACCGCGCCGTCGCGGATCAGCTGGTGTCGGACGTGCCGGTCGGCATCTTCCTGTCGGGCGGCATCGACTCGTCGTGCGTCGCGACGGCGGCCGTCGCGGCGGGCGGCCGCATGAAGGCGTTCTCGATCGGGTTCGAGAATGCGACCTTCGACGAGTCCCGCTACGCGCGGATGGTGGCCGATCGCCTGGACGTCGAGTTCATCTCGGAGACGCTGCACGAGCGCAACCTGCTGGACGTGCTGGACGCCGCGCTGGACCACATCGACGAGCCACTCGCCGACCCCTCGTTCCTGCCCACGTTCCTGCTGTCGCGCCTGGCCGCCCGTCACGTGAAGGTCGTCGTCGGCGGCGACGGCGGCGACGAGCTGTGGGGCGGGTACCCGACCTACCGCGCGCACCGCCTGGCCCGGTTCTACCGGCGCGTGCCCGACTGGGTTCGCCGCAACGTCGTGGGTCGCCTGGTCGGAACGATGCCGATCAACGATCGCTACCAGAGCCTCGAATGGAAGCTGCGCCGGTTCACCCACCGCTGGGACGACGACGTCGTGACGCGCCACCTGCGCTGGATGTCCAGCGTCGACCTGCCAGACCTGGGGCGCGCCATCCCCGGCGCCGCGGGGATGCAGCCGGCGACGTTCACCGCCCCGATCCCGGAGACCGAGGACTGGCTGCAACGGACCCTGGCGCTGGACTTCGCGACGTACATGCCCGGGTCGGTGCTGACCAAGGTCGACCGCGCCTCGATGGCGCACGGCCTGGAGGTCCGCCCGCCGCTGCTGGACGACCGGATGGTGGACCGCGCCTTCGCGCTGCCGTCGCAGTACAAGCTGCGGCGCGGGTCGAGCAAGTACCTGCTCAAGCTCGCGGCCCGCGGAAAGATCCCCGACGAGATCATCGACCGGCCCAAGAAAGGGTTCGGGATCCCGCTGGCGAACTGGCTGCGCGGCCCCCTCAAGGACCGCATCAGCGAGGTGGCCACGCGGTCACCGGTGTTCGATCGCGGCATGCTCGACCGTGGCGTCTTCCAGGCCTGGAACAAGGAGCACCAGGACAAGCGCGTCGATCACAGCAAGCCCCTGTGGGCGCTTCTCGTGCTTGATCACTGGTTCCGTCGCCTCCAGAATCCCTGACCACCGCATGGCAATAGACGAACAGACAGCGAAGGGTTCCCCGGATCGTTTCGGCTACGAGTGGGTGAACTACTCATCGATCCTCCCCGAGTCGCGGGGCCAGCTGGAACGCTGGCTCGGGCCGACGACGCTGGCCAGCTTCGCGGGCAAGAGCGTGATGGACGTCGGCTGCGGCATGGGCCGCAACCCGTACTGGTACGTCGAGGCCGGCGCGTCGTCGGTGCTGGGCGTCGACATGGACGACGGCAGCCTGGCCGCGGCGCGCAAGAACCTGGAGAAGTTCGCCAACGCGCGCGTGCTGAAGGCCTCCGCCCACGACCTGCACCCCGACGTGCACGGCACGTTCGATCGCGTGACCTGTATCGGCGTGCTGCACCACCTCGACGAGCCCGAGAGCGCGCTCAAGCGGATGTGGAGCTGCGTGGCGCCCGGCGGCGACCTGGTGCTGTGGTGCTACGCGAAGGAAGGCAACCGGCTGATGTTGCCGGTGATCCAGACGTTCCGCGCCCTGGGATCGCGGCTGCCGATCGGCGCCACGCACGCCGTCGCGAAGGCGGTCACGATGATGGCGTGGCCGGCGATCCAGACGATCCCGTTCCGAACCGACTATTACCGGCGGCTGCGCACGCTGTCGTTCAAGAACGTCGAGTCGATCATCTTCGATCAGATGCTGCCGCACATCGCGCACTACTGGACGCGTGACGACATGGAGCGCCTGGCCGGACTGCTCGAAGGTGGCCGCCCGCGCATCGAGTTCGTCCAGGGCAACAGCTGGCACGCGAGCATCACGAAGGTCTGACGGGCGCCTGCGGGCGGCGCCACCGGTCGCACCGCGCTGTTCAGGCCGCGCGGGGCTTACGAAGTCGCTCGGCCAGCTCCCGTTCGATATCGTCGCAGGCATTCACGCCCGCCTCGCGCGCGATCACGAGGGCTTCGAGGAGTTGCTTGGCCTGGCGAGCCGTCCCTCGATACGCACGGACGAGCTTACGAAGGTCCCGCTCGATTCGAGCCAGCATCTCGCGACGAAACACGTCATGCGGCACGCCGCCGCTTTGACGCGTCTTCTCGAGCCGTCTGGTCAGCTCGCGCCCTTCCCCGGCTGTGTAGCGCCTCATGCGATCTCTCCCATCATCCTTCGGCCCTTCAGAATAACCCGAAGAACTGTGACGGTCCGACCTTCCACGGCGTAAAGGACCCGGTACGCGCCGACCCGTTGTTCCCAAGTCGGATCGGGATACTCCGGGGGCAGCGTTTCTCGTCGGAGACGCTTCCGATTCCTTGTCTCGACCTCGGCCTGATCCGCGAGATGGGCGACCGCCTTTTCGATTGGCGGCCACCGAAACGCGGGCAGCGTCTCGATCTCGGCTTTGGCGTCCTCCGACCAGACGATGACGTAGCCGGGCATGAGCTCGCCGGTTTCGGTCGCGCCGTCCGCCTGTTGCTGACAATGCGCTACGACGAAGCGGGAAGGGGTTTGGCAATCAGGCCGTGCGTCACCGCAATGACGCCACCGCATCCCCTTTGAAATCCTGGGAAAAGGACGCGGCGGGTCGCCCCGTGGTAACCGGACGGATCGCAGGTGAGCGTCCGGTGGGTGTCCGCCCACATGCGCACGCATCGCAGCGTCCGCGCTGCGGGCTGGCCGCCGACGGTATCTCGACCCACATTTGATTCATGGCGAGCTTCGGCCACGTCGCCGTCGGGATGCTGACCGGGCGACTGCACGGGGGACGGAGAGAGGGCGGCGGCGACGGTGGCAAGCTGGAGGGAGACCCATCGGGGCCGAGGCGGCCCTGTTCCTGGGTGACACTGATCTTGTTCGCGGGCCTGGCGTTGTTACCCGACGCCGACGTCGCCCTGGTCGCGCTCGGTGCGTGCGACGCGGGCGCGTGCGGCCACCGAGGGGCCTCGCATTCATTGCCGGTCGCGATCGCGATCGGGCTCGTCGCGGGCCTGCTGGCGCGGCGGCTGCGCTGGCCGGTGGTGCGGACGGTGCTCGCGACGACGGTCGCGGTCGGCAGCCACGCCCTGCTGGACGCGTTCGGCGCGGGCGGGCGCGGCCTGCCGCTGCTGTGGCCGTTCTCGGAGGCGCGGTTCATCTCGCCGATCCGGATCTTCCCGGACGCCCCGCGCGGCCTCGCGCTTCTGTCGTGGGCGGGCGTCGCCAACCTGGCGATCGAGTTCGCGGTGTTCATGCCGGTCACGATCGTCGCGCTTTGGCCGCGCATCGCGGCCTGGCTGTCGGCGCGCGCCGTCGCGCGCGGGATCCCGACGCTGCCCAACCTGACCATCGTCATCGAAGCCGGCGTCGAGGCGGCCCCGGCCGTCGCGCCGGCCGCCGCGCCACCGACGGGACCGACCGTGCCCGACGAGCGCGATCCCCCGCTGCGCTCGGCCGGCTAGTCGCGTCGCCTTTCGTCGCGCATCGCCCGCAAAAGATCGGGTAACCTCCTGCCGATGATCTTCGGCAGAGAGCGTGAAGCCGTCCGAAATGCCACGCGCGCGATCCGAGACCTCGTGCTCCGGCGCGACGTCGGGGGTGTGGGCGGTCTCGGGGGAGGGCTCAGTGCGATGGCGATGATGGCGGTCGCCCCCCTGCGGCAGCTCCCCGAGCTCGCGACGCGCGTGCCGGGCACGCTGCGGGATCTCGGCGAGCGGATGACGGCCATCCCGGGGACCCGTCGGCGCGCGCCCACGCTCGCGTTCGCGGCGCAGGCGCTGGCGGGAAGCATGCGCAACGGCGCGACGCTGCGCGAGCGCTACCTGAACCTGCTCGCGGCGGCGATGGACGGCGACGCGGCCGCGCGCGTGCACCCGTCGTTCCTGGCCGTGCTGCGCCAGATGACGGCGGACGAGGTCCTGATCGTCAGCCAGTTCCAGCACGACGGACCTTATCCGCTGGTCACGGTCAGCGCGCGCTACCGCTTCGGTGAACGGCTGTCCACCGAGCTGAGGCATTTCAGCCTCCTCGGAACCCAGGCGGGCTGCGAGCACCCCGAGCGGGTGCCGATGTACATCGACAACCTCTGCCGCCTGGGCCTGACCGAGCTTCGCCCGGTCCGCATCGCGGACGACACGCGCAGCTTCCGCCCGCTGGAGGATCACGCGCAGGTGAAGGCGGCGATCGCGCGCATCGAGGCGCGCGTGCCCGAGCTGGAGGGCGCCCAGCCGAGCGGTGACGACAACCGGGTCGTCGCAGACGTGCAGCGCGCGGCGCTGTATGTGACCGCGTTCGGCCGCCAGTTCTACGAGGCGTGCGAGTACCGTCCCGAGCACGCGCGGTGATCCGCTGAGGATGTGATGGAAGCCGGGCCTCCCCCGACCCAGCAGCCCCACACGCCTCTTGCGCCGGCTGTCGAGCGCGAACCGCTGTCCCTGGCGGAGATCCGCGAGATCTGGCCGCTGCTCGCGCACGGCGACCGCATCCAGGCCTTCCTGCTCCTGCCGCGCGACGAGGCCGAGGATTTCTTCTTCGGGCTGCCCGCGCGCGACCAGGCCGACGTCGTGCTGGGCGTGCCGGCGCGCGAGCAACGGTCCTGGATGCGCAGCCTGCCGCCCGACGACGCGGCCGACCTGATCCAGTCCACGCAGCCGGGCAAGCGAGAGTCCCTGCTCGCGCTGCTGGACGAGGCGACCCGGCGCGAGGTCACCGCGCTGCTCGCGTATTCGGAGGACAACGCCGGCGGGCTGATGAACCCGCGCTATGTTCGGGTCCGCCCCGAGATGACGGTCGACGAGGCGATCAGCTACGTGCGCAAGCAGATGCGCGAGCTGACGCGGACCATCTACTACGTGTTCGTGCTGGACGCCGAGCAGCGCCTGCAGGGCGTCGTGTCGTTCAGCGCGCTGTTCAACGCGTCGGTGCGCGCGCGCGTCTCGGACATCATGCGCACGCAGGTCATCACGATCCCCGAGCAGATGGACCAGGAGACGGTGGCGACCAAGTTCGCGCAGAGCCGCCTGCTCGCGCTGCCGGTCGTCGATCAGGCCGGCCACATGAAGGGCATCGTGACCGCGGACGACGTCGTCGACGTCGTGCGCGAAGAGGCCACCGAGGACATGCAGAAGGTCGGCGGCGTCGAGGCCCTCGAGGCGCCGTACCTCGAGATCGACATGCGGCGCATGATCCGCAAGCGGGTCGGCTGGCTGTGTGTCCTCTTCCTGGGCGAGATGCTGACCGCCAGCGCGATGGGCTTCTTCGAGAAGGAGATCGCGCGGGCCGTCGTGCTGGCGCTGTTCATCCCGCTGATCATCTCGAGCGGCGGCAACAGCGGCTCGCAGGCGACGACGCTGGTCATCCGCGCCATGGCGCTGGGCGAGGTCCGCCTCCGCGACTGGTGGCGCGTCGTGCGGCGCGAGTTCCTGGCCGGGTTGGGCCTGGGCCTGGTGCTGGCGATCATCGGGTTCATCCGGATCGTGCTGTGGGAGGCGCTGTTCCACACCTACGGCCCCCACTACGTCGGCATCGCCGCCACCGTCTCGATCAGCCTGGTCGGCGTCGTGCTGTGGGGGACGCTGGCCGGTTCGATGCTGCCGTTCATCTTGCGGCGCCTCGGCTTCGACCCCGCGAGCGCGTCGGCGCCGTTCGTCGCGACGCTGGTGGACGTCAGCGGCCTGGTCATCTACTTCACGGCCGCGGCAGCGATCCTGGGGGGGACGTTGCTCTGAGGCCGTCCCGCTGGTCTTGCGGCGCGCCCGCGATCGCGCTGCTGTGTGTGTCCGTGATCGTCGGCAGTTGCAACGACGAGTTGCCCGAGGTCGAGCCGCCCAACCCCGTCGAGATCGACGAGAGCGCGAACACCGGCTGCCCGCCCCTGCCCCCGATCTCGGGCTTCGTCGGCCGGGGGGACGCCGCGCTGCTGCTGGATTCGGTGACGCCGTTCCGCGCGACGGGGACGAACCTCTACTACCTGCAACAGCTGCTGTCCTACGCGCAGCAGGACCAGGATCCGCAGGCGCTGCAGGCGGTCGGCGAGGTGCTGGACGATCTGGTCTGCCTGTCGCTGCCGGTCGCGCGCATCTGGGGCTTCAACGATTCGAAGGACACGTCGTCGATCCGACGCAGCCCGGACGAGGGCTTCCGCGAGGAGGGGCTGCGCGGGCTGGATCAGGCGGTGTGGGAGGCCAAGCGGCGCGGCATCCGCGTCATCCTGCCGCTGGTGAACAACTGGGGCGAGTACGGCGGCATACCGGCGTACGCGGCGTGGGCGACGGCGAAGTTCGGCGACACGTACTCGCACGACGACTTCTTCACGAACGCGCAGATGAAGCAGTGGTGGAAGGACTACGCGTACATGCTGGCGACGCGCGTGAACACCTTCACCGGCGTGGCGTACCGCGACGAGCCGGCGATCCTGGCGTGGGAGATCGGCAACGAGCTGCGCTGTTCCAGCTGCGCGGGAACGACGAAGCTGCCCGACGCGATCGCCGAGCTGGCGACCTTCTTGAAGCAGGTCGCGCCGAACCAGCTGATCGCCGACGGAGGCGACGGCTTCGACGATGATCCGACGCTGTACATCGGGCTGTCGAACTACTACGCCGTGCGCGGCGACGAGGGCGCCAGCTTCTCGCGGCTGGGGCGCGTCGACGCCCTGGACCTGCTCAGCTACCACTTCTACCCGCGCAACTATGGCTTCACGACGGCGCGCGACACCGAGATCTGGATCGAGCGCCACCAGGCTATCGCGGCGCTGACCGGCAAGGTCGCGTACCTCGGCGAGTGCGGCTTCGTCGCGCCCGATCAGGATCGCGGCCAAACCTACGACGGCTGGCTGCGCCACCTCTTCACCGAGGCCGACGGCCAGCTCGGCCTCTTCTGGCAACTCTCCCCCGCGACCCGCACCAACAACGACGGCTTCGCCGTCTATTCGCGCCGCGACAGCGCCACCGCCTGGATCCTCCGCCGCTGGGGCCAAGCCATCCGCTGAGAAGAAGAAGAACAGCCCGGCGACAGCAAATCAGGTCCCCTCTCCCCGCTTGCGGGGAGAGGGTTAGGGTGAGGGGCCCCCGCCCAGAGCAGCGGCGATGCATTCCAGCACCGCCGTCAGCTCCCGAAACACCAGATCGGTCGCGAAGCGAATGACGACGATCCTTTCCTCGCGGAGGAACGCTGTCCTCCGTACGTCGTACGCTTGCGCCGCGGGCTCATAGTGCTGGCCACCGTCGAGCTCGATCGCCACGCGCTTCTCGGGACAATAGAAGTCGACGATGAATGGACCGCACGGATACTGGCGGCGGAACTTCAGGCCTTCGAAGCGGCGATCGCGAAGGTGTTTCCAGAAGATGATTTCGGCGTCGGTGCTTCGACGGCGCAGGGCGCGGCGACGCTGGAGAGGGAGATCCATGCGCCGTCATCGGACGCAACCGAGATGCTGTTGCGCTGCGCTGTCGGCGGACCCCTCACCCGAACCCTCTCCCCGCAAGCGGGGAGAGGGGACCAGAGGAGCCAGTCTCTTCTCTGTCTCCCTTCCCCTTCTCTCTCCCCTCCCCTTCTGTCTCCCTTCCTCTTCTCTCCCTCTAGCCGCTGTTGCGGAGACCGGCGGCGACGCCGTTGATGGTGAGGTGGACGGCGCGGCGAAGTTCTTCGGCGTCGCCTTTGCCGGAGCGCAGCCTCCGCAGCAGATCGACTTGCAGGTGGCTCAGCGGATCGATGTAGGGGATGCGGTTGCGGAGGCTCAGCGCCAATGACGGATTCGTTTCGAGCAGGGCTTTCGTCTCGGTGATCGCGAAGAACGCCGCCTGCGTGTCGTCGTGCTCGCGCTCGATTCGCGCGAACACCGTCTTGCGCAGCTTGCGGTCCGGGACCAGCGCCGCGTAACGGGCCGCGATGCCCGTGTCCATCTTCGCGAGCACCATGTCCAGCCGATCGACCAGCGTGCGGAAGAACGGCCAGCGCGCATACATCGCGCGGAGCGTCGCGAGCCGCCGCTTCCGCCCCGCGCTCTGCTTGCCGACGTACGCCTTCACCGCCGCGCCGAACCCATAAAACCCCGGGATCGCCTGGCGCGACTGGCCCCAGCTGAACACCCATGGGATCGCGCGCAGGTCCTCGATGCGGTCCGAGCTGCGCCGGCTCGCCGGCCGGCTGCCGATGTTGAGGTCACCGATCTCGTTGATCGGCGTCGACGCCCGGAAGTAGTCGATGAAGCCCGGCGTCTCGTACACCAGCCCGCGGTACGCCGCGAACGCGTGCGCCGACAGCTCCTCCATCGCCTCGTAGAACGGCGCCTCGTCCTCGCCCAAATCGACGCCGTCCAGCAGCGTCGCCTCCATCGTCGCCGCGACCAGCGTCCCGAGATTTCGCCGCCCGACGACCGGGTCCGCATACTTGCTCGCGATCACCTCGCCCTGCTCGGTCAGGCGCAGCTGGCCGTTGACGCTGCCGCGCGGCTGCGCCAGCACGGCGCGGTAGCTCGGGCCGCCGCCCCGCCCGACGGTGCCGCCGCGCCCGTGGAACAGGCGCAGGCCGACGCCGTGGCGCCGGCAGGTCTGCACGATCGACAGCTCGCCCTTGTACAGCTCCCAGTTCGACGTCAGGAAGCCGCCGTCCTTGTTGCTGTCCGAGTAGCCGAGCATCACCTCCTGCATGTCGCCGCGGCTCTCCAGCAACTTGCGGTAGTAGGTGATCGAGAACAGCTGATCCAGCACGCCGCCGCAGCGCCGCAGGTCGTCGATGGTCTCGAAGAGCGGGATGATGTTCAGCCCGCACGACGGCTCCTCGCCCGGCACCAGCAGGCCGACCTCCTTCAGAAGCAGCGCCACCTCCAGCACGTCGCTGGGCGCGGCCGTCATCGAGATGACGTAGTTCGGGATCGCGCGCTCGCCGAACCGCGCGCGCACCCGCGCCGTCGCCGCCAGCGTCGCGAGCGCCTGCGTCGTCTCCTCGCCGTAGGTCACGTGCGGCGACACGAGCGGCCGCGGCGTCCCCAGCTCTTTCAGCAACATCGCCTGGCGATCGGGCTCGGAGAGATCTTCGTATCCGCGCCGGCCCATCGCCCGCGCCAGCAGCTCGGAGACGACGCGCTCGTGAACGCCGCTGTGCTGGCGCAGGTCCAGCGGGCACAGGTGGAAGCCGAACACGTCGACGTCGCGGATCAGACTGCGCAGGCGCCCGTCGGCGGCCAGCGCGGCGCCGTCATCGGCGAGCGCCGTCGCGATGACGCGAAGGTCGGCGGTCAGCTCGAACGGATCGGCGTACGGACGCGCCGGGGCCGCCGCGGGGCCCAGCGTCCCCGCCTCGACCTCCAGCGTCTGCGCGGTCGCCGCCACGCGCGCGTAGATCCCGACCAGCGCGCGCCGGTACGCCTCCTCGTCGCGGCTGGTCCCGCGATCGGGCGAGCGCGCCGCCAGCGCCTGCAGCTCGGGCGACGTGACCGTGTAGCGCGACGACAGCGAAAGCTCGGCGCCCAGCGCGTGGATCTGGGCCAGGTAGTGCTCGAACGCGACGGCAGCCTGCCGCCCGGCCGCGTGCTCCGTCACCGCGGCCGTGACGTGCGGGTTGCCGTCGCGATCGCCGCCGATCCAGCTCGCGACGCGCAGGAACGGCGCCAGCCGCGTGCCCGGCCCCAGGCCGTCCTCGAGCTCGGCGTACAGGCGCGGGATCGCGTCGAGGAACGTCGACCGGAAGTACGTCAGCCCGTTCTCGATCTCGTCCGCGACCGTCGGCTTCGCCAGCCGCAGCTCGTTCGTCTTCCAGAGCAGCAGGATCTCGCGCCGCAGCGCCTTCTCGACGTCGTCCAGCGGCGTCGTGGCGCGCGCCGCCAGCAGGTCGATGACCGTGCGGTGGCGATCGAGGACGCTCTTGCGCTGCACCTCCGTCGGGTGCGCGGTCAGCACCGGCTCGACCCGCGCCCGCTCGAAGAACGAGACGATCTTCCGGGTCGGGACGTGCGCGGCCCGCAGCCGCTCCAGCGCCATCGCGATCGTCCCCTCCCGCGGCTGCGCGCGGCGCGCGTGCAGATCCTCGGCCGCGTTCGCCAGGTGGTGGAAGTAGCTGAACGCCCGGACGACGCCGGTCGCGTGCGCCGGATGCAGCCGCCCGATCGTCCGTTCCAGGTGCTTCAGGCTGGGCGCGTCGTGGTCCTTGCGGTAGCGGATCGCCGTGCGCCGGATGCTCTCGACCAGGTCGAAGACCTCCGCGCCCGCCTGCTCGCGGATCGTGTCGCCCAGCAGGCGACCGAGGAAGCGGATGTCCTCGCGCAGGTCCGCATCGCCGTCGCTGGGTCGCCGGGATCTCTTGCGCGTCGTCGTCAGCTTCGCAGCCACCGTCGCGCCATCCTAGCGTGTCGCCCGTCGCGCCGGCGAACGGCCCGCGCGTGCGGCGACGATTTGACGCGCCGGAAACAAACGTCGGGTCAGAACGCCTGTTCGAAGCCGGCGGACAACCGCCCCGCGCCCACCCGCGTCACCGGCCCGTCCTGAAGCGGTACCGCCCAGTCGAACCGGATCACCGTCGAGTTGAGCTGCGGGATCAGCCAGCGCAGGCCGATCCCGACGTCGTTGTGCAGGTCCAGATCGGCGAACGACGGCGCCGCGTCGCCCACGTCGTAGAAGAGGACGCCGCCGAAGCGCTGCGACCAGATCGCGAGCGGAACGGTCCGGAGCTCGATGTGGGCGACCATCTCGGACGTCCCGATGAATTCGTTGACCGCGTACCCGCGCAGTCCGTTCGACCCGCCGAGCACGAACGGCGTGTTCGAGGTGTTCGCGCGCTGCGAGTTGACCTGTCCCCCGACGACGAGCCGGAACAGGCGATCGATCACCGGGCTGGCGGCGAACACCGTCACGTTGCCGATCTGGTCGATCCAGCGGCTCTCATCGAAGCGATACCGTGCCTGCGCCGTCGCCGAGATGGACATGTAGCTGCCCGCCGGCGCGGCGGCGTAGCTGGCGACCGCCGCGAGGGACACCGCGCTGAACGTCGCGCCCAGCGCGGGCAGCCCCTGCGCGACGCGCGTGCGCAGCGACGGTCCGAGGCGGCGGTTCTCGCGCAGATCGAACGTGTCCAGATCGCGCAGCACCAGGTAGCGAGGCGTGAAGATCTCGTAGCGCAGGTACGGCTCCGACTGCTGCTCGGGGATCGGCGCCCACTGGTCGAGGAACAGCTGCGCCGTCATCGCGTCGCCGGGAAAGTCGGGCAGCACCGCCGAGCTGCGGCGGTCGGCGAGATAGCCGGCCGTCACCCGCTGGATGAAGCGGCCGGCCCAGGATCGGACAGCGAAGCCGTCGACGGTCAGGACGCGCAGGCGGTACTCGTAAGGCAGCATCTCCATGTCGGGTGTGTCCGCCACGTCGACCAGACGCAGGCTGTTGCCGCGGAAGCTGCGCGCGACGACGTTCTGGTGGACAACGTCGATGCCGCCGCCCCACTTGCTGGCCAGCGCGTACAGCGGATAGCGCAGCGACACCAGCTGGGCGTTGCCCTCGTAGTTTCCGGTATCGCGCGAGTTGTAGAACAGCGTCGACGCCCGCAGCGTCAGCCGCGTCCCGTGGATGTTCGGATCGAAGTAGTCGGGTCCGTAGTTGTACGTGCCCTGATCCATGTTGAAGCGCACCGACAAAAACTTCCGCCAGCCGAAGAGGTTGTTCTCCGACAGCGACGTCTGAAGCAGCGTCAGCGCGTTCCCCTGGTATTCGAAGTTCGTGTTGAGGCGAAGGCTCCAGACGTCGCGCGTGATCGCCAGCAGATCGACCTGCCCTGGGATGGGCGACACGATGGGCAGGATCACGACGACGCTGGACAGCTCGGGCGGGTTCAACGTCCGGCCGGCGACGATCGTCGACGACGGGGTCTGCAGGTTGCGCGTCGTCTCCTCGACCAGCGCCTGGTTCCACGGCTGGCCGGGCTTGAGCAGCAGCTCGCGCTCGATGATGTAGCCGCGCGTCGTGCGGTGAAAGATGTTCAGCAGCTGGAAGTACCAGTCGCGCGACGAGAACACGTCCTGGTTCACGACGATGACGCGTCCGATCGTCTTGCCGTCGGGCGCCGGATCGATGCGCGCGCCGACGCTCGCGAGCGCGTCATTGACGGACTCCAGCTCCAGGCGGCCGAGCGATCGCTTGCCCGTTTCGCCGACGGTCGTTTGCACCGGCCGCGCGCCCGCCGTCTGCGCGGCGACCGCGGGCGCGACGGCGATCAGCGCCGCAAAGGCGAGCGGCGCGGAGCGCAAAAAGCGAGTGCCGATGCGGACGCTTCTCACGCGGGGCATCAGAATACCTTCGTTACGGTCGAGCCGCGCCCTTCGCGCGTCGCGAGGCCGGCCTTAGGTTACCCGGCAGGGCTCAGGGTGGCCGAGGTGGAGGAAAGAATGATGCACGTCAAGCTGGACGAGCTTCGGGGGAGAAAGGTCTTCGACGCCAACGGGCGCGAGATCGGGCGCGTGCGGGCGGCGCTGGTCGACATGGAGACCTGGCTGGTCGACACGGTGAGCGTCGGTGTGTCACGCCACGCCGCCGCGGACCTGGACATGCCGTGGTCGTTCCTGTGGTCGTTCTTCCGGCCGCCGACGGTCAACGTGCCGACCGGCCAGATCAACGCCGCCGGCGACGCGATCATCCTGCGCGTGTCGCTGGGCGAGCTGCGCGAGGCGACGCCGCACATGATCGGCGAGCTGGCCGCCATTCACTGATCCGCGCGCATCCGATCTCCCTCGCCCCGCGAGGCGGCGGTGTGGATGGAGGGTCGGAGTGAGGGGTCCGCACGGGTTCGCGGCGCCGGGCGCGTTCAGGTGGCCGACGCCCGCGCGCTCGTCGCTGCGCATTTTCCTTGCGGATGTGTTTCTATTATAATAGACATCTGTCTATGAATATTGCACTGGGCGTGGTTCTGGTCGTGGCGCTCGGGCTGCTGCTGGTGATTCCGCCGCTCGCCCTGCAGCTCGCGTTGCGCGCCTTCGCTCCCCGCTCGAAGCCGCGCTGGCACTCGACCGGCGGTCGCGCGCCAGGGGCGCCGGCCCAGGGGAGATCTCGCCGCAATCTGGTCCCCTTCCGGGCGGCCTCCTAGAAGGATCGCCACCCATGGATTGAGCTCGCGGCCCATGCGCATCGCCATCGTCGGCGGTCTGGATCGCGCGGCCCGCGAGCTGGAGGACATCGCCCGCGCCCGCGGCCATCAGCTGGAAGTGCACACCGGAACGATCGCCGGCCCCGCTTCCTCGGCCAGCTTGCGCGCGCTGGTCGCGCGCGCTGAGCTCGTCATCGTATTGACCGACATCAACAGTCACAACGGCGTGCGGATGGCGCGCCGGCAGGCACGGATTTCTCGACGACCGGTCCGGTTGTTGCGGCGCCTGGGCCCTTCGCAGTTCGAGGCGCTCGTGCGGGCGCTGGGCACCGCGACGGCCCTGCCGTCTTGCATATAAGACATTGTTCTCCTAGACTGCCGCCGATGCTGACCGGACTTCTGGGCGGCGCCTTGATCGGCCTCGCCGCGACCGTGTACCTGGTCGCCACGGGGCGCGTGGCGGGCGTCAGCGGCATCCTGGCCGGCGCGCTGGGCGGTGATCGCGCGGCGCGCGGCGAGCGGCTCGCCTTCCTCGCCGGCCTCGTCGGGGCGGGGCTGATCGCGGCGGTCGTCGCCGGGCCCGCCGCAGCCTCTCCCTACTCGACGCCGGTGCTGTTCGTCGGGGGCGTGCTGGTCGGCTTCGGCACGCGCCTCGGCGGCGGCTGCACCTCCGGCCACGGCGTCTGTGGCATCTCGCGTCTGTCGATCGCGTCGCTGATCGCGACCGCGACCTTCATCGCGGCCGGCGCGGCGACCGTCGCCGTCGCGACCCACGTCTTCGGCCTGGGGACGGCCCCATGAACCGCCGCACCATCGCCGCTCTCGTCGCCGGCCTGATGTTCGGCGTCGGCCTGGTCGTCTCCGGGATGACCGATCCGCGCAACGTGCTCGGCTTTCTGGACGTCTCGGGGCACTGGAACCCGCGCCTCCTCGCCGTGATGGCGGGGGCGGTCGGCGTGCACGCGACGCTGCTGATGCTGCTCGCGCGAGCCGCCGGCGGGCGCGGCGCGCGTCTGCTGCCGCCGCGCAACAACCGCGTCGACCGATCGCTGATCGTGGGCGCGGCCATCTTCGGGGTCGGCTGGGGTCTGTCCGGCTACTGCCCGGGCCCCGCGATCGCGTCGCTGGGTCTGGGCGGCCGGACGGCGTTCACGTTCGTCGCGGCGATGATCGTCGGTGTCCTCGCGGCGCGCCTCGTCCGCCGCCGCGCACCCAGCGGCTGCGACTCACCGTAACCCGCGCGTCACGCGTCCAGGCGCAGCCCGACCAGCGTCTGGCCGGGTCGGACCAGCGCGCCGGGCGCGCAGCAGACGGCGACGACCACGCCCGCCGCGGGCGCCAGCACGGGCGTCTCCATCTTCATCGTCTCGAGGACGACCAGGCGGTCGCCCGCCGCCACGCGTGTGCCGGCCGGGACCGCGATCTGCCAGACGCTGCCCGTGACCGAGGCGCGGACCGCGATCGCGTCGGGCGGCACGATCTCCTGCGTTCCGACGGGCGCCTCGATCATCTCCGGCGGCGGCGGCAGCGACGCCCAGCGCTCGCGCTCGGCGACGAACGCGGCCCGCTGGCGCGCGCGGAACGCGGCGATCGACTGGGCGTTCTCGTCGAGGAAGGCGCGGTAGTCGGCGAAGCGGAAGGTCGTCTCCTCGATCTTCAGGCCCACCCGCCCGCGCGGGAACGCCGCCCGAAACGCGAGCAGCTCCTGCTCGCTGACGGGATGGAACCGGATCTGGTCGAAGAACCGCAGCAGCCAGGGACTGCCCGCTGGAAACGCGTCGGTCTCGTGAAAGCGGTTCCACATCTGGCAGGTCCGCCCCACGAACTGGTATCCGCCCGGCCCCTCCATCCCGTACACGCACAGGTACGCGCCGCCGATGCCGACCGCGTTCTCGGGCGTCCAGGTGCGGGCCGGGTTGTACTTCGTCGTGACCAGGCGATGCCGCGGATCCAGCGGCGTCGCGACGGGCGCGCCCAGATAGACATCGCCCAGCCCCAGCACGAGGTAGCTCGCGTCGTACACGATTCGCCGCACATCGTCGATCGTGTCGAGGCCGTTGATGCGCCGGATGAACTCGATGTTGCTGGGGCACCAGGGCGCGTCCGGGCGGACGGTCTGGGTGTACTTCTGGATCGCGAGGCGCGTCGCCGGATCGTCCCACGACAGCGGCAGGTGAACGATGCGCGACGCGACCTCGATGTCGTCCGTCGCCGGCAGCGACGTCTCGACCTGCTCCAGCGCCGCCATCAGCTTCTCGCGGGGCAACCGCCGATCGTCATAATGGACGTGCAGCGAGCGGATCCCGGGCGTCACGTCGATGATGCCGGGCAGCGCGCGCGCCGCCAGCGCCTGCATCAGCGCGTGCACGCGGAAGCGCAGGGCGAGATCGAGCACGGGCGGCCCGTACTCGATCAGGATGTTGGCGTCGCCGTCCTGGCGGATCACCACGGCCGGACGGTCCGCCCTCGCCTCGCTGCGCGCGAGGATCGGCGACAGCGCGGGAGGTGACGGCAGCAGCGCGTACGCGGACTCGGCGCGCAGCGAATCGATCTCGCGCTCCTGGATCGCCAGCCGGCGGCGCGCCTCGGCGAGCGACACCGGCACGAACCGCACGCTGTCGTCGGCCTTGAGCTGGCCGATCTTCCACAGATCCGCCTCGATGATCGTGGCGGGACAGACGAAGCCGCCCAGGCTCGGCCCGTCGGGGCCGAGGATGATCGGCATGTCGCCGGTGAAGTCGATCGTCCCGATCGCGTAGGCGTTGTCGTGGATGTTCGACGGGTGCAGGCCCGCCTCGCCGCCGTCGGTGCGCGCCCACCGCGGCTTCGGTCCGACCAGCCGCACGCCGGTCCGGCTTGAGTTGTGGTGGACCTTCCACGCGACCGAGAACAACGCCTGCATGTCCTCCTCGGTGAAGAAGTCGGGCGCGCCGTGCGGCCCCACGAGGACCGCTATCTCCCAGCCGTCGGTGAGGTGCGGGATCAGCGCGGTCGACATCAGCGCCGCGGCCCCCGCGGGCGGCTGCTCGCCGACGTGCAGCACGTCGCCGGTGTGCAGGGCGCGGCCGCTGTGCCCGCCGAAGAGACCGAGCGTGAACGTCGCGCGGCTGCCGAGGTAAGACGGGACGTCGATGCCGCCGCGCACGGCGAGGTAGGCGCGGTTTCCGTTGGCGCGAACCGGCCCCAGCTCGATCACGCTGCCGGCGGCGACCAGCGCGGGCCGGAACCGCTCCAGCGGCGCGCCGTTCAGCGTCGCGCCCATGTCGGCGCCGGTCAGCGCGACGACGGCCGCGCTGCGGAAGCGCAGGCGCGGGCCGGTCAGCGTGCACTCCAGCCCGGCGGCGGTGGGCGGGTTGCCGACCAGCCGGTTGGCGAAGCGGAAGGACAGCGCGTCCATCGGGCCCGACGGCGGAACACCCACGTGCCAGTAGCCGAGGCGCCCCGGGTGGTCCTGCACCGTCGTCTGCGTGCCGCCTTCGAGAACCTCGATCGCCTGCGACGGAACGGTCAGCTGGTCGAGCAGCCGCGTGCTGACGTCGCCCGACACGAACGCCGCCGAGCCAAGCGCCGTGCGCAGCAGCTCGCGGTTCGTCTCGACGCCCGCGAGCCGGGTGCGGGCGAGCGCGTCCAGCAGGCGCGCCCGCGCCTCCTCCCGCGTGTCGCCCTTCGCGATCAGCTTGGCGAGCAGCGGGTCGTAATAGGGGCTGACCTCGCTGCCGCGATCGACCGCCGCCTCGACGCGCACGTCGTCGGGGAAGCTCGCCTCGGTCAGCATGCCAGCGCTGGGCTGGAAGCCGCGCAGCGGATCCTCGGCGTAGATGCGGGCCTGGATCGCCGCGCCGCGCGGGGCGGGCGCCGCGTCGGGCATCCCTTCGCCGGCCGCCACCCGCAGCATCCACTCGACGATGTCCACGCCGGTGACTTCCTCCGTGACGCCGTGCTCGACCTGGATGCGGGTGTTGACCTCCAGGAAGTAGAAGGCGCCGTCGCGCGGATCGACGATGAACTCGACGGTGCCCGCCGACCGATAGCTGGCTGCCGCGCCCAGGCGCACGGCGGCGTCGTCCAGCGCGGCCAGCGTCGCGGGAGAAAGGCCAGGCGGCGGCGTCTCCTCGATCACCTTCTGATTGCGCCGTTGCAGCGAGCAATCGCGCTGGCCGAGGGCCAGGACGCGCCCGCGGCCGTCGCCGAAGAGCTGCACCTCGACGTGGCGGGCGGGATCGACGAACTTCTCGATGTAGCTGCCCGCCTGCTTGAAGGCGCGCTCGGCGAGCCGCTCGACGGCCGCGAACGCCTCGCCCAGCTCGCGGCTGTCGGCACAGCGCCGCATGCCGATCCCGCCGCCGCCCGCCGTGCTCTTCAGCATCACCGGGTACCCGACGCGCTTCGCCGCGCGCCGCGCCTGGGTGAGGTTCTTCAGAAGCTCCGTGCCGGGCAGCAATGGCAGCCCGGCTTCCGTCGCCAGCGCGCGCGCCGTGTGCTTCAGCCCGAACGCGCGGATCTGATCGGGCGTGGGCCCGATGAACGCGATGCCGGCCGCCTCGCAGCGCGCGGCGAACTCCGCGTTCTCGGCGAGGAAGCCGTAGCCCGGGTGGATCGCCTCCGCCCCGGTGCGGTGCGCGGCCGCCAGCACGCGATCGGCGTCCAGGTAGCTCTCCGCCGCGGCGGCGCCGCCGATGGCCACCGCTTCGTCGGCCGCGGCGACGTGGACCGCGCCCGCGTCGGGATCCGAATGGATCGCGACCGATCCGATACCCAGGCGCCGCAGCGTCCGGAAGATGCGGACCGCGATCGCCCCGCGGTTCGCGACGAGGACCTTCTTGAACACGCGCTTCAGCCCTTCGGCCAGACCAGCAACCGGACCGGCGTCGGGTTGTAGGCGTTGCAGGGGTTGTTGAGCTGCGGGCAGTTCGAGATCAGGACCAGGACGTGCGTCTCGGCGCGCATCTCGACGTAGCGGCCCGGGCCCGAGACGCCGTCCGCGAACGTGAGCTCGCCCGCCGGCGTGACGGGGACGTTCATGAAGAAGTTGATGTTGTTGGGCAGGTCTCGCTTGCTCATGCCGTGGCCGTGACGCGCCAGCGCCAGCAGGAAGCTGTCCCGGCAGTTGTGCATGTACTTCTTGTCCAGCGCGTAGCGGACCTGGTTGCTCTCCGCCGAGCACGCGCCGCCCAGCGTGTCGTGACGCCCGCAGGTGTCGGCGATGATCGTCAGCAGCGGGCGGCCCTCGCTGGACATGAGGCGCGTGCCCGTCGACAGGTAGATGTTGCCCTGGCCGCGGATCGTTTCGGTCGCGCTGTAGCGTTCGTCGACGTCGCGGCTGTTGAAGAACAGCGTGTCCACCGCCTGGTTGCCCTCGAGATCGACGATGCGGAAGATCTCGCCGGGCGCGAGCTCGTGCGTCCAGCCCTGACCGGCGGGCAGCGTGACGTCGACGGTCGCCAGCTTCGGATCCATTGAGCTCTCTTGCATGCTCATCGGCGTCCCGCGATCTCGATCGCGTAGGCCTCGCTCAGCGCGAAGCCGCGCCCGTTCTCGGGACGCGACAGCCGGCAGCGATCGTCTGCCGGCGCGGGCGGGCCGTCGCTGATCATCACGTCCACACGCGGCGGCTGATAGCGCGTCGCCGGATCCAGTGGGTGCGGCGTGTTCGACAGGACGACCAGCGTGTCCATCTCGAAGCGTAGCTCGACGGCTGCGCCCGGGCGGCTGTTCGCGGGGATCCAGGCGAGCGCACCGGCGTCGTCGACGGCGACGCGAACGAAGAAGTTCACGTTGGACACGACGTCGCGCTTGCCCAGGCCGTGCTTGCCCAGTTCGACGAGCAGGTTGTCGCGGCCGTTGCGGTGAAAGTCGTTGCGCAGCGCCTGGTACGAACCCTCGCCGAAGCGGGCGCGCGCCGCCTCCGCGCCGCCGACGCCCGAGATGGTGTCGTGCCAGCCGCAGTCGTCGGCGACGATCGAGCAGAGCACGCGGCCCATGTCGGAGTAGAGGACGCGGCCCGTCGTGAGGAACGCCGTGAACTGCGCCTTCAGCGTGTCGGGCATGTTGTAGCGCTCGAGCGGATCCAGCACGTTGTAAAACAGCGCCGACACGCAGGCGCGGCCCTCGACGTCGGTCAGGCGCA
>Ga0070683_100000636_pt1 | contig 25280 bp, 25 predicted proteins | sample KBSC713LmetaG_FD_64662 | JGI IMG/M metagenome (GOLD analysis project Ga0070683, IMG submission 64662) | Corn rhizosphere microbial communities from Kellogg Biological Station, Michigan, USA - KBS C7.1-3L metaG | ecosystem: Host-associated > Plants > Roots > Rhizosphere ... | reverse complement strand
GAGCGGGCGCGCTGGCTGCGCGAGGAGCGGACCGTGGTCGAGGAGCTGGCCGACGGCGCCGTCGTCGTCGAGCTCCCCTACGCCGGCAAGCCCTGGCTGGTGCGGGAGATCCTCCGCGGCGCCGGCGACCTGGTCGTGCTTGAGCCGCCCGACGCGCGCGAGGCGATCGCGCGCGAAGTCGAGGCCGCCAAGAGCTGACGCTTGGTGAATCTTCCACCGCCGAGGGTGGAAAATTCACCACTCGCACATGGTTGAGGCACCCGGTCATCCCGAGGTCGTGAAGATCGTCGCCCCCAACCCGGGGCCGATGACGCTGGAAGGGACCAACACCTACGTCTTCGGCGGCGACCCCTGCGTGGTGATCGACCCGGGCTCCGAGGACCCGGGGCACCTGGAGGCGATCCGCACCGCGGCGGCCGAGCGCGGCGGCATCGGTCTCGTCCTTCTCACCCATTCCCACGGCGACCACACCGCCGGCGCCGACCGGCTCGATGCCGAGGTGGTGCTCCCCGCGGGAGGCGAGGAGCACTTCGGGCTGCGCGCCCTCGCCACCCCTGGCCACGCCGAGGACCACGTCTGCTTCCTGACCGAAACCGGCGTCTGCTTCAGCGGCGACCTCGTCCTCGGCCTCGGCTCGACGATCGTCCCGCCCGGCGGCAACTCGCTTGCCGCCTTCATGGACTCGCTGGCGCTGCTGCAGGCGGAGGAGATCGAGCTGATCGCCCCTGGCCACGGCCCATGGGTCACCGACCCCGAGGCGAAGCTGGCCGAGTATGTCGAGCACCGGCTGATGCGGGAGCGTCGCCTCCTCGCCGCCCTCGAGGGAGGCGAGCGCTCCCGCGCCCAGCTCCTCGCCGCGGTCTGGGACGACATCCCGCTGGAGCTGCTGCCGATGGCGGCGATGGCGATGGAGTCCCACCTCGAAAAGCTCGAGGGGGAGGGACGGCTGCCCGGAGATACGATTGCCTGAAATTTCGGTCACATGACCGAAATTCCTGGCATATGACCGAAATACCTGTCACTCTTCCGGCTATGGACCTTTCGACGCCCTTTCAATCGATGTTTCCGGCCGTAGACAGCGCCGTTCTAGCTGTGCTGACTCGCTCCACCAAGCCTCGGAGCGGGCGAGAGGTCGCCAAATTGGCAGGGCGTTCCCAAGATGCCACCCAGCGGGTGCTCGACCGTCTTGTTGACCACGGTCTTGTCCTACGAGGAGACGCGGGGCGAGCCTGGATCTACGAGCTGAATCGGGACCACGTCGCAGCTGAACCGATTTCGCAATTGGCGGAACTTCGTTCGAGGCTGCTCCAGCGGCTGCGCCACGGTTTCGATTCCTGGCACCCCGCCCCTTTTCACGTTTCCGTCTTCGGTTCTGCGGCTCGGGGAGACGGCGATGTGAACAGCGATGTCGACATCTTTCTCGTCCGCCCCAGCGACGTTACCGAGAATGATCGGGAGTGGCGCGGGCAGGTAGAAGCACTGGCTGACCAGGTTTTCGAGTGGACCGGTAATCATGCCGGGATAGCCGAGGTCGGAGAGGATGAGCTTGAGCGGCTCCGCCAGGAGCGCCCGGCAATCGTGGAGAGCATCAGGGTCGACGCGGTGGACATAGCCGGCTTGCCGGTCCGCTCGTTTCTCAGGAAGATCTAACGGTGGCGAGTTCGACTCGAACCCGAGCTTGCGACTCGGATCAGGCAAAGCAGAGAATGGAACGTGCCCGCGAGTTCCTCGCCGTTGCAGAACTGGTCGTCGACGAGAAGGACGAGGATGCGTCTTTCGTTTATGCGAGCTCGGCCGCGGCCCTTGCGGTGCTGGCCGGTATCGCCGCCTCCGACGCAGCGTGCTGCGATGCTCTGCAGGAGCGGTCGCGTTCACAGAGTCATCGTGACGCCGAGCGTCTTCTGGCCCAGATCACTCCGGGTGGAAAAAAGGCCGCTGGCGATCTACGTGAACTTCTCAACCTGAAGGACAAAGCTCAGTACGGGTTTCTCAAGATGAGCGTGCCGGAGGTACGGAAAGTGATGCGGCGCGCCAACGGGCTGGTCGAGTTCGCCGCCAGGGTCCTGAGCCCCTGAGCAGCAAACTGGCTATTCGGCCAGTACCCTGGCGTGATGAGGCGGGCAGGCCGATCGGGACTTCTGGCGGGAGCGATGGGAGCCGGCCTGGTCGCTTCTGCTGCCGCCGTCCTCTGGCACCGCTTGACGAAGCGGCCGCTGCCTCAGGTGAAGGGCAGGACCGAGGTCCCGGAGCTGCGCGGATCGGTGCGGGTGCGGCGCGACCGCTGGGGCGTTCCCCATATCGAGGCGAGCGAGCGGGAGGACCTCTTCTTCGCCCAGGGCTACTGCCACGGCCAGGACCGGCTCTGGCAGATGGACTTCTACCGCCGGGTGGTCCGCGGCCGGGTCAGCGAGATGGCCGGGGAGGAGGGGCTCGCGGTCGATCGGCTGATGCGGACGCTGGGCATCTACTGGACGGCCGAGCGCGAGGTGGCCGAGATGGACCCGGGGTTGCGGGCCAAGCTCGAGCGCTTCTGCGCCGGGGTCAACGCCGCCGCTCGCGAGGCCCGGGCGCTGCCGTTCGAGATGCAGATCCTCCGCCTCGGGTTCGAGCCCTGGCGGCCGGTCGACATCCTCGGCCTCGGCAAGCTTCTCGCCTTCGGGCTCTCGACCAACTGGGAGCGGGAGCTGCTGCGCGCCGACCTCGTCCGCGAGCTGGGGCCGGAGCTGGCGGCGCGGCTCGACCCCGTCTACCCCGCCGACAACCCGGTCGTCGACCAGCTGCCTTTCAGCGGCGAAGGGATGCCGCTGGTCGAGCAGATCGACGCGGTGCGGCGCTCGCTCGGGCTTGCCGCCGAGGCCTCGGGCTCGAACAACTGGGCCGTCTCCGGCACCCGCTCGGCGACCGGCACGCCGTTGATCGCCGGCGACCCGCACCTCTCTCCGAGCATGCCGGGAATCTGGTACGAGGTCAGCCTCCGCCACGGCGATCGCTTCGTCCGCGGTGCCTCGCTGCCGGGGATGCCCGGCGTCTACATGGGCCAGAACAACGACGTTTGCTGGACGATCACCAACGTCATGGCCGACGTCCAGGACCTCTTCGTCGAGCGGATCGAGGGCGAGGAGTACCTCTTCGAAGACGAGTGGCGGCCGCTGCAGAGTCGGCGCGAGGAGATCGTCGTCAAGGGCCGCTCCGAGCCCGTCGCCCTCGAGGTGCGCGCGACTCACCACGGCCCGATCGTCAACGAGGCGCTCGGCGCCGACGACAGCGAGCCGTTGGCGCTGGCCTGGCAGACGCTCGCGGAATCGACCGCCTTCGAAGCCGCCTTCGAGCTGCTTGACATCGGCTCCGGGCCGGAGCTGGTCGCCAGGCTCGAGGGCCACACCTCGCCCGCCTCGAACATGGTCTGGGCCGACCGCCACGGCTCGATCGGCTACAAGCTGATCGGCCGCCTGCCGATCCGGCGGGGCGGCTGCCCCGACCTGCCGAAGCCGGGCTGGAGCGGCGAGTTCGAGTGGGACGGGACGGTCCCCTACGAGGAGCTGCCGGAGGTGACCGATCCCGAGAGCGGGTTCGTGATCACCGCCAACAACCGCATCGTCGGCGACGACTACCCCCACCACATCACCAGCGACTGGCTCGACGGCTTCCGCGCCAGGCGGATCGAAGAGATGCTGGAGGAGACCGAGAAGCACGACCTCGAGAGCTTCGAGGCGATCCAGAACGACAACTTCTCGATCCCCGGGCTGGAGGCGGCGGCGCGGCTGGCCCGGCTGCACCCGCGCGGCCAGCGCGAGCGCAGCGCTGTCGAGCGGCTGCGCAGCTGGGACGGCTGCCTCGGCCCCGAGACGATCGCCGGGACGATCTACCAGGCGTTCCTGCTGCGGCTGGCGCGCGAGGTGGCGCGCTGCGCAATCGGCGACCGCGACCTCTGCGAGCGCTGGCTCGACCGCGCCGGCAATGGCTTCCTTCCCCACGTCACCTCGCCCTGGCGCTGGCACTCGCACCTGATGGCGCTCTGGGAGGAAGGCGACGAGGAGCTGATCGGCCGTCCCTGGGACGAGCTGGTGCTGGAGGCGCTGGCCGGCGCCCTCGACGACCTCGCCGAGCGTTTCGGCCCCGACCCCGAGGCCTGGCGCTGGGGCCGCGTCCACGAGCTGAAGTTCCCGCACCCGCTCGGCGACGCCAACCCGCTCTTCGACCGCCTGCTCAACCGCCGCCTCCGCGCCGGCGGCGCCCAGGAGACGGTCAGCCAGATCGCCTACGACCCCAACGACCCCTACAACGCCGTCTGGGCGCCGAGCTGGCGGATGATCGCCGACCCGGCCGACCCCGACCGCTCGCGCTGGCAGGCCTTCACCGGCCAATCGGGCCATCCCGCCAGCAAGCACTACGACGACCTCCAGGTCGACTGGCTGGAGGGGAGGACGCAGGCGATGTGCGGCGAGGGCCCGTGGTCGGAGCTGGAGCTGGTGCCGAGCGCGACCTGAGTCAGGCGCCCGGGTTACTCGGCGCGCGAGATCGCGCTGACCATCTCGACGATCGGAGCCGGCGCCTTCTGCGGCGAGCCGGCGTCGAAGGGCGGGTCGGGGTCGTACTCGATCCCGAGCTGGATCGCCTGCGCGACCTCGGGACCGGCCTCGCGGCCGACCAGGTAGAGCGCCATGTCGATCCCGGCCGAGACGCCGGCGGCGGTGATCGTCTTGCCGTCCTCGACGTAGCGGCCGCCGACCGGATCGGCGCCGTGCTCGCGCAGCGGCTCGAGCCAGGCCCAGTGCCCGGTCGCCCGCTTGCCCTCGAGCAGTCCCGCCGCCGCCAGCAGCAGCGAGCCGGTGCAGACCGAGGTCGTCCATTTCGAGGTCGCGTCGATCCGCCGCAGCCAATCGAGGAGCTCTTCGTCCTCCATCATCCTGCGGGTGCCGATCCCGCCGGGGACGAGGAGGATCTCCGGCTCGCCGACCTCGGCGAAGGAGCGGTCGGCGCTGAGCCCGACGGCGCCGCTGTCGGTGCGCACCTCGCCGCGAGCCGCGGCGACGAACTCCACCTCCCAGCCGGGGACCGAGCGCAGCACCTCGTAGGGCCCGATCGCGTCGAGCGCGGTGAACCCCTCGTAGAGCGGAATCACGATCTTCATCGCGCAATAGTCTCACGTTGACGATGAGCCGGCGCGATCAGATCAAGCTCAGCGAGGCGGAGCTGCTGGAGCTGCTGGAGGGGGAGCGGATCGCCGTCGTCTCCAGCCTCGGACCGCGCGGCTGGCCGCACTCGATGCCGCTCTGGTTCGTCCCCCGCGGGGGGGAGGTCTGGATCTGGACCTACGCCAAGTCGCAGAAGGTACGCAACCTCGAACGCGATCCGCGGGCGACGGTCCTGGTCGAGACCGGCCACGAGTACGGGGAGCTGCGGGGGGCGATGATCGAGGCCGAGGCCGAGCTGCACCGGGACTTCGAGACCGTGATCGGCTTCGCCGAGGAGCTGACCCTGCGCTACGCCGAGGGCATCTCCGCCGTCGAGGGCGACGCCAAAGCGGCGCTGGAAGCGCAGGCGCCGAAGCGGGTGGCGATCAGGTTCCGGCCGCTGCGCACCGCGACCTGGGACCACCGCAAGCTCGGCGGCACCTACTAGCGCCGCTGCCGGCGCAGGATGCGCATCTTGAGGCGGCGGGAGGTCGCTTCTTCATAGGTGCCGTCGGAGACGACCCTGGCCCGCAGCGTCACCCGGTGCTTGATCCGCGGCCTGAACCGGGCGGTGCAGACGCGGTCGAGGCGGTGGCTGCCGAGGCTGCGCCGTCCCTGCCAGAGGCTGACCGGCTCCCCGCGCCTGCCTTCGCAGGGGGAGACGATCGCGGTGATGAAGGCGCGGCGGTTGCGCTTCACCTTGCGCCGCAGGGCGCGGACCCTGATCAGCGAGGGCGCCAGGGGACGGCTGGCTTCGGGGCAGGCGGACGGGCCGGAGCCGAGGATCCGGTACACGGGGCCTTCCCCCGAGACCGCGTAGACCCGGCCGCATGAGTCCTCGCCGAAGGAGTTGAGGGCACTGACGGAGACGCCCTCGGAGCGGTCGCCGCTGGCCGACGGCAGCGCCGGCACCAGGGAGCGCAGCTCGCCGACGCAGAGGTCGCCGTAGAGGTAGCGGCCGTCGAGGTCGCCGTAGCCCGGCCCGCGGACGACGTAGCCGCCGATGATCGCGCAGCCGTGGGCCTGGTCGCCGCCGGGGTCTTCGTGGGGGTAGTCGAAGATCGGGTCGGTGAAGGTCCCGGGAGGCGCCGAGCCGCAGCCTTCGTCGGTCGCCGGTCCTTCGATCAGGCCCTCGCGGCAGTTCCAGCCGTAGTTGGCGCCGAGGCCGAGGCCCGGGGCGGGGGCGTAGTCGACCTCCTCGCGCGCCCCCTGGCCGACGTCCGCGATCACCAGGGCGCCGGTCTGTTGATCGAAGGAGAAGCGGAACGGGTTGCGCAGGCCGAGGCTCCAGATCTGCGCGCTCGGAATCGCGGCGTCGAAGTCGATGCGCAGGAGCTTGCCGAGCAAGCTGCCCATGTTCTGGGCGTTGTGCTCCACGTCGTCTTCCCCGCCGCCGTCGCCGGTGCCGGCGAAGAGGTTCCCTTCCGGCCCGAACTGCAGCTGGCCGCCGTAGTGGTTCTTGTGTTTGGGATGCGAGATCGTGACCAGGTTGCGCAGGCTCGAGAGCGGCGCCGAGCCGTTGCTGGCGACCATTTCGGCGATGTGGATCTCGGCCGGGCTCTCTTCCTTGCCGGTGTAGTAGAGGAATAGCCGGCCGCTGGTCTGAAAATCGGGGGAGAGGGCGATCGAGAGCAGCCCGCCCTCGCTTTCGGTTTCGACCTTCACCAGCGAGCTGATGTCGGCGAAAACCGACTGGTTGCCGTTTTCGACCTCGATCACCTTGCCTTCGCGCTCGACCACGAAGAGCCGGTCGGGGTTGTTGGGGGCAGAGGTGACGAAGATCGGCTTTTCGAAGCTGCCGATCGGCTGCAGCGAGAGCGCATGCGCGCTGGCGCACCAGACCCCCGTCAGGAGCGCTGCGAGGATCGCGATCTTTCCCGCTGCCCGGATCAAGGTGCTCAAGTTAGCTAACCCCCTACCCGGCAAAGGGTCGCGGTTAGCCAAACGTCCAACAGCGGATCGGCACCGCCTCGCCGGCGACCGCCACCGCGGCGGCGAAGCCGGGGTCGATCGTCAGGTTCTGCACGGCAATCGCCGGGATCGGCCAGGTCGGCCGCGCCACCAAGCCGACCCCCAGGCACTTGAGCCGCGCCTCGTGCCGGGTCCAGAGTTCGTAGAAGAGCCGCGCCCGCTCCGGTTCGGTCGCCTCCCGCACCGCCGCCGCGGCCTCCGGCACCAGCCCCCGTTCGGCCAGGGCGACGAGGTCGCGCTGGCGCTTCACCCGCTCGACGTCGACCCCGACCTCGCGATCGCCGGCGATCGCGACGAGGACGAGGTGGCCGGAATGGCTGAGGTTGAAGGCGAGGCGAGCGGGTTCCTCGGCGAGGCGGGGCTTGCCGTGCTCACCCTGCTCGAGCTGGATTTCCTGCGGGTCCTCGTCCAGGTAACGGGCGAGCACGCGCCGCAGCGTCAGGCTGGCCGGAACCGTCCCGAGGACGGCGCGCCAGACGTGTGCTTCGCCGCCGCGCAGGACCGGGTTGTCGGGGGCCGCCGCGAACTCCAAGTCGCCCGATCCTAGGTGATAGCTTCGCCAGCCTTGACCCGGCTGCTGATCACCGGCGGCGCCGGCTTCGTCGGCTCCAACATCGCGGTCTCACTCGCCTCCCGTCACCCGGACTGGGAGCTGATCGCGCTGGACAACCTCTACCGCAAGGGCTCGGAGCTGAACCTGCCGCGGCTGGCGGAGGCGGGGGTCGAGTTCGTCCGCGGCGACGTCCGCGAGCCGGAAGACCTGGCGGCGCTGCCGCCGCTGACGGCGCTGGTCGAGTGCTCGGCCGAGCCCTCGGTGATGAGCGGCGTCAACGGCGACACCTCCTACCTCCTCCACACCAACCTCACCGGCGCCTACAACTGCCTCGAGCTGGCCCGCCGCGACGGCGCCTTCTTCCTTTTCCTCTCGACCAGCCGCGTCTACCCGGTCGCTCCCCAGGTGGGCCTGAACCTGGAGGAGAGGGAGACCCGCTTCGAGATCGCCGCCGAGCAGGCGGTGCCGGGCGTCTCCCCGGCCGGCATCTCCGAGGATTTCCCGCTGCAGGGAGCCCGGACCCTCTACGGAACGACCAAGCTCGCTGCCGAGCTGCTGATCGAGGAGTACCGGGAGGCCTTCGGCGTCCCCGCGGCGATTGACCGCTGCGGGGTTATCGCCGGCCCCTGGCAGATGGGCAAGGTCGACCAGGGGGTCTTCACCCACTGGATGCTCGCCCACCACTTCCGCAACCCGCTCAGCTACATCGGGTTCGGGGGGAATGGAAAGCAGGTGCGGGACCTTCTCCACGTCGAGGACCTGGTCGATCTGGTCGAGCGGCAACTGATGAACAGCGCGGTCTGGGACGGGCGCGTGGTGAACGTCGGCGGCGGCCGTGGGTGCAGCCTCTCGCTGCTGGAGACGACGGCGATCTGCCGGCGGCTGACCGGCAACGAACTGCCGATTGCAGCGGTGCCGGAGACTCGTTCCGGGGACGTGCCGGTGTACCTTTCTGATTGCGCGAGGCTCTTCGGCCTCGACGCATGGCGACCCCGACGCAGCGCCGAGCAGGTGCTGGCGGACATCCATCAGTGGATCGCCGCCGACGAGGCGCGGATCGCCGACGCCCTCCAAATTCGACCCCAGTGAAGGGAAGGGAATAAACGCGTATGCCGGTGGCGATCATCACGGGTGCAGGAGGCCTGATCGGGTCCGAGGCCGTCGGGCACTTCGTCCGCGAAGGCTTCGACGTGGTCGGGATCGAGAACGACATGCGGGCCCGCTTCTTCGGCCCGGAATCCTCGACCTCGCATGTCACCCAGCGGCTGATCGAGTCCCACCCGGCCGAGTTCCGCTGGGAGAACGTCGACATCCGCGACGCTGCCGCGGTCGAGCGGATCTTCCGCGAGCACGCCGGCCAGATCGAGCTGGTCGTCCACACCGCCGCCCAGCCCTCGCACGACTGGGCCGCGAGCGAGCCGCAGACCGACTTCGGCGTCAACGCCAACGGCACCCTCAACCTGCTGGAGGCGGCGCGGGCGCACTGCCCGAACGCCCCCTTCGTCCACTGCTCGACCAACAAGGTCTACGGCGACACGCCGAACCGGCTACCGCTTCAGAGCCTCGAGAAGCGGCTGGAGCTGCCGGAGGACCATCCCTACTTCAAGGGCATCGACACGAGCATGTCGATCGACCACTCGACCCACTCGCTGTTCGGGGTCTCGAAGGCGGCCGCCGACCTGCTCGTGCAGGAGTACGGGCGCTACTTCGAGATGCCGACCGTCGCCTTCCGCGGCGGCTGCCTGACCGGGCCCCAGCACGCCGGCGCCCAGCTGCACGGCTTCCTCGCCTACCTGATGAAGTGCGTCGTCACCGGCACGCCCTACACCGTCTTCGGTTACGAAGGCAAACAGGTCCGCGACAACATCCACAGCGCCGACCTGATTGCCGCCTTCGACGCCTTCCGCAAGGCGCCGCGCGCCGCCGCCGTCTACAACATCGGCGGCGGCCGCTTCAGCAACTGCTCGATGTTGGAGGCGATCGACGCCTGCGAGCGGATCGCCGGCCGCAAGCTGCAGTGGGAGATGGGCGAGGAGCCGCGGATCGGCGACCACCGCTGGTGGATCTCCGACCTGGCGCCGTTCCAGGCCGACTACCCCGACTGGAAGCCGCGCTACGGGATCGAGGAGATCCTGCAGGAGATGTACGAGCAGAACCTCGATCGCTGGGTGGTCAAGGCGTGAGGCTTCGCCTGCTCGCCGCCGGGGCGCTGGCGATCGTCCTGGGCCTCCTCGTCTTCACCAGCGGCGGCAGCGCCAAATCGCAGCCGCAGCTGCCGCGGGGCTTCTTCAGCGTCGCCCCGCAGACGCCGCTGACCGATGAAGACGTCCGCTACATGCGGGCGGGCGGGATCGAAGCGATGCGGATGCCGATCGCCTGGTCGGCGGTCCAGCCGACCCGCAACGGCGGCTACGACTGGTCCTCGATCGACCCGACGGTCGAAGTCGCCGCCCGCGGCGGCCTGGAAATCCTCCCCTTCCTCGCCGGCACGCCGCCGTGGCTCGGCAAGCTGACGAAGCTGCCGGTGCGGAACGCCCGCCAGCGCGCAGCCTGGACCGCCTTCGTCAAGGCCGCGGTCGAACGCTACGGCCCCGGCGGCCAGTTCTGGCGCGAACACCGCAGCGAAGGCATCGACTACGAACCGGCGATCGCGGCGCCGAAGCCGATGCGGACCTGGCAGATCTGGAACGAGGCCAACTTCTTCTACTTCGCCTACCCGGTCTCGGTGAAGGACTACGCGCAGCTGGTGACGATCACGCAGCGGGCGATCAAGTCGGTTCAGCCCGGCGCCAAGATCCTCCTCAGCGGCCTCTTCGCGCGGCCCAACGCCCGCGGCGTCAAAGGGATGTCGGCGGCGGCCTTCCTCGAAGGGCTCTACCGGGTTCCCGGGATGAAGAGCAAATTCGACGGAGTCGCCCTGCATCCGTATGCGATCGACAGCGGCGAACTGGAAGAAATGGTCGAGGAATTCCACGAAGTCAGCAGCGAGAACCACGACCGGCCCGCCCTCTACATCACCGAGATGGGGTGGGGCTCCCAGAACGACTTCCAGCACGACGCCTTCGAGCAGGGGGTCCGCGGTCAGGTCCGCGAGCTCAAAGGCTCCTACGGCTACCTGATCGAAAACCAGCGGCGGCTGAACCTGAAGCAGGTCGTCTGGTTCTCCTGGAAGGACGCGCCGCTGCTCTGCGACTTCTGCGACTCGGTTGGCCTCTTCCGCCAGGGGCCGCGCTTCAAGCCCAAGCCCGCCTGGCACGCCTTCGTGAAGATCACGGGCGGGCGGGCCCGCCCCTAGCGCCGTGACCGCAGCCGATCCGCGGGGCCCGGCCTGGCTCGTCCTGCCCACCTACGAGGAGGCCGAGAACCTCGAGCCCTTCGTCGCCGCGGTCCTCCCGAAGCTGCCCGCCGACGCGCGGGTCCTGATCGTCGACGACAACTCCCCCGACGGCACCGGCGAGATCGCCAGGCGGCTCGAGGCCGAGGAGGAGCGGGTCCGCTGCCTCCACCGCGAGCGCAAGGAAGGTCTCGGGCCCGCCTACATCGCCGGCTTCCGCAGCGCTCTGGCCGAAGGCGCCGGCCTCGTGATCGAGATGGACGCTGACTTCTCCCACGATCCCGCCTACCTGCCGCGACTGCTCGATGCGGCGCAGCGGGCCGACCTGGTGATCGGCTCTCGCTACGTCGAGGGCGGCGGGGTTCGCAACTGGGGGCGGCTGCGGCGGGCGATCAGCCGTGGCGGCAGCGCCTATGCGCGCTTCATCCTCGGGGTCGAGGTCAAGGACCTGACCGGTGGCTTCAAGTGCTTCCGGCGCGAGGTGCTGGAGGCGATCGACCTCGACGCCGTCGACGCCCGCGGCTACGCCTTCCAGATCGAGATGACCTACCGCGCTCTGCAGGCCGGCTTCGAGGTCGCCGAGGTCCCGATCGTCTTCCGCGACCGCGAGGCCGGGAAGTCGAAGATGGACAGCTCGATCGTCGGCGAGGCGATGTGGCGGGTGCCGCGGATGCGCTTCGGCCGCCGCGGCGTTTCGTCCCGGCGAGGATAAGTAGAGTCTCCGCCGGTGGCGGCCAGACTCCAGAAGCCGGCGGTGGCGCTGGCCGGCTTGGCCGTGGCGATGGCGGGCACGGCGGTCTGGCTGCTCCTCGCTGGCGACGGCAATGCCCTGCACGGGGACGAGCTCTTCTACTTCGCCCACCTCGTCAACCGGGGCAGCGGCGTGGTCAGGGTCGAGGGTCTCGAATACCTCTTCGCCCCTCACAACGGGCACCTGGTGATCCTCGGCCGGCTCATCTACGAGCTTCTTTTCGGGCTTTTCGGCACCGACTATCTCTGGTTCCGAGTTGCCGAGGTCATCGGGTTGCTGACCTGCGCGGGTCTTTTCTTCGCCCTCGCGCGGCGCCGCACCTCGCCGCCGATCGCTCTCGCGTTCACTCTCTCGCTGCTGACGCTCGGCTACGCAAACGAAGTGCTGATGTGGCCATTCGACCTGCACACGCTCTACTCCGCGGCACTCGGCTTGGGGGCGTTCCTGGCACTGGAACGGGAGGACCGGCGGGGCGATGTCGTCGCCTGCACGCTGCTCCTCCTCTCGGTGGCGACGCTCGAGGTCGGTGTGGCTTTTGCGGTCGGCGCCGCCGTCCTGATCCTCCTCGGCGAAAACCCCAAGCGGCGCCTCTGGGTCTTCCTCGGCCCGATCGCCCTCTACTTCGTCTGGTGGCTATGGGCTCACAAGTTCGAACAGTCCGGCATCCTGCTCAGCAACATCCGACTGTTCCCGCTCACCATCGCCAACTCCTTGATTGCGGCGGTCGGGTCCGTCACCGGGCTGAACCCCACCGCGGGCGCCGCACCTCCCGAAGTGACGACGATCACCGCGGCCCCTGCGGTCGTCGCCGGGCTCGCGGTCGCCGGGCTGGTCTACCGGGTCCGTCGCGGTGGGGTCTCGCCCACCCTCTGGATGTTCCTCGCCACCGCGATCGCCTACTGGATGACGATGGCGATGGGCGGCCGCGCCCCTGACGGGACCCGATACCTCTACGTCGGCACGCTCCTCGTTCTCTTGGTCGCGGTCGACGCGATCCGCGGCACTCGTTTCTCGGCGCTTGCGACCCTCGCCTTTTTCGCCGTCGTCCTTTTCGCGCTGCCGGCCAATGTGCAGAAGCTGAACGACGGGCGCAAGCAGGAACTGAGAAGCGCAAAGGTGCTTACCGCCGAGTTCGCGATGCTCGACCTGGCCCGCGGGCGTGTCAGCCCCAGGTACATGCCCAGCGTCGACCCCCAGGTCGAAGAAGCGGGCGGCTACCAAGGAGTTGCCCTCCCGGCCGGCAGTTATTTCTGGGGCGAGGACCGCAACGGCAGTCTCGCCATGCCGCTGGACCAGTTGCGCGACGAAGACCCCGAAATCCACCGAATCGCCGACGCTTCCCTGGTTGGTGCCCTGCGCCTCTCTCTGCAAACCGGCTTCAAGCCTTCCGACATGAGCGCCTGCCTGCAGACGGCCGATGTGGAACCGGGAAGCTTCACCTCCTTCGAGCTGCGGCGGGGTGGAGCACTGCTGGGCGCGGTAGCAGGCGGGGCGCAAGTCTTCGCGAGCCGCTTCACCCGCGGTCGCGGCGGCGTCCCCGTCGGCGAAGTGCCCGCAGGCGGGTGGGCCGAGCTGCGGATTCCTCCCGACTCAGCGCCAGATCCCTGGCTCGCCGTCCTCAGCGCCCCCGTTTACGTCTGCCCGCTGCCCTGAGGGAGTCCGGTGGCACAGACCCCAGCGTCAATGATCACGCCTCGGTCACTTCGCCCAGTTCATGTCGTCGCGGGGAGCCCTCTGGCGACTCATGCGCAAGCAGTGAGCAGGTAATCCGCCGCACCTTGCCCCGGTGCTTGCGTTCGCTGATCCGGCCTTCGGCCCGTGCGCCGATCGCCATCCCCCGCTCCAGCGTTTCTTTGTTCATCTCCTCCCAGCCGTCCCCGTCCAGTTGATAGGTGACGACCGAGACGTGACGGTCCTTCATCCGGTCGAAAATGCCGGCGACAACCGAGTCGCGGATTGCGCCGATGATTACCCGGATGGCAGTCAGGCTGATGCCGTTGCGTACCGGGTGGCTCAGTTTCGACCACATGTCGTCATGGAGGTACTTCTGCGCGACGCCGCGGTAGAAATGCTCGGTCGCGCCACGGACCTGTTTCGTATTGACCAGCTCGACGCAGTCCAGCTCCAGCAGCTGTTTCACGTGGTAGCTGACGTTGGAGACTTCGGCGTCCAGCTCACGGGCAATTTCGGCGGGGCTCGCGACCCGCGCGTTGAGGATGGTCAGGCATTCGGCGCGCAACGGGTGGCTCAGCGCTCGACTGAGGCGCTGGTCGGCTTTGCTGACTTCCGATCTGCCGAAACGGGTTGGCATCGTTGGACTCCTATTTTGGATATCTGGACTAGTCGATAGGCCGACAGCGCTCAACAGTAATTGACTTCCGAGGCCTTATAGGGGGAAACGGCTGCATTGATGAAATCTGCTCCAGTAAAGTCGCGCGGCGCCTAGCGACGGCCCGTAAGGGTGCCGTCGCGCGACCTTGCGAGGAGGTGAGCGCCGTGTCGATGACGACCGTCCGGGCTATTCCGGCTGTCCAGATCACCAAGGTCGGCTGACCTTCGTGATCCGCCCGCCGATACCGGGCTCTGCCGCTGGTGCGACCGGGGTCGGCGCGGCTCGCTAAGGCGCTGCCGTGAGCCTTCTACCGCGGAGCGTCGGGGACTACGTCGACTCCCAGCTTTTCGGCAGCAGCGAGCAGGCCGGCGTCGAAGCTCGCAAGGGCGGCTTCGTTGTTCTCTGCGGCCAGGAGGACGCAGCAGTCCGGCAACTTCAGGCCGGCTTCGGCGCGCATCTCGGCCAAACGCCCCGGGGCACCCGACCCCAACGGAACTTCTTGAACGTCGAGTCCGACGAGAATCGTTTCGACCTCCACGAGATGCCCTCTACGAGCTGGAGTGACGAGCGCCTCGGCGAGGGTAATGGTGCTCGCCCCCCATGGTTCGTCGCTGATTGCTTCCAGCAGGCTTTGGGCTCTTGGGTGATGCCGATCGGAGTCATCCAGATGGGCGATCAGGACGCTGGCGTCGAGAACGATCAATCGGGCCAGTCTTCGCGCAGCCGCTTCAGCTCGTCCGGACGGTAGATCCCGGTCAGTGCTCCGGCGCTCTGCCGGATCGCGTTCAGGCGGTCCTCCGTTTCGCGTGCAATCGCCTTTTGACCGGCATCGGCGAGTCGCAGCAGCAGCTCTTTTCTATCCCGGACATCGGGCCAGCGTCGCTGCGCCGCATCCAGCTGCTCTCGCAGGACCCCGGTGTCGGTCAGCGTGTAGCGCGGGCGAGTGGTCGGCATCGATCGAGTGTAGCACCGTCTCTCAAAGGTGCGGCACCAAAGCACTGGTGTGTTCTACCTCTCCGGGGGTGGTGAAAGGCGCCGTTTCACTTCGCCCAGCTCCACTTCGACCGATACAGGCCGGGACCTCGCTCAGGGTGGGCAGCTTCACGCCCCCGCCTCCTGGTAGGCGCGATGACAGCCAGCGTGGACGGCGACCTGCTTACCCTCGGCGTCGGTGGTGACCGTGATCGGTTGGTCCCTGGTGATCGGCTCCCCGCAGTGGGCGCAGGCGGGTAACTCCTCGGGTTCGGTCAACCCTCCTCCTCCCCCGGCTGGAGCAACGGGGACTCGAAGAGGAAGAGGGCGTAGATCGCCATCAGGCCAGGATCGTCTGCCCCCGCCAATCGCTGCTTGGCTTCGCGGCTGATCTTGACCATCCGTGCGAGGAACTCCCGGTACGCCTTGGCCGCCGCCGACCACCCTTTCTCGTCCAGCCGGGTTTCGGTCCATGAAGCGTGTTTGTCGATCCGCGCCTCCATCGTTTCGGCGAGCATCGCTTTGGCGGTGGCGTTGAGGAAGTCGGTGACGATCTGGCCGTCGATGCCTGCCCTGATCGACTCGGGGAGTTCCTCCCAGGCTTTGCCGTCGAATAGCGCCCGCTTCGTGGCCTTGTAGTAGTGCTCGGTGGCCCCCCCGCACCGATCGCCTTTCTACCTCCTCGATGCAGTTGTACGCCTTGAGCTGCCGGAAGTGGTAGCTGACCTTCGACAGTTCCCGTTTGCTCGGGTGCTCAGGTAGGAAACGCTTGACGAATTCGGTGGGCGACATCACCCGCTGGTTCAGCTCGGCGAGGATTTGCACGCGCAGCGGGTGCCCCATGGCTTTCGCCAAATCCTGGTCCACGTAGTCGGAAGTCGCCTCCCACGGATCGGCCATTCACAAACAGCTCCCTTCACGGGTCAGGGGATTTCAAGGTACTGAGACGGTACCGACGTAACCGAGACCAACCTCGCCACATTCCCTAAAGCGCTAAAGCGTTTTTTGCGCATCCTCCTTTCCGTCCAACGACGGAAAGGGGGTGAGTTCGATGAAGGTCACGACGACCGACCAGGTGGTGCCGATGCTCTCGATAGCCAAGAGCAACTAGGTACCCGGGCGGGGTCGCTTACGGTGGCCCCGCCCGCTCAGGCCGGCCCGGCAGCGGCACTTCGTCTCCCGCCAACTACTTGCGCCCGATCACCAGGAACTGCTTACCGAGCAAGCGCCAGGCGAGGGGGGTGCGGAGGTAGACGGCGGTCAGCTTGCGCGAGGGGGGAAGCACGCCGCGGAAGGAGTAGGGGAGGTAGCGGGGGATCGTCTTCTCGGGCTCGAAGCCGGCGGTGTAGAGGTGCTCCTCGATCGCCAGGTGGGTAAGGGCGATGATGTGGTCGGCCATGTCCCAGTACTCCTTCGAGCAGTAGCGGTAGTTGGGGCCCATGACCGCGATGCGGCCGCCGGGGACCATCGCGCCGTGCATCTTTTCCAGGAACTGGGAGATCGCCTCCTGGCTCGGCAGGTGCTCGAGGAAGTTGGAGACGAAGACGCCGTCGAAGTGCCCGGCCGGCAGCTCGGCCTGCTCGATCTTCGAGATGATCCGGCGCACGCCGGAGCTGTGGTCGGCCTCGGGGTAGGCGACCTCGTCGACCGCGACCCTCTCCCGGGCCGGAATCGCCTCGATGAACTCGCCGCGCCCGGCAGCGGGGTCGAGGACGCGGCTGGGGGAGCCCATGAGCCCGTAGACGTGGGGGGCGATCTCATCCCAAACGGCGGTGCGAGCATCCTGGTCGATGCCGCGGAAGCGGTATGCGTAGAGGCGCTCGTAGTTCAGTCTGCTCGTCTCCTCGGAGGTGGGCTCAGGGAGCGCCCGACGATATCGAGCAGGTGGTGACGGTGGCCTTGGTCACAAGCCGCCAGGGCTCGGCGCCGTCCTGGGGAAGCCGCAGGGCGGCCCAGCCGCCGGGCCGCAGGCGGGCGATCGGGACGCCGGGACCGGAGCTGGCGAAGCGGCGCAGGCCGATCAGCGGCGTCCCGGGACCGGCGACACGGACGTGGTTGAAGCCGGGCGAGAGGCGGACCACGGCCGGGTGTCCTCCCGGGGGCCTGGTGGTGCGGCAGGTCTCGGCCGCTCCCGGATCCCAGGAGGGTTCGAGCTGCACCGGAATCGCTCCGACCAGCGCCGCGTCGGCGATGCGGCGGATTTCCTCCGGCTGCTGGCGCAGTTCGTCGAGGCTGTAGGCGATCGACCCGTTCTCGGAGGCGGCGTCGAGGTAGGCGCCGGCCGGGATCCCGAGGTAGAGGCTGCCGCCCAGTTCGGCGACGCGGGGGTCGGCGGAGACGACATAGGCGGAGTCGACGCGTTCGCCGGCCAGCTCGAGCATCGCGAACTCGGCCCGGCTCTTGGGAACGTCGGTGCGCAGCACATTCTGGTCTTTCCCGGTGAAGAGGGCACCGACGTTGGCCGGCAGCGGCAGCAGCGCCAGCGCCACCAGCACCGCCCCGACCCGACTGGAGAGCGGGCGGGGGAAGCAGTCGACGACGATCAGCAGCACCAGCACGACGCTGACCAGCAGGTAGCGGGTGCTCTGCGGCGAGCGGCCGGCGATCGCGAGCAGGGTCCAGTAGGTGGCCGCGGTGACGATCCAGACCCAGATCGTCGGCGGCAGGTTCCGCAGGGCGATCCGCACCACCAGGGCGAGGAGGCCGACGACCGCCAGCACCCGCCCAAGCGTCGTCAGTCCGGTGCCGAAGGATTCGGCGTAGACGGGGTTGGTCCCGGTCAGCGCGCCGAACGAGACCGCGATCGCCTCGAAGCAGGTCTTCGGCACCGCGGTGACGTTCGAGAGCTCGGTTTCCCCCTGGCCGAACTTCGCCGACCAGACCCACCAGATCGCGTAGAGCGCCAGCGGGGCGACGACTATCCAGGCCCGTCGCCAGCGGCCGGGGGCGATCGCGACCATCAGCGCGGCGCCGACGATGAAGGCGAGGCCAACCTCGATCATCGCCGCCGAGATCGCCAGCAGCAGGCAGGCGAGGACGTCGCCGCGCCGGTCCTCGCGCTGCAGGCAGAGGATCGCGGCCAGGCCGGTCGCGAGCGCCACCGAGGTGTTGAAGTCGAGCGGCCAGAGGAACTGCTCGCGGGCGACCCCGAGGAAGAGCACCAGCAGCGCCGGCGCCAGCGCTGCGACATCGCCGATCCGCCGCCGGGCGAAGACGAAAAGAAGGCCGCCGCAGGCGCAGATCCCGAGCGCGTCGATGACGACGAAGACGGTGTAGTGGGCGCCGACGGTGGCGAAGACGGTCTCGTAGACGAAGCGGCCGCCAAGCGCAAGGTGACCGTTGAACGGGGCGAGGAGGTATTGCGGGCTGAAAGGGGACCCGTAGTGGAAGAGGCTGCCGTCGAAGACCGCGACGCGGGCGTAGTAATACAGTTCGTCGATCGCGAAGCCCTGACCGTGCGTCGCCGCGACGATCAGGGCCAGGGAGACGGCCATCGCCGCTCCGAGGGCGATCTCGGTGGTGCGCCTGGCGGTCATGCCCCGGGCGCTCGGCACACGGTCAGCTGCCCTTCGCCGCTCGCCTGCAGGCGCCAAGGCCGCGCCGAGAGGTCCGCCGGAATCCGCAGCTTCGCCCATCTCCGGGGCGCCAGTTCGCCGAGCGCGACCGGGAATGATTCGGAGAAGCGACCGAGCGCCAGCTGCACCGGCTTCGTCGCCATCAGCGCCGCACCGCCGCGGCCGAGCGGCAAGACCAGGGAGCCGTCGTCGAGCGGCGCCCGCTCACAGCTCTTGCCCATCTGGCCAGGCGCCAGCTCCAGGCTCAGCGCCGCGGCCATCACCTTGTCGCCCGGCACCCGTGCGTGTTCGGGCGCCTCGGCCAGTTCGGCTTCGCTGTAGGCGGGGGAGCCGTCCCCGTCCCGGGCTTCGAAGTACGGAGTGGCTTCGAGCGGTACATAGCCGGTGTCCGCGTCCGCTTCTTCGATCCGGAAGCCGGGCTCGATCCGCGGTCGGGTGATTTCCAGGGCGGCGAGGTCGGCGCGCTCGATCTGGCTGGTGCGGAGGTAGCTCTCGTAGGCTTCGTGGAAGAAGACGGCGTTCGGGATCACCGCCGCCGCCAGCACCACCAGCGCCGGGATCAGCAGTCGCCGCTGGAAGCGGATGTCGGCGAGCAGGCCGGCGGCGATCATCAACAGGAAGGCCCCACCCGGGTACTGGTAGCGGCTGGCCGAGGCGTCGCGTCCGGGCTTGACGTCGAAGCCGCCAAGGAACCAGTAGACGAAGGCGACGGCCAGCACGACCCAGAGCGAGCGGGGAACCCGCGGCATCTTCCAGAGGCGCCAAAGCGCGAGGATGATCAGCGCGGCGGCCAGCGGTCGACCCCAGTCGAGGCCGTTGGGCTCGGTGATCCCTTCAGCCGGGATCGCCAGCCCGAGCAGGGCGGCGATCGCGGCGCCGATCGAGTCGAAGACCCAGATCGGCGAGCGAACGACGTTGTGGAGGGAGAGAGCGCTTTCGGCCTCGTGCCCCCAGCCGATCCACCAGGCGACGTAGATCAGCGCCGGCACGGCGACGATGAAAACGCGCCCCAGCCAGGGCCGCTCTCGGCGGCGCAGGAATATGTCGAGGGCGGCGCCGGCGGCGAATGCGACCCAGAGGCTGGAGAAGAGCAGCGAGACAGTCAGCCCGAGCCAGGCAAGGCGGTCGCCGGTGCGGTCGTGGCGGTCGAGCGCGACCAGCATCGCCAGCCCCCCGGCCATCGAGCCGAGGAAGGTGATCGAGGCGAACCAGAGGAGGTCGTCGAAGGCGGCGCCGCAGAAGAGCAGCGCCACCATCCCGAACAGGGCCACCCATTCGCCGACCCGGCGCCGGCACCAGAGGAAGAGGAACCAGACGCCGAGCAGGAAGAGCGCCGTCGAGACCAGCTTGAAGGGCAGCATCGATTCGATCCCGAAAGCGGTGATCAGGAGCTTCCAGATCGTCACCGGCCCGGCGACGAAGTGCTCGTTGTCGGGACGTACCCAGTTCTCGAGATCGGCGCCGCGCCGGTAGACGATGTAGACCCAGTCGTCGAGCAGGAAGCTCAGTTTCTGGCCGAGGACGACGATGTAGACGGCGGCGGCCGCCATCGCCGCCAGCAGCACCGGCGTCGCCCCGGGGCGGCGGGCGCTCATCTCCTCATCGCTCCGCGCCGGTAGTCGCCGCGGCTGAGATGGTGCTCGAGGAAGACGTAGAGGACGATGAAGAGGTAGCGGCTGCCCATCTCGTTCAGCGCCAGCTTCGAGACCCCGGCTTTGCGGTTGGTCCAGGAGATCGGGACGATCCCGTAGCTGTAACCGCGGACCACCGCCTTCAACGGCAGCTCCACGGTGAGGTTGAAGTGCTGGGAGAGGAGCGGCTGGATGGCTTCGATCGTCTCCCGGCGGTAGGCCTTGAAGGCGTTGGTGGTGTCGTTGTAGCCGTGGCGGAAGAGGAGGCGGATGGCGAAGTTGACGATCCGGTTCATGATCAGCTTCGTCCGCGGGTAGTCGACGACGCGGGCGCCGGGGACGAAGCGCGAGCCGAAGGCGCACTCGTAGCCTTCCTCCAGCAGCCGGTGGTAGGCGACCAGGTCCTCGGGGTTGTCGGAGCCGTCGGCCATCATGATCGCCACCGCGTCGCCGCCGAACTGCTCTAGGCCGCAGCGAACGGCGAAGCCGAAGCCGGGCGGGTGGTAGGAGGTGAGGCAGCGGACCCGCGGGTTCTCGGCGCCGATCGCCTCGACGATTTCCTTGGTGCGGTCGCTGCTGTTGTCGTCGACGACGAGGACGTCGTACTCGATCGCTTCGCTGTCGAGCCTGGCGACGACGCCTTCGACGGTCGGGCCGACCGAGCCCTCCTCGTCGTGGGCGGGGATCACGACCGAGAGCTTCATCCGCTGGCCTCGTCCGGTCGGCAGACGCGCGCCGGCGCTCCGGTCAGCAGCCGCAGCTTCCATGGGGTCGAGGCCTTGTCCCGCGGGATCGCCAGCCGCCCCGCTTCGCCGGCGCCGATGCCTTCGATCAGGACCGGCGCCGCCCCGGTCGAGAAGCGGCTCAGCTCGAAACGTTCGATCGGGCCGCTGCCCGCCTGGATCGTCGTCGTCCCCGGTGGCAGGGTGATGATCGGCGAGGCTTCGCCTTCGCTGGGCACGGTCACGCAGCCGCTCGACGGCACTTCGGAGCCCGGGATCGTTTCCAGTTCGATCCCGAGGGCGCCGAAGATGACCTTGTCGGCGGCGTAGCGGACGAACTCGGGGCTGTCGGCGATTTCGGCTTCCGAGTAGGCGGGCGAGCCCCACGCTTCGCGGGCGGCGAAGTAGGAGCCGGCGTCGACGTTGACGAAGCCGGTGTCGACGACGTCTTCGCTGAGGACGAAGCCCGGGTCGACCGTGCCTTCGGCGATGTCGAGCCCGCCCAGCCCGGCTTTCTCCAAGCGGCTGATCGGGCGGTAGGTGTTCTTGAAGGCGGAGTTCAGATCCTGCAGGTTGCTGAGGATCGAGCAGGCCGTGACGATGGCGACCGCCGCCAGCGCCGCGCGGCCGATCCGCAGCCCCCGCTCCAGCTCCGGCCGCAGCACCTCGGCGGCGATCATGAAGAGGAAGACGACGGCGAGGTACTGGTAGCGGCTGGAGTCGGCTTCGCGGCCGGGCATCTGGTTGAAGCCGGCGAGGATCCAGAAGGAGCCGCCGACCGCCAGCGCCACCCAGAACCAGCGCGGGACCCGCGGCAGCCGGTAGAGCCGCCAGACGGCGAGGAAGGCGAGGGCGATCGCCAGCGGCCGCGACCAGATCAGGCGGTCATGGACGGTGAGGCTGTTGTTGGCGAGGCCGGTGGCGGAGCCGACGGAGACGGCGAGGCCGTCGAGGACGTAGAGCGGCGTGCGGGCGACGTTGTGGAGGCTGAGGGCGGATTCGGCGGTGTGTCCCCAGCCCAGCCACCAGAGGGCGTAGACGGCGAGCGGCACGAGGAAGACGTAGAGCCGGCGCCGGCGTTCGTCCCCCAGCAGCACGAAGACGGCGGCCCCGATCGCGAAGGAGAGGCCGAGGCTGGAGAAGAGGATCGAGACGACGAGCAGCGCGCAGGCGAGGATCTCGCCGCGGCGGTTCTCCCGTTCCAGCGCCAGCAGGGCCCCCAGCCCGGCGGCGACTGAGCCGAAGTAGGTCATCTGGAAGGACCACAGCAGGTCTTCCCAGGCCGATCCGAGGAAGAGGACGATCGCGGTCCCCGCCAGCGCCGGCCAGTCGCCAACCCGGCGCCGCAGGTAGACGAAGAGGAGGGCGGCGCTGAGCAGGAAGAGGCCGACGGAGACGATCCGGTAGGGCAGCGCCGACCCCATCCCGACCGTCGCCAGCAGCGCCTTGTAGATCAGCACCGGCAGGGCGACGATGTGCTCGCCGTGGGGGTCGAGGATCGCGTCGGCGCTGAAGTCGCGACGGTAGAGGAGGAACTCCCAGTCGTCGAGCAGGAAGGTGAGCTTGGAGCCGAGGTAGAGCAGCAGACAGCCCGAGGCGCCGAAGAGCCAGATCAGAAGGAGGAGTACCGGAGTGCCCATCCCCGCCCCGCGCGGGGCGCCTGCGTGGAGAGGGCGAGGGCCGTCTGTGCCTAACGCCACCCGGGAAAGTTATCTTCGCTCCCTCCGGCGAGGCCTCCACGTCTCCTCGGGCCCGGGACCAACCGATGAGGTGGCGCAGGCGGCACCCGCCCGGCCGATGCTCGATTATCTAGTCGCAGATGGCGGTCGAGACCACCAATGACGGCCCGAGGACCTCGCGCGGGCGCAAGTTCGACGACGAGCCCGTGGTGATCGAGGCACGCGGGGTCGCCAAGTCCTTTCGCCTCCCGGTCAACAAGATCAGCTCGCTGAAAGAGCAGGTCACCACCCTCTCGCGGCCTGGCTACCGGGAGCTCCGCGCCCTTCGCGACGTCTCCTTCGAGGTCCGCCGCGGCGAGTTCTTCGGCATCGTCGGCCGCAATGGCTCCGGCAAGAGCACGCTGCTGAAAGTGCTGGCCAGCATCTACGCCGCCGACGCCGGCCGGGTGCGGATGGCCGGGCGGCTGGCCCCCTTCATCGAGCTGGGCGTCGGTTTCAACCCGGAGCTGACGGCGCGTGAGAACGTCGAGTTGAACGGGGTGATGATGGGGCTGGAGCGGCGCCAGGCGCGCAGCCGACTCGGCGCCGTCCTCGAGTTTGCCGAGCTGGAGGAGTTCGTCGACATGAAACTGAAGAACTACTCCTCGGGGATGCTGGTCCGGCTCGCCTTCTCGGTGATGATCCAGTCCGACGCCGAGATCCTCCTCATCGACGAGGTGCTGGCGGTCGGCGACGCCGCCTTCCAACAGAAGTGCGCCGACGTCTTCCACGAGATGCGCGACTCCGAGCGGACGGTCATCCTCGTCACCCACGACATGAGCGCGGTCGAGCAGTACTGCCACCGGGCGATGCTGCTGCACGACGGCGAGGTGCGGGCGACCGGCGACCCCGGCGAGGTCGCCCGTAAGTACCTGCGCCTCAACTTCGAAGCGGCTCCGAGCAGCGGCGGCGACTCGCTCGGCGAAGTCGCCGACATCGTCGTCGAGGACGCTTGGTTAGAGGACGAGGACGGCAAGCCGGTGACCAACGTCGAGAAGGGGTCGGCCATCAGCTTCTGTGCCGAGCTCGAGGCGAAGCGAGATGTCGATAAACCCACCTTCGGATTCACCTTCGTCAACCCCGACGGGGTCGAGGTGGTCGGCTTCGGCGTCCCCAAAGAGGAGCTGCCCGACCGCGTCAGCGCCAGCCAGCAGATTCAGATCCGCAGCAAGATCGAAAACCGTCTTGCCCCCGGTCGCTACCTAGTCCGCTGCTGGATTCACCGCAACCGCAACCTCTCCGACATCGTCCTCTACTCCCCCCACATCTTGGACTTCGTCGTCTTCGGCAAAGACGAGGCGGGCGTGGCTTTCTTCGAGACCGACGTCGAGCTCGAGCTGAAGGGAGGGGAGCGCGAGTGAGCGCCGAGGCCCCGGCCCCTGCGAGAACGCTGGAATTGCGCGAGGTTCGCGGCCCATCCGCCACCGGCGGCGGCAGTCGCCGCTTTTTCGAACTCCTTTGGCTGATCTCGGCAACCGAATTCAAGAAAAGCTTCCACGGCACCGCGTTTGGCTACCTCTGGTCGCTGATCCGGCCGCTGATGCTGTTCGGCGTCCTCCTCGTTGTCTTCACCCGGATCATCAGGTTCGACGTTGCGAACTATCCCGTCCTGCTGCTCTTCAATTTGGTCGTCTTCGGCTTATTTCAGGAAGGGACGGGAGGTGCTGTCGGATCGGTGCTTGCGCAGGAGGGGATCGTTCGCAAGACCCAGTTCCCGCGGTTGGTGATTCCGCTCTCGTCCGTGGTGGTCGCCTTCTTCACTCTCGCTCTCAATCTGATCGCTGTTTTCGCCTTCATCCTCATCTACGGAATCGACCCGATGTGGACTTGGCTGTTTCTTCCGGTGATCCTGGTTCTCGTTCTGGTTCTGACCGGCGGGGTCTCACTGTTGATCTCGGCGCTCAACGTGCGCTTCCGCGATGTCGCGATCATTTGGACGGTGGTCGCGACCGTGCTCATGTACGGCAGCCCGATCATCTATCCCCTCAACATCATCGAACCGAGCTTCCTCCGTGACGTGCTTTTGGCAAACCCTCTCACCCTGATCTTCGAGCAGGCGCGCCACTGGATCATCGACCCGGAAGCGGAAACTGCCCTCCAGGCTGCCGGCAGCTGGCTCAACATGCTCCCCGCCGTCGCGATCTACGTCGTCACCTGCCTCCTCGGCATCTGGGTCTTCAAGCGCGAGGCCCCGAAGATCGCCGAGCGCCTCTAGAGCAGATTCGCCGAGTCCGCGTGAAGCGTCGGTATGCGACGGCTTTCGCGGACTCGAGAGTTGCTCAGTCGCCGGTGCCGGAGAAGAAGTTGACGGAGACGATGCGGCGCATCGGGTACTGGTCGTAAGGGAGGGCGCCGCGCCAGCGGTTGTGGGACTCGGCGGAGACGAAGTAGGTCTCGGGGTCCGCCGCAAGCTCGGCGAGGGCGGTGTCGAGGTCGGCGTCGGCAATGCCCATGCCCGTGGCGATGCGGCGGAGTTTCTCCAGGTGCTCCTCGGCGCCCCAGCCGGCGAGGACGTGGTCGACGGCGTGGATGGAGACGCCCTGCTGC
>Ga0070683_100000635_pt1 | contig 25280 bp, 24 predicted proteins | sample KBSC713LmetaG_FD_64662 | JGI IMG/M metagenome (GOLD analysis project Ga0070683, IMG submission 64662) | Corn rhizosphere microbial communities from Kellogg Biological Station, Michigan, USA - KBS C7.1-3L metaG | ecosystem: Host-associated > Plants > Roots > Rhizosphere ... | reverse complement strand
ACCGAGCTCTTCTTCCGCCAGGTGGTCGGTCGCTTCATCCGCACCATCCCGGGGCCGCGCCGCCAGATGAGCTATCTGCTGATGCCGGCCGACTCGCGACTGAAGGCGCTTGCCCACGAGATCGAGCTGGAGCGGCGGCACGCGCTCGATCTCTCGCCGGACGCCGAGGAGGAAGAGGTCGAGCTCGACGACTTCGAGCCGGAGCGGCCCGAGCCGGGCGCCGGCTTTGCCGCCCTCAGCTCGGGCGACGCCGAGCTGGACGAGGCGATCATGAGCGAGACCGCGCTTCAGCTCTTTCCGACCGACGACCCCAAGCCGACGAAGAAGACGACCGCCGTCGCCAGGGCCGAGGCCGCGGCGGAGGATCCCGAGCCCGAGCGGGAGTCGGCCTACGCGACCCGGGAGCGGCTGCGCGGCGAGCGCAGCCGCCTGGTCGCCAACGTCGCCCGCCGCACCGGCAAATCGCACCGGGAGGTCCAGGGGCGCATCAACCGGGCCACCCGGGCGCGTTCGGTCGCCGGCGCCACCATCGACCAGCTCGAGCGCGGCAACGCGATGTTGCGCCGTGAGCTGCGGCGGTGAGATCCACCGATGCACGGTCGGGACCCAGGTCCCGGCCGCCGGAGCTTCAAGGCTCGATCACGTTTGCCGGGTCCGGCTTCTCCGAGGGACCGGCTTGGCTGTAGTCGCCGAAAGGGCCGTCGCGGTCGACGACGGCGGCCGGGACGCCCTCCTGCGCGGCGCGCTCGATGAAGCGCTTGGCCTCGGGGGTGTTACGCATCAGTCCATCGAGAATCGGACCCAGGGTCTGGGTCGAGGCGAGTCCCATGTTCTCGTAGGCGTGATTAACGACGAGCTTCATCGCAGCGAGCTGGGACGCTGGGATCGAGACCAGCTGGCGGGCCGTCAGGGCGACCTCCTCCTCGAGGCGCTCGAAGGGCACCGCGCGGTTGATCAACTCGACCTCCGCCGCTTCGATTCCGGAGAGCGGCTTGCCCGTCAGGGCGTACTCCTTGGCCTTGGCCAGGCCGAGACGATAGAGCCACATCCCCGAGAGGTAGGCACCCCACATCCGTGAGTAGGGGGTCCCTATCCGAGCGTCCTCACTGGCGATCACAAGGTCGGCGCAGAGCGCGAAGTCGCTGCCGCCTCCAACGCACCAACCGTGCACCTGGGCGATCACCGGCTTCGGCGAGCGCCAGATGCTCATCAGCTTCTGCGTCGGCGCCATGGCGGGCGCCGTGGCGGCCACGAAGTCCTTACCAGGATCCCACTGCCCATCGGTGGTCAGGTTCTGGTCCCAGTGATGAAAGCCACCGCCAAAGTCATAGCCGGCGCAGAACGCCCGGCCCGCTCCGCGCAGGACGATCACCTTCACCGCCGGGTCTTCGACCGCGAGTTGAACTGCCGCCTCCACCTCTTCCGGCATCGGCGGGACGATCGTGTTGAGCGCATCCGGGCGGTTGAGGGTGATCGTCGCGACCCTGTCTGCAACGTCGTAAAGGAGGGTTTCAAAGCCAGGCGCGCCACTGTCGATCTCGGGCTCCATAGTCATTGAGCCGATCCTTCCACAATCCGCCATCCCGGCGGGCGTGACCGCCGACCCCGATGAGCGGGGCCGGCAGTCGTTGCCTAAGGGCTATTTAGCGGCCCATTTTTTCCCGGCGAAGGTGCCACCCAGAGCGTTGTTCCAGTTCGCCTGTAGGCGAACTTTCGCGCCACCCCAGCTGAGGTTGGTGCCTGCCGCATCATTGATCGTCGGCGAGGTTTCGAAAACGTGTTCGAGGGCGGTGCCCGGCGAGGGGATCCGCGCCGAGAAACTGCCTTCCGCGGTTATCAGAAGCCCCGGGGAACCGCAGGTCGAGCCCATTTTCCATTCAAATGCCACTTTGCCCGTTGCGGGGGTCAGCTTCTCGTCGATGCCGCTTTCAACTGTGGTCAGTTCGCCGTTGAGCGTCGGGTTGGTCACGGTTATGAGCGTGCATTTCGCGCCCCCGCTGTATTCGAAGAGGCATTCCGGGATCCCGAAATGCAGGGTTCCTTTTCCGCCCGGCAGAATGGTCCCTTCGCTCGAGGTCACGGGGCAATGCCAGTGGGTAATGACTCCCGTCCCCGGCGCAATGAATTCGAAATTTAGTTCGGATGTTGTAGGGAATTTCAAGCTCGCCGCGGCCGTCAGCGGCGAACCTTCGACCGTCCATTCATGGGCCTGAGCAGCCGATGCCGCCGAGCCCCCCAGCACGAGCACTGCCAGCAGCGCGGTTCCGGTCCGCGCGATTCGCTTCCTCATCTGAACTCCCTCCTCCCCCGGTCCCAGCCCGAGGGATCGTCTCCCGTTTCCCCAGTAACCTCGCCAAACAGCTTTATGAACCAGTACGTTTGTATTTCAGAAAAGCTCGGACGGAAGCCCTCGTGGACAGATATAGGGCGCTCGGTCAGTAGGTTCGCTGCGCCTCGCGCTGGCGCAGCTCGATCCGCCGGATCTTCCCCGTCAGGGTCTTCGGCAGCCCGTCGACGAACTCGATCCGCCGCGGGTAGGCGTAGGCGGAGAGACGATCGCGCACGAAGGTCTTGATCTCCTCGGCGAGCTCGTCAGATGGCTCGTCTCCCTCGGCAAGGACTACGAAGGCCTTGACCACCGAGCCGCGCCGCTCATCTGGCGAGGCAACCACGGCTGCCTCGGCGACCGCGGAGTGCTCGAGGCAGACCGACTCGACCTCGAAGGGGCCGATTCGGTAGCCGGCGGCGATGATCACATCGTCGGCGCGGCCCTCGTACCAGACGTAGCCGTCCTCGTCTTCGCGAGCCGCATCCTTCGAGTGAAACCACTCGCCGCCAAAGGTCTCCTCAGAAGCCTCCGGCTGGCGCCAGTAGCCGAGTGGGTAGTGAGGGTTGGAACGGGCGCGGAGGCAGATCTCGCCGCGCTCGCCTCGGGGGACGGGGTTCTCGTCGGGGTCGAGGATCGCGACGTCCCAGCCGGGCATCGGCTTGCCCATCGAGCCCTCTCGCACCTCCATCCAGGGGAAGTTGCCGCAGAGCGGGTAGGACTCAGTGAGCCCGTAGTAGTCGAGGACGGTGACCCCGTACTGATCGCGGAACCAGCGGATTGCCTCGGGGTTGAGCGGCTCGCCGGCCGAGCAGACGACGCGGAAGCTTTGGGGGTAGCGCTCGCGTGCGTCTTCGATCGCCATCATCGAGCGGATCGCCGTCGGGGTGGCGAAGACGTTCGAGGCTTCGTAGCGAGAGAGGAAATCCAGCTGCTTGCGGGGATCGAAGCCGCCGGCGCGCTGGTAGACGAGCTGGACCGCGCCGAGTCGCCAGGGCCCGAGCAGCGGACAGATGCCGGCGGCCCAGGCCCACTCCCCCATGCCGTGGAAGCGCTCGCCCTCTTGCACCTCGTGGCAGAGCTCGAACTCGTTGTGGGCGAGCAGGTAGCGGTGAGCGTGGACGATGCCCTTGGCGAGGCCCGTGGTGCCGGAGGTGTAGTAGAGCTGGGCGGGGTCCTCGGCGGAGGTGTCGGCGGTCTCGAAGGCGTCGGACTCAGGCGCGAGCAGGCTCGGCTCGAGGATGACGAGGCGAGGGCCGTCAAGACCCTCGAAGCGCGAGGCGTTCGCGGCGTCGGTGACCAGCACCTTCGGTTCGGAATCGGTGACCCGGTGTGCGATTCCCTCGTCCCCGTAGAGGACCGACATCGAGAGCAGGATCGCGCCTAGCTTCCAGGTCGCGAAGAACAGTGCGGCGGTCTCCGGGGTGGGCGGCAGGACCAAGGCGACCCGGTCGCCCCTTTCCACCCCGAGCCCGGCGAGCAGATTGGCGGCCTGATTGGAGAGCGACTGCATCTCGCCCCAGTGGACCTCCCGCTTGGCGCCTTCGTGATGCTCGTGGAGCATCGCCAGCGCGTCGGGGTCGCGGGCGTCGCAGACGTCGGCAGCGATGTTGTAGCGGGCGGGGACCTGCCACGAGTACCGGTCGCGCAGCTCTGCGTAGCGCCCGCTGCTCATCTCAGGATTTGTGGTGCCGGTGCGTTTTTTTCAACTTCACGCACCTCGGCTTACCTTTGACCGTCCTCTTCTTGAAGCCCTTCTTGCACTGCAGCGGTTTCGGTTTCGGCCCCGGCGCCGGGATGGGCGTCGAACCGGTGCCGCCGGCGCCGGTACCCGCGCCGCTGCCACCGCCGGTAGGGCCACTTCCGCTGCCTCCACCCGGGTCGACAGGAGGCGGTTCGCCCGCTTGAGTCTCGACCGCCCCCGCGTCGCAATTGGTCTTATTCGCGCCTGGGCGCGGCTGGCCACGCTGGTCTTCGTGGACGGTGCAGGAGGCCGCCGGGACCGCGCCGATCGCGGAGCCGCCCGCGGCGGGCAACAGCGTTTCGGTCGGCCCACCGTTGTCGGCAAGCACGCCAAGCAGCGGATCAGCGACTTTACCGGGGCAGGTGAGGTCGTTCCAGGTGACGTTGCCGCCCTGGTCGACGATGTCGGTGTAAGTCGGGAGGTAGCGCTGGTAGCAGTTGGCATCGCCCGCGAGGTTGCTGCCATTGTTGGCGACGATCGAGTTCTTTATGTAGATCGCGGAGCCGCTGGCGTCGTAGCGGCCGCCGGTGTCGATCCCAGCGCCCAGGCCACGTTCGCCGCAGCATCCGCCTCTTTCCGGCACGGCTGAGTTGCCGGTGAGGCCACCGGCACCGAGGCCGTTCCCGGCGATCGTCACGTGCGTGAGGATCACTTCGGAGCCGCTCGTCGCGCCCTCGGACCAGATGCCACCACCGTCGCCTCCCCAGCCGCCGATGCCGCCGCCCAGCGTCGATTCTGCTCCACCGCCGCCGGCTCCGCCGGTGCCGCCGTCGCCAGTCAGGTTGCCGTAGATCGTCACGTTCGTCAGGTAGGCCGGAGAGTGCCCTCCGTATCCGCCGCCGGTGAGGAGACCGCCGCCGCGACCGCCGCCACCGCCGCTGCCGGCCCGGCCGCTGTCCGCGAAGTGCCCGTATTTGCTCGGGCCGCCGCCGGGGCCCGAGCCGCCGCCGGTGCCGCCGGCCCCGGTGGCGTTGCCGCTGATCGTCGAGTTGGTCATCGTCAGGCTGCCGCCGTTATAGATGCCGCCGCCGCCTTTCAGGTAGTCCCAGAAGGTTCCCTGGTCTTTGCGGTACTGCTTGCCGCTGTTGCCGCCATCGCCGCCGTCGCCACCTCTGCCTGGGCTGAATTCTTCGACTTCTCCGGTGCCGATCGCGCCGGTTCCGCCTTCTCCGCCCCGCCCGGTGAAGTTGCCGCTGATCGTCGAGCCGTCGATTGTCAGGGCGCCCGCGTTGTAGATGCCGCCGCCGTCCCCTGACGCGCCGCCGGTCCCTCCGTCCCCGCCATCGGGGAAGTGACCGATCGCGTTGACCCCCTGGCCACCATCGCCGCCCCTGCCACCATCGCCGGTGAAGTTTTTGCTGATCGTCGACTGCCTGATCGTGAGGCTCGCGCCGGGTTCGTTGAATATGCCTCCACCTGAACCCCCCTTGCCACCACTCCCACCGCTGCCTTCCAGAGGGCCGTTCATCCCCAAGTCGCCTTTGCCGGTGTGATTTTCGGTCAGCACCACGTGTTTAAGTGTCAGCGAGCCCTTGTTGAGAATCCCCCCGCCGTTGCCGACGACGTTTTCCGTGTAGAGCCCTGGGGCGAACCCGCCGTCGGGCGTGTGGCCTTTGGTGATCTCGAGACCGGCCAGTTCGACCGTCGCGGAGGCCTTCACTTCCATCACCCGGTCACTGCCGCCTTTGATCACCGTCCCGGCGGGGTTGCTTTCGTCGCCGACGATCGCCATGTGCCCCTGGTTGACGACGAGCTGGGGGCCCAGCGTGATCGTGTTGGCGGGGAGGTGGATCGTCGTCGTCGGGCTTTCGACGCTGCCGCAGCTGTTGCTGGTGCCCGCTTCGACCGCTTCGATCACGCTGCGCAAGCTGCAGCCGCCGCTGTCGCCGGTCGAGTCGACGGTCATCGCCGCGCCCGCCGCCGAGCAGAGCGAGAGTGCCAAGAGCGCTGAGGCCGCGATGGACGCCAAGCAAAAGCGAAGAACCCGAGTGATGATCGTCCCCCTGAGTAGCCGACTGTTCGAGCGCATCCTGCCAGGCCAGGATCGAACCTTCAACCGGCCGCGCTTCAACCGCCGAGTCGCTCAAAAACTTGACACAAAGCCACTTAGATTTAATAATTTCCCGGAAACCAGAGCAAAGCCCACGACGGGCATTTCGAGAGGAGGTATTCGAGATGGCAATCGTGAGATGGGACCCCGGCCGAGATCTGGATCTGTTGCAGAGCGACGTCAATCGCCTCTTCGACGCCTTCTTTGGCGCCCGCGGCACCAACCGCAGCAACGGCGGCTCTGCGCAGCGCTGGGTTCCGGCAATGGACCTGACCGAAGAGGAGAACGAGTACATCCTGCGCGCCGACCTCCCCGGGCTCAGCGAGGAAGACGTCGAGATCGAAGTCAAGGACGACGTGTTGACGATCTCAGGGGAGCGACGCTACGAGCACGAAAATCGCCATGAGGGCTTCTACCGTGTGGAGCGCTCGTTCGGACGCTTCTCGCGCTCGCTCGACCTGCCGAGCGGGATCGACGCAGAGGCACTCAGCGCCGACTTCGATCGCGGTGTCCTCGAGGTCCACATTCCCAAGCCCGAGCAGGGCACCCCGACCAGGGTGCCGATCGGTGCCGGCTCGGCGCCAAAGGCCGAGGACTAAGGCTGTTCCCATCCAAGGAAGGGAAGGCCATGAACCGGGCCCTCGCCGCCTGCCTGGTCTGCGGTTTCGTCACCCGGCGCCATAGTCACATCGGCGCCGGGGGACGCTGCGCAGGACAGGTGCTAGGGAGGGCCGGGCCCGGTTCGCCGCGGTCCGGCGGCCCAGATCGCGACCGATGCCGGCACCAGTAGCGAGGCGAGGGTAAGGATCTCGGTGGCACCGTCGGCCGTGCCGAAGCCTTCGAGGTGGGAGACGTGGAAGCCGAAGTGGAGCACCGCGACGGTGAGAAAGCCGGTGCTGGCGGCAAGGACGAGTTCGCGCCCGGGCCTCCAGACAGCCCAGGCGAGGATCACCGCGAAGCCAAGGTAGAGACCGCCGACGTCGCTGACGAGGTGCTGGTTATAGGGAGGCAACCGCTCGACCCAGTGGGCGAAGAACGGGAAGTCATCGAAGAACGTCCGCGGCGCGAAGGCGGCGAGAGCTCCCAGTGCCAGGCAGTTCAGGCAGAGCACGCCGAGGCTGATTCGGGCCGCAGGCTGAGACCTCATGAGCCCGCCGGCCTCAGCCCGGCCAGCTTCTCTGGATTACGGACGACGTTGATCGCGACGATCCGCCCAGCATCGATGGTCAGCGAGTAGACGCTGGTCGTCTCCTCCTCTTCGACCACGATTCCCGTCGCGCCGTTGACAGACGCAAGGCGGCCGTGTCCTCCTCTTCCGGCCCTGGCCGAGGCGCGGGCGAGACCGATCAGCATCTGGCCAATCCGCCTCGCGCCGCGCAAAGGCTTGGCGGCAGTGGGAACACGACCGCCGCCGTCGGCGCGCAGCACCGCCTCGGGGTCGAGCAGCTCGAGCAGCGCCTCGAGGTCGCCCTCCTGCCAGGCGAGGACAAAGGCGGCGGCGACCCGGTCCTCCTCCTCAGAGCTGGCCGGGAACCGGGGCTTGCCCGCCTCGACGTGGGCTCTGGCACGGGCGGCGAGCTGGCGCACCGCCGCGGGGGAACGCCCGACTACCTCGGCCACCTGGGCAAAGGGAAGCTCGAATACATCGTGGAGCAGGAAGGCGGTGCGCTCTGCGGGCGAAAGCCGTTCGAGAACGAGAAGCAGGGCGGTCGAGACCGACTCGTCAAGCGTCGGGTCGGCGCCGAGCTCATCGACCACCGGCTCGGGCAGCCACTCGCCGACATAGGTCTCACGGCGCCGCCGGGCGGTCCCGAGAGCGTCGAGGGCGAGCCGGCCGACGACGGTGGTCAGCCAACCGCGAAGGTCTTCGATCTCATCCACGTCGATCCGTTGCAGCCTCAGCCATGCCTCCTGGACAACGTCTTCGGCTTCGCTGAGGCTGCCGAGGATCCCGTAGGCGACCCGGGTCATGTGCGGGCGCAGGCGCTCGAACTCGCTTGACAGCTCACTCATTCCAAGCACCCATCTTCACCTCGGTCACGTCCTTTCGATCTCAAAGTCCTACCTGAAGGACGAAACGCGGGCCCCGATCTGTGACATCGGGACCCGCGCGCCCCGAAGCCGGGTAGCGCTCAGATGCGTTGGCCGATGGCGAGCGCGATCGCTTCGGTGGCTTTCCGGGCAGCCGGGTCGACGAACATGCCAAAGAATCCGTGGGGCAGGTTCGGGAAGCGCTGCACCTCGACCTCGACCCCAGATCCGTCGAGGCGCTCGCCGAAGGCCTCGGCCTGGTCGCGCAGCACGTCCATGCCGGCGCTGGCGATGTAGGTCCTCGGCATCTCCGAGACCTCTGGTGCTGCCATCACCGAGAAGCGGGGGTCGCGGAGATCGGCCTCTGCGGGTGCGTAGCGGCGCATGTCGCGCTCCACGATCCGCCGGCTGAGGGGAGTGTTGAAGAGCCGGGTCGATTCGTATCGATCCAGATCGGCGTCCAGCGCCGGGTAGATCAGGGCCGCCAGTCTCGGCCGGTAGGTCCGATCGGCGCCGAGCAGCAGCGCCGCCGCCGAAGCCAGGTTGCCGCCGGCGCTGTCGCCGAGGATCGCGATCCGATTGCGGGCGACGCCGAGCTCGGAGGCGCGATCGACCGCATCGACGAAGCCGGCGACGACATCCTCGAAGGCAGCCGGGAACCTCGCCTCCCAGCAGAGCCGGTACTCGAGCGCCAGGACCTTGATCTGAGCGGCCTTGGCGAGGTAGGCGCAGACGCCGTCGTAGGCCTCGATGCTCCCCACCTGCCAGCCGCCACCGTGAACGAAGACGGCGAGGCCGGGGTCCTCGGGCAGCTGCGCGGGCTCATAGAGCCGCGCCCGGCGCGGCTCTCCATCGCCGCCTCGCACGGTCAGGTCCCTGCGACTCGCATCGTCGATTTGGGCAAGCGCGGCGGCTCGTTGCAGGCGCTCGAACAGCGCCAGCTGCATCGCCGTCGGGGGATCGGCGGCCGCCATCAGCCCGCGCTTGGCGGCATTTGCGAGGAACTGCATGCGAGGGGTGAGCCGCTGTCCATCGATCCTCGGCCGCCTCCCCGCCAGGGGAAGGAAGGCGGCAGCCGGAAGCGAGAGGACCGCGTGGGCGGCCCGATCGGCGAACTTGCTCAGGCGAGCGGACATCGGCCCTCGGCACCCACCCGCGACACCGCCACACAGGGTGGCAATTTGTCTTGGTTCACATTGAGAGGACGACGCGGCGGCGGCAAAATGTGACAACGGACCGGGTGGCGAGGGGTGTCATAGTCGCCCGGTGAGCCTCCTAGCAGAGATCCGCGCAGCCAAGCCCTCCGAAGGCGAGGCGCTGGGCGAGCTGCACCGGCGCTCCTCCTCGATCTGGGCCGAGGATCGGCCCCATTTCGAAGCACGCCCGGAGATCTTTGGGGTCAGCGCCGAGGCGATTCTCGAGCAACGCGTCCGTGTCGCCTTCGACGCCGAGGGCCGGCGGCTTGGCTTCGCCACGATCAGCACACAGCCGACTGGCGTCTGCGAGCTCGAGGATCTGTTCGTCGAGCCCAGGGCGATGAGGAAGGGCGTCGGGGCGGCGCTGGTCGAGGATGCGGCCGCCCGTGCGAGGCGAATCGGCGGCGAGCGGATGACCGTCGTCGCGGCGGAACGGACCCTGCCCTTCTACGAGCCCCTCGGCTTCGTCGTCGGCGAAGGGGTGCAGACCAGGTTTGCGCCGGCGCTCCGCTTGTGGCGAGAGCTTTGAACGATGGAGACCTCGACTTGTTCGAGGCGGGCCATCCACGATCCGGGAGATATGCGGCGATATGCGGCGTTTCGGGCACTCGAGCGCGTGAGTGCCTCAATCCGAGGTGGCGGTTTTGATTCCGGTCTCCCCAATTTCGGGGGCAGTCGCTGCGCGTTGCCCCCGCGGTGTATCGGTCCTGAACCCCGAGTCCTCACGAACGAACGCGGATGATCGTCTTTCCGGTGCTCCGCTCGGTCGGATTGAGGGCGGCGACGGCGTCGTCGAGGGTCGAGACCTCGCCGATATTCGTCCGCAGTCGTCCGTTCCGCAGCCGCTGGACGATCTCACTCAGTTGCGTCCGATCGGCCTCGACGACGAAGTCGACCGCCAGGCCGTCGGCAGGCGACGCCTCGGCCGGCCCGACGACCGATACCAGGGTTCCACCGGCCCGGATCAGACCCACGGACCGCTTCCCGATGTCGCCGCCGATGACGTCGAAGACCAGATCGACTCCGCCGACATCCTCCAAGCTGTCCCGCTCGAGGTCGACGAACTCCTGCGCACCGAAGTCGAGTGCCTTCTGACGGTCGGCGGCGCGTCCGCTGCCGATGACATAGGCGCCGGCCTCCCGTGCGAGCTGCGTCACCATCGTCCCGACTGCGCCGGCCGCGCCGTGCGCGAGAACGCTCTGCCCCGCCTTAAGGCGACCGTGATCGAACAGTCCCTGCCACGCGGTCAGGCCCGAGATCGGCAGGCTCGCGCCCACTGTGAAGTCGACGTCGCCCGGCAGCGGCGCGAGGTTGCGTGCCTCGATCGCGACATATTCCGCCAGCGTGCCATCGCGGTGCCAGTCGGCGAGACCGAACACACGCTGTCCCACCGACAGCCCCGTGGTGCCATAACCGAGGGCGGTGACCACTCCTGCAAGCTCGTGGCCGGGGATCGACGGTGCCCGATCAAGGGCGCGGCGATCGGTCCAGGTCGAGGGCCACTCCATCTCGGTCGGGACGAAGCCCGATGCATGAACCTGAACGATGACGTCGTTTATCGCTGCCGACGGCTCGGGCTGCTCCACCAATTTCATGCCAGCCGTACCCGCGGCCTCATCGGTCACCACAATCGCCTTCATCGGGCACCTTCCTGTGTCGAGTTTTCGCCTGAACCTCCCGCGCAGGAAGTTAGTTCAGCGGCGCAGCTCGGCTCCCAGCCGGGTGGCCAGCCGCACCGAGGCCTCGATCTCGGCCTTGCGGATCGACACGCTCTCGACGTTGAGCCCGAACGGGACCCCCAGCCTCCGACAGAACGCGATCAGGTCGACCGCCGTCGCGACGGCCTGCTCGTAGGAGGCCTCGAGGGTGTCGTCGGCATGGCGCAGCTCGTTCTCGATCCAGCGCGGGACGGTCACGCCGAGCCACTGCAGGAACTCCAAGGTCTTGAGCGAGCCGCAGACCGAGAAGCTGAACACGATCGGCACCGGCTCGAGGTTCTGCACGGCGCACTCGTGGTGGTAATCGGAGATCAGGTTCTTCGCCGCGTTGACGTCGTAGACGATCTGGGTGACGAAGAAGGAGCAGCCCGCGGCCTGCTTCGCGATCAGCCGCAGGTGCTCGTCGCCGAGGCGCGCGTGTCGCTCGGCGATCGCAACCCCGCCGAGCAGCAGCTCCGGCTGTATCTGGTCGCGCAGCTCGTAGGCTCGGGCAAGCGAGGTGAGAGCTGCCTTCTCGCGCGAGGAGGAGCCGACGAACACCGTCAGCGTCTCGGACGGATTCTGCTCCTCCAACCAGGAGCGGAAACGATCCTCTCGGTACTTGCCCACCGCGCGATAGACGATGGCGGGGACCTCCAGCCGGCCAAGGTCACGGTCGAGATAGTCGGCCGGGTCCATGGTCGGCAGGAACGGGAACGGGCGCTCGTCGGGATTGCGGTCACTCTCGTCGTCGATGTCGTAGAGGACGAGGCCGTCGATCGCCAACGGCCGCAGCCGCTCCAGGGTGACCCGACCGATCTCTGCCGCCTCGGACGGGCTCGTCGTCAGTCGCGGCGGAGTCACCGCGAAGAGCAGGAACTCGCCCGACCGAGCAGCGATGCGCCGTTGCAGATTCACGTGCGGAACCGTAACTAAGGGTCGCTTGGCCCGGGGCATACTCAAAGGCCAGTCAGCCAAGCTCGATCGGCAGCGTCCTAGCGCGGTTCAAATGCCGTCCGGTAGGCCGCGCTCGGTTGCGCCTGGCGGCAGTGACCGTTCGGCCGCGGCCGGGGCGATACCCAGGTCAGCCGCTCGGTAACCGAAGAAATCCCGCGCAGGGCGGGATCTCGGGTGAAGCGGCTGATGGGATTCGAACCCACGACCTTCTGCATGGCAATTAGGCAGGTCTTCAACCCCGGCCAACAGCGAATATGCTTATTTGCAGGGATTTTGTAGAGGCACCCCAGGTAGACGCAGCTCGGGAATGTGTGCGGATGTGCGCCGATATGCGGCCATTCGGGCACTCGTGCGCTCGAGTGCCCGAAACTCGAGATGGCGGTTTCATTTCCCTGGCCCGGCAACCGCAATCGGCAAACCCAGGTGGGTAAGCTGAACCGATGTCCACTTCCCGCGAGTACGAGGTTGTGCTGACGCCCGAGGCCGAGGGCGGGTTCAGCGTGGCAGTCCCCGCCCTTCCTGGCTGCACGAGCCAGGGCGAGACCCGCGAAGAGGCCCTGTCGATGATTCGGGAGGCGATCGAGGTCTACATCGAGTCGCTCGTCGCGCACGGCGACCCAATCCCAGGGCCGGTCGAGATCGAGCGAGTCACCGTCGCCGCGTGACGCCACGGCTCCCGGCCGTTACGCCACGCCAAGCGGTCCGCGGGCTGGAGCGCTGCGGCTGGAAGCTCGATCGGGTCAAAGGCAGCCACCACGTCTTCCGGCACCCCGATCACGCTCATCGGGTCGTCGTCCCGATGCACAGCCGCGACCTAGCCAAAGGCACGCTCAATCAGATCGTCAGCGCCTCGGGCTTGGATCGCACCGAGTTCCTGAAGCTTCTCTGAGGGCGCCTAGGCTGGGCGTTTTTAGAGAGGCACTCGACAGTACCTCCACTCACGTGGGTTGCGGCGGGACACACATCCGGGCGCGAGGTGGTTTGGCCGCTCGTTAGGCGTGGTATCCGAGCGACGTCCCCATCGCTCGGGCGGGGCCGTAGGACGGGAGTCATGGCATGAGAGTCAGAATTCGCGGATTTTTCGGCTGGCTCGACCAAGAGCCGATGCGGGTCGCGGACTTCTTTTACGTACTCACCGGAGGCGGAGACAAGGTGCGGCGATCACGCGGTCGCGAGCGTGAGGGCTTCGCGCTCTACTTCTTCTTCCTCGCGGTCGAGGTGTTTCTTGGTGGCGCCGCGCGCTGGATGATGACCCGCGGGGCGATCTTCTGGATCGATCTGGTCGTCCCCCTCGGGAGTTGGGTCTTGATGGTGCCCTGGATCATCGCATTGAGGCGCCCTGTCTGGTCGATGGCCGCGCTCGCTCACATCGGCGGGCACGGCGACGAGTGCCTCGATTCCGACATCGCCCACCGACCCGACAAGGAGGAGTGGCAGCAGATCTTCGTCGCGATGGCCGACCTCTGGACATATGACGTCAATATCCCGATGCCCAAGCGAGTCGTGATTGTTGATTATCCGATCGCCGGGGCGATGGTGCGCCGTGACACGCTGTTTTTTACTACAACCGCGATACAGTCCCCGGCGCTCCCGGCACTGCTCGGCCATGAGCTCTCCCACCTGCGCTCGTCGGACCCTTGGCTCGGGGTTGCGGTCGAGCGATTGGGAAAGGGGGTTGATCCCTATCCCGGGCTCCAGCTTGAGTACATGCCCGGAGCGTGGAAACTCCTCGGTCTGCTCTGCCTGCCCGGGCGTTGGGCAATCCGCCTAGCGCGCGGCGGGATGGGAGAACAGATGTTGTCCAGCCGTTGGACCGCCTACAAACTGGCGCGCGAGCTGACCGCGGACGCCTATGCTGCCTCGCTCGGCCAGGCCGAGCTGACCTGCCGGTATCTACGCTCGGTGCGCCCAGCGGACGATGGTCCGTCGCGGTTGATGGATGCCCTTACGCACCACCCGCCAGTGGGCGAACGGATCGCCCGTCTACGGGCGCTGCCGCGGCCAGTCCCGTTTGCCGACCTCGAAGACGATCCAGTTGCGGCGACGGGTCCACGCGAAGCGATCCGGGGCTCGGTAGGCAGCCCAGCCTCTGAAAACGTGGCGGAGAGGCGGCCGGTCGCAAAAGGCGTTGCTTCTAAGCGTCTTCGCCCTGGGGCTTAGAGGATTTCTCCTGGTACCCAAAGCAGTAGACGAGCCTGTTAGGAAATGCGTGCTTCGATCGCCCGCACCGCCTCAGTGGCTTTCCGTCCGATCTCCGGGTCATCGGCGAAGCGGCGCAGCGCCTCTGCCGCTCGCCGGTCGCCGATCTCGGCCAGCTTCGCGACGATGTCGCGGCGCAGATCAAAGTCGCGTCCTCCGATGGAGTGGATTCGTTCGGGGTGCTCAAGTGCATCGACCAGCGCATCGACTGCCGCCCGGGGCATCGCGCCCTCCAATCGCCTCAACAGCGCACCACCCTCGTTCATCCGCCTGACGCCCTTGAGCTTGCCGACGAAGCTTGCGACGGCGTCGGGGTACTGGACGGCGAACCTCTCCCATGCGTGAGCAAGCACCTCATCGTCCTCGCCCGCGGCCGCGCTCATCAGCTCCATCGCGCTCTGCCACGCAGGGTCGCGCTCGCCGACCGACGATTCGGGCACGGGAAGCCCTGCTCGAGCCAGGAGGGTTATTGCCCGCATGGTGGCCTGCATCGAAAAATGGGGGCTCATGCACTCCTCCGGGCTGAAGCGGGCGACATAGTGACCGACGGCGTCCCGGACCTCGGGCACGGTTAGATCTTTGATCTCGTCGAGGATGAAGGCATCGGTCGTCCAGCCGTACTCGCAGCCGTCGAGCGCCATCGCCAGCAGCTGAAGGCGCTTCTCGGGCGGCAAGGTGGAGACCACCTCGTAGTAGGGGCCGATAATCTCGCTCTCGAATTGGCTACTGATGATGCCGTAGGCACGCTTGTCCGCGAGCGGATCACCCTTCATGGAGAGCGTCGTCTCGATCTCCGCTGCGATGTCCTCCTCGGTATTAGCCGGCTGCACCCGGCCGAGCGCGCCCAGCACCTCCAAGCGGAGGCTGTTCAGCATGAGGTTGTTCGTCGACAGGGCCTCGATCTCATCAGCGATCGCCTCTCTCTCCTCGTCGGTCAGGCGCCACGACCGATCTTCCGCGAGTTGCAGTCCCATAAGACGTAGGTGATAGGCCGTATCCCCGACGCATCGCGTGATGACATCGACCTGCCGCGGTAGATCGGAGAAGCGCAGCAAATGGGCCGCGATCCATAGAGCGCCACGGCCGGGCTCCGTGTCCGCAGGCACTAGATGGTCGACAACCACCAGAACACGATCGGGATCGTCGCGTCCGAGACGGAAGTGATTGGTGGCTGCTTGGACCAGAGGCATGGCCGGCGGGCCACCGGATGGTGCGAGCACGTACGTCGCAGCAAAGACATGGCTCGTCCAGGCATTCGCCAACTTGGGATCGGCCCCCTCTACAGCCCGGGCACAGAGTTCGTCGGTGTGCCGCAAGAGCACGTCCACCCCATCGACCCATGTGCCTTCCGCGAGTAGCCGACCGATCGCCGAGAGTTGGGCGGTCTGCGCACGACTTGCAGGCGTCGGGAGTTCCCAATCACAGCTGCTCAGCGTGTCCGACTCCACCTGCAACCTGACGCCTGATTCGGTGGTCCGAACGCAGGCGTCATTTAGGGCGTCAACAAACACCCCGGCCACAACCTCGGCGGCCGCGGATCCGAGCCGCCCGTTGGCAGCACTGACCAGGACGTCCGGGTCCTCGCACAGCGACAGCAGCGTCCCCAATCGAGCGCGGTCCTCCTCCAGGGCGATCACGTCTGCGCGCAGGCCGCTCGCGCTCGGAGAGGTGAGCCGGCGACCGAGCACCACTGGATCGCTCTCGTCCAGCAGCAATGCCTCCGCCGCCATGAAGCGCTCGAATTGCTCGTGACGGAAAGAAATGCGTCCTCGCGCTGCGACCAGCAGAGCGCAGTCGAAGACCATCCGAAGCTGCTCGTCGGACATACCGAGCGCGCGGCGAAGTTGACGCGCCACGTCGCCGCGGCGCTGGAACGGCCGCAGCTCCGCGGCCATGTGTGCTGCAATCGATCGCAGGGCACCGCGAGTGACCGGATCGCCCAGGACCAACTTGTCGACGTAGGTGTCGAACAGCTCCGCGTGGCTGACGTCAGGCCCGAGGGCGTCCGCGCATTGCGCGGCGACAGAGAGCTCAAGCGGCGTGACGAACGCCTCGCAGCGGTCGATCAGCTCAGCGTGGCCGTAGGCGGCGAGCACTTCTCGGCGACCATCGTCGTCGGGAAGGAGCAGCTCGACATCCGTGTAGCGCCCGAAGCCTGATGCATGCTCAGCGTGCTGGTCGGTGATCAGCACACCTCGTCCCGAGGCGCGGACCCGGGCCGTGCGAAGCCCGTCGAGCAGACGCCGTCGGCCCTGCGCGGAAATCTTGCTGAAGTCATCGACGATGAATGCGACAACGCGGCCACCAGCATCAGCGGCCTTGAGCAGTTCGTTGACACTCAGCGCGGTGTACGGCGCGACCGCCTGCGCGCAGGCGGTACGAAACGAGCCATCGCACATGTCGGCCTCAATCCAGATCGGCAGATGCCCTGCCGCAGCCAGCTCGGCGGCGATGTCCCGAGCCCACAACGTCTTGCCGGTGCCCGACGTGCCACGCAGCAGCACCGTGGACCCGCTGGTGAGCAACTCCGCCACATTTGGGCGCTTCGCTGGCGTGCCGTCAACCACCACAGCCGTGCTCGCGATCGGGTCCATATCACCGTGTGCCTCCCGGTACAGGCCTGCATAGGCGTCGATGGCGGCAGCGCCGGCTCTTCGGACCAGGTTCTCGGGAGCATCTTCGTCGGCCCGGTACAGATTCAGGCTCTGAACGAAGCGATCCCAGTTCTCCTGCGACCACTGCACGAAGGGCCCTGGCTCCTGCAACCGATCGAGCAGTGCGTCGTAGCCGACCAGCTCCACGTGCTTGCGCGGCTCCCATTTCGAGTCCTCCGGCAGTGCGGGGAACGCGCAGGCGACGGCGTCGAGGTCCGACCAGAACTTCGGACCGGTCGGGCCAGGAACATCAGCGCGTCCTGCGAACGCATGCAACTCATCGCTGAAGTACTGCGAGGCGCTCAGCGCTTGTCCGAGCGGATTGCGACGGTCCTCCACCGTTCCCGCTCCAACGGTGACTCGCCAGGAGCCGTTGCGAGGACCGCTCATGATCGGACCCGGGTAGGTCTTCAGCTCGACCACCATCGTGCGCTGGCCGGTGATCACGACGAAGTCGACCTGGCGGTCTCCATCGCGCCCCACCTGCAGGTTGGCGAGGATGCGGGCCGAGACGCCGAGCGCCTGAAGGTCTCGTTGGAAGCGAGCCAGAAACTGTTGCTCGCTCGGAACTTCAATTGGCTTGCCGAGGAAGACCTCGACTGCGGTACGTGTATTCATCCCTTACCGCGCGGGCGCGGCGACTAGGCTGAACGGTAGCCGATGCCTCAACGGAAGCGCACCTCCGACGACATGCCCGACCTACGCATCCCCGCCCTCGGCAGCCACTCGTAGAAGGTACTGAAGACGCTGGCGCGCTTAGCTCTGCCGCTGGCGCAAAGCGAGGGGGAATCGGCCGAAATCGCCGCTAATCGGCGCGCATCGGCGTCATTTTGGGCACTAGTGCCCAAAATGGAGGCGATAGGAGGGGATGGTTCCATTTCCCCTTTGCGCCCTCAGAAACGACGAAATCCCGCCCTAGAGCGAGATCTCGTTCGAAGCGGCTGAAGGGATTCGAACCCTCGACCTTCTGCATGGCAATTAGGCCCATCTCCGAGACCGGCTGGTGGCAAAAATGGCGACTTGCAGGGGCTTCGCGAGGCGGCGGCCAGCGGCCCCAAAAAGAAATGCGCAGGGATATGCGCCGATATGCAGCGATTTGGGAACTTCGGCGCAGAAGTGCCCGAAACGCGAGGAGGCGGTTCCATTGCCAGCGGGGACCCCGGGCCTCAGCAGCCGGCCGGCGATTTAGCCGGTCTGCCGATCTACGGCGCGGCGTCACCCACGCGGCCATATCGGTCCTCCAGGCGAACGACGTCGTCAAGCTGCGGCGTCGAGACCTCGATGATCTCCGCGTCCTCGACAGCCTCAAGGGTATGGACGACACCCGGCGAGCTTCGCCACGTATCGCCAGGCCCGAATTCCCGAGGGGTCAGCGCGTCAGGCGACTCACCCTGGGAGACGATCACGCGGCCGGACAGGACGAACGAAGTCTCGTCCTTCTCCTCGTGGAACTGGACCGAGAGGCGACAGCCGGCGCGAACCCGGAGGATCTTCCCGGCGTATTGGTCGGTATGCGCGAACCACAGCTCGCTCCCCCAAGGCTTAGGCACCTCGCGCGGCAAACGCTCCTCCATGCCTTCAATCCTTTCAGTGATCTGGCGACCGCATGGAACCGGACTCACCGCAGCCTCACCGACTATCTGCGACTAGTCCCGGCAGGTCGGCCATCGTTGTGAAGATTGCGTCGGCGGCGTCAAGGCGTGCAGCGGGCGTCGTAGCGGCAAAGCCAAGAGCCGACATCCCGGCGGCCTTCGCCGCGGCGATGCCGAATGGGCTGTCCTCGACGACGATGCATCGCTCCGGCCGGGTCGACAAACGCGATGCCGCGCATAGGAAGAGGTCCGGGGCGGGCTTTCCTTGTTTGACTTCATCGGCCGAGAAGATCCGCCCCGCGAACCGATCCCACAAGCCGGTCAGGCCGAGGGTGAGGCGCATCTTCTCGTGACTACCGCTGGAGGCGACGCAAACCGGCAGGTCGATCCGTTCGAGAGCCTGGACGATCCCCGGCACGGGGGTCAGCTCGCGCCGAAAGCCCTCGCGGACCGCCTCGTCGAGTTCTGCCTCCCATCCCTCCGGCACCGGCTGCCCCAGACGCTCAGCGAGGATACGCAGCGTCGCCGGCATACCCAAGCCGAGGAAGTCGCGGACGCATTCCTCGTAGCTCATCTCAAGGCCGAGTGCTGAGATTCGCTCCGCCTGGATTCGCAGCGAGATCCGGTCGCTGTCGACAAGGACCCCATCGCAGTCGAAGATCACCAGCTCGGCCACGGCGCGAAGGGTACGGTTCAGCCACCGATGGCGGGGCGACTACAGAGCACAGACGATTCTTACCTCCGCCTGCTCGAGGAGGACGATGCCCCGTCGCTCCACGGCCTGATCGAGGCAAACCGCGCCTACCTCGCCCCCTGGCTGCCTTGGGCGGCCGGCCAGACCTTCGAGGACACGCTTGACTTCATTCGCGGAACCCGAACGCAGGCGAGAGAAAACGAAGGCTTTCAAACCGCCATAGTCACCGAGAGGGGCATCGCTGGCGTGATCGGCTACGTCAGCCTCGATTGGGGCAATCGCTCGACGCGAGTCGGCTACTGGCTGGACGAGGGTCAACAAGGCAGGGGGACAATGACCGCTGCGGTGCGGCTGCTCGCTGGCCACGCCCTGACGACCTGGCAGCTCAACCGGGTCGAGATCATCGTAGCCACCGGGAATCGTCGCAGCCGGGCGATACCCGAGCGACTCGGATTTCGCGAAGAGGGAACGTTGCGACAGCTCCAATTGGTCGGCGGTCGCTACTTGGACTGTGTCAGCTACTCGATGCTCGCGGCAGACTGGCGCGCAGCCGGATGACCGATCGCCCGCTTCGCTCCTCGCGCTTTTCGACTCCCTCCTCAATCGTGAAGCCATAGCGGGGGTAGAAGGCGAGCGCACGACGATTCTCCGGTAGCACCCAGAGCACCACCTCCCGCCAGCCCCGTTCTTTCAACTTCTCCAAAGCAGCGATCAACATTGCGGCGCCCGCCCCTTCTCGCCAGCGATCCGGGTCGACGTAGAGAGCGCCCACCTCGGCCGGCGACTCGTCCTCCTTCGTGTTGCGGCTTGGAGTGGTCACGGCGCAAAAACCAGCGAGTCCGCCATTTCCGTCCTCGGCTACGAGGTTGAGCCAGTGGTGCTCTGTGTTGCTGAGGAGGGCTCGCCAGCTCTCTTCACGCTCCGTCACCGAGAGGCTATCGAGCAAGTCGTCCGCCAAGATGCCGCGATAGGCGGCCTGCCAGGAGCGAACGTGGACCTCAGCGATGTTTGGCACATCGTCAGCCGTCGCTTGTCGAATCCCCAGGGCCCTAGTGGAAAAAGAACTTAGTCGGGCGCCCTGGAGGGTCGCTCTGATGAAAGTACCCTTGGCCTCGGTATAAACGTCGCGATCGTCTCGGTGCTGCTCGGCAAGCTCACGCTTCAGCGCCGCGTAGCGACTGGCGACTTGCGCGTCGGCCCTGAGCCGATCGCGGAAGGTCAGCTCGTCGCGATATCGCTGTGACCCCACCGGCACGAGGTGGAGATGGTGAGTTCGCCGAGCCGGATCTGGCTTGCAGAACCAGTGCATCACCTCGGGCAGGTATGGCGCATACAGGTAATCGAGCGCGGCCAGCGGCCCGAAGCAAGCACGGGCGGTCTCAAGGTCGCTAATGCCGACGAGGATGTCGATGATCGGCTTTGCTTCGAGGTTGGGGATCGAGGTGCTGCCGACGTGGTGAATGCCGCCGCAGGCCCACTCGCCGATTGCTTCCTCGAGTGCCGCCCGCTCCAACTCGAACTGAGCGGGCCAGCCTGGGTTGGGAGGCACCAGCTGGATGGGTTCATTTCCGGTCATGGGAATAACGTGGCTGGAATGAGCTTCTCCGATTCATATCTGGGGCAGCTGCGAAAGCGGATCGGCAGCGACCTCGTCTTGATGCCCGGAGCGATGGTCGCCTTGCGGCGGCCGTCCGATGGTCGCGTCCTCTTCACGCGCCGAGCGGATGATGAGACGTGGTGCCTCCCTGCCGGTGCGGCTGAGCCTGGGGGCAGCTTTGCCGCCACCGCGATCGGCGAGTTGAAAGAGGAGGCCGGCGTCACGGTTGCCGAAGACGATCTCATCCCCTTCGCGACGCTGTCTGAGGCTGGGCTGCACACGATCATCTATCCGAACGGAGACGAAACCCACTGCTTCGCCGTCTGCTTTCTCGCGGAACGCTGGCACGGCGATCCTCACCCGGACGGCGAGGAGGCGACGAAGATCGAGTTCGCTGACCCGGCGAGCCCGCCGGCGCCGATACACGGCCCGACCGCCCCATGCCCTTGAGCTGCTGAACGCCTACCTTCGCTCGGGCCGGTTTCAGCTTCGGTAGCGATCAGCCAACAGGCCATCACGCGGGCTGGGTGCCGATCGAGCTTTCGTACTGCAGGGCCAGGCTCGACCGGAGGGGAGCGGTCTTGCCGGTGAGGGTCATCCCGGCTCGCTCGTAGAGCTTGCGAGCGGGGCGGTTCTCCTCAGCCGTCCAGACTCCGACTCGCTGATAGCCCATCGTGTGCGCGACGTCGAGGACGTGAAGTAGCAGCGGGAGCCCGACTCCTGTGCGCTGCTCCGCGGGGCGCACGAACACCATCGAGATATGCAGGAGCGAGGCGTCAAGCTCTCCTGCCCCATCATCGAACCTCCCGGGCTCGGCCAGCGCCATGCCCACGACTCCTGGCCGCAGCGCAACGAACGGCAGGGCGTCTGAGGCTGAGAGTTTCTCGCGGATGCGAGCAGTCCGCTCCGGGCCGTGAGGGGCGCCGCGAACGACGTTGGCCTCGCGCCACACGCCGACCGCAGCATCAAGCTCACCGGGACGCATGCTCCGCACGATCATCCGCAGATCGTATGCCCAGGCACCGCGCTCGATCGCCCGCGCGGATAAGCCTGACCGGACTCCACGGAGGCCGAGGTCTACGGCCTATTACCTATTACTTCAGCGCGTAGCCAGCGCCCTTTTTGACGATCAGCTTCTCGTCCCGCAACTTCGCGAGCAGAGCCGAGACGTGGCCCGGGGAGATGCCGATCTCGGCGGCGAGCTCCGACGGCCGGGTGCCGGGCTTGGCCTTGATCGCGGCGAGGATCTGCTCGCGGCGCTGGCCGCGCGGAGCCAAGGTTCGGCGCCGCTTGCCGGCTGGCCGTTTGCGCCGCGGTGTCGGGCTGGCCAGCGCGACGCCGTCTCCCTCCCCCAGGCTTTCAAGGGCTCCCTGCAGCTGGCTGGCTTCAGTCTCGATCGCCGCCAGGCGATCGCTGATCAGCTTCCGGGCGGACTCGATGGTGTCTGACATCGGCTCCTCGGTGGTCGGGATGTGAAACTCAGCCGGGGAGTGTGACACCGCAGCAGCCGACAAGCTATCGCGGGAAAAGGTTCGCGTCGAGGAGCGACTCAGGCCAATCCGGCCGCAGTCGACAGACGCATATCGTCGCGGGCTATGGACTTGAACCGCTCGTCCCGTTCGGACCGCGGAATCGCCCAGCGGCGTCGATAGAACGCGGCCATCTCACTGAGGTGAAGTCGATACCAGGAGGGCTCGTCCGTCTCCCCTCGCAGGAATCGCTGCCAGTTGATCGCGCGTGGGGCAAGGAATACCTGCCGCCTCACCCCATGATGGAGGAGATCGTCTTCGACCCCGATTTTTCCCAAGGCCCGGCGTATGGTCCGCAATCGCCAATTCGGCCCGCTTCCGTACTCGTAACCCGGGACACCGCCATCGTTGCCGAGGAATTCACAGAGCCCGGCGAAAAGTGAATCTGAGAATTGGAAATGCCCGAATCCCTCGGTGTAGCCGATTGGCTGGTAGAGAAGTCGGTCCCGAAACCGCAGCCTGCTGTAGAGGGAGGAGCGGCCGAGCGCCGAGGTGGTCGTGACTAGGACAAGCCGGGGATCCTTGTGGGCCTTGTTGATGATGGTCTCGCTACCTTCGTACTTCGCCTCGATCTCGGCGGCCACCTCACCGCTCGTCGCGGCCATCGCCACGAGCTTGCCTCCAAGCAGCTCTCTGTATGGAGGAACCGCTCCCAGAACGAAGGCATCGAGGACGTTGTAGAGGCGTGCGCTTCTCTGTTCCACGTTCCAGCCGATCAGATCGTCCCTGGTCCGGAGGTTGTAGACGGGATCGCCCAAGGCGAAGACACCGATGAGCCGCTCGGTCGAGCTGTCACGCACGAGAAACCGGGTCCGCCGACCATAGCCAACGGAAACCGGAACGCTCCAGTGAAGAGTCGCGAAACGAAAGAGCGCAGCTTGGTAGCCGTCTCCGGTTACCTGCTCGACGACAGGTCGGATCCGACGCGGATCGACCTCATCCCCATTGGCGAACTCGCCGATGACCCGATCCTCCCACCGTTCGATGAACGGTCGACTCCTCTTGAGGAGGGCGGCTCGTTGGCGTCGATGCAACTCCCGGATCGTCTCCTTCGTCAGCTCCTCGCGAGGCCAGAGGCGGCCGTCCTCCCTCACGAATCCGGACCGTTTCAGCTCTTCTCGAACCCGCCTGCGCAGCCGTGCGGCCTCCTCCCTTTCGCGGGTCGACTTGTAGCGGTTCTTGCCCCTAGTGGCCACGCGCGGACACTAGCTCGACCGGGCGCGGCATCGCGAGATGGCCCCGTGGCCATGATTCGCCGCAAGCATCAGGCTAGTGGGGGTTCAGCAGGAAGGCCTCGGAGAACGGCGTCATCGTGAGGACGACCTGGGAGGCCCCTTCCGCCTCGACGGTCCCGGCCGCCACCCCGAGCAAGCGCACATAATCCCCGACCCCGAACCCGGGGCGCTCGTCAGTGGTGCGAAGGAGCGCAGAGTCCGGTTCGCCCTCCAGGCCGATGACCCAGCTCATGGGTCCGTTGCGTTGTGCGATCTCCCCCTCGCAGTCAACGAAGCCCGTCGCGGATTCTGACGGTCCGGCGCCCAGCATTGAGGGAACCGTCGCCCAGTAGTCGTCGCAGAGATGCTTGACGTCGCAGAACCGGCAGATCTCGGGATCCGGCTTCGCAGGCGGAGGCCTTTGGTCGAGCTGCTCTTCCGTCGCCGCGATCCTGGAGGTGATTTGGTCGGCCAAGGTTGCGAGCTCGGCGGCCGAAGGTGCATCGACCGGCTCGTCGTGCGTTGCGTATGCCACGACAAGGCTCTCGATCGGGATCTGATCCGGATTCACCCGCTTGTCCCGGGTCCACAGGAGCCCGTAGAGGCGAAGTTGGTCGGCGTGGCCCTCGCTCGGTTCCCCGGTCTTGTAGTCGGTGATCGTGCATCCCGTCTCGCTGACGGTGATCAGGTCGGCGCGACCCATGACCCTCAGATCCTCGTCCCGAAGCTCGACCTCCGTATGGGATCCGCGGGTGACGCCGATCTCATCAGAACCCTCCGGACCCATCTCGGAGTCGCCACCGGCCGGCGCGAGCCGGGCGCGGCTAATCGCCATCTGCACCCGCTGGCGGATCTGCGGCACACTCTTGGTCAGTTGCCTCGCAAGAGCGGGCTCCAGATCGGCCGCCCGCGGATTGCCCTTAAGCGCAGCAAGCTCCTCGTTGATCACGAGCTCGACCAACTTGCTGTAGCCGCCAAGACCCCGAATCGCGTCCACTGCGGCCGGATCGGCGACCGAAGGGCAGCCTTGAGCCTGAAATGCGACCAGCAGCAGTTCGAGACACCGGTGGACGACGGTCCCGACCAGGGCTGCGAACGCAGGACGCGGTGGATAACCGTGCCCTTCCCAGAGGTTCCCGTAATCGGCCCGGCAGAGCATCCATCGACGCGGACATTCCTCCGCGGCACCAAGGCTCGAGTAGCTCCAGAACGCTGGTGCCTCCGGCCAGGTACCACTGACACCACTCACCACGGTGCCGAAGTGATCGCCGCTCTCGTTCAACTGATTGCCTCAAGCACGCTTTTGGTCGCCCTTGGCAGGTTCTGCGAGATGAGAATCTCATCCACGAGTTGCACGGGAACCGCCGAGCCGAACTCCTTGGCCGCGACGAGCCCGTCGTCGTTCGGCTGATCGGGCGTAAGCGGCCCGTGGACGCCGACGATGAGCTGGCGTCCGTCCGACCGAACGAGAACCGGGGCATCGATCACCCCGATCCCCGGGACCTCGATCCTCTCGGAGCGAAGAAACTCGACACCGTCGATCCCCTGACGGGACAAGTCGACATGAAGGCGATCCTCCGCCTGTTCGATCCGCCGCGGATCCAGCCGGGGCTCCTCGTCGGACACGAGGTAGCGCAGTAGGCTGGCACCGAGATGGCGATCGAGCAGTGCGTGCTCGAATCGGTTCCGGAAGCTGCGCAGGCATCGGTAGCAGGAACGATCACAGCCCGCCGGACACTCCTCCAGGATTCCGATCGCGTCCTCGAGCACGCCGATTCCCAGGTCAGCGACCCGCCGCGC
>Ga0070683_100000634_pt1 | contig 25283 bp, 27 predicted proteins | sample KBSC713LmetaG_FD_64662 | JGI IMG/M metagenome (GOLD analysis project Ga0070683, IMG submission 64662) | Corn rhizosphere microbial communities from Kellogg Biological Station, Michigan, USA - KBS C7.1-3L metaG | ecosystem: Host-associated > Plants > Roots > Rhizosphere ... | reverse complement strand
GCGCGGCGTCGTGCACCGTGATCTGAAGCCGGCGAACCTGCTGCTGGGCCGCGACGGCGCGCAGCTGGCCGACTTCGGCATCGCCCGTCTGGAAGCGGAGATGCTGACCGGGCCGATGACGCGGCTGACGGAGACCGCTGCCGTGCTCGGCACGCTGCCGTACATGTCGCCCGAGCAACGCCGCGGCGGCGCGCAACCGATCGATCGGCGGTCGGATCTGTTCTCGGCGGGCGTCATGCTCTACGAAGCGGCGACAGGGTCGTTGCCACAAGGCGCGTTCGCCCCACCTTCGCAGGTGAACGCGGCGTACGGGCGCGCGTTCGATCGCATCGTGATGCAGCTGCTGCAAGCCGATCCGGGGCGGCGCCCGTCATCGGCGGCGGCAGTCGGCACCGCGCTGACGGCGGCGCTGTCGGCGCGGCGCAAGCGCCCGCTCGCGATCGCGGCATCGGCCGCGGCCGTCGTGTTGACGCTGGCGGGCGCGCGCGTCGGCGTGCGGGCCCTGTCCCGCCACGACGCGAAGAGCAACAAGGAGGCGCTCGCGAAGGTCGAGGCCAGCGAACCGCGGAAAGCACCGCCGCCCGACACGACCTCCGCAACAACGGATGGGTTGACGAAGCTGCTCGGGACCGAGGACGGCGCCAAGGAACGTCCGCGCGGCAAGGTGAGGAGCAAGGTGGTGCTGAAGGCCGTCGCTGACGTGAAGAAGCTGCGCGCGACGACAACCAAGGCGCCGCCGCCCGCCAGACCGGTCCAGGCGAAGGCGCGAACGGGCGGCAAGAAGAAGTCGAAGGCCGCGTTCGGGGACGACGCGTTCGCGCCCGAGTTCAAGGAGGCGATGTCACCGCCGGCGCGTGTCGGTGTTCAGCCGCGCCTCTCCGACGCCGACGCGGGCGCGCCGCCTCCCGTGCTGCCGCCGCGCAAGTAGCGCTCCGTCGAAAAGGATCTTTACGGATCGTCGCCCGTCGAGCACGGCGCCGACGTTGCGCGCCCAGCGCGCCGCTCGCGATCCGTGGCACGTCCTTTGCGGCGCGGCGGCTGGCGCCCGCGCGACTGCCGGCGCGAAGGAGACGACGCCATGCTGAAGACCATCATCCGAACGACCGCCTGTCTGGCGATGAGCGCCGCGGCGTTCATCGCCGTCACGAAGCTGGACGCGAACGCCGCGAGATCCCGGTCGGCGTCCGTGCCCGAAGCCTCCGAACCGAAGCCCGCCCCGAGCAAGCCGGCGCCGACCAAGCCCGCGCCGGCGCCGCCCGCGCCGAAGCTGACGACGGCCAGCCTCGTGCTTCCCACCAAGGCAACGCCGTCGGCGGCCGCGTCGAAGACGGACGCCGACGCCACGCTGACGGTTCCGGACTGGAAGGGGAAGCGCCTCTCCGTCGTTCGTCGCGAGGCGCGCAAGCTCGGCGTTCACGTGGCCGCCGTCGACGACACGGGCGAGCCTGTCGCCCCGGAGATGGCGTCGGAGTACCGCGTCCGGCGCATGCTCACCGCCGTCGGAACCTCCATCGAGCCAGGGGCCGACGTGCAGGTGCGCGTGCGCGAGATCGTCGACACCGCGGCCGGCTACTGAACGGAGCCGGCGGCCGTGAACGACGCGATCGGCATCGACCTGGTGGCGCGGCCGCTGTTGTTCGTCGCGCTCGCGGCGCTGGCGTTCCTGCCGCTGGAACACATCGCCGCGGCGCACGCGCAGCGCCGCCGCCGCTTCGCGACCGATCTCGCGTTCGCGACCGCCGGCCAGGTGCTGGTGCGCGTGGGTCTGGTGTTCGCGGCCGGCCTGGTGCTCGCGCGCCTGGACGCGATCGGCGTGGATCGCCCGCTGCTGGCGGACATCGGCGACCGCCGCGTGCGTTTCGCCGCGGAGGTCGCCGTCGGGCTGCTGCTGTTCGAGCTGGGCGGCTACGCGTACCACCGGCTCGCGCACGCGGTGCCGGCGCTCTGGCGCCTGCACGAGGTCCACCACTCGTCCGAGACGATGGACTGGCTCGCTTCGTTCCGACAGCACCCGGTGGAGATCGTGCTGATCACGCTGGCGCAGAACGCGCCGCTGGTGCTGCTCGGCGTTCCGCTGGGCGCGCACGCCGCGGTGCTGGTGGCCCTCAAGCTCGCGACCGTGTTCGTGCACTCGAACGTGCGCGTTCCGGTAGGGCCCCTGCGCTTCGTGATCGCCACGCCGCGCTTTCACCACCGCCACCACCAGCGGGACGGCGCGGTCGCGAACTTCTCGTCGTTCCTGCCGTTCCTCGATCTGCTGTTCGGCAGCTACAGCGACCAGACGACCGACAGCTTCGGCGTCGACCGCAAGCTGCCCGAAAGCTTCGTTGGTCTGCTGCTGGCGCCGTTTCGGCGCGCCGACTGACCGCGCGCTACGACAGCGAGAGCGCGTCCGCGACTATCGTCGCGTGGCGCTTGAACGCGTCGGCGTCGGGCGCGAGGCGGTTCGCCTCGTGGGCGAGCACTTCCAGGCCGGCCGCGATCTTGTTCCACTCGTGATCGTTCATCCACTGATCGCCGGTGGGCGCCTCGCGGCGCAGCAGGCCCAGCACCTTCATCATGAGGTGCTGCTGCCCGGCGGCCGTCGCCGTCTCGAGCGCCCGGAGGATCTCGCGAACAGCCTCGAGGCGGCGCACGCTGGCGACCTGCTCGGTAGTGGGGAGCTGCTGCGCGCGGTTCGTAATGGTCGAGGTCTCGGTCATGGTTGGCGCCTCAGGTCGGCGGAACGATCTCACACCTTGAGCGCGCCGCCAGTCTTCGCGACGCTTCGTTTCACAGGTGTCACGGATGTGGATCGGCGAACGGATCGGGCTTGCTGGAACCCGGTAATTTCGGCGCGGGCGCAGGCAGCGGCGCGCGCAGCGGCATGATCGGGTCGGGCTCGGGCCGTGAGCGATCGGCGAACGCGCTGGTCGAGCGGTGGTAAGCCCAGATCCCCCACGCCAGCGCCAGCAGTCCGACCATCGCGGGCGCCGCGTTCGCGATGCAGTAACCGTCGCCGCTCGCCCCCCAGTCCTTGCAGCGCGAGTCGCCCTGGACCAGCCGGAACACGCCGATGGCGGTCAGCGCCGTGCCGATGACGATCGGAACGTCGCCCGGGTGGTCGACGGTCGCGATGTCGTCCCGGCGCAGCGTGAACCGGTCGCGGTTCTCGCCCGCCAGGTAGATGCTGCCCGGCGATCCGCCCACGATGCGGGCGTCGACGTGCCGGCCTTCCTTCGTGTCGATGAGGGCGCTGGTGCCGCACCCGCCCGCCTGCCACAGCAGCGCCACGGACATGACACGGCTGAAGGCAACGACCGCGTGACGGCGCTTCACTACCGCCGTTCTAACTCAAACGGTTCTGCGCCGCTGCCTGGGCGTGCCGGCGGGCGCGCGCCGCCCGGGCCAGCCGCTGCTTCTTCTCGGCCTTGGCGATCGTGAAGGTGAGCGTGCTGTCGGGCGGCAGCACCCAGGCCGACAGGAAGCGCGCCGGGTCCTTCAGCTCGCCGTCCTTGTGAACCTCGAAGTGCAGGTGGGCGTTCGAGACCTTCACGCCCGTACGGCCGACGGTGCCGATCACCTCGCCGGCGCGGACGGTCTGCCCGATCTCGACCTGAAACGAGTTGAGGTGGAAGTAGCCGCTGCGCACGCCGTTCTCGTGCATGACCCGAACGAAGAAGCCGCCGGGCCCCATCATGTTCGTCTTGCGCCGCCAGCGTTTCAGGTGACGGGGCAGCAGCTCCAGCGCCGGGTGGTCGCCGGTCATGTCGACGCCCGCGAACACCACGACGCCGTCGGCGACGGCGCGCACCGGCTCGCCGATCGTCGCGTCGATGTCCACGCCGCGGTGCGACCGTTCGCCGCCGTCGCGGTCGACACCGAGACCGCTGGTGCCGAGGCGCGGCGCGCCCTCCAGCGGCGAGGTGACCGCCACGGACAGCGTCGACGGCTGCATCGCCACCGGCTCGTTCCCGTACGCCTCCAGCAGGCGGCGGCGCGCCGTCAACGTGCGGTCCTCGGGCGTCGCGCCCCACACCTTGTCGCCCCAGAAGAAATGGGCGAGCGCCGTGCGGTGCGGCGTGCTGCCCACCGCGCGATCGATGGCGACGTGCTCGCGCTCCCACATCGCCAGCAGGGCGGCGCCGACGCGCAGGTTGTGGGCCGGTTCCAGCAGCTTGTCGCGCTCGAGATCGGCGCGCGGAAACGGCAGGCTGGCCCCGGCGGCGAACATCGACGCCTTGATCTGCAGCAGCCCGACGCCCGACGACGTCACCAGCCACGGGCGGCAGCGGCCCTCGCGGTACGCCAGCGCGGCGAGCATGAACGGATCGCTCTTCGTCTCGGCGGCGACCTCCCGGATGACGCGCGCCACCTCGGGCAGCCCCTCGTCGCGCGCGACCTCGCCGCACATGCGGACCAGCGCGGCGTCGAAGCGGGCGGCGTCGAGGGGCCCGGCGACGGGCGGCGGCTCGGCGGGCCATCCCGTCGGATCCTTCAGCTCATGGATGCCGCGCTTCAGCGGGCCCACGGACGGGCGCTGGCGCAGGCCGGCGACGACGTCACCCTCGGCGACCTTCTCTGCGGCGACCGGTGCGACCTTCGCGCTGGCACCGGTCTGCGCGTCCGGAAGTTCTGCGGCGATCAGGACCAACGAGAGCGGAGCGAGCGTCGCGACGATCATCTATGTACGGGGCTGTCACATCGGTGAACAGCCGTAAATCTTTAGTCATTTCATGGCCCTCCCCCGGGCTGACCGCGGCCGACAATCGGCGCGCCGAGGGAGCTGCGACATCCACGCCGGTCGCGTCGCGTCTCTCTCGAACGCACCAACGTCGACGAAGGATTGCGATTCGCGGAGTTAGCAAGTTCTAAAAAAAATATCTTGACGATCAATAATGGCGCGCTCAGGGTGACATCGTCATGTTGATCGTTCGTCAATCATCGCGCGCCGCGAAAAGGAGCACGTCAAACGCGACGTGCGCCCGCTGCGAACGCTTGTTTGGCGGTCATTACAACGTCGATCCCGTCGGAGGCTCGAGAGTCATAGATATGCCGAAGTCCCAGATTCTCGAGCCAAGCACCCTTCGCCAGGGGGGCGATAGCTAGAGCGCCTAGTTTTATAGGTTCTCGCGCAAGCCGCCCAGGTGAAGTCGACCTCGGCGGCTTTTTTCATTTCTGGGCCCACATCCGCGGCCTCGGCAAACAAGGCCGGGCGCCATGAACGGGAGAGATCTACCCGAAGTGCCAAACGACTCCGAAGTTCCAATGATCCGCGGCAACAACCCGGCGACGGCCGGGGATGATCTTTGACAACCAAATAGTCGACGATGCCCGTGGCCGGGCAAGAGATCGCTGGAAGTCCGGCGATCCCCGGCCACGACTTTGCTCTCGAAGCCGATCTGGTGATGGCGCCTGTCTGAAGCACAGGAGATGCTGGTTCGATTCCAGACGGGAGCACTCACGCCCCGGCTCCGTCTTCTCCGCAATTGTCCGGAAACGGACCGACTGAGGACGGTTATCGCTGAAAACGATCCGGGGCACCTGGGCCGCGATCTGGGATCGGGCTGGTCTCCAAAACCGGCCAGCGGGGTTCAATCCCTCGGCCGCCCGCGCACCTGCAGAGAACAGAAAAGATCGCGTCGAGCGTAGGCGGGCTTTGCCCGCCGGAGCTCATCGCGGGAGGGTTTGGGAACCCGCCCAGGGTTCCCATGTAGATGCAGGGAGGGCTGGGCCCTGCCGGGCCTCATAAGCCTGGAACCTGGTCGGTTCGATTCCGACCCCTGCAACTCGAGTCGCGACCTCACGCCGCCGGCTGGTAGGGGCGGTGGATGAAGAACGCGCCGGCAGACCGCGTGTCGCACGTCTGCAAGTCGGCGGTCACCTGGTGGGGTGGCCGCCGTGCCCTGCCCCGCAAGCGTAGATGGCGACGTACCCGGCCCGTACCCGGGAGAGGACCGTTCGAATCGGTCGTGGGGCTCTGCAAACAAAACCCGCAAGGAGAAAGGAGGCAACCAATGACGATCGTTCTGTTCCTGGATAACGACTGGCAACCGCTGCGCGTGGAGCCGTGGACACGCGCCATCACGGATCTCTTCCTCGGCAAGATCGAGGTGATCGAGTACAGCCGCGACCGCGCGATCAAGGGAGTCGGGCGCGACTATCCGATGCCCGCCGTGGTTCGCCTCCTGCGGCGCTTCCGGCGCGACCGGCAGGCGATCAAGTTCTCGCGTCTCAACATCTACACGCGGGACCGGTTCACCTGTCAGTACTGCGGCGTGCAGTTCCTGGCCGAGGACCTGACGTTCGATCACGTCGTTCCGCGCGCGGCCGGCGGCCGCACGGCGTGGGAGAACATCGTGACGGCGTGCGTGCCCTGCAACAGCCGCAAGGGCGGCCGAACGCCTCAGCAAGCGTCGATGACGCTGCTGCGCAGGCCGGCGAAGCCGCGCTTCCTGCCGACGGTGACGGTCAAGATGGACGGCCGTCAGGTGCCGCACGAGTGGCGTCCGTACTGGAACGTCACGCTCGATCGATGATGGGGAGAGGGAACCAGCGGCCCGCTCGTTCGGCAACGAGCGAGCGGGCCGGCTGACTCGAGCTCGCACCGAGCGCTGGGACGCGAGGGGCGCTGTAAACGCCCCGCCTTCGGGCTAGCCAGGTTCGATTCCTGAGCGGTGCACGATTGAGTCGCCGACGCCCGAACGGTCTGGGCAGCGGCCTTTTAAGCCGCACTGAGCTGGTTCGACTCCAGCCGGCGGCACGTACGCGAGTCCCAAGCTTTGCTGGCGAAGCTCCCGGCTCTTACCCGGACGAACGGGGTTCGATTCCCCGGGGACTCACACGCACTCACAAAGGGAGGACGACATGGAAAGGTGTTTCAGCTGCCGCGGTCCGTTCCACGCGGCGACGGGCCACTATCACCGGCCCGACGTCCCGGTTTGCGGGCCCTGCACGAGACGATTCGTCGTCTGGTTGAAGGGACACGTCAAACGTCGCTGGGGCGGCCACGACTTCTACGCCGAGGCCGCGACCAGCATCAGAGCAGGCCGGGGCCGCCCGGCCTGACGCTTCTCGGCGCGATGGCTTGATGGGAAGCCGCCTGTTTCGGGAACAGGAGATTGCGGGTTCGACTCCCGCGGCGCCGACCCGGAGCTTCGTCCAATGGCAGGGCCGCGGTCCTACAAACCGCAGACGGGGGTTCGATTCCCTCAGCTCCGACTGATTCGCGCAATTCATTCCCCGATCGACGGTCGTGAGCCGGCCTTTGAAGCCGGTGACGTTGGTTCGACTCCAGCTCGGGGAGCGCACGCATGGTGGACGAGGGCGAAGAGACGAGCCCGCAGGTTGTGACCCTGTGCCAAGCCGGTTCAAGTCCGGTCGTTCACCCCTGATTGTTCGATCGAGAGCGCTGACGAATGGTCGTCAACCGGTCCCGAAAACCGGGGTGGTGGTGATGAGCCCCAGAGGTTCGATTCCTCCGCTCTCGTCTGTCGCGTTCGTCTAGTTGGCCGAGGACGCTGCCCTCTCAAGGCGGAAACGCGGGTTCGAGTCCCGCACGCGACGCAACACGCCCACGGCAACTGGATCGCGGCCAGCGCTACGAACGCAGGCTCTGGAGGTTCGAGTCCTCTCGTGGGTACCCGAGATTATTTGGAGACGTGCTGGAGTGGTAACAGGCCGGTTTGCTAAGCCGAGGCCGACTACGGTCGCGCGCGTTCGATTCGCGCCGTCTCCTCCGTTCATTTTCGTTCGCTCCGCTGGACCGAAATAGATAGGCGGCGAGCTGCAACCTCGTCACATGCCGGTGCAAGTCCGGCGCGGAGCTCTATCGCGGCCAAGGTGTTGTCAGAGGCACGCCGGCTAGCCAAGCCGGAGGCGTGGGGGCAGTTCCCGCTGGCCGCTCAATTCGTACCGCTGTCCGAGCGGCTAGGACCTTGCCTTCCAAGCAAGAGAGCCGGGTTCGATTCCCGGGCGGTACTCGAAAGGCGTGCGTTGGTCCGGTGGTGCCCCACGGTGTGGCCCGGGCCGGCACGTCATTTATCAGGGTGGCGAAGTGGCAACGCAGACGGCTGTTAACCGTCCCACCGCAGGTTCGAATCCTGCCCCTGGTGCAACGACACGCGACGGCCTCCCCGCCGAGTGGATCGGGCGCAGCCCTCCGAAGGCCGCGCTGGGAGTTCGAATCTCCCCGGGGAGACATCTGGTCCGGTACGCATCTGGGAAGCGAGGCGGCTGTCTACCGCCCAAGGCGAGTTCGATTCTCGTCCGGACCGCTCACCACGCCAGGGTATCCCAATCAGATAGAGGACGCCGGCTCAGACCCGGTGTGTTGCAGGTGCAAGTCCTGTCCCTGGTACCGACGGGCGCGTAGCACAACGGTAGTGCAGCCGCATGATAAGCGGCCGACGAGAGGTCCGACTCCTCCCGCGCCCACTCCGGGATCCTCGGGCGAGGCACGCTGGCTCTGAACCAGCGCTGCGACGGTTCGATTCCGTCTCCCGGGACCCGCCTGACTGTTTCACCCGCGCGTCTAGCCCAACTGGCAGAGGCCGCCTGTCCAAACCAGGTTTGTTCGGAGTTCGAATCTCCGGGCGCGCACGAACGCAACGAGCCGACCGCGTTCGGTTACCCGACTCTTAATCGGGAGATGCGGGTTCGAATCCCGCCGGGCGCGAGCCCGTAGTTCAACGGTAGAACCTCCAACCCGAGCGCACCCACATGTTCGTTGCGATTCGGGGAGGCCGTCGAAACGGAGCACTGTCTTGCACACAGCGCGTAGCGGGTTTGACTCCCGCCCTCTCCACCGGCCCCGATGCTCGAGCGGACGAGCGCTCGCCTTCTAAGCGAGAAACCGCGGGTTCGAATCCCGCCGGGGCTACTGTGCGCAGCGTTGGAAGGTGACGTCGGCGGTGACCTTGCCGCCGCCGATGCCGCACGTCACGCGCACGTGACCGTTGACGGTGTTCACGCGGTTGATCGTCTGGTGCGCCCAGTCGACGGCGACGTCCCATTGCGAGCAGTTGCCCTTGTCGATCGTCAGCGCGCCCTGCCTGCCGCCCTGCGAGAAGACCCACAGCCGCGCGCTGTCGCCGCTCTCGACGACGCGCAGGCCGTAGCCGCCCTCCGCGCGCAGGTTCGCGCCCAGGTACTGCGGCACGAACGCCGCCCCTGACGCGCAGTCGTTCGGACGAAAGGAGAAGCTGCCGATCGAGGTCTCCTCGACGGACACGCGGCCGCTCAGCTTCATCGCCCCATGCCGCATCAGCAGCAGGCCGATCCCGAGGCCGACGACGGCGACCACGACGCCGAAGAGCGCGAACACCACGGTCGATACCTTGCCGGCCACGCGCCGACACTACCGCATTTCACCCATTCGTCCGCAATGGTGCGGGCCGAAACAGAAAGGACAGATGAAAGGAGCTTAGCCATGAAGTTCACCAAGTGGTTCAACCTGAAGACGACGCCGCAGCTGGCGCCGATCCCCGGAACGTCGCAGGTCGCGAATGACAACGGCGGCTACGTCTGGGCGGTCGACGACTGGGCGCGGCTCGACCGGTTCCTGATCCTCGGCAGCGAGGGCGGAACGTTCTACGTGTCGGAGCAGAAGCTGACGCGTGACAACGCCCAGGCGGTCCTGCGTTGCATCGCCGCTGACGGCGCGCGCGTGGTCGCGCGCATCGTGGAGATCTCGCAGGCGGGCCGCGCGCCCAAGAACGACCCGGCGCTGTTCGCGCTGGCGCTCGCCGCCAAGCTGGGCGACGAGCCCACGCGGCGCGCGGCGTTCGCGGCGCTGCCGCGGGTCGCGCGCATCGGAACGCACCTGTTCCACTTCGCCGAGTACATCAAGGCGCTGGGCGGCTGGGGCCGGGGCACGATGCGGGCGTTCGCGCGCTGGTACAACGACATGGACGCGGGCCGGCTCGCTCTCCAGGCCGTGAAGTACCAGAGCCGCGACGGCTGGTCGCACCGGGACGTCCTGCGCAAGGCGCACCCGGTCGCGCCGGGCCAGCAGCACCAGGCCATCTACAACTGGATGGTCAAGGGCTGGGACAGCGTCGGTGAGACGCCGCACCCGGACCGCGTGCTGGCGACGATCTGGGCGTTCGAGCGCGCGAAGCGGATGACGACGCGCGCCGATGTCCGCGATTTGTGCGAGCTGGTCCTGCAGTACGGCCTGCCGCACGAGTGCATCCCGACGGAGATGAAGCAGTTCCCGCAGGTGTGGGAGGCGCTGCTGCCGCACATGGGCCTGACGGCCATGCTGCGCAACCTCGGCAAGATGACCGAGGTTGGTCTGCTCGGGTGGCTGTCGGACGCCGAGGCGTTCGTGATCGATCGGCTGTCGCGTGCCGAGGCGCTGCGCGCCGCGCGGGTGCACCCGCTCGCGCTGCTGGTGGCGCTGAAGACGTACGCGCAGGGTCACGGCGAGAAGGGGAAGCTCACGTGGAAGCCGCGTCAGAAGATCGTCGACGCGCTCGACCGGGCCTTCTACCTGTCGTTCGAGACGCTGACGCCGACGGGCGCGCGCACGCTGCTCGCGCTGGACGTGTCGGGATCGATGATGGGTCCGCCGATCGCCGGGATGCCGGGGATCTCGCCGCGCGTGGGTAGCGCTGCGATGGCGCTGGTGACGGCGGCGGTCGAGCCCGCGCACGAGATCGTCGCGTTCACGGCGGGCTCGTACAAGACGTGGTCGGCGAACAACAGCGGCCTCACGCCGGTCTCGTTCTCGTCGCGCACGCACCTGGACGACGTCATCAAGGCGACGGACGCCCTGCCCTTCGGCGCGACGGACTGCGCGCTGCCCATGGTGTGGGCGGCCGACAACAAGGTGCCGATCGACGTGTTCTGCGTGTACACGGACAGCGAGACGTGGGCGGGCAAGATCCACCCCGTCCAGGCGCTGCGCGCGTACCGCCAGAAGATGGGAATCGGCGCAAAGCTGGTGGTGGTCGCAATGACGTCGAACGGGTTCAGCATCGCTGACCCGAACGACGCCGGCATGCTCGACGTCGTCGGTTTCGACACCGCGACGCCGGCGATCATCTCCGATTTCGCAACCACGGCCGGACGCACGCAAGCATGAGCGTGCGCCCCGCCGCCTTCCGATCGGCGCCCGGTCCGCACGGGACAAAGCGGCCCGGGCGCCGAATCGCTTTCGTCTCTCAGACCGGAGACATAGGTAACAGCAGATCCCCCTTTCCGTCCCCCTCGCCCCGCGAAGCGGGGAGAGGGCCGGGGTGAGGGGCCAGAAAGGATGACCATGGACTCGAAGGCAACTGACGAACTCCGCACCAAGGTCCGCCAACTCTTCGCCGAAGGCTTCGGCGACGCCGCACACGCCCTCGAACGCGTCGCCGAAGAACACCTGCAGGCCGCGGTCGCACGCACGTTCGAGCTGACGGACTCCGCCCTCGACGTCGCGTTCCATCTCTCGGACTGGCGCGAGGATGCCGCCGCTCTGCTCGCCATCAGCCTGGCTCCCGAGCACTTCACCCCGGAGGAGGTCGAGGACTGCCTGGCGGCCTTCCTGCTCCACGCTCCCAACCACGTCCTGGCGGCCGCGCATCTCGCGGGCCTCCCGCCGAGCGACATCTTCAACACCACCTGACCTCACGCCACGGGCATCGTCGGCTATTTGGCCCCGGCCACGATTGCTGCCCTTTTCAAGATCGCGTCTCCGCAACTATCGCCGAATCAAGATGACCGACCTGCCACCCTCACACGCTTCAACCATGACGTTCATCCGCTTCACCGTCCCGTCGGACGCGTGCCGCACGGAAACCCGTGTGGCCTCGGGACTGTTCCACGCGACGTATCGCCTGGCCTGCGACGGCCGGTTCGAGGAAGGCGAACGTGTGTGGTGGGAGCACGAGCTGGAGTGGTTCAACACGTTCTTACCGCCCGCTCGCGTCGGCCGGCACTGGCGCGCCGTCTGCTGGTTCCGCCCCGACGCCGGCGAAGCGATCTCGCGCATGTGGCGCCTCGTCGACCTCGTCGAGCGCGAAGGCGTCCCCGTCCGCGTCTTCCACACGCGCCGCCCCGGCGTCATCGTCTACTCGGACGCGTTCCAGATCGCCGCCGAACCGTGGCGGGACACGTTCACGGCGCGACGGCCCGCCCGCCAAACCTGTAGCAACCCAAGGCGGCCCCGGCCTCGTTGCGGTGGTCGACGCCGCCGCAACTATCGGTAAGGCGTACCGTCCTTGTGCGTGAAGATGCGTTTGCCGTCGGCGCTGGAGCCGGCCTGGATGTCGTCGTCCGGGTACGCGACCTCGTCGCCGGCGGAGCGGTCGCCGATCTCCAGGAGGACGACGTCGGCGGCGGTGCGGTTGACGATGTGGTGGGCGTTGCCGTCGGCGGCCTTGAAGCCGATGCACATGCCCGGCGCCAGCTCGCGCGTGCCGAGGCTGGTGATCAGCGTCGGGCGGCCCTCGAGCACGTAGACGAGCTCGTCCTGGCGAGAGTGCACGTGCCGCAGCGCGGACATCGCGCCGGGCGCGAGACGCGTGTGGCTGACGCCGAAGTTCGTCAGGCCGAATGGATCTCCGAGCGGGCGTTTCAGGCGGCCCGCGGTGCGGGACGCGAACGGCTCCGGGTAGATGCTCTGTATGGCGCGCGGGGTCGCGTCGGCGGCCACGAGCGGCTCCTTCCGAATGGCATCGCTCATGCGCGCGACTCTAGCTCACCTGCTGTGACCTGGCTGCGCGGCTGACGGTCGCTTCGTTTCCGGACTATTCTGGCGACATGGGTTTTGGGCTTGGCGAGCTTGTTCTGATCGGCGTGGTGGTGCTTTCGATCGGGAACGGCGTCGCGGCGCCGATTGTCGGGATCGTGCGGGCAGTGGGAAGGCGGCGGCGAGGGGCGCGGTCGACGGGGGCGGTTGTTTGGTCGTCGATCAACGTCGGGCTGTTCGTGCTCGCGGGGGCGTGGGGGCTGGCGGCCCATGTGCCTCCGGTCGGGGCGAGCATTGGCCTCCCGCTGAATGGGGTCTGGTTGTACCTGGCGTGGCAGGCGAACCGGGCGGCGGCGCAGAAGAGCGCCGCGGGACTCGCACGGTAACCGCGGGCCCGTCACCCCGACCCTCTCCCCGCTCCGCGGGGCGAGGGAGATAAGAGCTCTGCTCGCGCGGGCAGAGGGAGACGAGAGCAGCCCTCACTCGGGCGGAGAGCTACGGGAAGCTGACGTACAGGCTGTACGCGGCGATCGTCGCGTTGTCGCCGTACTCGATCACGTGGGCGTAGACCGTCCCGCCGGCGGGGATGACGTAGGGGACGAACGAGCATCCGGCGTCGCTGCCGTCGTCGTCGAACGCGAGCACGGCGCCCGCGGCGTCACGAATGCGCAGCTGCGTGTCGCTGTTGGCAGCGCAGGTTCCGTAGGTGCTCCCGAACGTCTCCAGGTTGACCTGGACGGGCGACGTCCCGGTGTTGGTGATCGCGAAGCCGTCCTCGTCACCGGCGGGCGTCAGCGCGGCGGTGATCACCGTGTCGGCGGAGTACGGACCGTTGGCGGCGGAGGCCAAGAAGTCGCCGCCCTGGTAGTTGCCGGTGCCGTTGCCGACCGACGGCGTGCCGTCGTCGTTGGGCTCCGTCTCGGCGACGGGCGTCGCGGGTACCGCCTTGGCGCGAATCGAGAGGACGTAGTCGAAGCCGGCGACGGCTCCCTGCATGCCGCCGAGGCCGACGCGTACGTAGTACGTGCCGGGCGCCGCCGTGTACGCGATGTGCGAGCAACGCTCGTGGACGTCGCCGGTCGGCGTCTCGATCGTCCCCATGTCGTCATTCGAGATCAGCGACGTCTGCCCGTTCGCCCCGTACAGCGTCATCTCCGTATCCGCGTTCGAACAGAGGAAGTCGACGCCGCTCGAGAACGTGGTGATCGACAGCGCGACCGGGGTGGAGCCGGGCACCGTCACCTGGAACCAGTCCGCGTCACCCGTCGTGGCGATCCGCGCGCCCAAGCGGCCGTTGACCGCGGTCGCGCTGAAATCGTCGGCTGTCGCCGGCGTATTGTTCGGTTCCGACTCGCACGCGGTGCCTGTGCAGGTCGTCCCCGAGCCGCCGGTCCCGGCGCCGCCCGCCGCGCCGCCGGTGCCCGCGCCCGCCGACCCGCCCGTGCCCGCCGCACCGCCCGTTCCCGCGTTGCCGCCGGTACCCGCCGCGCTTCCGCCGGTGCCGCCCGTCGCCCCACCGGTTCCGCCGGTCGCCGAGCTGCCGCCGGTTCCGCCGGTTGCCGAGCTGCCGCCCGTGCCACCCGTCGCGCCGCCCGCGCCTCCGGTACCCGCCGTGCCAGCGCCGCCCGTGCCCGCCGCGCCGCCCGTGCCCGCCGCACCACCGGTGCCGCCCGAGCCGCCATGGCCCGCCGCACCGCCCGTGCCGCCGCCGCCGCCCGTGGCGCCGCCGCCCCCGTGGCCTGCGGCGCCGCCGCTGCCACTGCCGCCGCCCGTACCGGCCGCGCCGCCGGTGCCCGCCGCGCCGCCCGTGCCCGCCCCACCGCCGGTACCCGCCGCGCCCGCGCTTCCCCCCGTTCCGGCGACGCCGCCACCGGCGCTACCGCCCGTTCCGGCGCTGCCGCCCGTGCCTGCCGCGCTGCCGCCCGTCGAGCCGGCCACGCCGCCGCTGCCGCCCTTCCCCGCGCCGCCGTCGGTGCCGCCGCCCTTCCCACCCTTCGCGCCACCGTCGCGGGCCGCCGCGCCGTCGGGATTCGACGAGCCACCTCCGCAACCGGCCACGCAGGCCATCACGAATACGGCGGCGAACCCACCGACGACCAGAAACCGATTTCCCGCGCAGGGCAGCTTTGACATGCGCGCATTGTGTGCCTACGTCGATCCGCTCGCAAGATCACCTCTGTTTACAATGAGGTGACGGCCCTCCGCGGCGGTCGGACGCGGCGCCTACCAGCAGTCCGTCGGCGCGGCGGCGGCCAGGCAGGCATCGATGTCGGCGCACGCCTTGCCGAGGCAGGCGTCGAACGCGTGCAGGTAATCCTTGCGCAGGAGCGGCATCCCGGCGACGGCGCAGAACGCGTCGAAGTCGCCGGTGCACTCGCTGTTCCGGGCCGTGCAGCGCGAGACGAACTGCGTCTGCTCGGCGTCCGGCGTGCCGGCGGCGGCGGCGCAGTCGTCGTCGTTGAAGAAGGCCGAGCATTGCTTCGCGATCTGGCAGTCGAAGTACTCGAGCAACGGCGCCTCCGTCGTCTCACTCGCGAGGCACATGCTGGTCGGGCACGGGCCGACGGTGACGGCCAGCTCCACCTGGCAGGTGTCGCGCTTCGTGCAGTAATCGGCGAGGCGCGACTTCGCCGTCGGCGACAGGTCCGACGGCCAGCCGGGCGACGTGCTCGGGCCGCACGCGCCCGCACCGACGGCAACGATGACAACAACGACCTTCCCCAAGCTAGCTAAGCGATTGTCCATGGTGCGATTGTACGCGTCCCACCATGAAACCTCGCATTACGCTGATCACACTCGGTGTCGATGACCTCGAGCTGTCGCTCGCCTTCTATCGCGACGGGCTCGGATTGAAGACGGAAGGGATCATCGGCACGCAGTACGAGCACGGCGCGGTCGTCTTCTTCGATCTCCAGGGCGGCTGCAAGCTGGCGCTGTGGCCGCGCAAGAGCATCGCCCACGACACCGGCCTGCTGGCGTCCGCGCCGAGCCCGACCGATTTCACGATCGCTCACAACGTGTCGTCGAAGGAAGAGGTCGACGCCGTGATGGACGAGGCGCGCAGGGCCGGCGCCGTCATCGTCAAGGCCGCGCACACGACCTTCTATGGCGGCTACGCCGGTTATTTCCAGGACCCCGACCGCCACGTCTGGGAGGTCGCCTGGAACCCGGCCTGGCAAGACCCGGGCTAGGGCGCCGGCGCGCACGAGGCTGCGGGGAGGCAGCTGCCGTAGTTCTTGCCGGGGATGTTCTGTGAACAGCAGTTGGTGCTGCAGTCCGACGGCTTCGTGCAGTTCTTGAGGCACGAATAGGTCGCCCCGCTGTCGAAGCTGAGGCAGGTCTGGCCGGACGTGCAGCCGCCCGGGCACGTACATTCCGCCGTGATGCAGACGCCGTGGTTCGTGCCGTCGACGAGCCCGGAGCAGCACACCGACGGACAGTCGGTGTCCATCGTGCAGTCCTTGCGGCACGAGAGCGTCTTGCCGTCGAACGACGTGCACGTGGACCCGGCGGCGCAGCCCGACCCGCAGCCGCAGTATCCGGGGTCGGTGCAGAACCCGCCGCCATTCGAGAACGGCTGGCAGCAGCCCGTGTCGCAGTCGGCGTTCGTCGTGCAACTGGGGCGGCATCCACTCCAGTCGGCGTTCGTGCTGGTGACGCAGATGCCGTTGCAGCACTGCTCGTCTTTCGTGCACGCCTGGCCGCGCTTCGTGCACAGGGTCTGGCACGACGTCAGCGGCGCGCAGACGAGATCGCCGGTGTCGCGCCGGTCGGTGCAGCAGCCGGTGTCGCAATCGGTGTTGCCGGCGCAGCGGTCGTAGCAGACCTTGCTCGTCGGCGACACCGCCACGCAGTCGAGGCCGTTGCAGCAGGTCGCCGTGCCGCACGACGCGGTCTCGCCCACGCACAGGCCGGCGACCGCCGCCGGGCCCGTCTTGCAGGACGGGTACATCGCGCCCGCGGGGCCGGTGCAGAAGCACGACGCCTGCTCGTACGTCATGCACGAATACGCGAGGCAGTACGGCGTGTCGGCCGTGTAGCCGGGCGAGTTGTTGATGTCCTTCAGGCGCGGGACGCAGACATCGCCGTCCAGCTGGCACATGCCGGCGGCGCCGCACCCGAGGCCGTTGCACATTTCGCCGACACCCATGCAGTCAGCCGGTCGCGACCAGTGATCGGGGACCGATGTGACCACCGGGCCGGTGTCCTTCCCGACGTCTTGCGGGGCGTCGTTATTGCCACCGCCATCCGTCGTCAGCGGCGATCCGCCGCCCTTCCCTCCGCAACCGACGGCCGCAGCGGCCGCCAAGACGAAAGCTAGGCCTACAACGCGCATCACGACCCCCTCAACCAGCGACAACGATTAGACCCGAGTTGTTCCCGCGCGGCAAACAACCGCGCGGGACGCGACACGGGCCCGCCGGGGGTGGTCGTGACGTCGCTACTGAATCGACGGCGGCGAGATCGCCGCCGGCACGCTGGACAGCCTAGGCTGTTCCGCCGGTGCCGCCGCCGGCACCGCCGGTCCCGCCGGTCGCACCGCCAGCTGCTCCGGCAACGCCGGCCGCGCCGGCAACGCCCGCCGCACCGCCGGCCGCTCCGGCAACACCAGCCGCCGCACCGCCGAGGCCGCCGACACCGCCGGCCGCCCCCGCAACGCCGGCCGCCGCGCCGCCAGCGCCACCCGTCGCGCCGCCGGCTCCACCCGTCGCGCCGCCAGCTCCGCCAGTCGCGCCGCCGGCTCCGCCGGTCGCGCCGCCAGCGCCACCCGTCGCGCCGCCAGCTCCGCCCGTTGCGCCGCCGGCTCCGCCAGTCGCGCCGCCGGCTCCGCCGGTCGCGCCGCCAGCGCCGCCGCGTCCAGCGGCGCCGCCCGTTCCACCACCTGCGCCCGCCGTACCGGTGGTTCCGCCAGCACCGGCAGTCCCGGTCGTCCCGGCAGTCCCGGTCGTCCCAGCGGTCCCGGTCGTTCCGGCAGTCCCGGTCGTTCCAGCCGTGCCGGTCGTCCCGGCGGTTCCGGTGGTCCCGGCCGTTCCGGTCGTGCCGCCTTTGCCGGCGGCGCCCGCAGCGCCACCGCTGCCGCCCTTGCCGGCGCTGCCGCCCTTGCCACCGCTGCCGCCTCTGCCGGCGGTCCCGGTCCCATTCCCTCCGTCGTCACTGCAACCCGACGCGTACGCGACGGAGATAGCGACAAACCCTGCCAGCAACAGAAAGCGCGGTGTCTTCATTTTCGTGATCCTGTTTTTCGAGCGTGGACGGTGCGTGGTGTAGAAGCCCATCCTTATAAGGTCGCGCGCAAAAGATCGGAAGCCCAAACAGCGAGATTCGTCATTGAAAACGTTCGCAGACGCGATTTCTGGGATCCCGAATCCCGCGACTACGGCATCGAGATCACGAACGTCGTGATCGAGCCGGCGGTCACCGTCGCAACGAAGCTCCAGTCCTGGATTGGCACGGCGGCGAGCGACACGAGGTTCTCGGATCGTGAGGTCCGGAGCGCGTCGGCGGTCGCGGCGACGGAGGGCAGCGCGGTCAGGTCAAAGGTAAACCCCTTGCTGGCCGCGGTGTCGCCGTTGCGGACCACCAGCGCCAGCGTGTGCCCGTCCGCGCTGACGGCGGCAACCATGTCAACGTTGTTGACGTCAACGAAGGTGGCGCCCGGGCGAATGTAACGGGCGAACCCAGCCTGCATGTAGAAGCGCTTCAGGTACGTGAAGGTTTGCCGCGAGTCATTCAGCACGAAGCTGGCCCAGTTGCGGCTCGGGTCACCGACCTGCCAGTCGACCCACGCCTCGGCCTGCATGTCGCGCAGATCGGTGATGATCCGCCCCGCCATGAACAGCGCCGCTTCCGTGTCGTCGGCCAGCGTGACGCTGAGCGGACCGGACTCCGACTGCCACAGCCGCTTGCCTTTGCTCGTCGCGAGCGTGCGCAGCTCGGTCCGGCGACTGCCGTTGTAGCTGTGCGCGTTCATCTGGCTCATCGCCGCCAGCGAGGCGGTGTCGAACGCGCGCATGTTGTTGTAGGCGTCATCGAGGCTGTTCTCGTCGGACGCGCTGACGGTCGTCGCGGTCAACCCCTTCGATGTCAGCTTCGCGCCGACCGCCTTGATGATCGTCTGCTGGTTGCTGGGCGAGAAGTGGCAGCCTTCCTGGCTGCCGTTCGCCGTCCACCAGTTGGCGTTCGGTTCGTTCAGCGGCTCCAGCGTGCGGAACGTGACGCCCCAGCTGTCGCGGAAGTGCTTCACGACCTCGGTCAGGTAGTCGGCGAACGCGTCGTAGGAATCGTCCTTCAGGTTGTTCGTGCCGTCGCTGCTGCCCGAGGCGCAGCCGCTCTTCGTCATCCAGTAGGGCGGCGAGTTCGAGAACGCTTCGAGGATCGCGCCGGGCGCGCGCGTGACGACGCTCTGCAGGACGGCGCGCTGGCTGGCGTCGGCGGTCCAGTCCCAGGTGCCGTCGGACGCCTGGAAGCCGGGCATCTCCCGCCACTGGCCCATGTGATCGTGCGCGGGGTTCTCGCCGCCGCCGATGTTGTAGCGAAAGATGTTCATGCCCATGCCGGTCGTCGGATCGACGACCGCGTCGACGACGGCGTCGCGCGCTGTCGCGCTCCACCCGCCGACGTGATTCGCCCACCAGCAGAGGCTGGTGCCCCAGCCCTCGAACGTCTGGTGCCGGACGGCGGTGTTGATCTTGACGAGCGTCGTGCCCGGCGATGCCGTCACCGTCGGGCGCGCGCCGCCTGTTCCGCTCGCGCCGCCTCGACCGCCCGCGCCCGCGCTGCCGCCGCGACCGCCGGCGCCGCCCGTCGCGCCGCCGCGGCCGGACATGCCGCCCGCGCCCACGCCGCCCGCCGAGCCGCCCGTCCCTGCGGACGCCCCGCCGCCACCACCGGCGCCCGCCGGCGCGCCGGCCGTTCCGGACGCGCCGCCGCCGCCCTCGCCGCCCGACGCGCCGGCGACTGCGCCACCGGCACCCGCGCCCCCCGAAACGCCCGCCGCGCCGCCACCCCGCCCGCCCGTACCGGTACCGGCCCCACCGCCGGTTCCGGTCGACGACGTCGCGCCGTCCTTGCTGCACGCGCCCGCCGTCAACAGCAGCAACCCCAAACCGACGGAGACGCCGCGCGGCGCCGGGGGCCTTCCGAACATCCCGGCGATGTTAACCCGTTATTGCCAGCGGTAAGAAACGTTGACGAATGGCAAACCGACGAGGAAATCGCCGTCGTCGCCGCTGGTGGCGATCGGCTTGATGAACCCGACGTCGGCGGCGATGTTGTCGGTGTGGAAACGGACACCGTAGCCGACGAGCACGCCTTCGATGTTCTGGAAGTCTTCGTTCCGGCCGCGGCCCGCCGCTGACGCCACCTCGCCCAGCAGCTTCACGTGGCTGCTGACGCGGTGAACGATCGAGCCGCCGTAGATCACGATGTGCGCGGCCTCGTCGACCGACGGGTCGATCGCCAGCTGGTACGTCGCGCTGACCGACAGCAGCGACGAGCAATCCTGCCGCACGCAGTAGCTGGCGAAGGCGCCCGCGCCGACCGTGTAGCCGTTCGCATTGTCGGCTGTCGCGTCGAACGCGTGTCCCCAACCCGCCGACCCCTGCAGCGCCAGGTGGAAGCGCTCGGTCGAGACGATGCGGCCCTTCACGGACGCGAAGCCGAGGAACGGCATGTCACGCACGATCGGCGACAGCACCGTCACGCTGGTCTGCACGCGATCCGTGATGCCGTAGGTGACGCCGTGGAGCAGCAGCTCGTAGTTGTTGTAGGTGATGCTGCCGGCGGGCTGGGTCATCGCCGTCGGCAACAGGAAACCCCGATCGATGTTCGGATCGGACGACGTCGCGGCGGCGGCGGGCGCCGGCGTGGCGCTGACGATCTGCGGAGCACCGCCGGCGGCGGCCTGGGCACGGGCCTCGGACGTCGAGGCCAGGGTGGTTGCTGCGGTGACGACGGTGAAAGCGACGGCGATCATCTTCTTGGTCGTTGGCATGTCGCGATGTGATTGCAGCCGGCGTGCCGAGCCACGCGCCGCGGAAGAACGCCTCCGTGCGGCGCGCGACAATCGTGCCTGTGCGCCCGCGGCACGCGATCAGCCGACCGCTGATACGGCCGCGCCATGTTGAAAACCGAACATCGCCGACGGTGGAGGTGCGCAATCGTGCGAGGATTCGGACGCCCACGATGAACGTCCAGGTCACGACATGACGCCGGCCGCGCGCATGAAGGGCGTGGTGATCGGAGCGTTGATGATCGCCGCCGGCGTCACCACCGTGCTCGTCGCAACCGGGGTGATCGGTCGGCACCTCGCGGACACGACCCCTTGTGACGATCCGGCGGCCTGCGAACAGGGATGCGCGAAAGGTCGAGCAGCCGACTGCACGCAGGCCGGTCTGATGCACATGCAAGGCGCCGGCGTCGAACGGTCCCCGGCGCGCGCGAACGATCTGCTGCGTTCGGCCTGCGCGTCCGGCGACGCGCCCGGCTGCACGGCGCTGGGCGCGTTGCTGCTGGAGAGCAGCGCCGGCGCCGCGGTCCCGTCGCCCGAGGTGCGCGCGATCTTCGGCAAGGCCTGCGACGGGGGCGACGCGATGGGGTGCAACAACCTGGCGAACCTGTACGACAGCGAGCCTGACCGCGATCCGCCCCGCGCGTGGGGGCTCTTCCTCAAGGCGTGCGAGCGCGGGTCGGGAATGGCGTGCAGCACCGTCGCCAAGGGCTACCAGGCGGGCGACCGCGTCCCGCGCGACCTGGCGCAGGCGAGCCGGTTCTTCACCCGATCGCTGACGATCCTTCAGCGCGACTGCGATGTCGGGAACCCGCGCGCCTGCGGGCAGGCGGGCTGGTTGCGCGAACGCGGGCTGGGCGGCGCGAAGGACGTCGCGGCGGCGGTGGGCGACTTCCAGTCGGGATGCGACGGCAACGACGGTCCCAGCTGCTTCAACCTCGCGGTCGCGCGCCGCGCCGCGAACGCGTCCGACCCGACCGTCGCCGGCCTGCTCGCGAAGGGCTGCGAGCTCGGCTCGCGCGAGGCCTGCGAGCTGGCCCGCGCGCGATGAACGTCACCGGACAGCCGACGCGGACGATCGTCGCCGGGCGGGACACGGTCGAGATCATCGACCAGACGGCGCTGCCGCACGCGTTCGTCACGCGGCCGCTGCGCACGGTCGCCGAGGCCGCGCACGCGATCGCGACGATGCAGGTGCGCGGGGCGCCGCTGATCGGGGCGACGGCGGCCTACGGCATCTGGCTGGCGATGCGGCAGGACGCGTCCGACGCGGCGCTGGAGGCCGCGCACGCGGCGCTGCTCGCGACGCGGCCCACGGCGGTGAACCTGCGCTGGGCGCTGGACACGGTGAGGGACCGCCTGGCGCCGCTGGCGCTGGACGCGCGGGCCGCCGCGGCGCGCGCCGCCGCCGACGCGATCGCCGAGGAGGACGTCGCGATCAACCGCGCGATCGGCCAGCACGCGCGCGGGCTGATCGCGGCGGCGTTCGCGCGCCGAAAAGAAAAAGTACAGGTACTGACCCACTGCAACGCCGGCTGGCTGGCGACGGTCGACTGGGGGACCGCGCTCGCGGGCGTCTACGCGGCCCACGACGCGGGCATCCCTGTTCACGTGTGGGTCGACGAGACGCGCCCGCGCAACCAGGGCGCGGCGCTGACCGCCTGGGAACTGGGCGCGCATGGCGTCCCGCACACGGTGATCGTCGACAACGCGGGCGGGCACTTGATGCAGCGGGGGCAGGTCGACCTCGCGCTCGTCGGGACGGACCGGACGACGGCGGCGGGTGACGTGGTCAACAAGATCGGCACGTACCTGAAGGCGCTGGCGGCGCGCGACTGCGGCGTTCCGTTCTACGTGGCGGCGCCCTCCCCCTCGATCGACTGGACGATCGACGGCGCGGACGGCGCGCGCGGCATTCCGATCGAGGAGCGATCGCCCGAGGAAGTCACGACGATCGCGGGCATGACGACGATGGGGACCGCAGCGCACGTCCGGGTGACGCCGCCGGGAAGCGCGGCGCACAACCCCGGCTTCGACGTCACGCCCGCGCGTCTGGTCACCGGCATCATCACCGAGCGCGGCGTCGCGCCCGCGTCGCGCGAGGGGTTGGCGGCGCTGTTCCCGGAGCGCGCCCAGGCGGCCGCGAAGATGAAGGCCTCGACATGAACGGCACGCGTCGCGAGCTCGTCGCCACCGTACGCTGGCTGATGGCGCGTGGACTTTACGCGGGCACGTCCGGCAACGTATCGGCGCGGGCGGCGGGCGGCCTGCTGATCACACCGACGGGCGTGCCGTGCGACGAGGTCGACGCCGCGTCGATCGTCGCGTTGGCCGCGGACGGCACGGCGCGCGGCCGGCTGGCAGCGTCCAGCGAATGGCGCATCCACCGCGACATCTATCAGCAGCGTCACGACGTCGGCGCCGTCGTGCACACGCATTCGACCGCAGCCACGGCGCTTTCGTGCCTGCGCCGGGCGATCCCCGCGTTCCATTACATGGTCGCGAAGGCGGGCGGTGACGATATCCGGTGCGCGCGTTACGCGACGTACGGCACGGCGGCGCTGTCGCGCAACGCGCTCGCGGCGCTGGCCGGCGGGCGGCGCGCGTGTCTGCTCGCGAACCACGGTCTGCTCGCGCTGGGAGCCGACCTCGCGGCGGCGCGCGCCCTCGCGGAAGAGGTCGAGGCGTTATGCGCGCAGTACATCAACGCCCGCGCCGCCGGGCGCCCGGTCGTCTTGCCCGCGCGTGAGATGAAGCGCGTCCGCGTGAAGTTCGCGAGCTACGGGCAACGGCCCGCGCGCTGACCGCGTGCTAGCTTCGATCGCATGTCGATCGTCGAGAGCCTCATCCGGCTGACCGACCCCGTCCAGGCGCGGCAGCGCGAGGAAGAGCGGCGGAAGGCGCGCGAGGAGCCGAAGCGCAATCATGACGGCGATCCGCCGCGCTTCGCCTGCCGCATCTGCGGTCACGTCAGCGACGACAAGGCCTACTGCCCCGAGTGCCTCGCCGACACGATGGAGCCGCTGAAGCCCGCGCGCTGACCGCGTACGGCGGCGGCCGCCCGCACACTTTGACCGTCAGCCGCCCCACTTCGTGCTGCGCGCCGGCTTCGGCCTGCGCTGAGCTAGAGCAGCCTTTCGTAGACGGCGAGATCGTCGTCGTTGAAGCAGACGAAGCGGACCAGCGTCAGCGCGGACGATGCGACGTTCGCGCGCACGGCGTCGACCGCGATGCGCGCGGCGCGCGCGATCGGAAAGCGATAGGCGCCGGTGCTGATCGATGGGAAGGCGATCGACCGCAGCCCGTGCGCTTCCGCCAGCGCGAGCGACTGTTCGTAGCAGCGGCGCAGCAGCTCCGGCTCGCCGCGCGCGCCGCCGCCCCAGACCGGCCCGACCGTGTGGATCACGTGGCGCGCGCGCAGACGGAACCCGGGCGTGATGCGCGCGTCGCCCGTCGGGCAGCCGCCGATCTTGCGGCACGCCTCCAGCAGCTCGCGCCCCGCGGCGCGGTGGATCGCGCCGTCCACGCCGCCGCCGCCGAGCAAACTGGTGTTGGCAGCGTTGACGATCGCGTCGACGTCCTGCCTCGTGATGTCGCCCTGCACCGCTTCGATGATCGCCGCCATGGTTCAGCCCCCTTCGCGTCTCGGAGTGGCTAACATGCTAGGGCCATGTCGGTCGAACCAGCGCCCTGCACGCCCAACATCTCGTCCGCGGGGATCCGCCGCCGCCGGCGCTTCGGGTTTCAGTTCGCGGGCCTCTCGATCGTGGCGGCCGGCGCGGGCATGCTCTTCCGCGCGCCGTGGATCGCGCGCGCGGCCGTGTTCTTGCCCGCCGCCGCGGCGGCGACCGGCTTCCTGCAGGCCAGCCGCAACACCTGCGTGCTGCGCGCGCGCGAGGGAACGCTGGAGCACGACGACTTCTCGACGACGCCGGCGCCCGCTTCGGAGGTCGCGGCCAGCCGGCAGGTCGCGCGGGGAATCACCCGCGACGCGATCCTGATCGGCGTCGGGGCTGGCGCGCTCGCCGCGGCGACCGCGCTGCTGCGCTGATCGCGAGCCGTCAGTAACCGCCGACGGTGCCGTCGCCACCGCCGCCACCAACATCGCCACCGCCATGACCGTGTCCGCCGAAGTTGCCTTCAAAGTCGATGCCGCCGGTATCGCCCGCCGTCCAGTCGTCGCCGGCGGTCGCGCGGCGCGGAAGGTGATCGACGAGCGCCTGCCGGACGACGAAGAAGCTTCCCGGGATCAGCCACAGCAACACCGACTGCGCGATCTTCTGCGGCCGCTCGAAGATCGGGCTCGCCCACAGGCGCTTCGTCGTGACGACGTTGATCGCGGCGACCAGCCCGGCGATCCCACAAACGACCCAGAACCCCACGCTCATCAAATCGATTGTAAACGACCCCTCAATCCGGGTCCGGAGCTATGCTTCCGCCCGTGACGCGAGGCCCCCTCATCAAGCGGCTGTGCGCCGTCGCCGTCGTGGCGGGCGGCGCGGTGTGCGCTCTGGAGGGTTTCCTCGGCGCCGCCGGTGTCGACGGCGGAGACCCACCGCCGGCCGCCGCGCCTGAATTCGAGGGCGTTCCCGCGGGCAACCCCGACGCCGGATCGGC
>Ga0070683_100000633_pt1 | contig 25296 bp, 24 predicted proteins | sample KBSC713LmetaG_FD_64662 | JGI IMG/M metagenome (GOLD analysis project Ga0070683, IMG submission 64662) | Corn rhizosphere microbial communities from Kellogg Biological Station, Michigan, USA - KBS C7.1-3L metaG | ecosystem: Host-associated > Plants > Roots > Rhizosphere ... | reverse complement strand
GCAACGGACGCCGGCAGCGGGAACCCGCCCGGATCGAGGACGGATCCCTCGCGCGTGACGCGCGCTCCGTGGCCGGCCGAGCCGTCCATCCAGACGACGAGATACGTCGAGCCGCCGAACACCAGCGACGGCGGGCCATTGTTGCCATGTAGCTCCCCCGTGATACCGATCCCGTCGGCCACGGTTTTCGTGGGGGTCACGCGGGCGCCGGAGATGTTGTAGGCCGACCGTCCAAAATCCCCGTAGAAGTCGATGTAGGGCACGAAGTAATTGACGCCGTCGAACGCGACAGCTGGGTCGAACTTGTAGAGCCAGACCTTTCCCTTCCCGCGTGGGACCTGACAATCCGAGACGACGAAGCTCCCCTCGACGTCCGGGACGCCGGCTGGGCTGACTTCCCTGCCCAGGATGCGGTTGCACGGAGTTTCCTGCCAGACGACGAGGTAGTTCTCCCCGTCGAAAGCCACCGACGGCAAGGTCTCGTTGAATCCCGCGTTCACCGCGATCTCGATCCCGGCGGGGTCGAGCACTGTCCCCGATGGAGACACCCGCGCGCCGTAGACCTCGGTCTCGGCCTCGTCGTCCCAGACGACGAGGTAATTCGTCCCGTCGAACGCGAGAGTCGGGTAGCGCTGCGCCTGCCGCGTAGAGATCGTGATGCCCCCGGGATCGAGGACGGTCCCGTCCGGAGCGACGCGCGCCCCGAGGAGCGAGCCCGCACTCCAGACGACGAGGTAATTCGTGCCGTCGAACGCGACAGCCGGGCCCGAGCCTCCGCCCGCGGAGATCTCGAATCCGCCCGGATCGACCACGGTTCCGTCGGGACTGACGCGGGCGCCGTACACCTTGGCGGTGCCCCCGGCCCAGTCGGTCCAGACGACGAGGTAGTTCGTCCCGTCGAATGCGACGCCAGCCGCCGAGACCTGAGCGTCCAGCGGCCCGCCGTGAAGAGCGCTCGGAAGCGGGGCCCTCGGCCGAGCCGCGCCGCCCTGCAGCACGGTCCGCGATGGTGCTGCTGCGGAGAGGATGAGCGCCAGTGCGGCAATGCCGCCCAGCCAGATCGCTCGCTTCATCTCCCCTCCTTCGTAGAAGCCGGTCTTACAGCATCTGTCGCCTCTTGACAAGGCGCGCTCGGGGAAGGCCGGGGCGGGCGCGCACCTGTGGGGACACTGATCTCAAGTCGCTGCGCGTGAACGACGCGGAGATGGGCTACTGGCGGGAGTCTCCGCTCGCGCTCGACGGCTGCGCTCTTCGCTCCTCGCTCGTCTCGAGCGTGAGTGCGAGCGTGGGGCACATCGTCGCTGCGCGGCGTGCATGGTGCTCGAGTGATCGCGGGATCGGCGTCTCGTCGACGATCGGGTAGCCCCAGTCGTCGAGCACGATGCGCTCGGGAAAGAGCTCGGCGCACAGGCCACGTCCCTCGCAGGCAATGGGGTTGACGCGAATCGACTTCATGCGCCTGCCGGAGCCTGGCTGAGGGGCAGGACGCGACGGCGGTCCCACCGGCAGCGGCCGTGGCGCACGTGCGCCTCGAACTCGTCTGCGAAGACAGAGAGGGCGCTCGCAACGAACCGGACGACGCCGTCCGGGTGACGACAGGCGCCTCGACGGTTCACATCGGCGAGCCAGCGCGGCAGTCGCGAGCGGCGCGCATCGTCCCGGCCGGCGGAGACCTGCTCGAGCACGTCGGCGATCGCGGAGACACCGTGGACGCACGGTCCGCATTGACCGGCGCTCTCGTCCGCCAGGTAGCGAGCGGCCCGCGCGGTCTCGCAGACGCCGCACGCGCTGGCCGGGAGGGCGACGACCGCGCGGGCACCCAAGCTTGCGCCGACGCGACCCAGGTCCGCGTCGAGGAGCCGGAGCTGATCGACGTCGTCTGCTCCGATCCAGGTTCCGAAATAGCCGCCGACGAGCACTGCACGGAGCGGCTCGTCGGTCCCTCCGGCCCAATCGAGCAAGGTCCGCAGGGGTGTGCCCAGCTCCACCTCGTAGACTCCAGGCGCGCCGACGGCGCCCGAGATCGTCACGAGCGCCGAACCGGGCTCTTCCGGTGTCCCGAGCTCGCGGAACCACGCCGGGCCGTAGCGCGCGATCAGGGCGAGGTGGGCGAGAGTCTCGGCGTTCTGCACGAGCGTCGGCGAGCCATCCACGCCACGCTCGAACGGACGCGGTGGCGTGAAGGTCGGCTTGGCGGGGCCCCCGTTGAGCGCGTTCACGACCGCGGTCTCCTCACCCGAGACGAAGCCGTCCGTGATGCGCGCCAGTTCGACCTGGATCCGCTCGTCGAGCCCGGCGTTGCTGCGCTCGCGCATCGCGCGCTCGAGGGTCGCTGCTTCAGCCCGCGCGCTTTCGGCGACCGCGACGATCACCTCGCGTGCACCGAGCGCCGCCGCCGCGAGAGCGGCTCCGTCGAGCACCAGGTGAGGCGCTCGGCGGGCCAGCACCTTGTCCTTCGCGCTGACACTCTCCCCCTCGGTCGCGTTCACGACTACGATCGGGGTGCGGCCCGACCGGGCGACTGCGCGGAGCTTGACCGCGGTCGGGAATGCCGCTCCTCCGCGCCCCTGGAGCCCGCTCGCCTCGACCGCGGAGAGCAGATCCGGGTGCCGCGGTACGGGTCCGTGCTGGACGACGTACTCGTCCAGCGTCGCGGCACGGCCTTCGTCCGGGAGCCGGGCGAAGAGGCGCGGCAGGCCCGACGGCGCAGCGACAGGCATCGTCGTGTTCTCCCAGGTGCTCGCCGCCATCACGCGGTCCCACCGTGAACGGTGCCGGTCACGGTCGAGGTCGCTGAGTCGATACGGAGGTCGAGCGAGAGCCGCAGCGAGGCACCGGACGAACCGGTGAGGTCTGCGATGACCTGGTTTCCGTCGAGCTCGACGACCGTTCCTGCGTAGGGCCTCGCGCCGACGGGAGAGAACGTGACGCGGCTCGTGCTCATCGCGACGCCCTCACCTGTGGCGGTTCCCCAGAGCGTCAGGTGGAGGATTCCCAGGACGTGCGAGCCGCGAACGTTGCCGCTGATCGCGATCCCGACGTCGCCGCTCTCGTCCTTCGACTGTGCGAGCCGCGCATCGAGAGCCCCGGCAAACGGTGTGCTGAACGTCGTCCGCCCGGGCGCCGTCCGCGTCGTCGTCCGACGCGCCGCAGGCCGGCGAAGGATCGAAGAGGGCGTCCCGGCCCGAGCCGCCCATCCGCTCTGTGCCGGGCCGCCGCGATACCAGACGAAGACGATCAGCGCGACGGCGACCGTTGCGACACCCGCAACCGTGCGGACTCCCGCGGGGCCGTCGCTTTGGAGCACCCTGACGGCCACCGCCAGGCCAACCACCGCTACACAACCGAAGCCGAGCAGCGCGAACCAGCCGACCGGGGCATCGCTCCCCGCGCCGAACGCATGCACGAGTGCCACGGGCCAGGCTGCGTAGGCGAGGAAGTGGATGACCCGCCAGGAGCCGTAGCCGATCCGTGCGCGCACGAGGCTCGTCACGAGCAGCGCGAGCAGGAGATCGAACGCCACCGCTCCGAGACCCAGCCAGATCGGCCGGTACGCTGACGCGAAGGGGACGACCGCGTCCAACAGCCGGATCGGCGCGAAGCCGTCCGCGACCGTCGTCACGACGTGCGCGGCGACGAAGACGATCGAGAGCAGCGTCAAGTGCTTGTGCAGGTCGGCCACGAGGAACCTCGGCCAGCCCGGTCTCTGCCAGCGAACCGTGCCGGCGATTCCGAGCACCACGACCACCGTCAGGAGCAGGAGTGCGACGACCCCGGTCCCTCGGGTCAGGTACCAAAGCGTCTTTGCATTGCTCGCCGCGAGCAGTGTCACGCGGCGTCAGGGCTCCATCGGCCTGTGCACACTGTCGGGCCGCCGGTCGCGACGATGCGCCCCGGAAGGCCACGCGCCTCCAGCCACTCCACCGCCTCGTTTCCGAGCACGAGCGCCGCGGTGCTGGCGGTGTTCGCGTCGACGCACGTCGCAGCTGCGACCGTGACCGTCCGCCACGGTGTGCGGGCCGGCCGGCCGGTGCGGGGGTCGACGATGTGATGCAGGTCACCGCTCGCCGTGCGCCAGCGTCGAGCGGTCGTGCTCGAGGTGGCGAGGCCGCCGCTCGTGATCGCGATCGCGGGCCCCGACCCGTCGGGCGGGGAAGTGTGATGGTCGGCGAGACGGATTGCCCAGCCCCCGGGCGGTGCGGCGCCTGCCACTGAGATGTCCCCGCCGAGGCTGACCAGGACGCCACAGCCCACGGCGCGGGCAATCGTGGCGGCGGCTCGATCGGCCGCGAGCGCCTTGGCTGTTGCGCCAAGATCGAGCTCTACACCCGGTGGGATCCTCGCCGTTTGCCGCTCCATGTCGAGCTCGAGCAGGCGCCAGTCGACCACGGCTGCGAATGTCGGGATGAACCTGCGGCCGTCGCGGGCCGCGACGAGAGCGAAAGTCCCGTCGTAGCCGGCGAGGCGCAGCGTCCGTCCGACCATCGGACTCACGATCCCGTCCGTCAACTCCGCCGCGCGAGCCGCGACCGAGAGCGCTTCGAACAGGAGCGGGCTCACCTTGCGCGCCTCGCCACCGGCCCGGTTCAGGAGGACGAGCTCGGAATCGGAGCGAAAACGGCTCGCGGCGCCGTCGAGCGCGTCGAGCTCGTGCGCGAGGAGCGCGCGTGCCGCCGGCAGCGCATCCGATTCAGTGACGATGACGCGCGCCGTGGTCCCGATTGCCTCGAAGGCCGAGGCGTGGAGCGCCGTCACGAGCCTCCGGAGGTCGCGACCGGTGGTGCCACCGCCGCTACGGGAGGTTCGGCAGGCGCGGCCGGAGCTGCTTGGACACCACCCGGCGGTGTAGCCGACGGCGCAGTCGCGTGCGGCGCCGGGAGGCTGACGGCTGTCGAGCGAGCGGACGGCGTGAGGCGGACGGCTTTCTTCGGGTGCGTCGAGCCCGCCGCGAGCGCTGCGAAGGCACCGGACAGCGCGGCAGACAGCCCGATGGTGACGAGGAGGAGCCGTCGACCTCTGTCCGAAGCTCGCGCGCGCACTTCGAGGGCACGTTGCCGCGCCGCATGACGATCGCCGTCGTTGCGGTCCATGCCGGGAGAGGAGCAGAACGAGATGAGAGCTCGATGAGGTGGCGCTAAGAGTCGCTCTTAATTGCGCCCGAGGTGCGCCGGCCGACTGACCGCCTTCCCCTTCGACTCAGTCGCCAAGGTCGCAGGGAGTTCTCGATGCCGGGGGCGGGACTCGAACCCGCACGCCCCCGTGGGGGACACCTGATTTTAAGTCAGGCGCGTATGACCAGTTTCGCCACCCCGGCGGTCGAAGACTAGCCCGCTACTGGCCTGGGGCCATGTCCTTGACGCTCTGGTAGCGCTCGCCGGCCTTGTTGCGGCGCTTGTCGCGGAACTTGGACAGCGCGTCCTTGTCGAACGAGGTGCACGTGAGCACGTAACCGTGGCCCGCGTCGACCTTGCTGAAGTTCGCGTCCTGGTTCTGCGCGTAAGCCGGCTCGTTCCACGCGGTTGCGGCGATCTTCTTTCCGAGCTTGGCGTACGGGGCGACGACGAGCCCGTAGGGATCGTCCTGGTAGAAGGACTGGAGCTTCTGGACGTCGCTCTCGCTGAGGCCCGTGCCGTACTGGATGATGATCCCGCCGTGCTCGAGGTTGTGGACGAGGATCGTCTGCTTGATCGAGTCCGGGTAGATGCCCCACGGCGCAGGCTGCGCGTAGTGCGGGCCGCTCGAAGGCGGGAACGAGTCGTAGTCCACCGGCGCGTTCGGGTTGTTCAGATGGGCCGGCTTGAGGCCCTTGAACTGCTGCTCGGTGCACGCGCTCGAACTGATCAGCGCGCCCGAGTCGCTGCCGCCGCCTCCTCCGAACGCGACCACGGCGAGCACGCCTCCGGCGAGGAGAATGCCGAGGGCCACGAACGCGAGCACGTACAGGACCGTCCGCTTCTCGACGGGCGTCCTCTGGGTCGTTCGCTGTTTCGGCGCCTGAACCGGCCTGCGCGGCGGCGGCGGGGTACGAGCTTTCTTGGCCAAGAACGGCGATGGTAGCAACGTCCGACCGCCTCTCTACCGTTTGTAAGTCCCATGGGGATCGCTGTTCTCATGCTGCTCTCGTTCGCCGCGCTCGCGGTCGGCGCCGCGTGGTTCCTGCGCCGGCTCCGCGCCGAGCTGGCCGTCCTGCGCTCCGACGCCGGCCTGCAGCTGGCCGAGCGCAACGCCGAGGTCGACCGGCGCCTCGAGGCGATGACCTCGACCCTCGACCGCCGGCTCGAGAGCACGTCGCAGACCGCGGGCGAGATCCAGCGCCGCCTGGGCGAGCTCGGCCGCGCGAACGAGGAGATCCTCGCGCGAGCGAACGACCTCAAACGCCTCGAGGTCGCCCTCCGCCCGCCCAAGGCGCGCGGCGGCTTCGGCGAGCTGCTGCTCGAGAACCTGCTGCGCGACCGGCTCCCGCCGACGGCGTTCTCGCTGCAGTACGGGTTCGCGGGCGGCGAGCGCGTGGACGCCGTGATCAAGGTCGACCGCCTCGTCCCGATCGATTCCAAGTTTCCGCTCGACAACTTCGAGCGGACGGTCGCCGCGGAGAACGACATCGAGCGCCAGCAGTTCGAGAAGCTCTTCGCACGCGACGTCAAGGCGCACGTCGACGCGATCGCCGGCAAGTACATCCGGCCCGACGAGGGCACCTACGACTTCGCGTTCATGTACCTCCCCTCGGAGGCGATCTACTACGAGCTCGCGTGCGGGAAGACCGGGGCGCTGCTCGGGTACGCGCATGACAAGCGAGTCCTCCCGGTCTCTCCGACAACCCTGACGGCGTACCTCCAGGTGATCGTCCTCGGGCTCAAGGGGCTCCAGATCGAGCAGCACGCGCAGGAGGTCATGGCGTACTGCGCACGGCTCCAGAGCGACTTCGGGAAGTTCAAGGACGACTTCGAGCTCGTCGGGACGCACGTCGGTCGCGCGCAGAACAAGTTCGTCGACGCCCAGAAGCGGCTCGGGCGCTTCGAGTCGAAGCTCGAGCAAGCAGGCGAGGCGCCTGCGGAACTGCCCGCCGAGGTGCACGAGCTCCCCGGCGTCGACGCCGCCTAGCGCTTCAGTTCGTAGTCGTAGTTGACCACCTGCCAGCGGCCGTCTTCGTACGCCGGCCAGATGCGGAGGCGCGCCGAAAGCTTCCGAACGCCTCCGATCGGGATCACCTGCTCTCCCGACAGGACAAAGAGGAAGCAGTCCTTGCCCGCGCCGACAGCTGCCGCGGGCGGGCAGTCGTGTCGCAGCACGCCGGGGTTGGTCACGCGCTTGATCCCGTCCTGCTTGATGTGCGCCTGGAAGCTACGGACGTTCGGCGTCAGCTCCGGGCTGACGTCCGGCTCGATCCCGGCCCACTTCGCAGCCACGAGCCGGTGGACGAACGCGTCGGCGAACGGGGCCGCGTCCTCGGCCGTCGGCTCGGGTTTCGAGCCGCCGCCGCAGCCCGCGACGAGCAGGCCGAGCAGAAGCGCGAGCGGTGCGACTCGGGTCAGGCGGCGGCTGTCTGTTCTTGCTTGAGGTACCGGATCAGCCCGCCGGCAACGACGATCTCGCGCTCTCGGGGAAGCAGGTCGTGGGTGATCGTGATCTCCTGGCCGCCGTCGATCTGGCATGGGAGCTCGTCGAGGCCGTCGGCGATCTCCTGCAGGCTCGAGATCCGCCATGTCTGGCCGAGCTCGGCCTGGTCGTAGTCGGCCGCGTCCTTGAAGAGGAGCGGGACGATTCCTTGTGCGATCAGGTTGCGCCGATGGATCCGGGCGAAGCTCTTCGCAATCACGGCGCGGACGCCGAGCTGAGCCGGCGCGAGGGCAGCGTGCTCGCGGCTCGAGCCCTGACCGTAGTTGTCGCCCGCCACGATGAAGCCTCCGCCCCACTCCTTCGCGCGGCGCGGGAACTCCGGATCGCGGTGCTGGAACGTGAACTCGGCGATCGCGGGGACGTTGGAGCGGTACGCCATCACGGTCGCGCCGTCGGGCGAGAGATCGCCCGTCGAGATGTCGTCGGGCGCGACGATGAGCACGCGCAGCTCGAGCGTGTCGGGCAGCTCCTTCTGCCCGGGCGGCGGCTTGATGTTCGGGCCGCGCGGGACCTCGATCGACGAGGCCTCGTCCGCGGGCGCCGGCTCGAGGATGTGCCCCTGGACGACCGCGGGCCGCGCAGGCGGGCGGGCCGACATCTCCGGCGGTGTCAGCTCACGCGGATCGGAGATCTCACCGGTCAGCATCGAGGCTGCGGCGACCGCGGGTGAGCAGAGGTAGACGTTGTCGTCGGCCGTTCCGCTGCGGCCCGGGAAGTTCCGGTTGAACGTGCGGAGGGAGTTCGCCCCGGACGGAGGCGCCTGGCCCATGCCGACGCACGGCCCGCAGGCGGGCTCGAGCATCCGCACGCCCGCCGAGAGCAGGTCGACGTAGGTTCCGGACTGCGTGATCTGGTCGAGAATCTGGCGCGAACCGGGTGTCGCGGTCGCCGAGATGAGCTTCTCGGAGATGCGGTTGCCGCGCAGCGTCGAGCCCACGATCGCCATGTCCTCGTAGGACGAGTTGACCGACGAGCCCACGCACACCTGCGCGAGCGGCGTCCCGATCAGCTCGTCGACCGGCACGACGTTGCCCGGGCTCGACGGCTTTGCCACGAGCGGGACGAGTGCCGCGAGGTCGATGTGCTCGACCTCGTCGAAGTCGCCCTCGTCGTCACCCGTCTCGAGCGGCGTGAAGTCGCCGGATCGCTCCTGCTCGTCGAACCACGCCTTCGTCTCGTCGTCGGCCGGGAAGACTGCTCCGGTCGCGCCCAGCTCGGCGATCATGTTCGCGATCGTCCCGCGCTCCGTGTAACTGAGCGTCGAGACGCCGGGCCCGGTGAACTCGAAGATCGCGCCGCGCCCGCCGCGCACACCGCGCCGCCTGAGCAGCTCGAGGATGACGTCCTTCGCCTGGATCCACGGCCGCTGCAGCTCGTTCTCGAGGAAGACACCGACGACCTTCGGGCACGGCAGCTCGAACGGATGGCCGGCCATGCAGACGGCCACGTCGAGGCCGCCCGCGCCGATCGCGATCATCCCGGCCGACCCGGACTGGGTCGTGTGGCTGTCGGCGCCGACGAGCGTCTTGCCCGGTGTCGCGAAGCGCTCGCAGTGGATGTAGTGGCAGATGCCGTTCCCGGGCCGCGAGAACCAGGCGCCGTACTTGGCGGCCATGGCCTGCAGGAACCGGTGGTCATCCGGGTTCTTGAAGTCGATCTGGAGGATGTTGTGGTCGACGTAGACGACCGCGGTCTCCACCTCGACGCGTTCGTGGCCGAACAGCTCGAACTGCATCATCGCCATCGTCCCGGTCGCATCCTGGGCGAGGGCCTGGTCGACGGCGATCGCGATCTCGGTACCCGGAGTGAGCTCCCCGCGGACGAGGTGCTCTTCGAGGATCGTGCGCGCGAGCGAGGCCATCGGCCTCAGTATCGCAGGAGCGCGCCTACGCCTTCCGCGGGACCAAGATCCTCGTGCGCCGTCACTGCCCAGACCGTGCCGCCGTGGGCGACCGTCTGGTGCACGGTCAGGTCGAGACCGTCGTCCCGCCGGTCGGTTTCCGTTCCGTCCAGGGGACATTGGCCGCCCGTCGCCGATAGTCGGCCGCACGCTGCGCACTGCCACGCCTCCTGATCCGAGCCTTCTTCGTAGAGCAGCACGTCGACGCGAGCGTCCGACGCGGCCTCGAGCGTCTCGGCCCAGCCCGACGCGGCGCGGCCACCGCGACCCGCTCCCTCACGCCAGCGCTCGATCAGCCCTGCCTCCTGCTTCGCCCGCGCCTCGTCGAGGATCGGGCTCGTCAGCTGGAGCAGGTCCTGCGGCGAAGCGTGCGCCTCGGCGCTCGTCCAGCCGACGACCGCCTTCTTCGCGCCGTTCGACAGCTGCTCCTCGAACTCGGCGCGCGTCTCCTCGGACGAGACCACGATCACCTTCGGCGAACGCAACCGCCGCACCCGCCGTTCGAGCTCCTGGGCGACGTCCTTCAGGTGCTCCCCGACGAGCTTCTCGATGTGCCGCTGGTAGCGCGACTGAGACCAGCCGCCCTGGTCGTGTCGGCCGGGCACGTCGTCCGTGCGCTCGACGATCTCGTCCAAGCGCCCCGAGCGCAGCCGGAAGAGCTCGCCGCGCTCGCGACCGACGAAGACGACGATCGCGCCCTCACCGCGGCCGACGAGCGGGACGAGCGGCGCCAGGTGGAACTCGCGGCCGACCCGCACGCGGTCCGGCACCGACTCGATGAGCGGCTGCGGGCGCCAGACGTTGTCCATTCCGGCGGAGAAAACCGCGACCCCGCGTGCACCGTTCCGCTGGAACTCGTTGGCGAAGAACTCGCGGATCCGGACGAAATCCTGCTTGAGCGCGACCCGCTGGTCGTGCGTCAACCCGCGGCTGTTCGCCTCGGCGTGCCGCTCGCCGTCGAGCAGGAGCGCATTCACCCGGGTCGCCGCGTCGCCCGCGGTCGGAGCCGTCGTCGGGTCGAGGTCGAGGTAGACGCTCACAGCACAACCCTTCTCGGCCCGGAACTCCGCCAGGTCGCGGAGCCTGTCCCAGCTCACCGTCTCGGCCATGTCGATTCCTTTCCCGTCAGAGCGGCGATTCTAAGCGTGTGACCTCCGCGATCCACACGATCGGTCACGGTCGCCGGCCGGTCGACGAGCTCGTGGCCTGCCTCGCAGACGCCTGCGTCGAGACCCTGGTCGATGTCCGCCGCTTCCCCTCGTCGCGCCGCAACCCCCAGTTCGACCAGGCGACCCTCGCGGCGAGGCTCGCGGACGACGGAATCGCATACGTCCACGCCGTCGAGCTCGGCGGGCTGCGCACGGAGGAGCCGGGCGAGGAGCTGTTCGCATGCCTCGGCCAGTTCGCCGGCTACGCGGCCCGCATGTGCACGTCGACGTGGCAGAACGCTCTGGACGAGGCGCTCGTGCATCCCGGTCCCTGCTTCATGTGCGCGGAGACGCCCTGGCAACGCTGCCACCGGAGGTTCATCGCGGAAATACTGGTTGCGAGCGGCTACGACGTCGTGCACCTCATCGAGCCGGGCCTCGAAGAGAGGCACAATGAACATCGGGCCGCCGAGGTTCGCGACGGGACGCTGTACCTCTGCGGTCATCCGGTCAAGGAAGTTTCGAGTGATCCGATGCGTTGAATAACCTGATGGACCCCATGGGTCCAGAACCTTTGGAGAGAAGCCTGTGAGTGACGTGCGTGACCTGATCATCGTCGGTGGTGGGCCGGCCGGATACACGGCCGCCCTCTACGCTGCGCGCGCGAACCTGAACCCGCTCGTGATCGAGGGCATCACGTTCGGCGGGCAGCTGATGATCACGAGCGACGTCGAGAACTATCCCGGCTATCCGGAGGGCGTCCTCGGCCCGGCGATGATGCAGGACTTCCGGCGCCAGGCCGAGCGCTTCGGCGCCGAGTTCATCACCGACGACGTGACCGCGGTCGACTTCTCGGAGCGCCCGTTCAAGGTCGAGGTCGGAGCCGACGAGCACTACGCCCGGGCCGTGATCGTGGCCACGGGCGCGAGCGCGCGCCAGCTCGGGCTCGAGTCCGAGCGCCTGCTCCAGGGCCGCGGCGTCTCGTACTGCGCCGTCTGCGACGCGGCCTTCTTCCGCAGCAAGAACGTGGTCGTCGTCGGCGGCGGCGACTCCGCGATGGAGGAGGCGATCTTCCTGACCAAGTTCGCCGACAAGGTGACGGTCGTGCACCGGCGCGACGAGTTCCGCGCGTCGCCGATCATGCTTGACCGCGCGCGCTCGAACCCGCGGATCGACTGGGTCACGAACGCCGTCGTCGACGAGGTGCTCGGCGAGGACGGCAAGGTTTCGGCGGTTCGCCTCGAAAACGCGAACACCGGCGAGAAGACGGAGCTTCCGGCGGACGGGCTCTTCGTCGCGATCGGGCACGACCCGAACACGAGTCTCTTTCTCGACCAGCTCGATCACGACGAGGCCGGCTACCTCGAGGTGCAGCCGGGCTCGACGGAGACGAACATCAAGGGCGTGTTCGCGGCCGGCGACGTCGCCGACCACACGTACCGCCAGGCCGTGACCGCCGCGGGCACCGGCGCGATGGCCGCGCTCGACGCCGAGCGGCTGCTGTCGTCCGAAGAGGCCGAGCCCTTTCTGACGACTCGGCACGCAGAAGCGGTCTAGCCGAGCCCCGGTCCAGCCGAGCCCGTCACTACCCTCGCTGGATCGCGAGGAGCGCCTGGATCGATCTGCTCGACCCCGACGAGGCCGAGCTGCGCGAGCACGTCCCGCACGAGCTGCGCGCGGACGCCTGGGCCGAGCTCACGCGCCCCGCCAACCCGGACGGCCGAGGCCCGCGCCCGAGCATCAAGAGCCACGGCAACTACGTGCTCGGTCTACTGCTGGCTGCGGTCGCGGTCAAGGAGGAGGACGTTGTCTACTACCAGGAGGTCGACTTCGTCCTCAGCCGCGAACGCATCGTCACCATCCGCAAGACACCGGGCGGGCGAGAGCCGTTCGACCCGAGCCACATCGGAGACGTGTGCGACGCGGTTGAGCACGAGCAGTCGCCGGGGAGGATCGCCTACCTCCTGGTCGACGACATCGCGGAGCGCTACATCGACCTGCTCGACGCGGTCGACGAGGAGATCGACGAGCTCGAAGAGGGCATCGACTCGTGGCCGGCCGAAAGGATTCGCCGGCGGATCGGGGAGCTGAGGCACGACCTGCTGCACATTCGCAAGACGCTGGCACCGACCCGTGACGCGGTGCGCGAGGTCGTCGACGGCCGGGTCGACATCGACGGCCGGACGTTGTTCACCCGCGAGGTGTTCCCACGCGAGATCGAGCAGCAGTTCGCGACGACGTACGACAAGCTCCTGCGCGCGGCCGAGGGCGTCGAGTACGCGCGCGACCTGCTCTCGGCCGCGCGCGACTACCAGCAGGCTCGCATCTCGATCGATCAGAACGAGGTCGTGAAACGGCTGACGGCGATCGCGTCGATCCTGCTCGTGCCGACGTTCATCGTCGGGCTCTACGGCCAGAACTTCGTCCACACACCCGAGTACCGCTGGCACTACGGCTATGCCTGGTCGTGGTTCCTGATCTTGGCGACGACGATCGGGCAGATCGTCTACTTCCGGCGCAAGGGCTGGCTCTAGGGCTTCCGCCGGAAGAGGTACCAGAGCGCAAGGCACACCAGGGCCAGCGCGACGAGAGCCAGGACGACGTAGCCCGCGTCGTGGAAGATCCGGACCGCGAGTTCTCCGACGAAGTACGCGAAGATCCCGACGGAGATCGCCCACGAGATCCCGCCGAGCGCGTTCCAGGCGAAGAAGCGCGGCCAGGGCATGTGGTTCGCGCCGGCGAGCCACGCGGCGGTCACGCGGAGGAAGGGCAGCCAGCGGCCCAGGAAGACCGTCTTGCCGCCGTGGCGATCGAAGAACGCCTGTCCCCGCTTCAGGAACTCCCGGCGCCGATCCTCGAACCGACCGGGCCGCTCCAGCACGCGTCTGGCTCCGTGACGTCCGAGCTCGTAGCCGATGTTGTCGCCGACGATGGCCGCTGCGGCAGCGGTCACGATCACGAACGGGAGCCAGAGCTTGCCCTGCGAGGCGAGGATCGACCCGGTGATGAGCGCGGTCTCGCCGGGCAGCGGGACGCCTGCGGATTCGCCCCCGACGAGCAGCGCGAGCAGCGCGTACGCGATCGGCGATGCAGGTAGCGCGAGGAAGAGGAGAACGCTCATCGTTGCGGAGCCGCGAGCCTAGAAGGCAAGGCTACGATCCGGCGAGATGCCCTGGTTCATCTGCCCCAACTGCAAGCAACGCTCCGTCGACATCGACGGGGTCGAAGGCTTCTCGGAGCAGGCTCCGCAGTGCCGCCATTGCGGCTTCGGTTTCCTCTTCGAGCTCATGGACGACTATTACCCGGCTCCAAGCGCGGGCTTCGTCGTCTGCGACGCAGAGGCGCGGATCCTCGCCGTCGGCCGAGGCGTCTTCGAGCTGACCGGGTACCAGGAGAAGGACGTGCTCGGGAAGGACGTGATGGAGGCGTTCTCGCTGTCCGGCTGGGACGACGGCAAGAACCCGTCGGAGCTCTCCCGCGAATGGGGCGTGCGCCGGCTCGGCGAGAAGCTGGAGCTGCGAACGCGGAACGGGCTCACTCAGCTGGTGACCGCCGACTTCTTTCCCGCATATGACGACGACGGCGGCCTGATGGTCGCTCTTGCTCGACGCGGCTAGACGGGCAGAGGTCGGAGAGCACGCATTCCTCGCAGCGCGGGCTGCGCGCGATGCAGACGCGGCGGCCGTGCCAGATCAGCAGGTGCGGGAAGACGCCCCAGTGCTCGCGCGGCACGAGGCGCTGGAGGTCGCGCTCGATCTTGACCGGGTCGTCCTGCCTCGTGAAGCCGAGCCGCTGCGAGAGGCGCCGGACGTGCGTGTCGACGACGACGCCCTGCGTGTCGCCGAGCTCGGACGCGACCACGTTTGCGGTCTTGCGCGCGACGCCCGGAAGGCGTGTGAGCTCGTCGAGCGTGCGCGGGACCTCGCCGTCGTACTCCTCGATCAGCATCTTCATCGTCCCGCGGATCGACTTCGTCTTCTGGCGGAAGAAGCCGGTCGGGCGAATGTCGTTCTCGAGCTCTTCGACCGGGATCGCGAGGTAGTCCTCGGGCCGCTTGTACTTCTCGAACAGCGTCTGGGTGACGCGGTTGACGTTCACGTCGGTCGTCTGCGCGGACAGCATCACGGAGACGAGCAGCTCGAGGGGAGAGCGGAAGCGCAGCGCGATCGTCGCGTCAGGGTGCGCGGCGACGAGCCGCTGGATGATCGGCACGATCCGCTGCCGCTTCGGCCCGACCCGCCGGCGCGCCTCGCCGACGAAGCTACGCACGCAGATTTGGGCCGGCGCAGACGAGATTGAGCGCAGGGCAGGTCGAGCACGCGTACTCGCTCGGCGTCGGCCTGAACTCTCCGGCCTGAATCGCCGCGATCGCCGCGGACAGCCCAGCCTCGAGCTCCGGCGCCTCGTCCGCCTTGAAACGCCGTGTCACCAGATCGTTCGGGCGCTCGAGGAACTGGTAGACGACCTCGACCTCGCTCGCGCCGGCGCGCAGGATCGCGAGCGCGTAGACGAGCCGCTGGAGCCGGTAGTCGCTCTCGACGACCTGCGCGGGCGCCGCGTCCTCGAGGACGTTCGTCTTGTAGTCGACGACGAGCGCCTTGCCCTCGGCCTCGTGGAACACGTCCAGCCGTCCGTGGATGAGCACGCCGTCGTGCTCGAATGCGAACGAGCGCTCGACCGTGGCGCCCGAGAGGCCTGCGAGCCGCCGCGCGATCTCCGAGTTGCAGTACGCCTCGACAAGCGCGCCGATGCGCGCGACCTCCTCGTCCGAGGCCATCGGGTAGCGGCCGTGTACTACCGCAGCCATGTCCTCCGGCGGGCGCGGGTCCGCGAGGTCGAGGCCTTCCAGGATCACGTGCGCGCAGTCGCCGATCTCGGTCGCAGCCAGCCCCGGCTCGAGGTCCCCGGCACCGAGCATCGGCTTCGTCTCACGCAAACCGACGAAGCGCTCGACGTAGAAGCGGTACGAGCAGAGCTCGAAGAGGGCGAGCGCGCTGTACGAGAGGCGGCGCACGCGATTCTCCGGGGGCTCGGGCACCGGGACGAGCTCCGGGAGCCGCGGCGCTTCCGCGATCGCGACCTGCCCGTCCTCGACCGCGAACAGCGCCAGCTGCGACTCCTCGGCGTCGTGGGCGCCGTTCTGCGCCGCGCCCGGTGCAAAGCGATCGACCCGAAGCACCAGCCGGGCGCCGTCGCGGTCGATCTCGACCGCGGCTCCGCCTGCGCTCTCGAGCTCCGGCGCGTCGAGCCGCCCGAGTACCCAGCCGATCGGCGTCGACTCGTCCCCGGTCCGCTCCGGATCGATCGAGCCGGACACGATCAGCCGGTCGATCGCGCGCGTCATCGCGACGTAGTACAAACGCCGCCGCTCCGCTTCCGACGCCTCGTCCTCGGCCTCCTTGACCTCCTGGTAATCCGAGGTCGGCCGCCGCTTGCCCGTCGCCGGGTCTGCGACCCGGAAGCCGAGGCGACCGTCCGGCAGGCACAAAATCTCGTCGGCATCGTGAGCGGCTCCGTGCCGCCCCGCATCGGCGACGACGACGACCTTGAACTCCAGCCCCTTCGCGCCGTGGATCGTGAGCAGCCGGATGACGTCCGTGCCCTCCTCCTCGGCGACCGCCTCGAGCTCGGATGCGCCGACCGTGTCCAGCTCGCGGACGAAGCGGACGAAGCCCTCGACGTCCGGGCCGCGCAGCTCCTCGTACGAGCGTGCGAGACGAGCGAGCTTCCGCAGGTTCGCGTAGCGGCGCCGGCCGTCCCACTGAGCGAGAACGGCGAGGTCGTAGTCGTGCTCCGTGACGATCCGCTCGCAGAGCCGCTCGAGCGAGCTGCGCGCCGCGAGGCTTGCGAGCCGGTCGTAGCGCTGGCGGAACGCGCGGACCAGCTGTGTGTCGCGCTCCGCCAAGGCTTCGGGCACCGACTTCTCGAGCCCGCAGTAGAGCGGGCGCTTCTCGGCTGCGCGCCGGAGCTGGAGAAGGCCGTTGTTCGAGAGCCCGACGAACGGCGACGCGAGCACGGTGACGAGCGCTTCGTCGTCGTAGCGGTTGTGCAGGAGGCGCAGGTACGCGAGCAAGTCGACGACCTGCTGCTGGTGGTAGTAGTCGCGGCCGGTCGCGCGGAACGTGGGCAGCCCGAGCTCGCGCAGTGCCTGCTCGTACTGGCGGGCATCGGTGCCGGCCGCGAAGAGGAGCACGATCTCGCCCGGCGTCGCCTCGTCCGAGTCGACGAGCTCCTTGATGCGCGCAGCCACGTGCTTCGCCTCGGCCGCACGCCAGTGGATGCCGGTGTCCTTGTAGCTCGACTTGTCCGTGACGAGCAGCTCGACGGCGGGCCCGAACGCGGGATCCTCGAAGCGCCCCGCGGCGGAGAGCGGCTGGAACGCCTCGCCGAAGTCCGACGAAAAGAGGTGGTTGATGACGTCGAGCACCTCCGGGCGTGAGCGGTAGTTCTCGGTCAGCGCGAGCACGCCGCCCGAGGCCTCGCGCCGCTCGCGGAAGACCTCGAGGTCCGCGTGCCGGAACCGGTAGATCGACTGGAACTCGTCGCCGACGAAGAACAGGTCCTCGGTCGCGAGCAGATCGATGAGCTCGCACTGCAGCCGGTTCGTGTCCTGGAACTCGTCGACGAGCACCGAGCGGAAGCGCCAGCTCTCACGCTCGCGGATCGCCGGCTCGTCGCGCAGCAGGTCGCGCGCCGTCAGCTGAAGGTCCTCGAAGTCGAGCGCGGACTCCGACGCCTTCGCGGCCGCGTACGCGTCGGCGAAGCGACGCAGGAGCTCTTCGAGCAGCGCCCGGTCGCGCGCCGCGAGCTCGTCCAGCGCAGCCTGCTCGACCGCACGACGTGCCTCTTCGTAGCTCGACGCCCGCTCGCGCTTCCCGCCGCGGGGCGTGAGGTCGGACAGGTCGAGCAGCCGCTCGGCGTGCGGAGGATGCTCGAGCAGCTCGATCGCGCGCGCCGCAGCCTCGCGAGCCACGTCCGCGGCCTCCGGATCCGCGACGAGACAGCGCCCTGCTTCGCGGAGCTCTTCGATGCGAGCCTCGAGCCCGGTCCGCTCGGTCACCTCGAGCACGAGCTCGCGCCCGGCCGAGCGGAGCGTCTCGTAGACCCGCGTCAGCATTCTCCGCAGGCCCCGCGCGCCGTACGTGGCGAGAAGCCGGATCCGCTCGGGATCATCCGACGCGCAGAAGTCCGCGAGGGCGGAGTCGAATGCTTCGCTCGCGATCACGCGCGCCTGGTTCTCGTCGAGCACGCGGAAGTTCGGGTCGACCGCCGCTTCGAACGGATGCGCCTTGAGCAGCCGGTGACAGAAGCCGTGGATCGTCGAGATCCAGGCACCGTCGAGCTCACGCGCGAGGTCGTGGCGGTCGAGCTCGGCGAGTCGCGCGCGAATCCGGCTGCGCAGCTCGCCCGCCGCACGCTCCGTGTACGTGATCGCGAGCACGGAGTCGATCGACAGGCCGCGGTCGCACACGGCGCGCACGAAGCGCTCGACGAGGACCGTCGTCTTCCCCGTGCCGGCTCCGGCCGAGACGAAGACGAGCCCGGGCGCATCGATCGCCGCGAGCTGCTCGGCGTTCGGCGTGCGGGTCTCCTCGACCACGGTCATGTCCGCCCCACGCGACACATCGACCACAGGTCGCACCACGTCGGGCACGGGAAGCCGCCCTTCGGGTCGTGCTGCACGTCGCCGGAGCGGATGCGCTCGACGAACCGGATCGCATGCTCCTTCGCCTTCTCGGTCTGCGCCCAGAACTCGTCCTCGTCGAGGTAGTCCCGCTTCGCGAAGCCGGGGACGTCCTCCTCGGCCTCGGCCCGGAGCAGCCCACGCGCGCGGCGTTCCCCGGCGAGCGCACGGTAGAGCCCGCCGAGCGGCTCCATCCCGACCAGATCGCGCAGCACGAGCATGTAGAGGGGGATCTGGAGCCGGAGCTCCGACTCGATCTTCGCCGCCGAGAACGCGGTCTTGCCCGACTTGTAGTCCTGGACGATCCCGCGCGCGCTGAACGGGTCGACGTCGATCCGGTCGATCTTCCCGGTCAGCGAGAAGCCGTCGACCTGGAGCCCGCTCTGCAGCTCGGGCGCGGAGCGCTCGGAGCCGAACGCGACTTCGAACTTCCGCGGGACGAGCCCGAGCGGCGACTCGGCCTCCTCGCGGACGAAGTTCTCGAGGTCGCGCCACATGCTCTCCTCGAGCTCGCGCCGCTGCAGGTCGCCGAGCTCGATCCAGACGCCGCCTTCGATCGCCTCCGCGAGACACTCGCGCAGGAACTCGAGCGCCTCGTCGAGCCGCTCGGCGTCGACCCGCTCACCGCCGGTGCGCTTCGGCAGGCCCGAGTAGAACTTGAACAGCGCCTGGTGCGCGACCGACCCGCGCAGGCGGGCGTCGACCTCGCCGTCGATCGTGCGTGGGCGGATCTGGCGTTCGATGAACCAGATCGACGAGCAGTCGGCGAACGCTTCGAGCTCGGTCACGGAGAACGTTTGGCGGCCGCGCAGCTCCTCGAGGAGCGCCGAATCGGTGAGCCGCGTCGGGCGCGAGAATGCGCCGAGGGCGCGGACGAGCCGCCGGTCCCAGCCGTTCGCGTACGCGAGAGCGTGCGCCTCGTCCTCGTCGCGGGAGGCGAGCGCGGTCAGCGCGCGGAGGCGCTCGCGCTCGGTCGGCGCTGCCTCGATGCGCCACGTGAGCTCCGCGAGCGGGCGGCGCTTCGTCCAGCGCGCGACGTCGTTCGGCGCGAACAGCGCGCGCGCCTCGTCCCAGAACGGGCTCGGCTCGCGCGGGGAGCCGTCATCGGTCGCCGCTTCGCGGACGAGATACAGGCGCCGCGACGGCCGCGTGCACGCGGTGTAGAAGAAGTAGCGCTCGCGCGAGACCGGGTCGGGCTTCGCCAACCGCGCACGCCGGGAGGTCTCGTCGATCGAGCGGCGCTCCTCGTCGGCGAGGAAGGGCGAGCCCTGCTGGCGGCGCGGGAAACTGCCCTCCTCGAGGCCGAGCAGGAAGACGACCTCGGTCCGGCGGGTGCGTGCACGGAGCAGGTCGGTGACCGCCACGCGGCCCGGCTCGTCGCCGCGGGCAAGTCGCAGCGTCGCGCGGTCGAGCGCGCCGTAGAGCTCCTCGCGGGAGAGGGCGCCGCCGAGATCGACCCAGGTCCCGAGCTCGTCGAGCAGGTCGTTGACGGCCCGCTGGGCCCGCAGGTCGAGAATCGCGTCCGGGCCGACGGGCGGGGCTTCGAGCCCGTAGGCGGCGCGGACCATCGAGCGGACGAGCGCGCGCACGGCGACGAGCGGCTCCGCCTCCTCACGGAACGCGTCGAGCACGCGCAGCGGCTGGCCGCGCAGCTTCAGCGTCTCCTCGACCACGCGCGCCGGCTCGCTCACCGCCCGCCCGCGCAGCCGGCCCTCGAGGTAGTCGACGTGCGCTCGGGTGAGCCCGGAAAACGGCGAGCGGAGGAAGCCGTAGAGATCGTGCCGCCCGCCCTCGAGCCACTCGAAGCGCAGGAACGAGAGCAGCGCCTGGCCGAACGCCGTCTTGCCGATCCGGATCCGGCCGTCGATCGCGTACGGCACGTCGAGCGCGCTCAGCGCCGTCTCGAGCTGCGCGCGCTGGCGCTCGACGCTCGGGCAGACGAGGAGGATCTCCTCCGGCTTCGTGCCGGCTCTGATCAGCTGCAGCACCTCGTCCGCGACCAGCTCGAGCGTGCCGCGCGCGCCGGCGCCTTCGAGGAAACGGATCGCGCCCCGGAGCTCGGGCGGCGCCGGGGGCCGATCGGCGAACAGGTGGCGCTCGAGGTGCGCGAGCTCGGGTGGAGCGACGTCGCCGTAGCGAGGCGGGAGCTCCTCGATCCGCCCGGCTGCGAGCGAGCTCAGGTCCTCGGACGTGCGCGCGAGCGACTCGAACGGTGCCCGGTTCGGCTCGTACGGGAGCGAGACCGTGACCTCGGTGCGACCGGCGAGCGCCTCCAGCAGGGCCCACTGCGCACCGGTCAGGTCCTCGAACCCGTACGCGAAGACCGGCCGTTCCGACCATGACTCGAGCTCGCCCGCGATGCGATCGGCCGCGAACCGCCTGCGCAGGTCGCGGTCCCAGAGCCCGACCTTCTCGAGCTCGGTGCGATACGACGCGTAGAGGAGCGCGAGATCGCCGCTCAGCTGATCCGGCTCGACGAGCCCTGACTCGAGCTCCGCCAGCGCGGAGCCGAGCGCGTCGGAGAAGCCCGGGAAGCGCGACGAGGCGCCGAGGCCGTTGAGCGACGTCCGCGCGACCGCGGTGCGAACGATCAACTGGCGCTGCGCGTCGGTCGCGACGGGGAGGCTCGACCCGCCCGCGCGGGCGATCTGCTCGAAGAGGTCGTCGAACGTCCCGATCTGACCGGAGAGCAGCGCACCACGCTTGGCGAGCAGCTCGCGCTCGATGCGCTCGACGTCCGATCCGTGCGGCACGATCAAGACGGGATCCCGGTCGAGCGCGCCCAGGTAGCGCTCGAGGAGCAGCGCGACCTTGCCCGCGTTCGCGGGCCCAGCAAGCAGCGTCAGCCCGCGGCCCGAGGCCATCGACCCATCGTAGACCTACGGTCCGACGGCTTTGAGCGTGCGGATGGGACTAGTCCGGAACTAGCGCGAAATGCGTGCTAGGCGGCTGCGGCGGCCTTCGGGCGGCGACCTCGCCTCGCTGCCGCGCGGCCCGGCATCTGACCGGCGCAGTTGTCGCAGAGGTCTGCCTGCTTCGAGCCGCGACGGGCGTCCGTGAAGTTGATTCGCAACGTCGCGCCCTTTCCTTCATCGACCTCGGCGCCGCAGTTGTCGCAGACGAGAACGGTTTTTCGTGCCATTGATTGCCTCCTCGAAACCGGGATTTGCCAGCGCCAGCGTATCGGAAAGCGACCGGAAATCTAGGCGGCAACGCGCGCACGCCGAATTCGCCACGAACGCAACAAGCTCAGCAGTGCTTGTTCCTCGCGATCGAGGCCCGGATCTCGCGCACCGACCACGCGCAAATGGCGAGGTCGGAAATCGTCGAGTGTTCTGCCGTCGAGATACTGCTCGACGACCGCAGGGCTGACGTAGGAAGAGCGCGCGACGGCCGGCGTGTTTCCGAGCTTGGCGCCGACCGAGCGCATGACTCCGGCCACCACCTTCTTCGCTTCGGCCTCGGTCTCTGGCGCTCCGTGCTCCGCAAGCGCGATGGCGGCGATCAGCGTCCCGCCCCAGGTCCGGAAATCCTTGGCCGTGAATTCGTCGCCCATGTGCTTCTCGATGTAGTCGTTGAGCCGGTCGCCGGTGAGGTTGCAAAGCGAGCCGTCGACCTCGCAGCGGAAGAGGCGCCGGTCGCCGTCGAGCGCGATCAACTTCTTCATCGCCGCGGCCAGCTCCTCGTCGACGATCGCGGTGCGGACGAGCACGCGATGCTTGCCGCGGTACTTGAACGTGATCCGGCTCCCACGCACCGATACGTGTCCCTTTCGGAGAGTCGTGATGCCAAATGTCCGCGTCGTTCTCGCGTACCGCTCGGTGCCGACGCGAAACCACCCGAGATTGATCAGCCGTAGCGCGAGCGCGCAGACCCAGTCGGACGAAAAAGGCTCGCCTGCCAGGTCCTTCGCCATCGCCTTGCGGAGGTCCGGCAGCCGCTCGGCGAAGCGCACGAGCTTGTCGAACTTCTCCTGCTCCTGCCGCGCGCGATATTCGGGGTGGTAAAGGTACTGCCGCCGCCCGGCGCGATCGACGCCTGTGGCCTGGAGCTTCGCAGTCGAGCGCGCCGAGATCCAGACGTCCTTCCAGGCAGGCGGAATCACGAGCTCCTCGATGCGCGCGACCTTCGCCGGATCCGTGATCCGCTTCCCGCGCGAGTCGTAGTAGCTGAAACGACCCTTTCGGCCTTTCCGCCGCCAGCCTCCTCTGCGTGCCATGCGAGCCGTGTACCCCGGCCGTAGGATCCGATGCATGCCGACGATCGCCGTGCTCGAAGGAGACGAGACCGGGCAGGAGCTGCTCGAGGAAGCGCTGCGCGTTCTCGATCCGGACGTGACGGGTCTCGACGTCTCGTTCGAGCGCCACGATCTCTCCCTCGAGAACCGGCGCGCGACCGAGAACCGGGTCGTGTACGACGCGGCAGCGGCGATCCGCGAGCACGGGCTAGGGCTGAAGGCGGCCACGGTCACGCCCGAGGGCGTCGACGACGTCGGCTCGCCGAACAGGATCCTGCGCGAGGAGATCGGCGGCCGCGTCATCGTCCGCACCGGACGGCGAATCCCGGGGGTCATCCCGCACGGCGGCGTGCACGCACCGATCTCCGTCGTGCGCATGGCCGTGGGTGACGCGTACGGGGCGGAGGAGTGGCGCGAGGGCGAGGGCGCGGACGAGGTGGCGTTCCGCACGGAACGGATCGAGCGGCGCATCTGCCGCGGCGTCGCGGAGTTCGCGTTCCAGCTCGCGGAGCGCTCCGGCGCCAAGGTCTTCGGCGGCCCGAAGTACACGGTCAGCCCGGTCTACGAAGGCATGCTCAAGGAGGAGATGGACGCCGCGGCCGAGCGCCATCCGGACGTGTCCTACGAGCCGCAGTTGATCGACGCGACGTTCGCGTTACTCGTGGCCACGGCGGGCGATCCGCTCGTCATTCCCTCGCTGAATCGCGACGGTGACATCCTGTCCGATCTCGTGCTGCCGCTCTTCGGGTCGATCGCGGGCGCCGAGTCGCTCCTGGTCGCGTTCGCGGACGACGACCCGGCCGAGGTCACCGCCGTCATGTCGGAAGCCGCACACGGCACCGCGCCGGCGCTCCAGGGGAAGAACGTCGCGAACCCGCTGGCGATGATCCTCGCTGGAGCGGCCGTCCTCGGCTATGCGGGCGACGAGGCGGAGCCGGTCGCGCGCGCGATCCGCGAAGCGTCCTTGGAGGCGATCGCGGAAGGGGTCAGAACCGCCGACCTCGCCGGCAATGCAGGCACGTCCGGGTTCACCGACGAGGTGATCCGGCGAACGAAGTCGAAGCTCGAGGTGTGGTCGACGCTCTAAGCACCTGCGACGGCGACCGCGGTTTCGTACTCGCCGCCGGTGATCCGGACGACACCGGCGTCGAAGTCGGCCTTGGCCTTGTTCGACGGATCGATCTGTGCAAGCACGGCACTCATCGGCACCGGCGGGTCCCACTCGTCGACGTGAGCCAGCAACACTCCGCCGGGGGAATCGCCCGGGAACGCGCGCGCCTCGGCGGGTGTCCATTCGTGCACGGGTGATGCAAGCTCGGCGCGGCCGATGAACATCCGCTCGGGCGCGGCGAGGTAGACGAGAGCGAGATCGCCGGCCGCGAGCGAGCCGCCATGAGACTCGTCAGCCTCGACGCCCCACATTCCGGCCCGCAACAGCGCCCGCGCGCTCGCCGCGTCGCGGTCCGCGAGGTTGAAGATGTAATGCGCCACCAGCTGGATCATCACCCTCCGCACGGAAGGAGCGCACGATGAGCAACGAACAGGCGGCACCCGAGACTAGGGGCGTTACGTCGGAGCTGCTGGCAACGGTCGACCTCGGCCCTGAAATCGAGGGCATGGCAGGTCGCGAGCTTCGGATGCGCATGGTCACCATCGAGCCTGGAGGCGTCTTCGGCCCGGTTCACGACCACAAGGACCGACCCGGCATCGTCTACGTGCTCCAGGGAACGATCACCGACCATCGGGATGGCGTCGCCACGGACTACGGGCCGGGCGTGGGCTGGCCCGAGGATCGGAACACTCTGCACTGGCTCGAGAACCGAGGAGCGCTGCCGGCGGTGGAGATCTCGGTCGACATCGTCAGGCACGACTCGGCGTAGCTAGGCCTCGGCCTCCCAGGCTTCGAGACGCCCACGGATCCCCTGGACCGCGGCTTCCCAGAGCCGGCTCTCGTCCTCCGGTGACCGCTGGTAGAGGCCGCCAAACGATCCGTCGCCGAGGGCTTCCCTCCACGTCCGCGGGTTTCCGTCCTCGGGCCACACGACCGGCGGCTTGCGCTGCTCGGGCATCGCGACTCCCGGAAGCCGCGTCCACGGGAAGTTCTCCGACCACGACGCATGGTCGTAGTCGGGATCGATTGCGGCCGCGATCTCGTCCGGGCGCCCTTCCCAGAGCTCATGCCAGGCAACTTCCGTACGGCCTTGTGCCCACGTCCTGCCGGGCTCGGTGTTTCCGCCGTGACCGTTCACAACGAGGATCCGCCCGAAACCCTGGCCGATCAGCGAGTCGACGACGTCCGAGACGACTGCGACCAGCGTGGACTCCCGGAGCGTGGGGCTGCCCGGGTACGCGGTGAAGCCGGTCACGCCGTATGGCAGCACCGGCAGCACAGGGACTCCGAGCGGCTCTGCGGCCTCGACCGACGCACGCTCGGCAAGGATGTTGTCGGTCTCGAGCGAGAGGTACGCATGCTGCTCGGTCGAGCCGACGGGGAGCACGATCCGGTCGTCTCCACGCAGGTACTCCTCGACCTGCATCCAGTTGAGTTCGCGGGCTCTCACCGACGGAACCTCCTAGCGTGCGAATCCAGCGACGGGGCTCAGGTAGAGCGCTCCGAACGCGTCGAGCGCCTCTCTGGCCCGATCCGTGGGGCTGCCGTACACGACGAAGCGCGTCGGATCGACGGCTGCCAGGAGACGCTCGGCGAAGT
>Ga0070683_100000628_pt1 | contig 25410 bp, 22 predicted proteins | sample KBSC713LmetaG_FD_64662 | JGI IMG/M metagenome (GOLD analysis project Ga0070683, IMG submission 64662) | Corn rhizosphere microbial communities from Kellogg Biological Station, Michigan, USA - KBS C7.1-3L metaG | ecosystem: Host-associated > Plants > Roots > Rhizosphere ... | reverse complement strand
CGCCTTCGGCAGCGACCGCACCAGCCGGGCCAGGGCGGCGCCGTGCTGCTCGATCAGGACGTCGGGACCATCTTGCGGAGTCGGCACCAGCACGATGGAGTACTGCTCCCAGACCGCCGGCGCGCCGGCCCGGTCGAGCAGGTCGGCCCGCACGGCCTCCTCGACGGCGCGCTTGCGCACGGCGGCGTCCCCGGCCAGCGGTCGGTCGATCCGAAAGCAGCACTCGTAGACCATCGCGAGGCCGTCGAACTGCTGGCAGCGGATGTCGACCGCCACCCCCTGCGCGTCGAATGTGAACCGGTCGGCGGCTCGTACCTGGATGTCGACGGCGAATGAATCGGGTGCGTCACGGGGGGCCCGCACCGGCGCCGTCACGCCGTCGGGTTGCGAGTGAAGCGGCGCCAGCAGCAGGTAGCAGAGCTCGATCTCGGCGGTGTCGGACACCGCGCAAGGCTACCGGCTGTGTCCCGGCCAGGGCTCGCGAAGCGCCGCGTCGCCGGCCACGAGCACCCCGGCCAGCCGGGCCAGCATCTCCACCGACCGCCGCCGGGCGGCCGCATCAGTCACCGGGACCGTCGCCATCAGCTCGTCCGCGCCCGTGTCGTCGATCAGTGTCCGCAGGCGCGCGCGGACGGTGGCCGGGCTGCCGACGGCCTGCGCAGCCAGGTGCTCGTCGACGAACGCCCGCTGGTCGGCGGTCCACTGGTGGGCAGCCACCTCCTCGGCGGTCGGAAAGGGGCTCGGCGGATGTCCCGACCGCAGGCGCAGGAACGACAGCGCCCAGGCCGATGCCAGCCTGCGCGCCTCCGCGTCGGAGTCCGCGCAGACCACGCTGACGGTGAGGATGGCGTGGGGGCGGGGCAGCTCGGCCGACGGCTGGAACTCGTCGCGGTAGAGGCGCATGGCGAGCGTCGAGAAGCGGGCGCTGAAGTGGTGGGCGAACGCGTAGGGCAGACCCAGTGCGGCTGCCAGCCGCGCGCCGTAGTCGCTCGAACCGAGCACCACCACGGTGGGTGATTCGACCGGCCGCGGGTAGGCGAGCAGTCCCCGCAGTGGGTCGTCGGCCGGAAACCCGCGCAGATAGCCGAACAGCTCGTAGAGCAGCTCGCCCAGGTCGTCGTCGCCGGCCCCCCGTCGCAGTGCCAGCATCGTCCGGCGATCGGTGCCCGGCGCCCGCCCGACCCCGAGGTCGATCCGGCCGGGATGAAGCGCGTCCAGCGTGGCGTAGCGCTCGGCGACCGTGAGCGGCGAGTGGTTGGGCAGCATCACGCCGCCGGAGCCGACCCTGATCCTGCGGGTGATCGCCGCGGCGTTCGCGACCAGCACTTCCGGCGCCGTGCTGGCGATGCCGGGCATGCTGTGGTGCTCCGCGTACCACAGCCGGTGGTATCCGAGCTCGTCGCCCAGGCGGGCCAGCTCGCGGGCGCGATCGAGGGCGTCTGCGGCCGACTCCCGGGCGGTCACGGGCACCACGTCCAACAGCGACACGGGGACGCCCAGCGGCTGCAGCCGGTCGCCGGCCATGCTCAGCCGTTCCGCTCCTTGCTCGTGTTCCGCATCGCCCTGTTCAGCGTCCGCCACCGCTTCCGTTCATCGGCCCGCGCGCGGGCATCCAGCTTGAGCTCCTGATGCCGCAGCTCGCGCTGCAGGTGGTCGTAGCTCTCCAGCCGGTCGGCGTTCAGCGTGCCGGACTCGATCGCGGCCAGCACCGCGCAACCCGGCTCGTGCTGGTGGGTGCAGTCGGAGAAGCGGCATACGGCCGCCAGCTCCTGGATGTCGGCGAAGGCCTGCTCCAGTGCCTCCTCGGCCTCCCACAGCCCCACCGACCGCATGCCCGGCGTGTCGATCAAAACGCCGCTGTCCGGCAGCGGCACCAGCTCCCGGTGGGTGGTGGTGTGCCGGCCCTTGCCGTCGTCGCGGACGGCGGCTGTGCGCATCCGCTCATGGCCCAGCAGCCGGTTGATGAGGGTCGACTTGCCCGCTCCCGAGAGCCCGATCAGCGCCACCGTCTGGCTGCCCATGTGATAGCGGGCGAGGCCGTCGAGCCCCTCGCCGGTGACCGAGCTGACGGCCTGGATCGGCGTGCCGAAGGCGATCGTCTCCGTCTCGGCGACGGCCGCGTCCAGCCGGTCGGCCGCGAGGTCTGCCTTGGTGAGGACGATCACCGGCCGCGCCCCGCTCTGCCAGGCGAGGGTCAGGTAGCGCTCGAGCCGGCGCAGGCTCCAGCGCTGGTCGAGCGCGGTGACCACAAACACGTTGTCAACGTTCGCGGCGACCACCTGCTCCGCGGTCTGCTCGCCGGCCGCGTGACGGACGAACTGCGTGCGCCGCGGCAGGATGGCGTTGAGCACCGCGCCCGACTGCGACGTCTCGGGGGTGTAGGCGACCCAGTCGCCGACGGCCGGCTCGAGGTCGCGGGAGCCGATCATGGTGCGCACCGCACCGGTGCCCGCCAGCACCGTGCAGAATCCGCGGTCGACCCGGCTCACCCGCGCGGGCAGGCGGCCGTGGCCGGTATGCTCGCCCAGCTCTCGCTCCCACTCGGCGTTCCAGCCGATAAGCGCGAGACGGGCATTGGGGTCGGCCGGCGCATCGTCCGGCCACCAGGTGTCACTGCTCAACTTTCCTCCAGGGAAATGGTGTGTCCCGGGCGGAACGGCAGTGCTTCAGGGCCGGCCGGCCGCGCGGGGATGGATGGAACTGGCGTTGGCTCGAGCGTCAGGCATCTGTCCACCTCCCGTGGTCGCGCGTCGTTGGCGAGCACAGTGTAGCCCACGATCGACCTGCGCGGTTTACGCATTCCCTCGCTAGGGTACGGGCCGCTCCAAGTGCGGCGCCGTAACGATGCGCCGCGAACGCTCCGAACAGCGATGCGACCGTCGAGATCACCTGGCGGCCGCATCGTCGCGCTGTGCGGCGCGTGGGTCCGTAATCTCGTGGGGAGTTCTTGCTCTGAGGAAAACACTGGTCGTCGCCTTGGCCTGTCTCTGCGCCACTCTCGGCGTGGACACGGCATCGGCAGCCGATTCGACTCCGAGTCCATCGGTCGATTCGGCGACAACGGCAACGAAGATGGATCGGGTTCGTCTGTGGCGGCACCGGGTTCGTGTCGCTCGAGCTTCAGCCGTACGCCACGCCCACCGGGTTGGCGTGAGCCCCCGCACCCTTGCTGTGGAGCGGCGGACGGTTGGCATCGGGTACCTGCGCTGGCTGCGTGACCTGTGGGTTACGCGGGACAACCGCTGGGTGCGCCGCTACAACCGGACGGCACCGAAACTACTGTGCATCCACAGCCACGAGGGCGCGTGGAATGCCTACAACCCCGCCGGGCCGTACTACGGCGGCCTCCAGATGGACAGCTCCTTCATGTGGGCCTACGGCGCCGACAAGCTGGCCAAGTACGGCGGTCGCGATGCCCGCTACTGGACGGCCCGTGACCAGCTCGCGGTCGGGTTCCGTGCCGTTCGCGCACGCGGCTTCACGCCGTGGCCGAACACCGCACGGGCCTGCGGCCTGCTCTGAGCGCCTGCGGCCGGGGCCGTGCCGTGATGGCGTGGCCCCGGCCGGCTCGCCGAACCCTCTCAATATTCGGCCCAGCTGCCGATAAGGGTCACATGGCCACCCATGATCGCCTGCGGGCGTTGGTTGACCTTGCCCGCACACTGTCGGCGAGCCTCGACCTCGACGACGTGCTTCGCCGTGTCGCCGGCCACGCGACCGCCGTCACCGGCTCGTCGGCGTGCTCGGTGTCGTTGTGGGAAAAGGAGCGGGACTCGCTGGTCACGCTGACCGGCTGGTTCGGGCAGATCGCGGGCGAGATGGAGGCCGGCCAGGAGGAGTTCTCGCTGGCGGACTTTCCGGCCTCGCGCGACGTTCTGGAGCGGCAGCAGACCCGGTTGATCCGGGTCGCCAACGAGGCTGATGATCCATCGGAGCGGACGCTGCTGGCGGCCGAGGGATACGCCTCGCTGCTGATGATCCCGCTCGTCTCCCGCGGCACCTGCCTGGGGCTGATGGAGATCGTCGACGAGTCCGATCGGCTGTGGGACGACGCCGATCTCGACTTCTTCCGCACGCTGGCCGACATCATCAGCGCCGCCGTCCACAACGCCGTGCTGCGAGACCAGAGCACGGAGGCCGAGGAGCGCTACCGCACGCTGGTCGAGAACCTGCCGGCGGTCACCTACCTCGACGTCGCGGGCACCGGCCAGCCGGTCTACGTCAGCCCTCAGGCGGACTCACTGATGGGCGTGGCGCGCGCAGAGTGGGAGGACGGCCCGGACGGTTGGACGCACCGCATCCACCCCGACGATCGCGCGGCCGTCGAGCGGTATCAGCACACCGTGCGCACCGGGGAGCCGTTCAGCGCTGAATACCGCCTGATCAGCGATGACGGCCGGGTGCGGTGGTTCCGGGACGACGCGGTGGCCGTCCGCGATGAGCGCGGCGAGCCCCGGTTCATCCAGGGGGTGATCTTCGAGGTCACCAACCAGAAGCAGGCCGAGGCCGCATTGCTCGAGAGCGAACAGCGGTTCCGCGAACTGCTTGAGAACGTCCGCCTGGCCGCCGTCACCACCGACGCTGCCGGCCGCATCGAGTTCGTCAACGACTACCTGGCGGAGCTGACCGGCTGGCGGCCTGGAGAGCTGGTCGGCCGGACATGGCTGGAGGCGTTCACGCCGGCCGGCGAGCGGGGGGCCGAGACCGACGTGTTCACGCTGCTCGGATCGGGCACGGTGGTCGCCCACCGGGAGAGCTCGCTGCTCACCCGGGCCGGTGCCGAGCGCCTGTTCTCCTGGAACTCTACGCCGCTTCGCGACCCCGACGGCCGCGTGATCGGGGCGACGTCGCTGGGAGAGGACATCACCGAGCGCCGGCGAGCCGAGCAGGAGCTGCATCATCTCGCCTACCACGACCCGCTGACCGGGCTGCCCAACCGGATCCTGTTCCATGAGCACCTCGATGTCGCTCTGGAACGGGCCAAGCGGGCTGACCGTGGGGTGGCCGTGCTGTACGTCGACCTCGACGATTTCAAGCTTGTCAACGACAGCTTCGGGCACGGCGCCGGCGATCAGCTGCTGTGCGAGGTGGCTCGCCGGCTGCGGGCCGCCACCCGCTCCACGGACGTGGTGGCGAGGCAGGGGGGCGACGAGTTCCTGATCCTGGTCGCCGACCTGGACGTCGACGAAGGAGCCATCCTGGAGGACGTCGAGGTGATCGCCCGCCGGGTCGCCGAGCATGTGCGGCAGGCGCTGACCGGGCCCATGATCCTGGCCGACACGGAGGTCTATACGTCAGGCAGCATCGGCATCAGCCTCTACCCGCTCGACGCGGCCGACGGCGAGAGCCTGCTCAAGCACGCCGACATCGCGATGTACCGGGCGAAGGAGTCGGGCCGCGACGGATACGAGGTGTTCGCCTCGACCGGCCTCGACCCGAGGGTGCAGATCTCGATGGCCGGGCGCCTGCGGCGCGCGGTGGAGCGCCGGGAGCTGACACTGCACTACCAGCCGCTGGTCGCGCTCGACGACGGCGCCATCGTCGGCGCGGAGGCCCTGCTGCGATGGACGGACGGCGACCGCGGCCTGGTGATGCCCGGCGAGTTCATCCCGCTCGCGGAGCGCACCGGTCTGATCGGCCCGATCTCGGACTGGGTGATCGAGGAGGCCTGCCGGCAGGGGGCCGCCTGGCGGGAGGCCGGGATGGATCTGTACGTCTCGGTCAACCTGCCTGCGGTGTTCTGGCAGCCGACGGCGATGCGCCAGGTGCTCGATACCATCGAATCGTTCGGGCTGTCCGCTGACCGGATGATGATCGAGATCACGGAGTCGACGGTGATGGCGGACGCCGGCCGCTCCCAGCCGATCATCGCGGAGCTCCACGATCGCGGGCTGCGACTGGCCATCGACGATTTCGGCACCGGCCACTCCTCGCTGGCCCGGCTGAACCAGATGAAGGTGACCACCCTCAAGATCGACCGCTCCTTCATCGCCGGGCTGCCCCAGGACGCCAGCGCGTCGGTGCTGGTGGCGAGCATCATCCAGCTGGCCCGGAACCTCGGTCTGGAGCCGCTGGCGGAAGGGGTGGAGACCGAGCAGCAGCGGGCTTTCCTGGTGGAGCACGGCTGCTCCCTGGGACAGGGCTTCCTGTTCAGCAGGGCGGTGCCCGCCGCCCAGCTCGAGTTGCTCTACCGCAGCGCTGGCCGCGAAGCGGCCTAGCTACTCTTCGGGGAATGACGATCTCGATCACCGACGACGCCCGCGCCCGCGTGCTCGAGGTTCGCGGTCGTGAGCACGACCCCCAGGGCCTGACGCTCTGGGTCGAGGTGGTCGGCACCGCGGCCAATGCGTACACCTACGACATGGCGTTCCTGCGGCGGGACGAGATCGACCCCACAGACCTGGTCACGGAGGCCGGGGGGATCGCCATAGTCATCCCCCAGACCAGCGCGGCATATCTGGACGGCGCCACCATCGCGCTGGACGGGCAGCTGGGCGGGGGGCTCGTGATCGACAACCCGAACACGCCCAGCCCCGACATCCCCGGCCTGGAGGAGGCGGTGCTCGAGGGCACCGTCGAGCAGCGGGTGCGCCAGGTGGTCGATCTGTACGTCAACCCGGCGATCGCAGCCCACCGTGGCAGCTGCGAGGTGGTCGGCGTGGAGTCGGACGCCGTCCTGGTGCGCCTGGGCGGCGGGTGCACGGGGTGCGGCATGGCGGCGGTGACGCTGCGGCAGGGAATCGAGGCGGCCATCCGCTCGAGCGTCCCGGAGATCGCCCGCGTCGTCGACGTGACCGACCATGCCAGCGGCACCAACCCGTTCTACGCAGCCACCTAGGCCGGTGGGTTAAAAAGATTCGCCGCTCCGGCGTGCCTTTCGTCCACCAGCCGAACGAACTTTCGAGTCGCCTCTACGATCCGTCCGCCTGGCTTCAATCTACTCGGCTGCCCTGAGCGGCGCAGGAGGAACAGTAAGGCACGGTTCACAGGTACGCAACCAGATAATTCCCGCTACGTGCGTACTTCTTGCAGACAACGCGTTGTCTGCATAGACGCCGACGGCCCGCCGTCCTTTGGGCGGCGGGCCGTCGAACGACACAGCGGTCAGTCGCCGGCCGCCCCGGGCTGAGTGCCGAGGCCGCTCTCGATCCGCTCCAGCTCCTCCTCGGAGCCCATCCGCACCGGGCCCTTGAACCACTTGTGGGCAGACACCACCCACCATCCGCCGAACAGGAGGACGGCGGCGCCCACGGTCAGCGGTGCGTAGTTGACGTCGATCCAGTTGACGTCGACCAGGAAGTGGCTGCCGGTCACCGCCGCGTTGCCGGGGATCCCGTCTGGGAACAGCGGCATCAGGAACAGGATGCAGATGAACGCGATCCAGACGATCGCCAGCGGGTCGATCCACTTGTAGTGGTTGCCCAGGTGCCAGGCGCCCCGCTCGAAGTTCTCCTTCTGGCGGTAGCGCAGGATGATCGGCAGCACGAAGGCGATGTACAGGCCGATCACGGCGATCGATGTACCGACCGCGTAGCCGATGGTCGGGTTCTTGAGGGTGGGCAGCATCAGCGCCCAGGAGAGGACGCAGATCGCCCACACCGCGTTCACGGGGACGCGTTCGCTGGACACCTTGCGCCACATCCGATGGCCGGGGATGGCGCCGTCACGCGAGAACGCGAACATCATCCGCGATGCCGACGTGACCGATGCCAGGCCGCAGAACAGCTGGGCGACGCAGGCGATGACGAGCAGGAACTCCGCCCATTGCGTGCCCATCGACTGCTCCCAGATGTACTTCACGGCGAACACGTACTGGAGGGCGACGTCCTCGGCGGGCCCCGGGATCGCGAACGTGACCGCGACCAGCAGGATGAAGCCGAACACCACCGAGACGACCACCGACATGACCATCCCGATCGCCGCGGTGCGCGAGGCGTTGCGCGTCTCCTCGCTCATGTGCGCCGAGGCGTCGAAACCGGTGATCGTGTACTGCGCCATCAGCAGGCCGATGCCGGCCACGAACCAGAACACCGGGCTGGAGAAGTCCACGCCGGAGAACCCGGAGGTGTTGACCGTCTCGGTGAACACGAAGCTGACCGACTTGTGGTGATCGGGGACGACGATGAGGACGCCCACGACGACCAGCACGCCGGCCATGTGCCACCAGGCCGAGATGTTGTTGACGCGGGCCAGCAACCGCGACCCGAAGGTGTTGACGATGCCGTGCACGAGCAGGATCACGGAGTAGACGGCGAAGATCCATCGTGCCGTCTGGGGGAAGTCGAACCACAGACCGAGCAGCGCGGTGACGAAGATGGACGCGCCGTAGCAGATGGCCGCGGTGACCGCGATCTGGCCGACCAGGTTGAACCAGCCGGTGAACCAGCCCCAGACCGGACTGCCCAGCCGCGACGACCAGTAGTAGAGGCCGCCTGCGGTGGGGTAGGTCGAGGCGATCTCGCCCATCGCCAACGACACGATGATGCAGAACGCGCCGACCAGCAGCCAGCCCCAGGTGACGACCACCGGGCCGCCCCAGCCGATGGCGATGTAATAGGACGTCAGACAGCCGGCCAGGATGGAGATGATCGTGAACGAGATCGCGAAGTTCGAGAAGCCGCCCCAGCCGCGCATCAGCTCCTGCGCATAGCCCAGCTTGTGGAGCATCCGCTCGTCGTCGCTCAGCTCGTGATGTGGCCGGGGAACCTCTGGTGACGTACTCATGCGCCCTCCTAAGTTCGACTGCGCCCACGGATCGCGGCGATCATACGCCTCCGCCGCATGTGCAGTTCGACACCTGCAGGGCCGGCCCCTGCCCCGCCGGGGATCTATCGAAGCGCCTGGTCGAGATCGGCGATCAGGTCGGCCGCCGATTCGATGCCGACCGACAGCCGGACGAGATTCGCCGGCGTGGCGAACGGGGCGTCGGCGGTCGACGCGTGGGTCATCTGGAGCGGGTGCTCGATCAGGCTCTCGACTCCGCCCAGGCTCTCGGCCAGCGACCACAGCTCCGTCTTCGCCACCAGATCCACGGCGCGGCGCTCGGACTCGACAAGGAACGAGATCATTCCGCCGAAGTCGCTCATCTGGCGGGTCGCGATGTCGTGTCCCGGATGCGATTCGAGGCCGGGCCAGAGCACGCGCTCGACGGCCGGATGGCCGCCCAGGAACGCCGCGATCTCCCGGGCGTTGGCGCAATGGCGGCTCATGCGCACTCCCAGCGTCTTCAGCCCGCGCAGCACCAGCCAGGCGTCCAGCGGCCCGGGCACCCCGCCCAGCGAGTTCTGCAGGAATGCCAGCCGTTCGGCGATCCCGTCGTCGCCGGTGGCTGCGAAGCCGCCCACGAGGTCGGAGTGGCCGCCCAGGTACTTGGTGGTCGAGTGCACGACGATGTCGGCGCCGAGCTCGACCGGCCGCTGCAGGAACGGGGAGGCGAAGGTGTTGTCGACCACGACGAACGCGCCGGCGGTGTGCGCAGCATCAGCCGCGGCCCGGATGTCGACGAGGTTCAGGAGCGGGTTGGTGGGCGACTCCAGCCACAGCATCCGGGCGCCCTCGAGGTGCGCTGCGATGCCGGCGTTGCACTGCTCGGCGGACAGGTAGCTGAACCGGTAGCCCTTCGGCTCGTAGACCCGGTTGAACAGCCGGTAGGTGCCGCCGTAGACGTCGTTCACCGACACCACCCGATCGCCCGGCTCGAGCAGGTGCATGACGGTGGTGGTCGCCGCCATCCCGGACGCGAACGCGAACCCGTGGCCGGCGCTCTCAAGCGCGGCCAGACACGTCTCGAGTGCCCGCCGGGTGGGGTTGGCGGTGCGCGAGTAGTCGTAGCCCTGCTTCAGCTCGCCGACGGCCTCCTGCACGTAGGTGGAGGTCTGGTAGATGGGCACCGTGACCGCGCCGGTGGAGGGATCGGGCTCCTGCCCGGCGTGGATGGCCAGCGTCTCGAACTCCATGTCAGCGGACAATAGTGGAGGCGCCAACGACCGCTGCCAGCCGCGTCAGCGCACCGTCGAGGGCGCGCTCGTGAGTCACGCCCCAGCGGATCCGGGGCTCGGGGTGCAGCGCCAGCAGCCGCAGGCAGCCGGCGGCGCGGTCGGTCTTGAGGTCGACCCGGGCGGCCAGCCGGTCGCCCAGCACGAAGGGCAGCACGTAGTAGCCGTAGCGCCGCTCGTGGGGTCGCTTGTAGACCTCGATCAGGTGGTCGAAACCCAGCACGCGGGCCGCGAACGGGCGATCCCAGAGCAGGTTGTCGAAGGGCGAGATCAGCACCGCGGCTGAGGGCCGGTTGTCGTCGAGGTCGGTGCCGCCGGCGACGTAGACGGGCGGCCCGCCGTCCTCCACCGCCAGCTCGCGGACCTCTCCGGCGTTCACCAGCGCCGTCACGTGCGGCCGCAGCCGGGCGACGCCGCCCCTGAGCCGGTTGTGCTCGACCATGCCCGAGACGGTCAGGGCGCCCCGCCCGCGCACGGCTCGAAGCGCCACCGCGCGCAAGAACTCCTGCTCGCTCGGCTCGGGTGCATCGAGCAGCGCTTGCGGGATCACGCGCTCCGGCAGGTCGTACAGCCGCTGGAAGCCCTGGCGGCCGCCGATCACCAGGTGGCCGGCCGTCCACAGCGCCTCCAGCATTCGCTTCGCCGGCTTCCAGTTCCACATGCCGCCGCCGCCCGAGCCCTCGAAGTCGCGGGAGCCGAGCGGCCCCCGCTCCCGGATCTCGTCCAGCACCCGGCGGGCCAGGGCAGGGTCGGAGTCGATGATCGGGCCGTACCAGTGGTGCAGGTGGCGGCCCGACATCCGCCGCCGCCAGACCGGCCAGTCCTCGACCGGAACCAGGCACGCCTCGTGTGCCCAGTACTCGAACACCACGCCCCCGGCCAGCAGCCTGGTCACGGTGCCCGGCGGATAGGCGCCGACCCGCGAGCCGAGGGTCAGCCGGTGGCTGCGCCCGACGGTCGAGATCGAGTCGAGCTGCACCGCCCCCAGCCTGCGGATCGTCTCCGCCACCTCGGCCGGCCGCCCCCGCCGCCCGCGGCCCGTGTAGCCCTGGGCGTTGATGACGTGTCGCCGGAGCGCCGTCAGCGAGATGGTGTCGCCCATACGCCGGGTCAGCGGACGCCGTTGCCGCGGTGGTGCGCCAGGTACTCGAGCAGGTCTGAGCGCGTCAGCATGCCGGCCGGCCGGCCGCCGTCGGCGACCACCAGCGCCGGGCTGCCGGCGGTCAGGTCGGCGTACACCCGGTCGATGGTCTCCGATGCGTCGACCACGCGGAGCGGCGGCTGCATCGCCTGGGCGACCTCGTCGTTGAGGGCGTCGGGGCTCGTGAACACCCGATCGAGCAGCCCCCGCTCGTGCAGCGCCCCGACCAGGTCGACGACCGACTCCGCCGGCGCCTGCCTGGCGACGGGCAGCTGCGATATGCCGTAGCGCTGCATCAGCTCCACCGCCTCGCCGATCTTGTGCGACGCCTCGATCACCACCAGATCGGGCACCTGGTGACCCTCGCCGCGCTTGGCTGCCAGCAGCTCGCCGACCGTGGGCGTGGGTTGGTCGCGCTCCACGTAGCCGTGCTCGATCATGTAGGTGTCGTCGTAGAACTTCGACAGGTAGGCGCGGCCGCCGTCGGGGATCAGCGTGACCACCGTCGCCTCGGCGCCGTACCCGCGCGCCACCTGCAGCGTCGCATGCACGGCTGTGCCCCCGGAGCCTCCGACCAGGATGCCCTCCTCGCGGGCCATCCGCCGCGCGGTCAGGAAGGAGTCGCGGTCGGAGACGGTGACGAAGTCGTCGATCAGCGACAGGTCCATCGTCTCGGGGTAGAAGTCCTCCCCGATCCCTTCGACCAGGTAGGGATGGACGTCGTCCGGCTGAGAGTAGATCGAGCCCTCGGGATCGGCGCCGACGATCCGCAGGCCAGGGTTCTGCTCCTTCAGGTAGCGGGCGACGCCGGACACCGTGCCACCGGTGCCCAGAGAGATCACCACGGCGTCGAGCCGGCCCTCGGTCTGTTCCCAGATCTCGGGGCCTGTGGTCTCGTAGTGCGCCTGCGGGTTGGCCATGTTCGCGTACTGGTTGGGCTTGAACCCGCCAGGGATCTCCTCCGCCAGCCGGTCGGACACGGAGTAGTAGCTCTCCGGCGACTCCGGCTCGACCGCCGTCGGGCAGATGATCACCTCGGCGCCGTAGGCGCGCAGCAGCGAGATCTTCTCCTGGCTCATCTTGTCGGGCATGACAAAGATGCAGCGGTAGCCCTTGAGCGCCGCCGCGATGGCCAGGCCGACGCCCGTGTTGCCGGACGTGGGCTCGATGATCGTGCCGCCCGGGCGCAGCTTGCCGTCCCGCTCCGCCGCCTCGATCATGCGCAGGCCGATCCGGTCCTTCACCGAGCCGCCCGGGTTCAGATACTCGAGCTTGGCGAGCACCGTCGGCTCGATCCCCTTCGTGATCCGCTGGAGGCGGACGAGTGGCGTGTCGCCGACGAGGTCGAGGATGGTCGGGTACGCGCGAGGCACGGCGGCACTCTAGACGGGCGGGGCGGGATGGTACAGTGGCCCTGCGATGCCAGTCTCCCACTGACACCGAAAAGGGTGGTCCGCCGCGGATGTCGCGGCAGAGCGCCGCCCTGGTCCAACGTCTGACGGGAGACTCCCATGGTGCGTCGTCGCGACGCGCGATCGGTGTACGTCGCCGAGAACGCCGCGTGCTCGTTCTTCTTCACCCTGATCGTTTCGGTCAACCTGGTCTATCAGGCGACCACGGTCGGCCTCAGCGCGTTCGAGCTGGTGCTGGTCGGCACCGTGCTGGAAGCGGTCTGCTTCTCGTTCGAGGTGCCGACCGGGATCGTCGCCGACGTGTACAGCCGCAGGCTGTCGGTGATCGTGGGCATCGCGCTGACCGGCGCCGGATTCGTGCTCGAGGGCTCGATACCGCAGCTGGCCGCCGTGCTGGCGGGCAACGTGCTGTTCGGGATCGGCGCCACCTTCACCAGCGGCGCCGAGCAGGCATGGGTGAACGACGAGCTGGGCGAGGCCGGCGCCGCCCAGGCGATGGTGCGCGGAGCGCAGGCCGCCGCTCTGGCCGGGCTGGTGGCGATCCCGCTCTCGGTGGGGCTGGCCCAGGTGACGGATCTCCAGGTCTCCATCGTCGCCGGAGGCCTCGGCCTGGTCGCTGTCGCCGCGGTGCTCGCGGTGACGATGCCGGAGGACGGCTTCGCGCCGCTGCCACCGGGGCAGCGGTCGAGCTGGGAGGCGATGGCGGGGACGTTTCGGGCCGGCCTGGGTCAGGTGCGGGTTCGGCCGGCACTGCGCCGGGTGATCCTGGTCGGGCTGGTGTTCGGCGCGTTCACCGAGGGCTTCGACCGGCTGTCGGTCGCGCATCTGATCCGCGATGTGGGGATCCCGCACGTCGGCGGCCTGGGGCCGCAGGTGTGGCTGGGCGGCCTGATGATGGTCGAGGCCCTGCTCGGCCTGCTCGTGCTGCGCCGGATCGGTGAGCGGCTGGAGTCGGAGGGCGTCGGCCATGCGGCGGCGATGCTGGGGCTGACGTACCGGGTGACGGCGGTCGGAGCGACGGCGTTCGCGCTGGTGCGGGGCTTCGGCCCGGCCGCGGGGGCGGCGATCGCCACCTCGACCGGGCGCAGCCTGGCCTCGGTGCTCTACCAGATCCTGCTCAACGCCGGCCTGGACGCCCGCTCGCGGGCCACGGTCAACTCGTTCGCCGCGCAGAGCGACGCGCTCGGCCAGATCGGTGGTGGGCTCGTGATCGGGGCGCTCGCCGGCGCGGTGTCGATTCCCACGGCTCTGGTCTTCTCCGCGGCGCTCCTGTTCGCAGCCCCGGTCATGCTGCGCGGCCGCACCTGGCAGGCGGAGGGGGAGGAGATGGGGTGCCGAGGCCCCGGGGCTCCAACCGGGACCTCGGCTACGCCGAGTGGCGCGAATCTCCGGTGAGTAGACCCCAGAGTGCGGCCCGGCGTTCCCGCCCGCACCCCGTGCACGAGTGCGCGCCATCTGATTTTCAGCCAAGGGGGGTGGCCCGCGCGTCCCCCAACCGGGGGGTCCGGGCCTTCAGGCCAGACGGGCCAGAACGGCGCCGGTTGCGTCCACCGAGACCGCTGTCGGCACCATTCCCACCCCATATTTCCGCGCCAGATCCGGCCGCGAGCGCACGTCGACCGTGATCACCCGCCTGCCCGCGTCGCGCAGCCGGCGCTCCAGGCGGTGGCAGTCTGAGCAGAGCGGATGGGTGAACTCGATCACGGTGTCGGCGTCGAGTTGGCCGTCCACGTCAGCGGGGTCGATCCGGCCGATGTGGCCGCCACCCACTCCCACGCCCCTCAGGCGAGCGCCCAGCTTGTACATCTCGCAGCCGGCGCAGAAGCCGGTGGCTGCGGCCAGCAGCGCCAGCACCGCCACCAGCAGGCCCAGCGCCGTCGCGGCCGGCGAGATTCCCGCCGCTCCGGTGAGGGCCGCGGCGCCCAGCACGACCGCGCCGATCATGTTCGCGAACCGCGGCGGCCGCGAGTCCTCGAGCTCCCCCTCGCCGAACCGCGGCTGCACCAGTTCGAAGTAGGTCACGCAGGCGACGCACCATCGCCGTCCCAGCGTCAGGCCGAGCAGGAGCTGCAGGCTCCCCACCGCGAACAACGGCCACCAGCCCGTGACGACGCCGCCCAGCGCCAGCAGCCCGATGGCGGCCTGGTTGAACCGCGGAGCCCGGGAGTCGATGACGTCCGTGTCGCGGTACGGATGGGCGGTGCGGGTGGCCACTTTGGATCCAAAGTCTACCGTGCCCGGCGCCGAGCCCGGCGCGGAGCCCGGCACCGACCCTGGCGCGGTGCCAGGCGCGGTGCCGGGCACCGGGCGTGCGGGCCGGAGGTTCGTGACTGAGGCGTGACGGTTCGGCGCGCGAGGTGGCGCGATCGCCCGCCGCCCGGGCTAGAAGACGACGGCGTCGCGCTCGACCAGGGCCGCATAGCGGCCGCCCTGGGCGAGTAGCTCGTCGTGGGTGCCCCGCTCGACGATGTGGCCGCGGTCGAGCACCAGGATCAGGTCGGAGTCGCGGATGGTTGAGAGTCGATGGGCGATGGTGATCGACGTGCGGCCCTCGCTGAGCTGGTCGAGGGCGTCCTGCACGGCGCGCTCGGTCTCGACGTCGAGTGAGCTGGTGGCCTCGTCGAGCAGCAGCACCGGGGGATCGCGGAGGATGGCGCGGGCGATGGCGATCCGCTGCTTCTCACCGCCCGAGAAGCGATAGCCGCGCTCGCCGACGACGGTGTCGTAGCCGTCCGGCAGAGATGCCAGGTGGTTGTGGATGCGTGCCGCCCGGGCGGCATCCTCGATCTCGGCGTCCGTGGCGTCGCGCCTGGCGAAGCGGAGATTCTCTCGCACGCTGCCGTGGAACAGGTAGGTCTCCTGCGACACCACGCCGATCACCCGCCGCAGCGAGTCGAACGACAGGTCGCGGACGTCGACGCCGTCGATCAGCACGGCGCCCTCGGTGACGTCGTACAGCCGCGCCACCAGATAGCCGAGCGTGGTCTTGCCGCTGCCGGTCTCGCCGACCACCGCCACCTTCGACCCCGGCGGGGCGACGAAGCTGATGTCCTCCAGCGTGCGGCTGTTCTCCGGCTCGTAGCCGAAGCCCACGCCGCGAAACTCCACCTCGCCGCGCACGTCCTCGACGCGCAGGTGCACCGGGTCTTCACGCTCCATGATCTCGACCGGCAGGTCGAGGTACTCGAACACCCGCTCGAACAGGGCGGTCGAGGTCTGCAGGTCGGCCTGGACGTTCAGCAGCGAGCCGATCGGGAACAGCAGGCGCGTCTGCAACGTGGTGAACGCGACCAACGTGCCCAGCGAGATCGCCGCGCCGCCATTGGCCATCGTCACCCCGGCGATGCCGTACATCAGGGCGGGCATCACGGCGAATGTGGTCTGGACGGTGGCCATCATCCAGCGGCCGGCCATCCGCTGGCGCACCTCGAGGTCGGCCAACCGCTTCGACTCGTCGCGGAAGCGGCCTGCTAGCTCGTCGGACTGGCCCATCGTCTTGCCCAGCAGCACGCCCGACACCGACAGCGACTCCTCGACCAGCGTCGAGATGTCGGCCAGCGATCCCTGCTTGTCGGCGGTGATCGCCCGCCGCACACGGCCCACCCGTCGAGTCATCCAGACGAACAGCGGCAGGATCGCGAAGGAGGCAAGGGTCAGCCGCCAATCGAGGATCGCCATCGCCACGGTGGTCGCAATCACGGTGGTGACGTTGGAGACGATCGAGGTAGCGGTGCTGGTGACCACCGTCTGCACGCCGCCGATGTCGTTCGAGATCCGCGACTGCACCTCGCCGGTGCGCGTGCGGGTGAAAAACGCCAGCGACAACCGCTGCAGGTGGCTGTAGACGGCCGCCCGCAGGTCGTGCATCACCTGCTGGCCGATCCGGTTCGACTGCCACGCCTGGCCGACGCCGATGGCGCCGGTGGCGATCGGGATCACCACCATTCCGGCCACCAGGTAGGCGAGCAGGGTGGTGTCGAGGGAACTTCCCTTCGACAGCACGTCGTCCAGCAGGTGCTGGAGCAGGAACGGCGGGATCATGCTGAGCCCGGCGGAGAACGCGATCAGGCCGAGCAGCCCAGCCAGCGCCAGCCGGTAGGGCGCGAACAGGCGCATGATCCGCCGGGTCTGGCCGTCGGCCGCCATCAGTGGGGGGTCTCCACCGCGCGCTTGAGGATCTCGCACAGCGCGCGCTGGTCGTCGTCGGACAGCCGAGCGATCGGCTCGGGCGCCTCCGACAGCCGCTGGAGCATGCGCTTTCGCACCTTCATGCCCTCGTCGGTGACCACCAGCATCTTCACGCGGCGGTCGGTCTTCAAAGCCGCACGCAGCACCAGGCCGCGATCCTCCAAGCGGTCGATGATGCCGGTCACGTTGGAGGCGTCGCAGCGCAGGGACCGGGCCAGCGACCGCATGGGAACTGGCCTGCCCGGCTCCAGCAGGCGCAGCACATGAGCCTGCATGGGAGACAGGTCGAACTCGGCAGCCACCTGGGGCAGGCGCCCCCGCTGGGACATGAAGAGGCGGAAGAGGAGGCTCCAGGCCTCGCTGCCAGGGTTACTCATACGGCTATCATAGTCGAAGTCTGTGATAGTTGACAACCTCAATCAATATCGATACCCTGCGGTCATGAAGACTTTGCTGCTCATCCCACTCGAAGACGCTGTCGTCTTCCCCAACATGAACATCACCTTGCCGATCGACGTCGGCGACGAGGAACGCGTGCTCCTGGTACCGACGCATGAGGGCGGCTACGCCAAGGTCGGCGTCGTGGCCGAGGTCGTCGAGCGAGCCCGGATGCCGCACGGCATGCAGGCGGTGTCGCTGGTTGCGCTGCATCGCGGCGTGCTGGGCGCCGCCGAGACCGACGCCGAGGGCCGCCTCCGCGTCCAGGTCGAGGATCACGAGGACGAGACTCCGCCGCCCGTCAAGACCCGCGAGCTGGAGCAGGAGTATCGGGCCGTGATCGAGGAGAAGCTGTCCCTGCGCGGCGACGACGGCCGCGTGGCCTCGTTCCTGCGCTCGATCACCGAGCCTGGCGCCCTGGCCGACAGCTCGGGATACTCACCCGACCTCTCGTTCGAGCAGAAGAGCCGGCTGCTGGAGACGCTCGACGTGGTCGAGCGGCTGACCTACGCGCTCGAGCTGCAGCGCGAGTCGCTGGCCGAAGCGCAGGTGCGCCGGCGCATCCGCGACGACGTCGAGTCGGGCGCCAACAAGCAGCAGCGGGAGTACTTCCTGCGCAAGCAGATGGAGTCGATCCGCAAGGAGCTGGGCGACGACGACGCATCCGTGGTCGAGGAGTACCGGCAGAAGATCGCCGAGGCGGGAATGCCCGACGACGTCCGCGAGCAGGCCGAGAAGGAGCTGTCGCGGCTCGACCGGATGGGCGAGGGCTCGGCCGAGACCTCGGTCATCCGCAGCTATCTGGACTGGCTGACCGCGGTGCCGTGGTCGGAGCGCAGCGAGGAGCGGCTGGACCCCGTCCACGCCCGCGAGGTGCTGGACGCCGACCACGCCGGCCTGGAGGACGTCAAGGACCGGATCACCGAGTACCTGGCCGTCCGCAAGCTGCGAAAGGACCGGGGCATCGAGGAGGACCGGCGCTCGGGCGCCATCCTGACGCTGATCGGGCCTCCGGGCACCGGCAAGACCTCGATCGGCGAGTCGATCGCGCGTGCCACCGGCCGCGAGTTCGTCCGTATGTCGTTGGGCGGCGTGCGTGACGAGGCCGAAATCCGCGGCCACCGCCGCACCTACATCGGCGCCATGCCGGGACGGCTGGTGCGCGCTCTCCGCGACGCCGGAACGATGAACCCGGTGATCATGCTCGACGAGGTCGACAAGGTCGGCGCCGACTGGCGTGGCGACCCCTCCTCGGCCCTGCTCGAGGTGCTCGATCCGGCGCAGAACCACAGCTTCCGCGACCACTACCTGGACGTCGAACTCGATCTCTCCGAGGTGCTGTTCATCGCCACCGCGAACGTCGCCGAGTCGATTCCCGGGCCGCTGCTCGACCGCATGGAGGTGATCCGCTTCGACGGGTACACCACCGACGAGAAGGCCGCCATCGCGTGCGGCTACCTGTGGCCGCGGCAGCGGGAGCGAAACGGCCTGCTGGAGCACGAGGTGACGATCGCCGGCGACGTGCTGCGAACGGTGATCACCGAGTACACCCGCGAGGCCGGCGTCCGCCAGCTGGAGCGTGAGCTGGGCACCGTGCTTCGCAAGACGGCCACCCGGATCGCGTCCGGCAAGGCAACCGCGCCGGTGGACGTCGATGTCGACGGCATCCGGGACGCGCTCGGCAAGCAGCGGTTCTTCCAGGAGGCGGCGATCCGCACGGCCGTGCCCGGTGTGGCAACCGGCCTGGCGGTGACCGGCACCGGAGGCGACGTGCTGTTCATCGAGGCGACATCTGTGGCCGGCGGCTCGGGCCTCGAGCTGACGGGCCAGCTGGGTGACGTGATGAAGGAGTCAGCGAAGATCGCGCTCTCCTACGTTCGCGGGCACACGGCCGAGCTGGGCGTCGACCCGGCGGCATTCGAGGACCGCGGGTTCCACGTTCACGTTCCGGCCGGTGCCATCCCCAAGGACGGCCCCAGCGCCGGCATCACCATGGTCACCGCGCTGGCCTCGCTGCTCTCCGGCCGCAAGGTCAAGCACACGGTGGGCATGACAGGCGAGGTCACCCTGCAGGGCCGGGTGCTGCCGATCGGCGGCCTCAAGCAGAAGGTGCTGGCGGCGCATGCGGCAGGCCTGACCGACGTGGTCATGCCCGAGCGGAACCGCGGCGATCTCGACGATGTGCCGGCGGACGTCCGGGAGGCGATGACATTCCACCCGGTGATGACGGTCGGCGAGGTGCTCGAGCTGGCGCTCGAGCCGACCCTGCAGACCGCGGCCGCCTGAGCAGGGCGGCAGCCGGACTCACGATGGGCCCACTTCGCGGGCATCGGGACGCTCCCGGTGCCCGCGAAGCCGTTTCCGAGGTGGCGGGCTATCCTCGCCCGGGTCAACGACGAATGCGGGGTGCGGCATGGCGGTCTCACGTGCACATGCGAGCTGGAGCGGAAAGCTGGGCGACGGCAGCGGCGAGGTGTCGGCGCAGAGCAGGGCGTTCGAGAACCTCCCCCTGACGTGGGCGGCCCGCACCGAGCGCCAGTCCCCTGAGCGCACCAGCCCCGAGGAGCTGATCGCCGCCGCCCACGCCGGCTGCTATTCGATGGCGCTGGCCCACGCTCTCGACCAGGCGGGCAGCCCGCCGGAGCGGCTGGAGGTCGATTCGGCGGTGCACTTCACACCCCAGGAGGGCGGTGGCATGGGGATCAGCAGGATCGAGCTGAACGTTCGCGCCACGGTGCCCGGGCTCTCCCCGGAGCGGTTCGCCGAGTTGGCCGCCGAGGGCGAGAAGGGCTGCCCGGTGTCGAATGCGCTGCGCGGCGGCGTGGGCATCGACCTTCACGCGTCCCTCGCGTAGTGGTGCCGGTTGTGAACCCGGCCGGCGTCGGCTACGTATTCGCCTCATGAGCCGCCTTCCCCGCGCAGTTTCGGTGCCCGCCGTGGTGGTCGGTTGGATCGCCGTCGTGCTGGTGCTCGACTCGGGCGCCGGGCTCGGCGGCCAACGGCTGCTGGGGGCGGCGACGTGGCTGATGCTGATCGGGCTGCTGGCCGGGGAGTGCCGGTCGGTCAGGCTCCAGGTCGCGGCGGTGGTGGTCGCAGCGACGGCGCTCGAGTACACGGCGTCGGTGCTGATGGGCCTGTACACGTACCGGCTCGAGAACGTGCCCGCGTTCGTGCCTCCCGGCCATGGCCTCGTGTACCTGGCCGCACTCACGATCGGCGGCGCCGTGGCCCGCACGCGCGGATACCGGCCGTTCGTGCTGGCGTCGCTCGCGCTCGCGGCCGGCTGGGCGGCCTACGGCCTGCTGCTGTCGGCCCGGCCCGACACCGGCGGCGCCGTGCTGTTCGTGTTCCTGGCCGGATTCCTGGTGCGGGGCCGTCAGCCGGCGGTGTACGCGGCCGCGTTCTTCGTCACCGGCTACCTGGAGCTGCTCGGCACCGGGATCGGCACCTGGGCGTGGGCTCGCGAGGACTTCCTGGGCGTGACCACGCTGGGCAACCCGCCCAGCGGGATTGCCGGGGGATATGGCTGGCTGGACATGGTCGGCATCCTGGTCGCGGCTCGTTTCGCGGCGACCCCTGCACCGGCCCCGGCCCCCGCTTCGCCGCTCGTGCCGACGCCGGCCGCGGCGGGGCGGTAGCGGTGGGGCAGCGGCTGACCACGGTCAACGTCGGCCGAACAGCTGGATGAACGTCGACGCGTATCTCGAGCGGATCGGGTACGCGGGGCCGCTGGAGCCGTCCGTGGATACGCTGGCCGCGCTCCAGCGCGCACACATGCTGACCGTGCCGTTCGAGAACCTCGATATCGGCCGCGGCCGCCGGCTGGTTCTCGACCGGGAGCCGATCTTCGACAAGATCGTGAACCGCCGTCGGGGAGGCTGGTGCTTCGAGCTCAACCAGCTGTTCGCAGGATTGCTGCGGGAGCTGGGGTTCGCGGTCACCCTGCTGGGATCGAAGGTGATCGATCCCGAGGGTGGCGAGAGCGAGGATCTGGTGCACCTGATCCCGCGGGTCGACCTCGACCCGCCGCTGATCGCCGACGTCGGCTTCGGCGAGTCGTCGCTGGTGCCGATCCCGCTCGACCCGTCCGGCGAGATCCAGAACGGCGGGCTGCGCGTCCGCTACACCCTCCAGCCGCGCCGGATCGAGGACTTCGCCCACCAGTCCGTCCGGCTTCAGACCTGGCCTGACAGCCATTTCGTCAAGAACCGGATCTGCACCCTGGCGCTGCCCGACGGCCGCGTCACACTGAGCGATCTGCGGCTGATCGAGACCCGCAACGGCCAACGAACGGAGCGCGCTCTGTCGGGCGAGGCGGAGTGGGCGCAGGTGCTCCGCGACCGGTTCGGCATCGTGCTCGATTGAACATCCTCGTGCGCGGGTAGCCATCCGGGCATGCGACAGATCCCGCCGGCCGGCGAGCCCGATCTGCTCCGCGTCGCCCCACCGCCCGGTGTCTGGCGCGTCATCCGCCGCGGCGGGCTGCTGCCTCCTCTGGGCATCAGCAAGCGGATCGGCGTCGACCAGGGCGAGACCCGGCTGCTGGGGATTCCGGTCGGCACCTTCGATGTCGCCGGCCGCTCCCTGGTCTATCGCTCATGGCCCGTCCGCGACCGCCTCGAGCGGCTTCCCGATGGAACCTGGGAGGGCCAGGGCCTGCTGTTCGGCGTGCCGTTCTGCCGTTTCCGGCTGGAGCGTCGCGACGACGAGCCGCCGCAGCCGGGTCAGTCCGGCCAGGTGTAGCTGAAGTAGAACTGGCGCCACGCCGTCCACCAGTCGTCGGCGCGGCTGGCCACCATCCGGGGGTCGACGATCTCGACCGTCTCGCTATGCCGGAACTGTTCGCTGTGCTCGGACGCTCCCAGCTCGACCCGGATCTCACAAGGGCGGCCGGGATCGTAGGGCTTGACCGCTCCCAGGTCGGCGAGCGCCCGCCGCGCGCCGTCCTCGATCAGCTCGCGTGCCCTGACTGGCGTCAGGTGGCGGGCGCTCAAGCGGCCCAGACTTCGCTTCACGGAAACCGTGGTCAGGCCGTCGCCGAGCAGCTGCCGGCCTTCGGCGCAGACCGCCTCGTCGCCGGTCACCAGGAGCACGGGGCAGCCCCATGTACCGCACAGCGCCGCATTGATGCCGGTCTCACCGACGGCCACGCCGTTGAACCAGAGGTTGCGCCAGGCGGTGCCGGAGACCGTGTGGTTCATGCCGCCGGCCGCCGTGCCGGCCATCGCATGCATGCCCACGAACAGCGCCCCATCGCACCCCTGCTCGAGGGCCTCGGTGTATTCGGTCCACTCGTGCTGGACGACGAACTCGAGCCGCGGGTCGAGGTCCCCGGGGATCAGCGAGTTGAACGACCAGTCGCCGCCGGCGCCGTGGCAGTCCATCACCACCACCTCCGTCGCCCCCGCTGCGAACGCCCCCCGCGCTGCGGCGTTGATCTCCTCGGTGTAGAGCTTGCGGCCCTCCTGGTAGAGCGCCTCGCCCCCGATCACCTGGGCCCACTTGGTGATGCCGGCGACCCCCTCCATGTCGCTGATGATGAGCACTCGCATTCGCCTACCCTACCGGCGTGGAGATCGAGTCGATCAGGGACGAGCTGATCCGCCTGGCTCGCGAGGACGGCGACGTCCGCCAGCGGCTCGCGGAGGACGGATCGCTGTTCGACGGCTACAACCCGCTGATGGCCCTCGTGCATCGCCGCAACGGCGACCGCCTGGAGCAGATCGTGGACGTGGTCGGCTGGCCGGGAGTCCGGCTGGTGGGTGAGGACGGCGCCGACGCCGCCTGGCTGCTCTTGAAGCACGCGATTGGCCAGCCCGCACTGCAGCGACGGATGCTGCCGCTGGTGCAGGCGGCGGTCGCTGCCGGCGACGCGCCCGCCTGGCACGCCGCCACGCTGGAGGACGGCATCGCCTTCTACGAGGGGCGGCCTCAGCGCTACGGCACGATGGCCGACTGGGACGAGCACGGCGTCATGCGGCCGTGGACGATCGACGATCCCGACGGCGTCGACCAGCGGCGGGCTGCGGTCGGGCTGCCGCCGCTCCACCGCCAGTTCGAGCACCCTGAACCGCCGCCGGGCGACCCCGCTCAGCGGCTGCGCGACGCAGACCAGTGGGCCCGCTCGGTGGGCTGGCGCGAGTGATCACCCGCGGGTGAACGGCATCAGCGCGAACCCCAGCGTGCCCCGGCCGCCCTGCTCGCGGTAGCGCCGCCGCCCGGCGTGGATCCACTCCAGGAACTCCGCGGCCCCCGGTTCGCCGGCATGCTCGGCGGCGAACCGCTCGCCGTTCTCCGCCCAGGTATCCTCATAGGCGTCCCAGTCCGCCTGGGAGCTGGTCACCGGCCGGCCCGGCACCAGGCCGGCCTCAGCGCCTCGGGCCAGCATGCCCTCCAGCGAGTCGAGCTCGTCGCCGTCGGCGCCGAGGGCGGCCAGCAGCGCGGGATCCGGCTCACGCTGCCAGTACCCCTCGCCCCACAGCACTGCTCCGCCCCGCGGCACCAGTGAGGCCAGCAGCACGGGCGTCCCCACCGACCCGATCGAAAGGGCCAGGTCGTATGGCTCGGCGGAACGGAACTTGGTCGCGTCGCCCTGCTCGAACCTGACACCGTCCACCCGACGGCCGACGGGTCGGGTGTCGATGCCGGTGCCGGTCGCCCCCCGCGTCCGCGCCAGATGGTCGAGCACGGCGCCGTCGCCGCAACCGAGGTCGACAACTCGCGGCCGGTCGGGCAGCGGGAGGCCGCTCAGCGCCCGCTCGAGATGCCCGTCGCCGTACGGCCCCATGAAGCGCATGCCCGCGTGGGCGATCCGGCTCCAGCTGTCGCGTTCGATCACTCCAGGAAGCGGACGACCTCGCCGGCGTCCGCGCGGGGAGGCGGCGACCACTCGCGGTCGCTGTAGCCCAGGTGCAGCAGGCCGATCACTCGCTCTCCGGCGGGCATGCCGAGCGCATCCCTGCCCTCCTGCGTGCGCAGCACCCGGGGTGTTCGCCAGTAGCTGGCGATGCCGCGGGCATGGGCGGCCAGAAGGACGATGTAGGCCGCCACAGCCGAGGCCAGCAGATCCTCTTCGTCGGCCAGCTCGTCACCGGTCTGAACCGCGGACACCGCGACCAGCGTGGGCGCCCGGTCGAGCTTGCGGGCGCCGTCGCGATCGGCCTGCTTCAGCCGCTCGAGTGACCGGGGCCCGACCACCCGGAACCGCCAGGGGTTGGTCAGGTGGTGGTTGGGCGCCCAGCGGGCGAGGTCGAACAGCTGCTCCAGGACCGGGCGGGGCACCGGTTCGGGCCGGTAGACCTTGTTCGTCCGCCGGCCGCGGATCGCCTGCTCGAGCTCCATGCGCGCCAGCGTAGCGGCTCGCTCCGCCCGCGATAGACTCGCGACCCATGAAGATACGTGCAGCAGTTCTCGAGGAGTTCGGCAAGCCGCTGCGGGTGCAAGAGCTCGACCTGGCCGAGCCGCGGGCCGGCGAGGTGCTGGTGCGGCTGGTGGCCTGCGGCGTCTGCCACACCGACCTTTACACCGCCTCCGGCGCCGACCCGTCCGGGTATGCCCCGACCGTGCTCGGTCACGAGGGCGCGGGCGTCGTCGAGCGGATCGGGGAGGGCGTCACCCTGCTCGCCCCGAGCGACCACGTGGTCACACTGTTCTCCCCCCAGTGTGGCGAGTGCATCCATTGCCGGAGCCCCAAGACCAACCTCTGCCTCGCCATCCGCGACCAGCAGGGCAAGGGCTACCTGCCCGACGGCACCACGCGCCTGTCCCGCGACGGCGAGCCGATCCGGCACTTCATGGGCTGCTCGACGTTCGCGGAGTACACGGTGATGCCGGAGATCGCGCTGGCCAAGATCAACCCGGAGGCGCCGCTCGACCGTGCCTGCCTGTTCGCCTGCGGCCTCTCGACCGGCCTCGGCGCGGCGTTGAACACCGCCAAGGTCGAGGCGGGCTCGACCTGCATCGTGTTCGGCGCCGGCATGGTCGGCCTCGGCGCGGTCGCCGGCTGCCGCCTCGCCGGCGCCGAGCGGATCGTCTGCGTCGATCTCTCCGAGGACCGGCTCAAGCTCGCCACCGGGCAGGGCGCGACCGAGACGATGGTGGGCGGGCCGGACGCGGTGCAGCAGATCCTCGACATGACGGGCGGCTTCGGCGCCGACTACACGTTCGAGGCGACCGGCAACGTCAAGGTCATGCGCCAGGCCGTCGAGGCCGCGCGCATGGGCTGGGGCCTCTGCAC
>Ga0070683_100000627_pt1 | contig 25417 bp, 20 predicted proteins | sample KBSC713LmetaG_FD_64662 | JGI IMG/M metagenome (GOLD analysis project Ga0070683, IMG submission 64662) | Corn rhizosphere microbial communities from Kellogg Biological Station, Michigan, USA - KBS C7.1-3L metaG | ecosystem: Host-associated > Plants > Roots > Rhizosphere ... | reverse complement strand
TCGCCGGGGCCGGTAGCACCGTCCTGCAGATCCTCGAGGTCAGCGGGGTGGCCAAGAAGCTCGGCGTGTATGACGAGTTCCGCTGGCCGCTGCGCGCCCGCCAGCGCCAGGAAGTTGAGCTGGACAAGCTGCACCTCGCGCACCGGTTCTGGCCCGAGCTGGCCGACCTGTTCGCGCAGCTGCACGACCTGGGGGCGGGCGATCCGCGACGGGCCGACGTGCGCAACCACATCATCGAGCTGTGCCTGCCGGCCGCCGAGCGGCTGGCGCGCCGCTTCAGCGGCAACGGCGAACCCACCGTCGACCTGGCCCAGGTCGCCGCGCTGGGCCTGGTCAAAGCGGTCGACGGGTTTGATCCCACCCGGGGCATCGAGTTCGCGACCTACGCCACCCCGACCATCGTCGGCGAGCTCAAGCGATACTTCCGCGACCGCAGCTGGGGAATCCGCCTGCCCCGCCGGCTGCAGGAGCTTCGGCTCGCGGTCAACCGGGGTCGCGAGGAGCTGACCCAGCAACTGGGCCGCTCACCCACGGTCGACGACCTCGCCCACCACCTCGGCATGGGCGTCGAGCAGGTCATCGAGGTGCTCGAGGCCGGACAGTCCTCGCGGCCGCTGTCCCTGGACTCGCCGGTCCTGGTCGGCGAGGACGACGTGACCCTGGCCGACACCGTGGGCGCCGACGATCCCGAATACGGGCACGTTGACTTTCATGAGTCGCTGCACGTGCTGCTCGCCCGGCTGCCCGAGCGCGAGCAGAAGATCATCAGCCTGCGTTTCTACGGCAACCTGACCCAGGTCGAGATCGCCGAGAAGGTCGGCCTTTCCCAGATGCATGTGTCCCGCCTGTTGCGGCAATCTCTGGACTTCCTCAAACGCGCACTCGACGAGGTTTGACCCGGCCGCATTGGGTAGCGGTAGTACGTGGCTGAAATTACCTCCGAAGCATTGATTTCTCGCCTGGCCGAATGGGGTGTCGACACCGTCTTCGGGATTCCCGGGGACGGCATCAACGGCATCATGGAAGGGCTGCGCCGCCACTCGGACAAGGTGAAGTTCGTCCTCGTGCACCACGAGGAAGCCGCGGCGTTCATGGCGACCGCTTACGCGAAGGCGACCGGAAAGATCGGCGTCTGCCTGGCGACCTCGGGCCCCGGCGGCATCCATCTGGCCAACGGGCTCTACGACGCCAAGCTGGACCACGCCCCGGTGCTGGCGATCACCGGCATGCAGGAGACCGCCGTGCTGGGAACCGCCTACCAGCAGGAGGTCGCCCTCGACCGGCTGTACGAGGACGTGACCGAATACAACCAGGTGGTGATGAACCCGGCGCAGATGCCCGCGCTGGTCGACATCGCGATCCGCACCGCGTATGCCCGCCGCGGCGTGGCCCATCTGACATTCCCGAACGACGTGCAGGTCGCTCCGGCCGACAAGGACCCGTTTCAGTCGGTGGCGCCGGTGCGCCCGCCGGCCACCGCGCCCGTGTACCTGCCGCCGACCGTCCGACCCCGCGACGTCGACCTGCAACAGGCGGCCGACGTGCTCAACGCCGGATCCAAGGTGGCCATCCTGGCCGGGATCGGGGCCCGCGGAGCCGGTGCGCTGGTCGAGCAGGCCGCCGAGATTCTGGGCGCGCCGATCGTCAAATCGCTGCTGGGCAAGATGGTGGTGCCGGACGACTCGCCGTACGTGACCGGCGGCCTCGGGCTGCTGGGCACGAAGCCCAGTGAGGAGCTCATCGAGGACATCGACACCTTGCTGATGCTCGGCACGAACTTCCCGTACACGAAGTTTCTGCCGGCTCCGGGCAAGGTCAAGGTCGTCCAGGTGGAGATCGACCCGACCCGCGCCGGCACGCGCATCCCGACCGACGTCCCGCTGGTCGGTGACGTCGGCGCCACGCTCGAGGCACTCCTTCCACTGCTGCACCGCAAGGATCGCAAGCACCTTGAGACCTATCAGGACAAGGTCCGGGACTGGAAGGACTCGATGGTGGCGCTCGAGTCGGCCGCCCGCGAGCCGATCGCCCCGCAGTACCTGGCCCACCTGCTCGACCGGCTGGCCACCGAGGATGCGATTCTGACCTGCGACTCGGGCACAATCGCGACCTGGGCCGCCCGGCACTGGCACATCCGGGGCGGGCGCGAGTTCTACCTGTCCGGCACGCTGGCCACGATGGCGCCCGGGCTGCCCTACGCGATCGGGATCCAGCACGCATACCCGGGCCGGCAGGTGATCGCGTATGTGGGTGACGGCGGGTTCGCCATGCTGATGGCCGAGTTCCACACCGCGATGCGCTACGGGCTGCCGGTGAAGGTGGTCATCAACAACAACAACGCCCTGGGCCAGATCCTCTGGGAGCAGATGGTCCTCGGCTTCCCGGAGCACGGGGTGCGGTTCGGCGACCCGCTGCCGGACTACGCAGCCTGGGCGCGCGGGTGCGGCGGCTTCGGCGTACACGTGGACAAGCCCGGCGACCTCAATGACGCGCTGCAGGAAGCGTTCGCCCACCCCGGCCCGGCGCTGGTTGACGTGGCGGTCAACCCGGACGAGCCACCGCTGCCCGGCAAGGTCAGCTACGAGCAGGCGAAGAAGTTCGCCGAGGCGTGGCTGCGCGGTCAGCCCCGCAAGGCGGCCATCGCCACCACCCTGTTCAAGGACAAGATCGAACAACTGAAGGGCTAAACGCGAAATGGCGGTCATCTCCCTGCCTACGCCGACCGCCCGCCGAGCCGCCCCGGCCGAGGACTTCTCGGACCTGCAGACCGCCCTTCGCCGGGCGGTCCGGGGCGACGTGCGCTTCGACGCCGGCAGCCGGGCGGCATACTCCACCGACGCGTCGAACTACCGGCAGGTGCCGATCGCGGTGGTCTGCCCGCTGGACGTCGACGACGCCGTCGCGGCCGTGCAGGTCTGCCACGAGCACGACGTGCCGCTGGTGTCGCGCGGCGGCGGCACCAGCCTGGGCGGCCAGTGCTGCAACGTCGCGGTCGTCCTGGACTGGACGAAGCACATCTACGGCGTGGAGTCGGTCGATCCCGAGGCCCGCACGGCGGTCATCCTGCCCGGCACCGCGCTCGACGACGCCAACGCATCGCTTGCGCAGTATGGCCTGGTGATCGGCCCGAAGCCGGCGACCCATTCGCACTGCACGATCGGCGGCATGGTCGGCAACAACTCCTGTGGTGCGACCGCCCAGTGGAGCGGCAGCACGGCCGCCAACGTCGAGCGGCTCGAGGTGCTCACCTACGACGGCGTGCGGATGTGGGTCGGCGCCACCAGCGACGAGCAGTACGAGCAGATCCAAGCCGCGGGCGGCCGGAAGGCGGCGATCTACCGCGAGCTGCGCGAGCTGCGTGACCGGTACGCCGCGCAGATAGACACGCGCTTCCCCGACATTCCCCGCCGCATCTCCGGCTACAACCTGCCCGAGCTGCGCGACGACCACGGCTTTCAGGTGGCCCGCGCGCTCGTCGGCACCGAGTCGACGTGCGTCACCGTCCTGCGTGTCGAGCTCAAGCTGATGCAGCAGCCGAAGAAGCAGATCACTGTCATTCTCGGGTACCCCGACATCGCGGCCGCCGGGGACGCCGCCCACCGGGTCGCCCGCCATCCGGCTCTGCAGATCGAGGGGCTGGACGACAAGCTGCTGCTCTACGAGCGCGAGGAACGCCGCCCGACCGATGTGCTCAAGGCGTTGCCGGAGGGCCATGCGTGGCTGATGGTCGAGCTGGGCGCGGACACCGACGAGGAGGCGCACCAGGCCGCCCAGCGGCTCATCGACGACGTCGGCGACCACAACGCGGTCATCATGGACGATCCCGACCAGCGCAAACGGCTGATCAAGGTGCGCGAGGCCGCCCTGGCGACGACGGCCCGCACGCCGAACGGCCCGGACGCGTGGCCGGGCTGGGAGGACTCCGCGGTCGCGCCCGAAGAGCTCGGTGACTACCTGCGTGAGTTCGGATCACTGCTGGAGGAGTACGGGTACGGCGCGACCAGCCTGTATGGGCACTTCGGGCACGGCTGCGTGCACTGCAGCATCCCGTTCGACCTGACCAGTGCGCCGGGCATCGCCAAGTATCGCGAGTTCGTCCGGCGCGCCGCCCACCTGTGCGTGGCGCACCGCGGCTCGCTGTCCGGCGAGCACGGCGACGGGCAGGCCCGCGGCGAACTGCTCGGCATCATGTACGGCGAGACCGTGGTCCGCGCGTTCGAGGAGTTCAAGGCGATCTTCGACCCGGGGAACCGGATGAACCCCGGAAAGGTGGTCCACCCCAACCCGCTGGATACCGACCTGCGCCTGGGCGCCGACTACGCGCCTGCCCAGCCGGTGACCCACTTCGACTATCACGACGACAGTCATGCGTTCTCCCGGGCCGCGCTGCGGTGTGCCGGCGTCGGCGAGTGCCGCCGCTCGCATCCCGACGGCGGCGTCATGTGCCCGAGCTACCAGGTCACGCGGGAAGAGGAGCACTCCACCCGCGGCCGGGCCCGGCTGCTGTTCGAGATGGTCAACGGCGGCGTGATCGAGGACGGCTGGCGAAGCGTTGCCGTCCGCGACTCGCTCGACCTGTGCCTGGCCTGCAAGGGCTGCAAGAACGACTGCCCGGTGCAGGTGGACATGGCCACCTACAAGGCCGAGTTTCTGTCCCACCACTACGCCGGGCGTCTTCGCCCCCGCGACCATTACTCGCTGGGCTGGCTACCGGTCGCGGCGCAAGTGGCCGCGCTGGCGCCGGATCTGGCCAACCTGATCGCGCGCGTACCGACCGCCAAGCGGCTGGCCGGCGTGGATCCGCAGCGCCGAGTGCCGCGGTTCGCGCCGGCCCGCATCGACCGGTGGCTGCGTCGCCGCCGACCCCGCGTCCCCGGTACACGCGGAAGGGTGTTGTTGTTCCCGGATTCGTTCAGCACCGCGTTCGAGCCCGGCATTGTGGCCGCTGCGGTCGGTGTCCTGGAAGCGGCCGGATTCGCGGTCGTCGTGCCGCCGAAGACGGTGTGCTGCGGTCTGACCTGGATCTCCACCGGTCAGCTCGGGGTGGCCATGCGGGTGCTGCGGCGCACGGTGGACGTGCTCGCCCCGTTTGTCCGGGCCGGGCTGCCGGTCGTCGGGCTGGAGCCGTCCTGCACCGCGGTCTTCCGCTCCGACCTGGGCGAGCTGTTCGGCCGCGACCAGGACGCGGACCGGCTGGCCCGGCAGACGACGACGCTGGCCGAGCTGCTCACGTCGCGGGCGCCCGACTTCACCCCGTCGGTCGTCGCGGAAGACGGCCAGGCCGTCAAGGCGATCGTGCAGCGGCACTGCCATCATCACGCGATCCTGGGCACCGACGCGGACCGCGCCCTCATGGATTCCGTCGGGCTGCACGCCGAGGACCTCGACTCGGGCTGCTGCGGGCTGGCCGGGAACTTCGGCATGACCGCCGAGCACCGGGACGTGTCACTGGCCTGCGCCGAGCAGGCTCTGCTCCCGGCCGTGCGGGCCGCCGATCCGGCGACGCTCATCCTGGCCGACGGATTCTCCTGCCGGACCCAGATCGAGGGCGCCGGCACCGGTCGGCGCGCGGTGCACCTGGCCGAGGTCCTCAACGCGGCGGTCAAGGGCGTGCGGCTCGGCGCCCGGCCGGAAGAGCGACTGGCTCAGCGGCGGTAGAGGATGCAGAACTCGTTGCCCTCCGGGTCGGCCAGCACGACGAAGCCCTCGTCGCCCTTCTGCCCGACGTCGGCCCGGCGGGCCCCGAGGCCGACCAGCCGCTCGACCTCGGCCTCGACGTCGCCGTCCTCGGCGACCAGGTCCATGTGGTCGCGGTTCTTGCCGGCCTTGGGCGCGTCGGTCGGCTGCAGCCACACCGTGAGCGCGCCGGGTCCGTCCTCGGGCGGTATCAGGTGCGCATTAGTACCCCCGTCTTCGAGTTGGATGCGGTACCCGAGCGCCTGCGACCAGAAGATCGCCATCTTCTCGACGTCGTGGACGTCGAGCGTCCATTGCGCGAAGCGACTCACTGCCATGTCCCACTTTCATCGGTTTCACCAGGAAGGATCGTCATGACGTACCCCTCGATGCAGCCCATGCCGCCGGTCGCCGCCGAAACCGTGGCCGATGCGGCCGTTGACGAGAACGAAAACGCCAACGACCGGGAGTTGGTCGGCACAAGCGACGCCGACGCCGACGCCGCCCGCTCCGGCTCGGACGTCGACCTCACCGGCGCCGAACGCGACTCCGACGGCGTGCCGGTCGGCGAGGACGACGTGCAAGCCGACATTGACCGGTCCAGCAAGCCGGCCGACTAACGCGTGCCGCTGCACCGGCCGGACCATCCCGGGCCGGCGCCGGGTCACGCCCGGGGTCAGCATCGGGCCAGCACGGAGGCAACGGCGCGGCGGCTGTCGCCGATCGGGGAAACGCGCTACTGCCATGCGCGCCCGCCTACCCGGCGACCGGCCCCGGAAACGTCGTGTGTGGGACCGGCCGGGCCGGGGTACCGCTGCGACCATGGCCGGTGAGCAGCAGGACAGTACGCGGACCATTCTCGTCGCCGTCGCCGCGAACCTGGGGATCGCGGTGGCCAAGACCGTGGCCGCGCTGCTGAGCGGCTCGACGTCGATGTGGGCCGAGGCGGCGCACTCTGTGGCCGACACCGGCAACGAGGTGCTGCTGTGGATCGGGCTGCGCCGCTCGGCGAAGGGCCCGGACGAGCGGCATCCGGTCGGTTACGGCCAGGAACGGTTCTTCTGGGCGTTCCTGGCCGCGCTGGGCATCTTCCTGATCGGTGGCGCGCTGTCGATCGGCGAGGGCATCCGGAGCCTGCTGCTGCCGGAGCCGCTGGAGTCGGTCTGGGTCGGCATCGCGGTGCTCGTGCTGGCGTTCGGGTTCGAGGGCTACTCGTGGCACACCGCGCGGCAGCAGCTGCGGGAGGAGTCCCAGCAGCGCCGGCGGTCGATGACCGACCACCTCAAGCTCGCCTCCGACCCCAGCGCTCCGACGGTGTTCCTAGAGGACTCCGCCGCCCTGATCGGCATCGCGCTGGCGCTGGTGGCGCTGGTGCTGCACGCGGTGACCGGCTCGGCCGTCTGGGATGCGGCCGGCAGCATCTGCATCGGCCTGTTGCTGATCGCGGTCGCCTACCTGCTGGCCCGGCGTACGAAGGGACTGCTGCTGGAGGAGGCGGCCCCGGCCGACGTCCTGGCCCCGATCCAGGATGAGGTCCGGCGGGCGGACTGGGTGGATGAGGTCCACGATCTCCACGCGGTCTACGTCGGGCCGTCGAGCCTGCTGGTGAACCTGTGGGTCACCCCGCAACGGGAGTACTGCGAGCGACCGGCGGCCGAGCTTGTGCGCGGGGTCGATGAGTTGCGCGCCAAGCTGCTCGCACAGCCGGTGATCAGTCAGGTGACGATCACCGTCGGTGCATCGCGTTGACGGTGATCTTGGCAATCGAGCCGCGGACCCCGGTCATGATGCCGGAGAGCGCAGGCCATGTCGGCGTAGGTCGCCCCGTCGAGCCCCGTTGAGCGCCGTCGTGCCGGCCGCGAGCCCGCGGCGCCGGACCCGAGTTCACGCAACATGGCCTCGCGCTACTGGCTTGTTTCGGGATGAACCGGCGCCCGGTGTCAGGTGGCCGATGTGCTCGGTGAGCCTGTCCGGCGAACGTAACGCTGGACCGCTCGCAGGTCGGCGCCGGCCGCGATCAACAGCAGCTCAGCGTCGTGGTTGCGCTCCCGGAAGTAGGCGATCGCCTCGGCCATCTCGTCGCGGTCGTTGGTGATCTCGTGGATGTGGGTGAGTGCGTCCTCGTGGGTGAGCCGGCCGTTGCCGTAGCGCTCGCCGATGCCGCGCAGTTGTTTCAAATGGAGTTGGCGCACAGTGGTCATGGATCCCCCAGGATGTTGTCGACAGAACCAACTTAGCTACCACCGACGGTGTTCGTCGAAACATGCGCGGGCGTCGCCTTCCCACCCTGGGTCATCGGCTCACCTCCGCGGGCGCACGGTGGCCCAGACGACCTTGCCGTCCCGGGTGGGGGTGCTGCCCCATGCCGAGCTCAGGGCCTCCACGATGCGCAGCCCTCGGCCGTGCTCGTCGTCGCCGGCGGTGCGGACGTGCGGCACCTCGACACTCTCGTCCCGTACGGCGATGTGCAGGTGGTAGCGGGACGCGGAGATGATCACCGTCCGGGAGCCGGCGCCGTGACAGAGCGCATTCGTCGCCAGCTCGGTCACCACGACCTCGACGGTGTCGGCGGCGGCCGGTCGGCCGATCTCTTCGCAGACCTGCCGGGCGGTTGCCCGGACGTGTGCGAGATCCTCGCCGCTGCTGAGGTCCACGCGGACGGACGCCGGTCCCCGCGTGTTGCTCAGGTGGGCGGCGGCCGCGGCGGCGTCGGGCAGCACGGCCACGCTCCAGATCACCGATGTCGCCCGCAGGCGTTCGACCAGGTCGGGTCCGGCCGAGTGGGCGACGAGCGGGATGCCCGGCCAGGCGGCGGCCGCCCGAGCGAGGGCCGTCAGGGTGGTCAGCGGGGCGTTGTCCGGGCAGGTGAGGTCCCTGAGGTCAAGGACCACCGCGGCCGGCTCGTCGGCGAGGCACTTCAGCACCGTCGTGCGCAACGTCACCGCGTTGCTGACGTCGAGTTGGCCCTCCACGCGCACCGTCGGCCAGCGCGCCGTCCGGTCGACGTGGCAGGTCAATGGCATGGGGGCCGTGGATGTCACGATAGTCGGATACCCGCTGATCCATCCAAGTACGCGTATTCGCCCGCCCCCCTTCAGTGGTCCTGGTCGTGGTGTTTCCGGCGGCTCCCCACGGGTAACGCGGCGGCATGGGTCACGCAGACACGATGGTTCCCGCGGCGCGCGCATACGCGCGGACGGCCGACGACGAACGCCCGCTCAAGGGCTACACGGTCGTGATGGCGACGTATGCGACCGCGGCGGCGGCGATCGCCGGGGTCGCCCGGCTCACCGGCCGGCGCCTGCCCGAGCGGCCGGCCGCCGGCGACGTCGCCCTCCTGGCGGTGTCGACCCACAAGATCGCCCGGCTGCTGACCAAGGACGCGATCACCAGCCCGCTCCGGGCGCCGGTCACCCGGTTCGAGGGCCCGGCCGGCGAGGCCGAGCTGAACGAGAGCCCGCGCGGCCACGGCGTCCGCCACTCGCTCGGCGAGCTGCTGACGTGCCCGTTCTGTACGGGCGTCTGGGTCGCCAGTGGGCTCGCCGCTGGACTCGTGTTCGCGCCCCGGCTCACCCGCTTCGGCATGGGTGTGGCCACGGCGATCGCCGGCGCGGACTTCCTGCATCTGGCGTACGACGCGGCCAAGAAGGCCACTCCGGCAGGGGGACAGTGATGAAGTTGGCGACAAGCTGACGCTATTCGACCGAGCGGCGTGACGTCTCGAAGAAGCCGTCGCCGTCGGTGTCGATGTTCGCGACGTCGATGTCGCCGTCCTGGTCCTTGTCGATGCCGACAAAGTCCATCTGGCCGTTGAAGTCCCGGTCGAGCACGATCTGGTTGGCGACGCCGTCGCCGTCCTCGTCGATGACCACCTTGTCCACCCGGCCGTCGCCGTTGACGTCATATTCGATCATGTCGACCTTGCCGTCACCGTCGCGGTCGTAGGCGGCGACCACGGAGTGGATGCCGTCCTTCGCCGCGTCCTCGACGTTCATCCCCATCGGGCCGATGTCGTACTTGCCAGCGCCTTCAGTCATGGCGAGGAACATACCGTGTGTTCGCTAGTCCGGTGGGGCCGCGGCGACGAGGGTGGCTTCGATGGTTGACCAGGGCAACGCCGGCGGCAGCAGGATCGAGACGACGTCGGCGGCCTCGTCCCACGGCTTGAGTTGCTCCCGGACCTGATCGCCGGTGCCGTACGCGGCGAGCTGGTCGAGGACCGCCTGGCCGTCGAACGGGACCTTGGCGCGTTTCGGACTCGGCCGAGGGTTGGCGGCGACGATGGCGTCGACTTCGGCGCCGTACCCCTGCCCGGCCACGGAGTCGGCGTAGACGCCGCCCATGGCGCTCAGGTACCAGGCGGTACAGGTGGCGGCGATGTCCCGGGCCACGTCCGGGTCATCGTCGACGGCCGTGATGGGCCCGGTCGCCACGGTGAGGGGCGCCGCCGAGGGATCGGCGATCTTGCGCAGCTGGTTGAGCTCGCTCGCCCACGAGGCGAGGCGGTCCCGCGCGACCAGGGCGGGGATCCAGCCGTCGCCGAGTTCGGCGGCGACCCGGGTCGAGTGGTAGCCGAGCGCGGCGATCCAGATCCGCACCTCGGGCGCCGGCGGCTGGCCCAGCCGGAGCGCTCGGGCGCCGGGCACGCGGTGCAGCTCGGCCGGCTCGCCGGCGAGCAGCCCCCGGACCCGGGTCACGACGTCACGCAGCTTGTCCGCCGGCGCGTCGAAGGGGACGTCGTGAAACCCTTCGGCCAGGGCTCGGGTGCTGGCGCCCAGGCCGAGCGCGTAGCGCCCGCCGCTCACCTGATGCAGCGTGGCGGCGGTCATGGCCAGCGTCGCCGCGGTGCGCCCCCACACCGACAGGATGCCGGAGGTGAGCTGGATCCGGGTGGTGCGCAGCGCGATCTCGGTCAGCACCGGGGTGGAGTCCAGACCCCACCCCTCGGGGACCGCGAACGACTCGTATCCCAGCTCGTCGGCCAGCACGGCGGCCCTGACGATGATCTCGCGCCGGGTCTCCATCGGCGTGAGCCCCACGCCCCGGCGGCCGTTCATGACGCCACCTTCTCCGCGGTCGCCTTCGGCACGGTCAGCCACACGGCGCGGGCCTCCGCCAGCACCTCGTCGTCCGGCCCGAGGAGCACCGACCCGGCGGTGAGCTTGCGGCCGTCCCGCCCGATCGGCCAGGCGATCACCCGGCACTCGTCGCCGACGGCGGGCGGCTTGCCCAGCCGGGCGGTCATCCGGCCGAGCACGAGAGCGGTCTCCTGGCCGAGGTCGACGGCCTCACCGGCGGCGATACCGCTCGGGCAGTCCAGTGCTGCCCACACAATTTCCGGGTGTACCCGCGAGCCGCCGTCGGCCAGCGAGTCATCCGGTGTCCACGGCGCGGCCCAGACCGGCCGGCCGGGGACCGGCCCGGGGAAGATGCGTAGGCCGTCGCCCGGTTGGCGGGATACGCCGCAGCCGAAGCAGCCCGGGAACACCGGATCCACGAAGTAGCCGGACCGGCCCTGAGCCATGCGCGCTTCGCCGATCGAGACCGTGCCGGGCAGCTGCAGTGCCGCGCCGTCGCCGCCCGGGGTCGCGTCGGCCACGAGAACGCCGTCGTGCCAGACCCGGACGGACCCGCCCCCACCGTCCGGATCGACGGTCATCGGGGTGTCCAGCGGCGGGGGCCGGTGCAGTGTGACGGTCGCCGGCCCGTCGACGTACCCGGCGACGCGTCCGCACATGTAGCCGCCGTTGGCGCTGTATGACGGGCCGCGGAAGCGGTACGGGACGGTCAGCATGGGCATGCGTTCGACGGTAGGGCGGCCGCGCCGGCAGCGACCATCGAGTGAATTACGGGTCCAGCCCCGGCTCGTTCCCGCCCGTTCCGAGATGTGCCGGCCGGGCATCCGGTGAACTACCGACGCGGTGCTCGGTGATCCATGCCGCGATCTGAGCCCGGGAACGCACGCCGAGCTTGCGCCGGATGTTCTCGACGTGCGAGTCGACGGTCCGCGGCCCGACCGACAGGCGCCGGGCGATGGCGTGGTTGGTCAGCCCGTCGGTCACCAGCGCGGCGACCTCGAACTCGCGGTCGGTCAGGCGCTGCTCCGGCCGCTGCTCGGTCCGCGGGGCCGGGCCGAGGAAGCCCACGGCGGCGTCCAGGACCGCGGCCCAGTCGCCGTGGTAGTACAGGTGGCTTGAGCCCGGCAACGGGATCAGGGTGGCCCCGGGAATCAGCGCGGCGACCTCGCGTCCCAGCTCGAACCGGGTGCCGCGGTCGCCCTCGCGGTGCAGGACCGCGGTCGGCGTCCGGATCGCCGGCAGCAGGGCCCGGACGTCGGTGTTGTAGTACACCTCGAGCAGGTCCGCGGCCACCGCCGCCGACGAGCTCGCCCGCTGGAACTCGGTGAACCGGGCGTCCTCCTCCGGGGTCGAGTGGGAGACGAACGCGCCGCTCAGCGCCTTCAGCCCGAGGCCCCAGTGCGCCCGTACCAGATCAACCACCGAGGTCCGGACGGCGGGCGGCGCCAGGTCCTGGCCGCTGGCGCACATGCCGTAGACGACGAGCGCCTCGACCCGCTCCGGGTGCCGCGCGGCGATCGTGGCCGCGAGCTGACCGGCCTGCGAGGCGCCGAACAGACGGAATTGGCGGGCGCCGACGGCGTCGGCCACCGCCAGCGCCGCCGCGACCTGCCCGTCGAAGGACAGGTCAACGTCCTCCCGGTCGGACAGGCCGCACCCGGGCTTGTCGTAGCGGATCACCGTGAAGTGCTCGGCCAGGTGCTGGACGGTGTCGCCGAACGAGAGCAGGTCCAGCTGCCGGCGCAGGTGGGTGATCCAGCCCGAGTCGCAGAGCAACGGGGGTCCCGTGCCGGTGGTCGCGTACGCCACCCGGCCGGCCGGCGTGGGGCAGTATCGAACCGACACCCTCACCCGTCCAGCCTGGCACGTCAGGTCACCGTGGTACGGCGATCGTCGGGTAGTCGTCGGGTGCGCCGGTCCCGGTCGAGCCGTTCGAGCAGGGGCACGGCGACCCGGCGGGTGGTGTCCAGCGCCCGCCGGGCATCGCTCAGCGTGAACGGCTGTGGTATCCCGACCAGGATCGCCAGCGCGGCGTCCAGGGCGTCGGGGGCGAGGACCACGGACTGGTCCAGTTGCAGGAGGGCGCCGGCGCGGACGGCGGCACCGATCTGTTTGGCGCCGAGGCCCAGTTCGGCCAGGCGAGCCGCGTCGGGCGCGGCGAACGGCCGTTGCCGCAGGTCGGCCAGGAGCCGGTCGACCGCCTGGGCAACGTCCGCCGGAAGGCCGGTGCGGTCCGCGGCGATCCGGCCGGCCGTCGTCGTCAGCGGCGCCCGTACCAATGCCTCAACCAGTGCCCGGTCGGGCAGCCCGAGACGGCGGCGCGCCTCCTCCACGGGAAGGCCCGGTTCAAGGGGATGTGTCCGCGCGTGCGCCGCGACCTCCCCGGCCAGGCGGGTGCCGAGCGTCGCCCACTCCTCGGGATCGACGAGCCAGTCCCCGGCGACCGGCGCGACGTCGGCCGGAATCCCCATCCGCCGCAACGTGTCGCGGCGGACGATGCGGCGGCGGCGCAGCTCGTCCCGCACGTCGGGCAGCCCGGCCACGACGGCCAGGTCGGCCGCACGGCGGGCGGCCGCCCCGCGCCGGCGCAGCGCCGGCGGGGCGACGTCCAGCACGGTGATGCCGCCGACGACGTGGTGGCGGCCCGGGTCGCGCAGGAGGGCCCGGTCGCCGAACCGCAGCGGCAGCGGCTGGTCCAGCCGGAGCCGGACGGTGTCCGGGCCGAGCGGCCGGACGTGCGCGGTGACCGCGGCGGAGCCGATGTGCAGCATCAACTCGCGCGGCAGTGCTTCCACGTCACCCCGGATCAGCCGGACGTCGAGGAGATCGGTGGCGGTGAAATGGCCCGGGGCGACCAGCGCGTCGCCGCGGCCGACCTCGTCGTACTCGACGCCGCGCAGGTTGACCGCCACCCGGGCGACGGCGGCGACGGCGTCGGCCGGCTGGCCCAGGGCCTGCAGCCCGCGGACCCGGATCGGGCGGCCGCCGGACAGCTCCAGCCGGTCGCCGGTGCACAGCCGGCCGGCCCCGAGCGTGCCGGTGACGACCGTGCCGCTCCCACGGATCGTGAATGCCCGGTCGATCCAGAGCCGGACCGGCGCCTCGATGTCGGGCGCCGGCAACCGGCGTACCAGGCTGTCCAGCGCCGTCCGCAGGTCATCGAGGCCGGCGCCGGTGGCGCCGCTGACGGCCACGACCGGTACCCGCCCGAGCGACGTCGCGGCGACCTCGGCCTGGGCGCGGGCGGCGGCCGGGCCGGGGTCGGCGAGGTCGCGGCGGGTGACCGCGATCAGGCCGTGCTGCACGCCGAGCGCGTCGAGGGCGGCCAGGTGCTCGGCCGACTGCGGCATCCAGCCGTCGTCGGCGGCGACGACGATGAGGGCCGCCGGGACCGAGCCGACCCCGGCCAGCATGTTCGGGACGAACCGCTGGTGGCCGGGTACGTCGACGAACGCGACGGCCGCCCCGGAGGGAAGGGTCGTCCACGCGAAGCCGAGGTCGATGGTGAGGCCGCGGCGGCGCTCCTCGGCCCAGCGGTCGGGCTCCATGCCGGTCAGCGCCCGGATCAGCGTCGACTTGCCGTGGTCGACGTGCCCGGCCGTCGCGATGACCTGCATGCTCATGTAGTGCTCCCCTGGTCGCGCTGCAGCGCGCCTTTACCGGCCGTCTTCCCTCCGCGCCACGCACCGGCTTTTGTTACCGCCGCCGCCAGCAGCTGGTCTGCCTCGGGCGGCACGCAGCGCAGGTCCAGCAGCAGCCGGCCGTCGTCGATGCGGCCGACCACGGCCGGCGCGCCCAGCCGCAGCGGGCGAGCCAGCCCTTCGGGCAGGGAGATGGCCCACGACGGCAGCTCGACGTCGGGGGCGCCGCCCCCGCCGACGACCGAATGGCACGGGACGACATCCGCGTAGGGCAGCGTGGCGGCCAGGGCGACGGCCCGCTCCTTGAGCAACTCGGCCGGCGCCAGCAGCGCCTCCCGGGTCGGGGTCGTCCGGGCCCGCAGAGTCGCCTCCATCGCGGCGAGCGTGAGCTTGTCCACCCGGAGCGCGCGGGCCAGCGGATGGCGGCGCAGCCGGTCGACGATCGGGGCCGTGCCGAGCAGCAGACCCGCCTGGGGGCCGCCGAGCAGCTTGTCGCCGCTGGCCGTGACGAGGTCGGCCCCGGCCCGCAGGGCGGAGGTCGCGTCGGGCTCGTCGGGCAGCAGAGCGTCGGGGACGAGCAGGCCGGACCCGATGTCGACGACGACCGGCACGGGTAGGCCGGACAGCTCGGCGACCGGCACCGCTGAGGTGAACCCGCGGACCACGAAATTGGACGGGTGGACCTTGAGGATGAAGCCGGTCTGCGGGCCGAGCGCCGCCCGGTAGTCGGCCAGGGAGGTCCGGTTCGTCGTACCGACCTCGCACAGCGTGGCGCCGGTGGAGACGATCAGGTCGGGGAGCCGGAAGCCGTCGCCGATCTCCACCATTTCGCCGCGGCTGACCACGATCTCGCGGCCGGCCGCCAGTGCGGTGGCCGCCAGGACCAGCGCGGCGGCGCCGTTGTTGACCAGGTGAACGGCCGGCGCCTCGGGTACTGCCGCGGCGAGCGCGGCCAGCGCTGCTCGCCCGCGCCGCGCCCGCCGGCCCGTGTCGAGGTCGAACTCCACGTCGGTCGGTCCGGCGGCCGCCACGAGCGCTTCCACGGCGGCGGCCGGGAGCGCGGCCCGGCCCAGGTTCGTGTGCAGCACGACGCCCGTCGCGTTCAGGACCGTGCGGGTCCGCTGGCTCGCCAGCAGGCGAAAAGCTGCATCGGCCACCTCGTCGGCCGCGATCTCGCCCACCCGCGCGCGCTGCTGGGCGGCGACGATCGCGCGTTTGACGGCCGGCCGGCCAAACGTGGCCAAGGCGTCGCCGAACCGCGGATCGGCGAGCAGCGTGTCCGTGCGCGGAATCTGCCGGCGCTGGTCGTCGCTCATCGCCGGAAACCTACCGCTGGCGGAGGCGGACGGGAATCGAACCCGCCTGGCCCGGGTTCCGGGCCACACCGGTTTTGAAGACCGGGAGGGGCACCAGCCACCTGAACGCCTCCAGCGGCCACGATAGGACACCTGCGAATGCGGCGGACCGGGTGGCGTGGAAGAGTCGGCTCGTGACCACCGTCTCGACCAGGCGCCTGACCGGTTACGCCCACGGCGGCGGCTGCGCCTGCAAGATCCCGCCCGGCGAGCTGGAGTCCGTCGTCGCTGGTCTCATCGGCGGAGCCACCGGCGACCTGATCGTCGGCCTCGACGCCGGGGACGACGCCGCCGTCGTCCGAATCCAGGACGGGCTGGCGGTGGTGGCCACCGCCGACTTCTTCACCCCGGTGGTCGACGACCCTTACGACTGGGGCCGTATCGCCGCCGCCAACGCGCTGTCCGACGTGTATGCGATGGGCGGCACCCCGATCGTCGCGGTCAACCTGCTTGCGTGGCCTCGCGACCTCCTGCCGATGGAGCTCGCGGCCGAGGTGCTGCGGGGCGGTCTCGACGTCGGCCGGTTGGCGGGCTGCCATGTGGCCGGCGGGCACAGCGTCGACGATCCCGAACCCAAGTACGGCATGGCGGTCACCGGCATCGCCGACCCGGCCAAGCTGCTGCGCAACGACGCCGGCCGGCCCGGGCAGCCGCTGACCCTCACCAAGCCGCTCGGCATCGGCGTGCTGAACAGCCGGCACAAGGCGACCGGGGAGCTGTTCCCGCAGGCGGTCACGACGATGGCGACGCTGAACGCGGACGCGTCGGCCGCCGCGGTGGCCGCCGGCGCCACCTGCGCCACCGACGTCACCGGCTTCGGCCTGCTCGGCCACCTGCACAAGCTGGCCCGCGCCAGCGGCGTCACGGCCGAGATCGACGCCGCGGCCGTTGCCTACCTGGAGGCCGCCCGGGAGTCGCTGGCCGCCGGGTTCTGCAGCGGCGGCACGCGCCGCAACCTCGACTGGGTGCGCCCGCACCTCGACCCCGGCCGCGCCACCGAGGACGAGTTGCTGCTGCTCGCCGACGCCCAGACGTCCGGTGGGCTGCTGGTCGCCGGCGAACTGCCCGACCACCCCGTCGTGGGCCGGCTGGTGCCGGCCCGGGCCGACGGCGTCACCGTCGTGGTTCGCTGATCTCGCCACGCCCGTCCCTTACCACTTCCACCCATGTTTGAACCGGATCCGCCGGGGTACCGCGCCGATCATGGGCGTGCGAGAGACCTTCCTGCCGTGGCCCGCACTCCGGCAGGGGCTGGCGGCGGCCGCCGGCCGGGGCGACGCATCGGGACGCGGAGCGTCTGTGCGATCCGCCGCTACCGACCGGCTGACCCCGCGGACGGCGACGGCCGACCGGGTGGTCGGCAGCGTCTGCCCGTACTGCGCGGTCGGCTGCGGGCAGCTCGTCTACGTCAAGGACGAGCAGATCGTGCAGATCGAGGGCGACCCGGCCTCGCCGGTCAGCCGCGGGCGGCTGTGTCCCAAGGGCTCGGCGACCAAACAACTGGTCACCAACCCGCGGCGGGAGACGAAGGTCCGCTACCGGCGGCCGTTCGGCACCGAGTGGGAGGACCTCGACCTGGACGTGGCGATGGACATGATCGCCGACCGGGTCCTCGCCACCCGCGACGCCACCTGGGTGGACACGGACGACCAGGGTCAGCGCCTGCGCCGGACGATGGGCATCGCGATGCTGGGCGGCGCGACCCTGGACAACGAGGAGAACTACCTCATCAAGAAGCTCGGCACGGCGCTCGGGGCGGTACAGATCGAGAACCAGGCCCGCATTTGACACTCCGCCACCGTTCCCAGTTTGGGAACTTCGTTCGGGCGCGGCGGGGCCACGACCTTCCAGCAGGACCTGCAGAACGCTGACTGCATCGTCATCCAGGGCTCCAACATGGCCGAGTGCCACCCGGTGGGGTTCCAGTGGGTGATGGAGGCCAAGGCGCGCGGCGCGACGGTCATTCACGTCGACCCGCGGCTCACGCGCACCGGCGCGGTGGCCGATCTGCATGTGCCGATCCGCGTCGGTTCGGACATCGCGCTGCTCGGCGGCCTGATCAATTACGTGCTGAGCAACGGGCTCGAGTTCCGCGAGTACGTGGCGGCCTACACCAACGCGGCCACGATCGTGTCCGACGACTTCCAGGACACCGAGGACCTCGACGGCCTGTTCTCCGGCTGGCAGGACGAAGGTGCGCACTACGCGACCGACAGCTGGCAGTACGAGGGCGCCGAAGTGGCCTCCTCGGCCGGCCAGCGGCAGCGCTCGCGTCATCGGCACGAGACCGGGCGCGGGCATGAGCACGGAAGTCACGGCGCGTCGATCTCCGGTCTGCAGAACATCCGGCGCGACGAGACGTTGCAGGATCCGCGCTGCGTGTTCCAGATCATCAAGCGGCACTACCGCCGCTACACGCCGGAGATGGTGGCGGGCATCTGTGGCATCCCGGAGGACGTGTTCGACCGGCTGGCGCGAGCCGTCACCGAGAACTCGAACCGCGAGCGCACCACCGCGTTCGTGTACGCGGTCGGCTGGACGCAGCACACCGTTGGCGTGCAGTACATCCGGGCCGCCGCGATCCTGCAGCTGCTGCTGGGCAACATCGGCCGACCCGGCGGGGGCATCATGGCACTGCGCGGGCACGCGAGCATCCAGGGCAGCACCGACATCCCGACGCTGTACAACCTGCTGCCCGGGTACCTGCCGATGCCGCACCCGAAGGCGCACGGCGGGCTCGACGAGTACGTCGCCGACGACTCGTCCGACACCGGCTACTGGGGCAACATGCGCGCCTACGCGGTCAGTTTGCTGAAGGCGTACTGGGCAGACGCGGCCACCGCGGACAACGACTACTGCTTCGACTATCTGCCCCGGATCACCGGCGACCACAGCTCGTACCAAACCGTCCAGAACCAACTCGAAGGCACTTGCAAGGGCTACTTCCTCAACGGCCAGAACCCGGCCGTCGGCTCGGCCAACGGCAAGGCCCAGCGGCTGGGCATGGCCAACCTGGACTGGCTGGTCGTCCGCGACTTCGCGCTCATCGAGAGCGCGACGTGGTGGAAAGACGGCCCGGAGATCGAGTCCGGCGAGCTGCGGCCCGAGGAAATCGGCACCGAGGTGTTCTTCGTGCCGGCCGCCGCGCACACCGAGAAGGACGGGAGCTTCACCAACACCCAGCGGATGCTGCAGTGGCACCACAAGGCGATCGACCCGCCCGACGACGCCCGCAGCGACCTGTGGTTCTGGTTCCATCTCGGGCGGATCATGCGGGAGAAGCGGGCCGCCTCCACGGCCGAGCGCGACCGGCCGCTCCTGGACCTCACCTGGAACTACTCCACCGCCGGCCGGTTGGCCGAGCCCAGCGCCGAGGAAGTGCTGCAGGAGATCAACGGGTGGAAGGCCGACGGGTCCTGCCTGTCGTCCTACGACGAGCTGAAGGACGACGGCTCGACCGTGTGCGGCTGCTGGATCTACTGCGGCGTCTACAAGGACGGGAAGAACCAGGCGGCCCGGCGCACACCGCACACCGAACAGAGCTGGGTCGCCCCGGACTGGGGCTGGGCGTGGCCGGCCAACCGGCGGCTGCTCTACAACCGGGCCTCGGCCGACCCCGAAGGCCGGCCGTGGAGCGACCGGAAGGCGTACGTCTGGTGGGACGCCGAGCAGGGCAAGTGGACCGGCCACGACGTGCCGGACTTCCAGCCCACCAAGGCGCCGGACTTCCAGCCGGAGGCCGGGGCCAAGGGCCCGGACGCGCTGTCGGGTATCGACCCGTTCATCATGCAGGCCGACGGCAAAGGCTGGCTGTATGTGCCGGCCGGCCTGTCCGACGGCCCACTGCCGACGCACTACGAGCCGGAGGAGTCGCCGGTCTCCAACCTCCTCTACGGCCAGCAGCAGAACCCGGCCCGGCAAGTCAACCGGCTCCCCGTCGACCCGTACCATCCAAGCGCCGACGAGCCGGGAGCCGACGTCTTCCCGTACGCGATGACCACCTACCGGCTCACCGAGCACCACACGGCGGGCGGCATGAGCCGGTGGCTGCCGTACCTGTCGGAGCTGCAGCCCGAGATGTTCTGCGAGGTGTCGCCGGAGCTGGCGGCCGAGGTCGGGCTCGAGCATCTGGGCTGGGCGACGGTCATCACCGCGCGCAACGCGATCGAGGCGCGGGTGCTGGTCACCGAGCGGATCCCGCCGATTCGCCTCCCCGACCGGGTGGTGCACCAGGTCGGCCTGCCCTACCACTGGGGCGGCAACGGCATCTCGGTCGGCGACGCGGCCAACGAGCTGGCCCACATGGCCCTCGACCCGAACGTGCACATCCAGGAGAGCAAGGCCCTGACCTGTGACATCCGGCCGGGTCGGCGACCCCGCGGGCCCGAACGGCTCCAGCTCGTGCAGGAGTACCGGCGCCGCGCCGGGATCACCGAGTCGACCGGCACGGCGCACCGGACCAGCCGAGGGGAATCCAGATGACCTCGCCGAGAATGGGCTTCTTCACCGACACCTCGGTCTGCATCGGCTGCAAGGCGTGCGAGGTGGCCTGCAAGGAATGGAACGCGATCCCGGACGACGGGCAGTCGCTGCTGGGCATGTCCTACGACAACACCGGCGGGCTGGGCGCAGACACCTGGCGGCACGTGGCCTTCATCGAGAAGCCGGTCACCGCCGACGGGCGGACCGAGCTTCGCTGGCTGATGTCCAGTGACGTCTGCAAGCACTGCACGCACGCCGCCTGCCTCGACGTCTGCCCGACCGGGGCGCTGGTGCGCACCGAGTTCGGCACCGTCGTGGTGCAGGAGGACATCTGCAACGGCTGCGGCTACTGCGTGCCGGCCTGCCCGTACGGGGTCATCGACCAGCGCAAGGACGACGGCCGGGTGTGGAAGTGCACGATGTGCTACGACCGGCAGCTGGGCGGCCAGGAGCCGGCCTGCGCGATGGCCTGCCCGACCAAGTCGATCCAGTTCGGCCCGCTTGACGAGCTCCGCGAGCGGGCCGCCGAGCGCGTCGCCGAGGTTCCCGACGCCCGCCTGTACGGCGCCGATCCCGACGACGGCGTGGGGGGCGCCGGCGCGTTCTTCCTGCTGCTCGACGAGCCGGAGGTGTACGGCCTGCCGCCGGACCCCGTCGTCACCACCCGGGACCTGCCGCGGATGTGGCGGCACGCGGCGATCGCCGCGGCGGGCGTCGCCGTGGCCGTCGTGGGGTCGTTCCTGGGGAGCCGGCGATGAAGAGCTCCCGCGAGCGCGCGATGGTGCCACCGGCCGACTTCCGGTCGTACTACGGACGCCCGGTGCTCAAGGCGCCGGTGTGGAACGCCCAGGAGATCGGCGGGTACTTCTTCCTCGGCGGCCTGGCCGGCGGCTCGGCTCTGCTGGCGGCCGGCGCCGACCTCACCGGCCGGACCGGCCTGCGCCGGGCCACCCGGCTCATCGCGGCCGGGGCGACCGGGCTTTCCTATGCGGCCCTGATCCACGATCTCGGGCGGCCGTCCCGGTTCATCCACATGCTGCGGGTCATCAAGCCCACGTCGCCGATGTCGGTCGGGACGTGGCTTCTCAGCGGGTTCGGCTCGATGATCGCGCTGACCGCGGCCGGCGAGGCTTCGGCGGTCGTCCCGCCGCGGCTGTCCCGGGCGGCCGGTCTCGGCGCCGGGCTGCTGGCTCCGGCACTGGTCACCTACACGGGCGTGCTGATCGCCGACACGGCCGTGCCGGTCTGGCACGAGGCGCACCGCGAAATGCCGTACATCTTCGGCGCGAGCGCGCTTGCCGCCGCGGGCGGGCTCGCGGCGGCCACCAGTCCCACCGCCGAGGCGGCCCCCGCCCGTGCGATCGGCGTGCTGGGGGTGGTGGCCGAGCAGGCCGTGGAGCACACGCTGCGCCGGCGCCTGGGCATCGTCGCCGAACCGTTGACGCAGGGCCGGGCTGGCCGCTTCATCACCGCCGCGCGGTGGACCAGCCGGGCCGGCGCCGCCCTGCTGGCCGCCTCGGCGGTGCGGCGCAGTCGAACGCTCGACGTCGCCGGCGGGCTGGCGCTGGCGGCCGGATCGCTGCTCATGCGCCTCGGTTACGTCCACGCGGGAACGGCCTCGGCGCAGGATCCGCGCTATACCGTCGAGCCGCAGCGCAACAACGGCCTAGACGTAGCGGCGGGCGGACGAGGAGCGTTGGGCGGCGTCCAGGCAGCGCAGGCGGGCCTCGACGCTCGGGGGTCGGACGCGGCGGTTCGCGACCACCCACGGCAGGCCCCGGATCGCGTCGAGCGCGCCGAGGACCGAGACGCGGTCGCGCGGCACCGTGCGGGCCAGGAACACGGTGCGGCGCAGGGCCGGCACCAACGGCCGGCGTAGCCAGGTGAACCACAGCGTGTTGCGCAGCCCCACCCGGCGGCGGTGCCGGGCGTCCCGCTGCACCGAGGCCCGGTGGTGCACGACGAGGTGTTCGAGGTAGCAGATCTCCCAGCCGGTGCTGAGCAGGTCGCTGGCGAGCAGCTCCTCCTCGCCGCCGAGCCATAGGCGGGCGTTGAACCCGCCGGCGGCGACGAAGGCGTCCCGGCGCACGACGCTGGCGGCCGCCAGGAAGCTGCCCAGCGCCGGCCCGGGCAGCCAGGACGGCCGCGGTACCGGTGAGTCGCGCAGCTCGGGGACGATCGGATCGTCACGGCCGCCGGGATCGGCCACGATGCGGGCGTTCACCACGGCTACCCGCGGGCAGGCGTCGAGCACGTCGGCGGCCGCGGCGAGGCTGCCCGGCGTCCAGCAGGTGTCGTCGTCACAGAAGGCGATGTACGGGGTACGCAGGCGAGCCACGCCGATGTTGCGCCCGACGGCGCCCTGGTTCGCGGGCAGGGCGACCACGTCGACGTCCGGAAACCGCTTCCGGACCGCTTCGGCCGTACCGTCGCCGGAAGCGTTGTCCACGAGTACTACCGGCGGCCGCTCGGGCAGCGCGACCAGGCGCCCGACCGCCGCGAGTGCCTCGGCCCGCCGGTTGTGCGTGATGACGACGACGCCGACCCGGGGATCGGTCACGTCGTCCCTCGCAGTGCCGACGGCCACGAACGACCGCTGCGCCGGGCGCGGCGGATCTGCCGAGCGGCCGCGAGCGCCTCCCCGACCACGAGCGCCGGCACGCTCAACGAGATCGCGGCCGACACCAGGCAGAGGCTGCAGAACGCGTGGATCACGAACGTCTGGAGCGCCAGCAGCCCGAGGGCGGTGACGGCCATCGCACACGCCGTCACCGCGAGCAGCAGGACTTGCCACGGCCGCCGCCGCCACCGGGCGGTCCCGCCGCTGAGCTCGAGGACGAGCTCGAACAGGTAGGCTGCCGCACCCACGGCGGCGTCGTGGACCGGCAGGGCGCGCGAGAACGACGACAGCAGCACCCGCTGGCTGCCACTGCCGAAGAACGGCTCCCAGACGTGCGGGACCAGGCCGTACTGGAAGAACGCCAGGTTCAGCGAAACCACGAAGCCGGCGAATGCGAGCACGGCGACGGCGCCGCGCCGGGGCCACGCCGACGGGCCGTGCGCAGCGCGCCACCACCAGATTCGCAACGGACGCTCGTCGATCACCACGTGCTCCCGTTTTCCGCTCGGCCCGCCGTCAAACATGCGCAGTCGTAGGTACCGGCATGACACGCCGACGCAATGTCGGGCACCGTCTACGACGTAGGGGCTAGGGCACCTCGGCGACCGGTGCCGGCTCCGGCTCGGCTGGGGCTGGTTCGGGCTCCGAGCTCATGATGCTCAACAGGGCCGGGGCCAGCAACGATCGCACGATGAACGCGTCGATGAGCACGCCGACGGACAGGGCGAAGGCCAACTCGCGGAACGGCCGCAGTGGCACGATGAGCAGCAGCCCGAAGCTGACCGCGAGGGTGACCGCGGCGGTGCGGATCGCCCGCGCCGAGTGCGGCAGGGTCAGCGCCAGCGCCTCGCGGAGCGGCCGTGACCGGGCCTCCCGCCAGGCCGGGCCGATGCCGAAGATGTTGTAGTCCGAGCCGAGGGCGACCAGCAGGACGGCGGCGGCGAACGGCACGTAGAACGTGAGGCCGTCAGCTCCCAGTACCTGTTGGAAAAGCCACGTCGTCAGGCCGAGCGTGGCGGCGATCGCCAGGACGCTGCAGGCCAGCAGGGCGATCGGGGCCACCAGCGCGCGCAGGAACAGCATCAGGAAGAGCAGGTTGGCCAGCAGCGCGGCGAGGGCGATGCGGCCCAGGTCGTGCATGGTCTGGTCGACGATCACCTGGGCGATCGCGGTGTCACCGCCGAGGCTCGTGTGCATCCCGTCCAGGCCGGCCGAGCGCAGGAGCCCGGGCAACTCGCGGTCGAGCCGGCGGGTGGTGTCCACGGCGCGGGCGCCGAGGGGTTCGTCGGTGAGGACGAGCAGGAACCGGGCAGCGCCGGCGTCGCGCGAGCGGAAGACGTTGAGGCCCTCCGGGAGGTCCGGGGTGGCCGGGCCGAGGACCACGGCGACGCCCGGAACTTTGGCGAGGGCCTGCTGCAGGCGTCCGAGCTCGGCCTGCCGGCCGGCCACGCCGTTGCCCTCGACCAGCAGCTCGGTCGGGGACAGGATGCCGTGGACGAACCCGGTTTCGGCGGCCGTCGCGGCGACGCGGGTCGGGTTGTCGGCCGGCAGCGCCGCGACGAAGGACACGCCGAGCTTCATGTGCTGCAGCGGCAGCGCGGCGACGATGAGACCGCCGGCGCACAGCAGCAGCACGGGCGTGGCGACCAAGCGCCGGGTGAGCAGCCGCGCCCACCAGCCGCGGCCGACCGGCTCGGGGACGGCGTCGGCGGTCCGGCGCAGCGGGGACCAGAATGCTCGCGGGCCGAGAATCGCCAGCAGGGCGGGGACGAGCGTCACCGCGACCAGCATGCCGATGAGGATCGCCAGCGCCATGCCCGGTCCGAAGGCCCGGAACGCCGGCGACCCGGCGACGATCAAGGCGGCGGTACCGGCGGCCGCCGTCGCCCCGGCGGTCGCGATGATCGGGGTGAACCGGGAGGTCGCCTGGCGGGCCGCGGTCAGCCGCGAATCGCCGGCCGCCAGCTGGCGGCGGACCCCGGACAGGTAGAACACGACGTAGTCGGTGACGACGCCGAGGATCAGCGCCACCACCATCGGCTGGGTCTCCTGGGGCACGGGCACGCCGAGCCGGAGCGCGATCTCGCCCCCGACGTGCAGCGTGAGTATCGCCGCGACCCCGGCCACGGCGAGCGCGACGAGCGGCGCGATGAGCGACCGGAACGCGAACGCGACGATGAGGAACACCGCCCCGATGGTGATCAGCTCCAGCACGGGCACCGACGACTGCACGATCCGGGCCTGCTCCACGCGCGCGGGCACGGAACCGGTGATGCCGACGACGGCCTCACTGCTGTCGTAGTGCTTGGCGACGAACCGCTTGGCCGCCGTGACCTGGTCGATGAACGACACCTTCGGGTCGGTGAAGAGCAGCGTGACGATCGTGGTGCCGTCCTCTTTGGAGCCGGGGAACAGCCCGAGCGTGTTGGTGATCGGGACGGCGGCGCGGATCGGCGCGGCGTCGGCGTAGGTGCCTTCGCTGACGTCCCGGGCCCGCTGGATGGCTTTGGCCAGCGTCTCCTGGGGCAGCCCGGCCGGGTTGCGCTGGACCACCGCGACGCGGCT
>Ga0070683_100000623_pt1 | contig 25505 bp, 23 predicted proteins | sample KBSC713LmetaG_FD_64662 | JGI IMG/M metagenome (GOLD analysis project Ga0070683, IMG submission 64662) | Corn rhizosphere microbial communities from Kellogg Biological Station, Michigan, USA - KBS C7.1-3L metaG | ecosystem: Host-associated > Plants > Roots > Rhizosphere ... | reverse complement strand
CACCCAGGCGTCAGGGAGAATGACGGCATGACCGAGCTGCCCCGCAAGGCCGTCGCGCGCACCGCGCGACTGGCGGCGCTGCCGCTCGGGTACGCCGGCCGCAACGCGCTCGGACTCGGCAAGCGCCTCGGCGGACGACCCGCCGAGGCGGTGCTGAGCGAGATCCAGCAGCGGACGGCGGAGCAGCTGTTCCGGACCCTGGGCGAGCTCAAGGGCGGCGCGATGAAGTTCGGTCAGGCGATGTCGGTGCTCGAGGCCGCCCTGCCCGACGAGCTGGTCGCGCCGTACCGCACCGAGCTGACCCGGCTCCAGGACTCCGCTCCCCCGATGCCGACCCAGACGGTCCGCGACCAGATCGAGCAGGACCTCGGTGCCGACTGGAGGGACCAGCTGGTCTGGCTCGACGGCGGTCCGACCGCGGCCGCGAGCATCGGCCAGGTCCACCAGGGGCGCTGGCAGGACGGTCGCGAGGTGGCGGTGAAGGTCCAGTACCCGGGCGCCGGCGAGGCGCTCCAGTCGGACCTCCGTCAGCTCGCGCGGTTCGCCCGCACGATCGGTCCGCTGGTCCCGGGCATCGAGGTGAAGCCTCTGGTCGAGGAGCTGCAGGCACGCGCCAGGGACGAGCTGGACTACGGCCTCGAGGCCGACGCCCAGCGCGCGTTCGCCGACGCATTCCGGGACGACCCCGAGATCGTGGTGCCCGACGTGGTCGCCGTCGGGCACGAGGTCCTGGTCACCGAATGGCTGGACAGCCCCGCTTCGCTCGCGTCGGTGATCCGCGACGGGACGCAGGAGGAGCGCGACCACTACGGCGAGCTGTTCGTGCGGTTCCTCTTCGCCGGCCCGTCGCGCACCGGGATGCTCCACGCCGACCCTCACCCCGGCAACTTCCGGATCCTCCCGAACGACGACGGCAGCCCGGGCCGGCTCGGCGTGCTCGACTACGGAGCCGTTGCCCGCCTCCCGGATGCGGGTCTCCCGCACGCGATGGGACGGTTGATCCGGATCGCCGGCGACCGCGAGCCGAAGGAGCTCGTGACGGGGTTGCGCGAGGAGGGCTTCATCAAGCCGGGCGTCGATGTCGACCCCGCTCTGGTCCTCGACTACCTCTCGCCGTTCGTGGAGCCGACCTTGGTCGAGCGCTTCCGGTTCTCGCGCGAGTGGATGCAGGGCCAGTTCCAGCGGATCAACAACCCCAAGGAGCCGACGTACGCCGTGGCGCTCAAGCTCAACCTGCCGCCGGCGTACCTGCTCATCCACCGGACGTGGTTGGGCGGCGTCGGGGTCCTCAGCCAGCTCGGCGCCGAGGCCCCCTTCCGGGCGATCCTGGAGGAGAACCTCCCCGGCTTCGCCGGCTGACGTTACGGTGGCCGCACCATGAGCCCACGAACGACGGAGCGCGTGTGACCATCCTCTGCTACCACTCGGTGGATCCTGCCTGGGAGTCGCCGCTGGCGATGCGGCCGGCCGAGTTCGCCGACCACGCCTCGTGGCTGGCCCGACACCGCACCGTCGTGCCGCTCAGCGAGGCGGTGCCGCGCCTGGACCGCAAGGGGCGGCTGCCGCGCGGCGTGGCGGCGCTGACCTTCGACGACGGCTTCACCGGGGTGCTGGAGCACGCGCTGCCCGAGGTGCAGCGCCATCGGCTGCCGATGACGATCTTCCTGGTGGCACAGACCCTCACCGACGAGAGCCTCGACGCGTGGTGGGTGCGCACCCCGCCACCCTGGCCCCTCACCACGCTCACCGTCGACGAGGTCCTCCATCTGCGCGAGCTCGGCGTCGATCTCCAGTCTCACAGCTGGGCCCACCAGGACCTGCCCGAGCTCGACGAACATGCCTGCGAGAGCGACCTGCGCCGCAGTCGCGAGTTCCTCGAGGACCTGTTGACGGCCCCCGTTCCCTTCCTCGCCTACCCCCGCGGCCTCCACGACGACGGCGTACGCCGAGCGGCCCGCCGGGCCGGCTACAGCCACGCCTTCGCACTCCCGGAGGGGCCGGAGCGGGTCGACGCGTACGCCGTCCCGCGCGTGGGCATCCACCGCGGGAACAGCACCCGGACGCTGGCGGTCAAGGCCCAGCGCCGGTACCTCGACGTCCGGCACTCCCGGATGCTGCGCCGACGCGCGTGATCGGGGCCGAATCCCAGCCTTGAGCAGGGGCTACTCAAGATTGGGTAATCGTACCGTCGGGGGGCGAATCTGCTGCGTCGGCTCCTTATGCTCCCGGTACAGGTTGAACCTTGGGGAGCTCACCATGCGCTGGACCCGCAGATTCGCGCTGCTTGCTGCGGCTGTGGCCACGGGCGGAACCGTGGTCGGGTTCGCCGCGCCCGCGAACGCGTCGTACACGCATGACCCGATCACGCTGGCCTGGAACCCGGCCGGCCCCGTGCACGCCAGCCTGTCAAGCAACGGGGTCGTCTACCTGGGCGGCAAGCTCGACGGGACGGGCGGCATCGCCGCGATCGACGCCGCCACCGGCAACCTGCTGTGGCAGGTCCCGGCGAACAACGACGTGCGCGCGCTCGCACTGTCGGCCGACGGCAGCACGCTCTACGCCGGCGGGAACTTCACCACCGTCAACGGCGTCACGCACCGGCACGTCGCGGCGCTGAGCACCGCCGACCACGGCCTGGTCACGGCGTTCAGGGGCCGGGCGGGTGGCGCGGTCCGAGACCTGGTCGTCCGCGGCAACGACCTCTACGTCGCCGGCAAGATCACCACGCTCGGCGGGGTCCCCTCGCGCGGGATCGGGGCGATGGACGCCGCCACGGGTACCCGCGACGCGGGCTTCACCTTCCAGGCCGACGGCGACGTGCTCGGACTGGCACTCACCGGCAGCCGGCTGATCCTGAGCGGCTCGTTCACGCAGATCAGCGGTTCCCAGCGCACCAACCTGGCCATGATCGACCTGTCCACCAACACCCTGACCGGCTGGGCCCCGGCCAAGCTGTGCTCGAACTGCAACCAGTACTTCGACGTGCAGACCGACGGTGTCAACGCCTACGTCGCAGCCTCCGGAAACGCCGCCGGCGCGTTCAGCCTGGCCACCGGCCTGCAGCCCTGGCGGATCATCCGGGGCACCGGCGACTTCCAGGCCGTCTGGCTGCCCGGCGACGGCAAGGCCTACTTCGGTGGCCACTTCGGCCTGGGCGTCTGGAGCGGGCCGATGCCGCAGAACATCGTCGACGCCAAGATGCTGGTGTCGGTGTCCACCGCGAACGGCGTGATCGACCCGTCCTGGACGCCCAGGCTCTACAAGGCCTATCCCGGGGTGTGGACGTTCACCTCGACCGACGGGAAGTTGTGGGTCGGTGGTGACTTCACCGGCGAGCAGGTGATCGGCAGCAACAACAAGAAGCCCTACCTCGCGGCGTATCAGGGCATCTGACCGCAGCGAAATCTCAGCACCGTCTCATTTGGGGGAACACAAGATGCGTTGGACTCGCAGAATTGCGATCGTGGCCGCGGGGGCGGCCTCGATCGCGACCGTACTCGGCTTCGCGGCGCCGGCGAATGCCGCCTACGACCCGCAGGCGCTCTCGCTGCCGTGGAACCCGGCCGGGCCGGTCCACTCCAGCCTCACGGGCAACGGCGTGGTGTACCTCGGCGGCAGGCTCGACGGCACCGGCGGCATCGCCGCGATCGACCCCGCCACGGGCGACCTGCTGTGGACGGTGCCGACCAACAACGACGTGCGGGCCCTGACGCTGTCTGCTGACGGCAACACGCTCTATGCCGGCGGGAAGTTCAGCGCCGTCGACGGAGTCACCCACCGGCACCTGGTCGCGATCAACGTCGCCGACCACACCGTGATCCCGAACTGGAAGGCCGGCGCCGCCGGCGAGGTCCGCGACCTGCTCGTCTACGGCAACGACCTGTATCTCGCCGGGAAGTTCACGGCGGTCGGCGGCGTCCCCCACCGGGGCATCGGGGCGGTCATCGCCGCCACCGGCAAGCCGGACCCGGCGTTCACCTTCCAGGCCGACAACGACGTGCTCGGCCTGGCCATCACCGGGAGCCAGCTGCTCCTCAGCGGCTCGTTCTCGCACATCGGCAGCTCGTTCCGCTCCAACCTGGCGATGATCGACCTGTCCACCAACACGTTGACCGGCTGGGCCCCGCCCAAGCTGTGCTCGACCTGCGACCAGTACTGGGACGTGCAGACCGACGGCGTCAACGCCTACGTGGGCACCTCGGGGTTCGGAGGCTTCCTCGGTGCCTTCGACCTGACCACCGCCCACCAGCCGTGGCGCCTCATCTCGACCGACGGCGACGTCCAGACCCTGTACCTCGCCGGAGACGGTGAGCTCTACTTCGGCGGTCACTTCGCGCACTACGTCTCTGCCTTCGGACAGGGCAGCATCGACCAGGGCGTCCTGGCGGCGGTGTACACGGCGACGGGCCGGATCGACACCTCCTTCAGGCCGAGGATCTACAAGACCTACCCCGGGGCGTGGGCCATCACCGGCACCCCGGGCAAGCTGTGGGTCGGTGGAGACTTCGGCGGCGAGGGCGTGCCCAACAACAGCGGTGGGGTGAGGAACAACCAGAAGCCGTTCCTCGCCGCGTACGCCGCGCTCTGAGGCAGGGCCCTCCGCGCGGCCCACATCCGTGACGACGGCGGCGACCCACGGTCGCCGCCGTCGTCGCCGTCGTGCCCGATCGCGTCGCACGCGGGACACGGACGTCGGGTCGCGCGTTGCTGATACCTTCGCGTTCCTGAGACGACCTGAGAGCAGGAGCGAACCTCCGGCGGGCCGCGCCCGACCGGTGGACGGGGAGCAGGATGACGTCGAAACCCTCGAGGCGGGCCGGCTCCGTCGGCGCTGCCGAGGCCGACGAGGTCGTGCGAGCCTTCTCGACCCTCGCCGTGGACTCCGCAGCCGACTGGTTCTCGTGCTTCGGCGAGGCGAGGGTCACCACGAGTCTGGTCAAGCTCGACGCACGACCGCGATGCTTCGTCTATCGGTTCGCCCTCAGGGATGGAACCAGCCGGCGCGACGTCGTCCTGAAGATCCGGCACTCGGTCGAGACCCTGCGCCGTGCCGAGCGATTCGGCGACCGTCCCGAGCTCACCCCCCAGCGCACGATGTCGGACCGGGACGCGGCCGGCTGCGAGCTCACCGGGCTGCAGCAGATCGCCCGCGCGGTGGACGGCGCCGACCCCGAGCGCTTCGGCGTCCTGCGCGCCCTGGCGTGGCTGGACGGCCCGGCCGGCATCGTCATGGAGTACGTCGCCGAGCCGACGCTCCGCGAGCTCCTGGTGGGCCGCTGGCGGCGCGCCCTGGTGCGGCGGACGACGCCGGTCGACGAGGACCAGACCTGGAGCGCGCTCGGCGAGTGGCTACGGCGCTTCCATGCCGCCGACCCGGGCCAGGCGCTCCCGTCCCGGATGACCCGACGTCACGAGGTCGTGGACTTCGTCCAACGGTCGCGCGAGTTCCTCCTGCGGGCCGGGGCCGAGCCCGGGCCGGTGCACCGTCTGGCGGGGACCGTGGCCGAGCGCGCCGAGCACGTGTTTCCCGACGAGCTGCCGTCGGCGGCCGGGCACGGCGACTACACCGGCCAGAACGTGTTCGTCGGATCCCGGGGTCGGATCACCGTGTTCGACCCGCTCCCCATGTGGCGGGTCTGCGTGCACGAGGACCTGGCCCGGCTCACGATGGGCGTCCGGTTGCTCGGCCCCGAGGTGATGACGCACGGTCGGCTGCTCGGGGAGGGTCGGTGCGACCGGTGGGAGGCCCGGCTGCTCGAGGCCTACGCCGGCAGCGGGCAGCCTCCGGCCGACGAGCTGCACCTCTACCAGTCGGTGCTGCTGATGGACCGCTGGGGCGAGCTGGTCGGCAAGCTTCCGGCACGTGGTCAGGCGCGGCAGGTGGCACGCCGCGTGCGGAGGCGGGTCGGCAGTGGCTGGTTCGAGGAGCAGGCCGAACGGCTGAGCTCGCTGCTGCACTGAGCGCGGTGGCCGGCCCGGAGGAGCGCCTCAGGCCAGGAGCCACCGGAGCGGCTTGACCCTGCGCAGCTCGGGGAACATCGACAGCAGGTCGAGCGCACGCCGGGTGACGCGGACGACCCCCAGCGTGACCACGGCCGAGATGAGCATCGCCTCGAGGAACCCCGGGTTGACGAGCAGCTCGATCACCACGAGCACCAGCAGACCGGCGGCGATCGCGAGGTACGGCCGGATCCAGCGCATCGGGTCCGGGCCCCACCCCAGCACCCGGATCAAGGCGATCTGGTTGACGATGTTCTGGGCGGCCATCGTGGCGCCGCTGGCGACGGCTGCGCCGGTGGCGCCGTACCGGGGACTCAGCGCGAACGCCAGCGCCAGGCTGACGACGCAGACGCCGAGGTTGGAGTAGACGAGGAACTTGAGCTTTCCGTACACCTGCAGGACGTAGGTGTTGAAGCCCAGCGCGACGCTGACGTAGTAGCCCACCGACAGGGCCACCAGCACCGACGACGCGCTGGCGTAGCGCTGGGTGAAGAGCGCGACCGTGGTATCTCGCGCGAACACGGTCGTCATCACCATGATCGGGAACGTCGCCACGGCCTGGAAGTGCGAGCTGTGCCAGTAGGTCTCACGGACACCCTCATGGTCGCCGCGCGTGTGGAGCCGGGCGGTCATGGGCAGGAACATCGTCACGAACGTCTGGTAGACGACCTGGTTGAGGCGGGCCGCCGGCAGCACCGCGCGGAAGTTCGCGAGTGCCCTCGGGCCATGGAAGTGACCGAGGATGATCACGCTTCCGGTGTTGGTGACCAGGTAGACGAGCTCGGTGGTCAGCGTCGGCACCGAGAACGAGAAGACCTCTCGGAAGGGGAAGATGACCTTGTCGCGTCCGAGGCGGAAGGTGATGCCCCGCTCGCGCATGACCGCGAAGAAGAGCCAGAAGTAGATCAGGATGCCGAAGGCACTGGTGAGGACGTAGCCGAGCGCCAGCGCCGCGACCGTCCCGCCGGTGGAGGCGATGAACAGCACCACGCCGAGCTGCAGGGCCGGCGTCAGGAGGTACTTGCGGAAGAAGATCGCGGTCGGCTTGGAGAAGACGGCGAAGATCGACACGAAGACCTGGTCCAGCGCGTTGAGCGGCGCCAGGAACATCAGGGCCAGCAACACCCCGGTGGTGCTCGGGTTGTGGAACGACTTGCCGATCAGGGGCGCCAGTCCGATCGCCATCGCGCCCAGCAGCAGGGTGGCCGTCACCATGATCGCGCCGACGGCCATCAGGATCGCCCCGAACATCCGGGGGTAGTCCTTCTCCTCCTCGTACTTCGCCATGAAGCGGCTCAGCCCGCGGCCCTGGCCGAGGCTCATCACGATCCGGCCGGCGGCGGTGATGGTGAACGCGTAGGCGAAGACGCCGTAGTCGGCCTTGCTCAGCGCACGCACGATGACGATCTGGGTGAGGACGGTGAAGAACAGCGAGACGAGGCGACCGACCAGGAGCAGCATCGAACCGCGGACGTTCCGCTTGTTGAGCCGTGCGGCGTCCACGCCGCTGCTCGGTTCCTCCATCTGGTCCGTCATCATTCCCCCGTGATCGGTGCCACCCTGCAGGATAGGGATCCGATGGTTACCTGCGGAGCGAATCCGAGAAGGTCCCCCAATTCAGGGGATCGCAGGCACCACAGGGATCTCGCGAACCTCCCACGGGTACCCACCTGACCCATATCATGACCGCGTGGGTGAGCGCCGGGGGACGATCGAACCGCCTGCCGCGGTGCAGGCAGGTGGCAAGCACGCGCCGCCTCGTCGCGCCCACCGGCCCCTCATCGGGGTCCTCGTGGCGGTCGCACTGCTGGTCGGGGTGTTCCTGGTCGTGGTACGCCCGTTCGGCGGCGGCGGGGGCCATCCGGTCAGGCCCCACACCACGGCCCCCTCGAGGTGGCGGGAGGCGCCGCTGGACGCCCAGGGACGGCCGCTCCGGCCGTTCCTCGACCGATCCTGGTGGAACAGCCCCGTTCCGGCGAACGCGCCCCTCGACCCCGACGGGACCCAGGTCCTCGACTACCTGAGCAGCGCCCCGGAGAGCGGGCACGGCTGCCTGCGCCTGGCGGGCGCACAGCAGAACAAGTGGGGCCAGCCGGCGTACTGGGCACATCCCGGCGACCCCGAGTACGACGTGCGCGGCCTGCCCGACGGCGCCCCGCCCGAGATGCGGCACCTGCGCATCCCGACCGGCGCCCGGAGCGCGGACAACTCCGACGGGACCATGACGGTCTACGACGTCAGGCGCGGCTACGTCGCGCTGCTGACCGACGCTCACTACCGCCCGGCCACGAACACCTGGTCGGCGTCCGGAGGCACGGTCACGTTCCTGGACTCCAACGGCCTGCTCGCCGCCACCGGCAGGTCCGACGACCCGCGCAACGTCGGCACCCACCGCGGCAACAACGGCGCGACGTCGTACGTCCGGTTCGACATGGTCCAGGACGGCGACGTCCGCAACGTCCTGAAGATCGCCTCCGGCCCCGAGCTGTCGGACCGCTTCGTCTTCCCGATGACCGGCTCCGACGGCGACGTCACCGACCCGTCGGTCGGTGCCCCGCCCGAGGGGCTCCGGCTCCGGATCAAGCCCTCCGTCGACCTCAAGTCCCTGGGCCTGCACCCGCAGGCGCTGGTGATCGCCGAGGCGCTGCAGAGGTACGGCCTCTACCTCGGCGACTCCGGCGGCACCACCGCGCTCAAGCTCGAGGACACCAAGGCCGAAGGGCGCGGCCAGCTCTGGACGGTCACCGCCGAGGACCTCTGCACGCTCCCCTTCACGCCTCAGTACTGGGACGTCCTGCAGGAAGGGTATGACCCGAGTGCGCACTGACACGGTTCCCGACTTCCTCTACATCGGCACCAGCAAGGCCGGGTCGACCTGGCTGTTCAACGCGTTGGCGATCCACCCCGACGTATGGCTGGCGTCCAACAAGGGCCTCTACTTCTTCGACACCCACTATGACCGCGGTCTGGACTGGTATCGAGCGCAGTTCGAGGGCGCCGACGGCCGCGCCGTCGGCGAGTTCTCGCACTCGTACCTCTCCTCACCCGAGGCGCCGGCCCGGATCGCGACGTACTCGCCCAGCATGCGCCTGCTGGTGTGTCTGCGCGAGCCGGTCGACCGGGCGTTCTCCGACTATCTCGACCTGGCGAAGAACAACGGCTTCGCGGGGAGCTTCACCGAGGCCATCGAGCAGTACCCGCGGCTGCTCGACCGCGGTCGGTACGCCACCCACCTGACCCGCTACCTCGAGCACTTCCCGGCGACTCAGATCCACGTCGGCCTCTTCGACGACCTCAAGACCGGCGCCCAGGAGTACGCCGATGAGGTCTACGACTTCCTGGGACTCGACCGGATCACGCTCTCGGCGGGTGATCTGCGCGAGCGGATGCCGGCCGGCCGGCCGCGGAACACCGTCATGGTCGGGCTGGCGAAGCGTGCCTCGAAGCTGGCCGCCTCGGTCGGCATGCGTCGGTGGCGCTCGAGGATCAAGCGCTCCACCGTGGTCCGCTCCGCGCTGTACAAGCAGTACCGGGACGACAAGCCGCGCCTCGACCCGGTCGTCGCGGCCGAGCTCCGCCAGGGCTTCGCGGACGAGGTGGCGCGGCTCGACGAGCTGCTGGGCCTGCCCGTCTCCGTGCGCTGGGGCTACACCTCCGCGCAGGTCAACTGATCGGGGAGAGCTCCAGCGCCTCGCGCTCCTCGGCACGCTCGAGGTAGCTGGCGCTGCGATAGAGGGCGACCATGATGAACGCCATCCAGAAGAACTTGTAGCCGAGGTTCGACAGGAACAACGACGCCTGGTACGTGCCGAGCAGTGCTGCGAGCGGTGGGCCTCGCACCGCCCGGGGCAGTCGCCACGCCTCGAACAACGTCAGGCCGAGGACGGAGAAGAACAGCAGCAGGCCGGGGAGACCCAGCTCGATGCCGACCAGCAGGACCACGTTGTGCGGCTGGTAGGAGCCCCCCTTGCCGACCAGCACGTCGGCGCCCGGCACCGTCGGTTGGGTGCGCTCGTACACGATCGGGAACGTCTCCCACCCGCTGCCCAGCGGGCAGTACTGCGGACACGCCGCCAGGCCCACCTTCCAGATGCTCGTGCGGCCCGACGACGACGTGGTGGAGACCTCGCGCTCGGCGAGCCCGAAGGGGTGCAGGAAGAACGCCACCAGCCCGGCGACGACACCGGTGATCAGGAAGCCGGCCAGGATCCCCCTGCCGCGCGGTGCCGCGGCGATCAGCACCAGCATGCACAGGACCGCGGCGAGCATGCCACCACGCGAGCCGGTCATCACCATGCCGACGAACATCAAGAAGGCGAGGAAGGCATGCAGCTGACGCGTGCTCGCCTTGGGCGCCGTGGCGGCTCGTTGCAGGCAGATGCAGAACGGCAGCAGGAAGGCGACGGCGTTGTTGTTGGGACCCAGCATGTCGTTGCCGAACCGGCCTCCCGGTCCCGGCGGAAGCCCGGGTACGTCGTTGGGGAAGCCGCCGAGCAGGGTCAGCTGCACCACGCCGTACCCGACTGCGGCGAGACCGCCCGCGATCAACCCCTGCTCGACCCGGTGGACGATCTCGCGGTCGATCTGGTTCATCGAGATCAGGGCGTAGAGCCCGACCAGGCTGCCGATCTCCAGGATGCCGTTGACGGTGAGCTGGGGACCGAGGCTCCACATCGTCGTGGTGGCGGCAACGGCCACGAAGCCGATCCAGAGGAAGACCGTCCCGGACAGCGGCGCCCGCTGCTTGCGAACGACCACCAGCCGCAGGGTGAGGCCGATCAGCATCAGGAAGCCGAGGATCGAGGAGAAGGAGCCGAAGCGGGAGTGTCCGATCCCGAGCAGGCTCCCGAACGGGATCAAGGCCGCGAACAACGGGAGCGCGACGGTGAGGGGCTTCTGGATGCAGAGCAGGGCGAAGAGCAGCCCCAGCGGGGCGAGCAGCACCAGCATCAGGCCGGGCATGCCCCCACCCCCTCCGCGTGCCTGCGTGCTAGCCTGACGACCCTTCTCCGGGCGTCGCATCGGCCCGGACCGAGCACGCGACGGGGGCACGGTTGGCGGTCGGGAGACTCGTCGAGACCCTCACGCAGCGCATCGCCCCGCTCACGCACGAGTGGTTCCCCGACCGACCACACTCCGGTGTCGAGGTGCGGGTGCTGGCCGACCGGCCGAAGTGCGTCCTCCTGACCATCCACCTGGACCGGGCCGAGGTGCCCGCGGCGATTGCCAAGCTCCGGCGCGAGGTCGTGGGCGGGTCCGGTGCCGCAGCGCGCCCACGACTGAGGAACGAGGTCGCGACCGCCGAGCAGCTGACCCTGCTCGAGTGGGCGGGTCTGGAGGCGATCGAGGCGGCCTGCGGGGACACCGCCGGCCTCGGCGTCGTTCGCCCCCTGCTCCTGTTGCGCGACGAGGCAGGGCTCGTGATGTCCTTCACCGACGCGCCGACGCTGCGCGACGTCGTGCTCGACCTGAGCCGGCTGCGTCGCGGGCGCGGGAACCTGGACGAGGTCCTCGCCGGCTGCACGCTCGCCGGCCGCTGGCTGCGCACGTTCCAGGAGCACGCCGGTGGGTCCGGCAACCCGGTGCGCCAGGGCACGCGTGAGGAGGTGGTCGACCGGATCCGCGCCTACGGCGAGTTCCTCGACTCGCGTGCCTGGCGTGGCGTGGCGCGCAAGGGCGCGGACCTGGTGACCGACCTGCTCCCTCGCGAGCTGCCGCTGACGGTCGGCCACGGCGACTTCGCACCCCGGAACATGCTGCTCGGCGACGGTCGGCTCACCGTCCTCGACCCGCTGCCGCGGTGGCGCGTGCCGGCGTACGACGACCTGTGCCGCTTCCTGGTGGGCATCCGCCTGATCGGCGAACAGGTCCACACCCACGGACTCGCCTTCGGCTCCGGCACGCTCGACGCGCTCGAGGACGCTGCCGTCGCCGCATACCTCGAGCCGGGTGCCGAGCGTGCGCCGTTGCGCGCCTATCAGCTGCTGATCCTGATGGACAAGTGGACCGCGATGCTCGACAACCCGCGCCGCGACGTCCCCGGCAGACTCGCCCGACGGTCGGCCGCACTGGCCGACCACCGGGTCCGCGCGGAGGCCGAGCGGCTGCTCGACCTCGCGCAGCGGGCCAGCGGATAGCGAGACGCGCCCTGAGGCTGACATCTCAGCCCTTGACAGCGGGCTTCGGCTTCGCGTGGCCGCGGTGCGTGGTGACCAGGACGATGCCCGTGGGAGCGCCGGTGTCGTGCGCCTCGGCGAAGAGCCGCAGGCTGCGCGTGCTGATCCCCTGGGGGGCCAGCAGCAGCGTGTAGGCCTTGTCGTCGGGAGCGCAGATCCAGTCGTCGGCCTTCTCGGGGGCCATCACCTTCGGCATCGGCGCCACGCCACCGTTCGTACCGGGTCGCTTCGGGATCGGCCGCGGCATGGGCGGCATCCGCCCGAACACCTCGTTCATGACCGCGGCCAACTGCTCGGCCTGTGCATGGTGGGGCGCAGCCACGTGGATGGTCGACGCCGACGTGGTGAGCAGACGGCGACACAGCAACCCGATGGCACGGTCCTCGGAGTCCTGTGGTCCGCGCCGCGGTAGTCGGATGCGGCCGATCACCGGTGAACCGGTGACGTCACGGGCGGTGGAGATCTCCACGACCGGACGACGGATCACCAGCACCAGTCCGACGAGCGCGACGCCGGCGAGCAGACCGGCCACCAGGCCGAGCGCCACCGAGGCGTAGCCGCCCGCGATCTTCGGGACCTTCTTGGCGAAGGTGGCCTGGTGCGTGAGGATGAAGGGTGCGACCGACGCGTCGTAGTCGCCGAGCTCGATGACGAAGGTCTCGGCCGCCGTGTTCGCGATCAGGATCGCCTGCTCGGGCGTCGACGCGTGCGCCTGGACCTCGAGGACGAGGTTGTCCTGGGCCGCGATCAGCCGCACCTTCGACGGGATGATGTTGCCCTTCGGCTGGCCGATCTGCTTGCGAACAGCCACCTCGACCGCGCCGTTGTTGAAGACCGACTCCGCGATGCGGGGCAGCGGATCGGCGTTGGACAGCTGCAGCTTCGTGTGCGGACCGACCTGCGCGGTCGCCTGGTACACATCCGCGCGCTGGGAGAGCAGGAGCGGCACCAGCACCCCGAGAGCCAACATCATCGCCAGCACGAGTACGACGTAGCGGCGGAGACCCCAGGTCAGGGTGGCGAAAACGTCAGACCCGGTCTCCAAGCGGTCCCCCTTCACCGCACCAACAGTAGAGGGCACGTGGTCACCTTGTGAGCGAACGGGCGTGTCGGTGACTCTCATTGTCCCACCGCCCCGTAGGGGATCATGGCGTCCAGGTCGGACCGGAACCCGTCACATCGCGAGTTGTCGACGAACTCCGGATCACTCGAGAGCACGATATTGCCGCTGCCATGCACGATCTTCCTCACTTCCGGACGGAGGAGCTGGGCTGCATCCACCGCCACGTTGTTGTTCACCGAGGTGCCATGCGGCAGCCCGAGATGGAACCGGATCATGGCCGGCGCGGCACTGCCGCCGACGATGTTCCGGCTGATCTTGACCCGGTGCGGATGGCCGCGGACGTCGATGCCGAGGCTGCCGCCGTAGATGGTGTTCCGGAGCAGGCTCACCCGGTTCGGGGCGCCGGCACCGGAACCGATCCGCACGTTGGGTTGGTTCTCCGCGTTGAAGACGACGTTGCGCGACACGATCCCGTGGGCTCCCGAGTGCATCGTGCCGAGGAACAGGTTGGTCGACGTCGTGGGCAGGTCGGGGAGGCCGTGCAGACAGTTGCCTCGGAAGTCGAACCCAGCCGGCTCGTCGACGCCGAAGCCGGTGATCAGCACGTTGGCCCGGCTGGTGGTGCCGCGGAACTCGCTGTTCTCCCACGTCCACGAGCGGCCACCGATCATCTTCACCATGAACCTCGGCGGATCGGGGGTCGTCGGGTCCCCGGTCACGTCGATGTCGTCGATCAGCCAGTACGCCGGCCGGTGCAGCGAGATGCTCCCGATCAGCACGGGGTTCTCGCCGGGGTACGCGAGCACGGTCACCGGGCTCTCGGCCTTGCCGACGTGCAGCGGGACGTGGTCGATGTTCTCGTGGTACTCACCGCCGCGCACGAACAGCACCTGCCCGCCGTAGACCCTGCTCAGCGCGTAGCCCAGGGTGCGCCACGGCTGTCCCAGGGTGCCGCGATCGTGGTCGCTGCCGGTCGGGCTGACGTACCGCACGAGCGACGGCTTGCTCGGCACGGACGGGGTCGGCGTCGGGGTCTGCACCGGCGTCGGCGCAGCCGTGACCGGCTCCTCGTCGGAGCAACCGAGCAGAGGTGTCACGAGCAGGGCCAGGGTCAGGACCGTGCCGGCGACCCGCCGCCTCATCTCCCCCTCCTGGCCGCCGTGCGCGCGACGTTCGTCAGGTCGGTGACGAACGGGCGTGGGTCGCGGGCCGACCAGATGGCGTGGGTGCGGGGTCCGCGCAGGGAGGTCAGCCACTCGCGCGCAGTGAGCTCGCCGCGGCGGATGCCGACCACGGCGGCCTGCACGTCACGCCGTACGTCGAGCCAGGTCGTGCCGACGTACTGCTGGGTGCGCGCCTCGGGCAACGGCAGACCGGCCGCGTCGCAGTACGCGGTGTAGACGAGCTCGACGCCGCCACCCTCGGCGATCGCTGAGCGCCCGGTCGGGCGGCCGACGTTCGGCTCGATGATCGACATCGCACCGGTGCGGGAGTCGCGCTTCATCTCGAGGTAGGCCAGGCCGTGGAAGTCCACGGACCCGAAGACCCGCAAGGTCTCCTCGAGCACCTCGTCGTTGCGACACTCCTCGCCGGACGCGCTCGTGCCGACCTGCGGCGGCCACTGGCGCAGCTTGCGAGCGACGAACGTGACCAACGGGGTTCCGGACGCGTCGAAGTAGGCGTTGCACGAGAACAACCCGTCCTCGGGTCCTTCCACCCACTCCTGCGCGAGCAGCACCGGAGCCCAGTCGGCGACCCGGTCATAGACGTCGAGCAGCTCCTCGGGACCGTGCACGGGGATCCCCTTGGCACTCGTGTGCGCCAGCCAGGCCTCGGCCTTCACCGGAGGCTTCACGACGCTCGGCCACGAGAGCACCTCCGCCGCCTTCTCGGCGTCGGCGTGGCTCCGCAGCACCTCCGTGCGGGGCGCCGCGAGGCCGTGCATCATCGCGTGGTCGGCGAAGCGCACCTTGTCCATCAGCAGGTCGATGCCGTCGTGGTCGCCGAGTGGCAGCCGGAAGAGATCCAGCAGCTGCTCGCGCTGCGCAGAGAGCGACCAGACGGCGCCGTCGGTGCACGGGATGAGTACGGCGGGGTCCGGGCCGAGCCGCCGCGACAGGCCGCGCAGGGTGTCGACCAGCTCCGAACCGGACAGACGCGACTCGACCACGTGGACGCAGGCGTTGGTGCGCGCGCCGAAGTGCCGCCGGTTCGCGGCGACGCCGTACACACGCACCCCCCGGTCGGCGAGGATCCGTGCCGTCTGCAGGCCGGTGATGTTGTCCAGCCCGACCACGACGGCGGCCGGACCTTGCCCCATCGACCGGCCCGACGCCCTGCGCCGAGTGTCAGCCCTCCTCATCCGCCTCCTCCGCCTGGATCGTCTCCGTCGTGTGGACGAGGTCGAAGATGTGGTTCACCGAGGCGATCGTCGGGTCGGCAGCCGCCGGCTTGCGCTCCTTGTCCAGGACCTCGAGGGTCTCCTCCATCGCCTTCACCGCGGCCCGCATCGGCTGGTTGGCGAGGATCACCATCGAGAAGCCCTTCTGGTGCAGCTCGTCGGCGGTGTAGTCCGGGAACAGGGTGGGCACGGCGACCAGCGGCTTGGTCATGCCGGCCGCATGCCATGCCTCGAGGAAGCCCGTGATCTCGGTGAGCGTCTTGTCCTTGCTGTGGATCAGGATCGCGTCGGCACCCGCATCGGAGTACGCCGTGGCCCGCTCCATGGCGGCCTCCACGCCGTGCCCGGCGATCAGGGCCTCGACGCGCGCGATCACCACGAACGACTCGGAGTCCTTGCCCTCGACCGCGGCCTTGAGCCGGCGGGCCTGCTCCCGGGTGGGGATCAGGTCGCGCTTGGACTGGCCCTGGTAGAGGCTGTTCCGCTTCGGGAACAGGTTGTCCTCGATGCAGATGGCGGCCACACCGGCGCGGTCGAACTCCACCGCCGTGCGCACGACGTTGCTGTAGCCGCCGAAGCCGTTGTCGCAGTCGACGACGACCGGCAGCTCGGTGACACCCTCGATCGCCCGGGTCACCGCGAGCGTCTCGCTCATCGTGACCAGGTTGAGGTCCGGTTGCCCGTAGGCCATCGCCGAGACCCCGAACCCGCTCACCCACACGGCGTCGAAGTTGTAGTTGCCGATCAGCACGGCGCTCATCGCGTCGTGCGCACCGACCGCCACCACCGGGGTGTCGCCCGCCAACCCTGAGCGCAGTCGCATCCGTTTCGCGTCGGCGCGGCTGAGGCGCAGTTGGTCAGAGGACATGTTCTCCATCACGAATCTCCTCGTCGAGCTTTCCGTTGTCATAGGCCTGCACGAGCTCGACGATGCGTTCGCCGATCAAGCGCTGTGAGTCCACCGCCATGGCCCCGATGTGCGGTGTGAGGACGACGTTGTCCAGGTCGGCGAAGCGGGACAGGGTCCCCTCCCCCTCGGTCTCGTGCACGTCGAGGGCCGCGCCGGCGACGGTGTCGCCCTGCGTCAGCGCCTCGAGCAGGGCCGCCTCGTCGACCACGCCGCCGCGAGCGACGTTGATCAGCAGCGAGCCCGGCTTCATCCGCGACAGCGCCTCGGCCCCGATCAGGTGTCGGGTCGACTCGTCGAGCGGCGTGTGCAGGCACAGGAAGTCGGAGGTGGTGAGCACCTCGTCGTAGTCGGTCAGTCGGACGCCGCGGCCCAGCAGCTGCTGGGCGACCGTGTCGTTGGGGTTGGCCACGCAGCCGATCGCTCGCATGCCCCACGACGCGCCCATCTGGCCGACGAGAGCACCGATGTTGCCGGCGCCGACGATGCCGAGCGTCTTGCCGTGCAGCAGCGGACCACCGAGCGTCGGCTTGGGCCAGTGGCCCTCGCGGAGCCGGCGGTCGGCCACGGTCACCTTGCGGGCCAGCGACAGCAGCAGCGCGAACGTGAACTCGGCGACCGGCGGAGCCGACATGCCCGGGATCTTCACGACCCGCAGCCCCTGGGCGCGCGCCTGGTCGAGGTCGATGTTGTCGAGCCCGGCTCCGGCACGCACCAGGAGCTTGAGTGCCGGTGCGGCCGCCAGCACGTCGGCCGAGAGCATCACGCCGCTGCGCAGGACGACGATGTCGCGGTCGGCGATCGCCTCCTTGAGCGCCTCCGGTGTCGATGCGGCGGGCTTGACCACGTCGTACGACGCGGCGAGGACGTCGACGGTGCCCGGGTCGATCGGGCTCGCCAGCATGATCTTCACGCGCTCTTCGCCTTCCAGGATGACTCGATGACTGCCACGACCTCGGAGACCGCCGCCTCGAGGGGACGGTCGACGTCGACGACCACGAACTGAGGAACCACGGGAGCCAGCTCCAGATACTGCTGCCTGCGTCGTTCGAGCCACGCCACCGTGGCCTCGGGCTTGCGGGCGTGCAGCACCTCCGCCGGCGCGTCGAGCATGATCACCAGATCGGGCTTGGGGTACACCCGTTCGAGCATCCAGCCGTGCAGCCGCTGCGCCGGGCCACGGCGTCCCGACTCGACGTCCGCATGGTAGTAGTCGAGGAAGAAGTGCCGGTCGAAGATCACGATCCGGCCGCGCAGGCTGTGACTGAGCGCGACGAGCTGTCGGAGCCACTCCTCGGTCATCCAGACGGCCATCCGCGCGGTGCTCTTGACGGAGGCGCCGCGACCGGCCGGCGCGACGGGCGTCTCGTCCACGTCACGCAGGCTGCTGGCCACCAGGTCCGGGCGGCCACCGCGCGCCCGCTTCGCGGCGAGCAGCAAGCGGGTGGTCGGGAGCATGAGCGTGCTGGCCTCGAGGTTCACCCCCATGTAGATCGTCTTCACGGGTGCCGGAAGGGTGGCCTGACGCAGGCGTGCAGTGATGGTGCTCTTGCCTGCCCCGTCAGGACCGACGAGGGCAACCGTGAGCCGCGGCCGAGCCACTGGACTTCCCCCTTTGCCAATGTTCGAAGTGTCAGCGTATGGGGCGATCCGCGAAAGCGGTCGGGGACGGCGAAATCCTTGACCTGATCTCCTCAATTCCGGGTACGCGCCCCGCGTGCCGCGTCCAGCACCGCGCGCCCGAGCTCCTGGACGTCGCACGGGTGCGGGTGGGTGACCTTCGCCGAGGGCACGTGGTCCAGACGGTCGGCGAGGAGGCGCGCCTCGAGGTCGCCCGCGGACTCCAGCAGCGGAGAGGGCCGGTCAGGGAAGGCGTAGCGGAACTGTCGGTAGTGCACCATCAACGGCGCGCGCTCCTCGGCCAGCGACGCCGCCATCCGGCGGGAGATCTCGCCGGGCTCCGCGGCGTGCGCGACGGTCTCGGGCGCCTCGTGGCTCAGCACCAGGACGACCGCGTCGAGATGCGCGCTCGAGACCATCCCGTCGGGGCCGAAGAGGTCGGCCGGCGGCACTTGGAGATAGGCCTGGCGACCGAGAGCCGGGGCGACGCGGCGCACCAGGCCCGAGCCCTTCCACGACCGGTCGGCCACGCCGTCGGCCACCCGCGACACGGTCGTCCACACGCGCAGACGACGCCGCTCGGCCGCGGTGCGGGAAGCGAGCAGGTCGGGCCGCTGGGCCAGCTGCCAGGCCCAGAGCCGGATCGGCTCCGGCAGCCCGAGCATCCGGCCGTCCGACGGCAGATGCACCCACTCGTCGCCGACGTAGCGGGCACCGAGGCGGGTCGCCGCGAGCAGGGTCTCGGTCTTGCCGCCCTTGGACCAGCCGGTGACCAGGATCCCCTCGCCGTCCAGCTCGATCGCGGTCGCGTGCAGCGGGAGCACGTCGCGGGTGAGCAGCACGAGGTTGACCGTGGCCAGGAGGTGCGGCACCGCGGGGATCCCGCGCTCGCAGACGATCTCGGCACCCGGCCCGAGCCGGTCGAACGGAAGCCTGGTCCTGCGAGGACTGCCACCCTTGGCCGTCAGCAGGTAGAAGGACTCGTCGTCGTACCCGCTCTCCCCCACACCGACCAGGGTCAGCGGCGCCGGGGCGAGGCGGTCGACGAAGCGGACGGTCAGGTCCGGCTCGCGGTCGAGGGTCGTCTCCGGGTGGCCGAGCTGACGGCGTACGACGGCAACGTCGGCGGGCGTGCCGTCGACGACCCGCACGCCGACCAGTCCGTGCAGGTCGAAGTCGGCGCCCTCTTCCCGAGACGCCATCAGGGACTGCCGTCGTGTCGCAGCGACGCCCACGCGCCCTTCACGTCGGCCCAGCTGCGGCCGCGCTGCACGCGCCGGGCGGCCTCCGCGATCCGCACGGCTCGCCGGGCTCTGGTCCGGGCCAGGGCCGCCTCCACCTGGGCCAGTCGGCGGGCCAGCTCGGCGGGGTCGGCGTCGAGCGCCAGCTGCACGGTCGGACCGGTCTGCTCGAGCACGCCGGGGTGCTCGGCGCAGCGCGCCGCCAGCTCCTTGCCGGTGGCCGTCCACTGCCGGGTGCCGGCCGGGAAGGGCGCGGCACCGGTCGAGGTGTACCCGAGGACCTGGCTCAACGGCGCGGCCACGGCGAGCGCGTCACGCTGGGCGGCGGTGATCTCGTCGGCCCACCTCTCGGCACGCCGCGAGTCGATCGGGTCGCGCGAGCTGGTGCTGCCGTCGGTGAGCTTGGGGGCGCCCTGTGCCCGTTGCACCTCGTGGTGTCGCAGCAGTGCGGGGTCGAACTCCTCGGCGATGGCGGGCATCAGCTCGCGCAGCACGTCCTCGCTGTTGCTCACCAGGTCCTCGTAGCGGCACAGCGTGAACCGGTCTCCGAGCTCAGCGGCGGCGGCGAGCATCTGACGGTTGACGTCGCACCAGTAGGCCACGGCCTCGTCGAACGCGTAGTGGAAGCTCCGGTGCAACGATGCGGCGACCGCGCCCGGATGGCGGACGATGCCCACGAAGACGGCGTCCGGGAAGACCTGACCCATCTCCTCCATGTGGGAGGTGTGGAACGGGGTCTTGTCACCCCAGCGGGCCTTCCCCTGCGACTCCGCGTGGCGCTCGAACATGCCCGTGTAGAACTCGCGGAGGCGGGCGTCGAGCTCCTGCTCGGTCCAGCCGATCCGGTCGAACCACTCCGCCCCGTGCTTCCAGCCGGGGATGCGTCGGGCCGCGAGCAGGCCTCCCATGAAGCCGGTCTCGGCGCCGATCGCGATCCGCGGGTGGCTGTCGAGGATGAGACGCAGCATCGTCGAGCCCGAGCGCATCGAGCCGACGACGAAGATCGGTGCCTCATCCATGCGCGCCATTATGGCGGCAGACGGAAGGCTCCGGGCCAGCTTGCCCGGAGCCTTCCTGGGGGGGCGGCTCGTCAGGGGCGGTAGCCGCCCTTGACGAACACGTAGTCGCTCCACGGGATCTTCGCCAGGGAGTTCCTGTTCAGGATCCCTCCCCAGTTGGTGTTGCCCTGGAGCTTCAGGCTGTTGCCCTGGCCGGAGTTGTCGCCGACCACGGCGCCGTACTTCTGCAGCGCGCGGGCGATGACGTACGCCGCGGGGGAGAGCGAGAGCCGCTTGAGGTTCAGGGTCGGCCTGATCCGGATGACGGCGCCCTCGGGGACGACGCCGGACTTGCCGCTCTCCGAGCCCGTCATCGGGAAGTACGCGCTTCGACCTTCGGGCGTCCGCGAGGCCGTCTCGTGCCAGTAGATCTCGAGGCGGTGCCGGATCTTCCCGCGCTGGATCTCGGCCTTGGTCACGGCAGGGACCGAGGCGGGGATGCCCCGGTGTCCGAAGTTGGCCTTGCGACCACCCGGGAGCCCGCCGGCGATGCCGTTGGACTGGTAGCGGTAGCGCGACACCGCCGAAGCGCTCCAGTTCCCGTTGGAGTAGTGGGCGCCGAACAGACCCACGACCTGGTTGGTGGAGCGGTCGATCACCGTGAGCGCCGCGTCGCTGGCGTTCATCGGACGGGCCTGGCGCGGAATGTGGACGCGCACGCTGTGACCGTTCGAGGAGAACCGGTACACCGGGTCCGAGGCCTTCGAGCGGTAGACCGGCATACCCCAGTCACCGATGATCAGGTTCAGGCCGTGGCCGCCGTACTTCTTGGCGTCCTTGATCCACTGGGAGCTGTGCGGACTGTGCGGCGCCGGGCCGAGCCGGGTGTTCCAGTAGCTGGTCGGTCGGAAGGGCCGGGAGCCGGCGGCTGCTGCCGCGCGATCGACCTGGCCGTTCGCGGGTTGGGTCGCGCCGTGGGCGGCCGGGGCAAGGGCCCGGGGAAGGGTCGCGGCGGCTGCCACGAGGGCGACGAGGGCGAGAAATAGCAGGTACGGGCGCAGGCGCCCGAGATTCAAGGACATCGGGGGAGTTACCTTGTGGGTTGGGGGCATCCTTCAGCGACGAGTAAGGCAAAGGTCACGGGAAGATTGCAAGTCGGCGAACGTCCGGTGTCGGTCGCTCAGGCGGAGTCCCCGTGTCTCACATCGTGGAACACTTGGTCGATCGCCCGCGCCGTCGCGGAGCTCGAGAAGGCCTCGACGGCCCGTCTCCGGCTCGCCTCACCCTGGCGCCGTCGCAGCTGCGGATCGACCAGGAGCGCTCGCAGCGCGTCCGCCAGCCGCCGCGGGTCCTTGGCCGGCACGACCGCCCCGCACTCCGGCGTGACCAATCGCGAGACGTCCCCCACATCACTCGCGACCACCGGCAGTCCGGCCGACATCGCCTCCAGGACGGACAGCGGCATCGCCTCCCACCAGGAGGGGAGGCAGAACACGTCGGCGTCGGCGTACTCGGCGGGCATCTCCTCCGGCGGCCGGGTGCCCAGCAGCCGGGCGACGCCCTCCGCGGCGGCCAGCACCGGCTCGGCGGCCTCGGGGCCCTCGTCCGGCATGCCGCCGAGGAGGAGGAGCTCGTGCTCGACCCCCTCGTCACGCAGCAGGCGGGATGCCTCGATCAGGTCGAGGACGCCCTTGCGGGGCGTGAGGAGGCCGACGTAGAGCACGCGGGGCGGATGGTTCTCGGTCGCGGCCGGGACGAAGCGGGCGGTGTCCACGCCGTTGTCGATCAGGCTCACCCGGCCCGGTCCCAGGGCACGCCCCAGGGTGTGCTCCCCCGCCGACCAGACCGCGACGATGTGGCTGGTGGGCATCATGGCCAGCCGCATCAGGGTCCTCGTGCGCCGGGTGGTCAGCCAGGTCTCGATGTTCCCGCCATGGGCATGCATGACCACCTTGGCTCCGCGAAGCCGACCGGCCAGGGCCAGCAGCCCCGCGCGGCCGACGGTGACGGCCGGCGCGAGGGCGGAGTGGATGTGCACGATGTCCTGGCCCTTGGCCATCCGGAAGACACTCCTGGCGTCGCGCAGGGTGCGGCTGATGTTGCCCGCGGTCACCTCGCCGCCCTCCGGGGTGTCGAAGTGGGCGACGTTGAGGAAGGTGATCTCGTGGCGCTCCCCGAGCTCGCCGTTGCGCAGCGTGCTGAGGAACGTCGGGATCCCGCCCCGGTCCGGATAGCCCTTGCCGACCAGCAGCACCTTGCTCATGCGCCCTCCCCCTGTGCGCCGGCCAGCGCGACGTACTGCGTGAAGAGCCGTTGTGCCTCGCCGAGCAACCGAGCGGCGCGCGGTCGCCGCAGCGACGCGGCGATCTCGGCCTTCCGGGACTCCCGCTCGGCCGACGGCCGGCCCACATGGGTCTCGACCACCTCGCCACCGCTCTCGAGCCGGTTCATCTCCTCGACCAGCTCGAAGGCCGCCGCCTCGTTCGCGGGCGTGGCCTCGTAGCGCGCGAACGTCGTCCCGAACCGCTGGTTCACGCGGTCGATCACCGTCCCGAAGTCGTGGGTGACCGCGTCGAACAGGCCGACCACGAAGGCGTCCCGGGCCGGCCAGGCGGTCCGGTAGAAGTCGAGGTACTCCACCAGGACGTCCTCCGCGCGCAGGCCTGCGCGGCGGATGAGGTACGACGGGACGGCGTCCTCCGGCGCCCGCACGAGCGCGACGGCGGGGATCCCCAGCCGCTTCGCGCGGAGCAGGTGGGGCGCCCCGTGGAGGTGCCGGCCCAGATGCGGCTGCGGGCCGTTGGCGATCCGGAAGGCCGCGACGCTGAAGGTGTTGCCCGAGCGCGGGAAGCCCTCGATCACCAGGGCACTGTCCCGTCGTGCCAGCGTGGAGCGCTTGTCGGCGCGGGCGTACATGGCGGCGTCCCAGGCGTAGGGCAGTCGTGACACCGGCCTCCGCAGATGGAGACGGAGCCGCAGGAGGTCCCGACCGACATGCACGGCGAAACCGTACCGGCCGCGGTACAGGCCCACGGCGGGATCGGTGAAGAGTGTCCGGAACGGCCATGGGGTGACCCGCCTCGCGCTACGGTGCCGGTGTGGCGGCCAGGCGGGGGAAGCACACGGACGAGCTCGTCACCGTGATCATGCCGGCCCGCAACGAGGAGCAGGCGATCGGTGCCGCTCTCGACTCGGTGCTGGGCCAGACCTACCAGAACCTCCAGTTCGTGGTCATCGACGGCGGTTCCACCGACCGCACCCGCCAGATCATCGAGGAGCGGCAGGCTCAGGACCCGCGGCTCGAGGTGGTCACCAACCCGCTGCCGAACATCCCCGTCTCGCTCAACATGGGGCTCGCCGAGGCTCGCGGGCGGTGGCTGGTCCGGGTGGACGCCCACAGCACGGTGCCTCCGACGTACGTCGCCGACCTGGTGGCACGCCTGCGCGAGGGCACGTGGGCAGGCGTCGGCGGCGTGAAGCCGGGCGTGGGCGTCACGCCGGCCGGGAAGGCCATCGCGGCGGCGATGAGCAGCCGGTTCGGTGTCGGCAACAGCAAGTACCACTACGCGACGAGCGAGGTGGAGGTCGATCACCTGCCGTTCGGCGCCTACCCGGTCGACCTGCTCCGCGAGGTCGGCGGGTGGGACGAGAGCCTGGTGGCGAACGAGGACTACGAGCTCGACTACCGGCTCCGCCTCCGCGGTGGCCGCCTGCTGCTCGACCCTCGTGTGGTCATCGCCTGGCAGTGCCGCCAGTCCGTGCCCGATCTCTACCGGCAGTACGTCCGCTACGGGAAGGGCAAGGCCGACGTCGCCCTGCTGCACCCGGCGTCGCTCTCGGCCCGCCATGTGGTGGCGCCCGTGCTCGTCGCGTGGCTGGCCGTCGCCGCACTGCGAGCGGGACGACACCCGGTCCAGGCCGCGCTGATGGTCACGCCGTACGTCGCGGGCGTCGCCGTCGCGACGAAGCAGACCCGCCGGGCGTTGGCGGACGACGCCGACTGGGTCTACCTCCCGGGCGCGTTCACCGCCATGCACATCGGCTGGGGCTACGGCTTCTGGGCCGGGCTGGTCCGCGGAGTGGCGCGCCGGGTCTCGGCCCGTTAGTCGAGCGGCAGGTACATCACGTGCAGGCCGACCCGGCCGTGCGCGGCGGAGCGGAAGGCGCCGGGCACGGTGCCGATGATCTCGAAGCCGAGCGCCTGCCACAGGTGGACCGCGGCCGCGTTCGTCTCCACGACCGCGTTGAACTGGATGCCGGCATAGCCCTGCTCGCGGTGCCAGTCGACGACGTACGTCGCGAGCGCGCGGCCGACGCCCCGCCCGCTCGCACCCGGGTCGACCATGAACGACGCGGTGCCGACGTGGTCACCGCGCGAGGGTCGGTTGGGGCCCATCTTCGCGGTCCCGAGGACGCGGCGCTCCTCCTCGAGCACCACCGTCAGGCCCGGCGGTCGCTCCATCCAGAGGTCGTACGCCCGGTCGGAGTCGAGGTCGTCGGGGTAGGCGTAGGTCTCTCCTGCCGCGACGATGGCGGCGAAGAACGGCCAGATCTGCGGCCAGTCGTCGTCAGTGGCCCCGCGGATGCGCGGGTCACTCACCGGTCTGGCCGTCGATCGACTCGCGGATCAGGTCGGCATGCCCGTTGTGTCGGGAGTACTCCTCGATCAGGTGGACCAGGATCCAGCGCAGGGTGAACGTGGAGTCCTGATGCCGGCTCTTCCGCGCCGACTCCTGCTCCAGGCCGGCGTGCGTCAAGGCCTCGTCGACGACGGCGTCGGCCCGGCGGACCGCCTCGTCGAACAGGGTGCGCAGCTCCTCGGGGCTGTCGTCACGAGCGCTGTGCCATTCCCAGTCGCGGTCGGCGTCCCAGTCGACGGTGTCGAAGGGCGGCATGAGGTCGACGCCGGTGAACACGGAGTCGAACCAGTTCGACTCGACCAGCGCGAGGTGCTTCATCATCCCGCCGAGCGTCATCTCGGACGGTGGCAGCGGTCGCGCCAGCTGCGCCGGCGTGAGCCCCGAGCACTTCCACCGAAGGGTGTCGCGGTGAAAGGTCAGGAAGCTCCGCAGGATCGTGACCTCGTCTCCGTGCAGGGG